>ENA-UEOO01000008-UEOO01000008.1-human-gut-metagenome-genome-assembly--contig:-NODE-8-length-91133-cov-9.838440_pt1 | contig 91133 bp, 73 predicted proteins | sample MGYA00242888_ERZ507892 | MGnify/ENA primary metagenome ERZ507892 (study PRJEB26167, sample SAMN06115415) | human gut metagenome | host: Homo sapiens | place: China:Sichuan | collected 2015-02-04 | study...
TTCAGAGATCAGTTTTCCGTCTTTATCAAAAACGGAGCAGGTCTGTGAAGGGATAAACGTAGAATCGTCGGAAGCAGATACCTCCTGCACTGCCTCACGGCGCATCTGCTGTATCTGATCCGCATATCCGCCAAAATAGTAGTATCCAAAGCCTGCCAGCACAACAAGCATCAGCACGATCTGCAGCTTTATGACAAACCAGAAAAAGCGATGCTGCTTTTTCTTTCTTTTCTTTTTCTTCTTGATTGACATATACTCTCCTCCATATTTATTTTGGAAACATACATCATACATTTTATCTCTTTTGGACAGTATATGCAAATTATCTTTTTATTAAGATTTTATTATTTTCACTGTTCCATATTTTTCCCCAGAAAATTTGCAGCTGTGGCAGACAATGCTTTCAACAGTCCAAGTGTTTCCTTTTGTCCGCTGTTATCTGCCAGAATCACAGCACCCTGACAGTCTCCATTGCACAGAATACTTGAAAGCACAATTCCCTTCGGAAGTGTTGACATTGTTTTTTTTGTAATGGAGCAGGCCTGTTCTTCTCCTGTTTTCACAACTGTGCTGCGCTTTTCAATCATTTCTTCCATCTCTTCGCTCAGCTGTTCCCCCTCAACTTCCTTTTTCCCGGTTCCCGCTGCTGCGATCACATATTCCCGGTCCGTAATGCAGACCAGAGCCTCTGTGGTCTGTGCCAGTGCCTGTGCATAACTTCGTGCAAACTCGCCCAGTTCCCCAACCGGTGAGTATTTTTTGAGCATAATTTCGCCCTCCCGGCTTGTAAAAATCTCCAGGGGATCCCCCTCCCGGATGCGCAGTGTCCTGCGAATTTCTTTGGGAACCACAATTCTTCCCAGATCATCGATTCTGCGCACAATTCCAGTCGCTTTCATATGATAAATTTCCTCCTGTTTTCCAGATTACTTTCCATATTCATGTTGTATGGGTAGTATGCCGGAATTCCGGAAAAATTATGCACAGAAAGCAAAGCATTTTACTTGAAAAAACGTTCATCCCGTCATACAATAGAATTAGCATTCACATAGGAGAAACGTATTATGGATTATAATGAAAATGAATTTAAGGCCAAGGCCAATATCAAAGCCAGACGCATCTGGCTTGTATTTGCCCTTCTGCTTAGCGCAAACTACGGCTCAGATGTATCCCAGGGTGGGTATCCTTCCACAAATTACATCATTTTTTTAATACTGTGCTGGGTTCCTTTTTTTGCCGGTGATCTTCTTTTGCGCATCAGGGGAAAGGCCGATGACCGCTATCGGTATGCACTTGTCATCGGTTACGGTATTTTTTACACGTTCCTGATCTGCACCACCGATTCACCGATTGCCTTTACCTATATTCTTCCGGTTGTCAGTCTTCTGGTTCTTTACAAAGACCAGAAATTTATGGTGGGATGTGCAATCGCCAATATCGCCAGTGTCATTGTCAGTGTCTTTTATCATCTGGTCGTTCTCGGTCAGAATACTGCAACGGACCAGAAAAATTATCAGCTGCAGGTTGCCTGTCTCCTGCTCTGTTATATCGGCTATATCATGTCTATCCGCCACCTCATCGAATCCGACGGTGCCCTGACAGACAGTATCAAAGCAGATTTAAAACGGGTTGTTACAACCGTTGAACAGGTTAAAACCGCCAGCAATACCATCATGGACGGAATCACCGTTGTCCGCGAACTTGCCACGGAAAACAAACATGGTTCAGACATCGTCGTAGACGGAATGAACAAACTGACTGACAATAACGATCAGCTGCAGTCCCGGACAGCCTCCTCACAGGAAATGACGGGAGATATCAATTCCCAGGTACAGAATGTTGCTTCCATGATCAATGATATGGTATCCCTGACTGCGGAATCCGGCAAACACGCAAAGACAAGTTCCGTTGATCTGGAGAGTCTGGTACAGACTGCCGGAACGATGGCAGATCTGTCCAATGAGGTAGAACATATTCTGGACGCTTTCAAGACAGAATTTGAAACCGTAAAACAGGAAACCGGAACCATTGACAGTATTTCCAGCCAGACCAATCTGCTGGCACTTAATGCTTCCATTGAAGCTGCCCGCGCAGGGGAAGCCGGAAAAGGATTCTCCGTCGTTGCAGAACAGATCCGCAAGCTGAGTACCGAAACCAAAGATTCTTCCGGACAGATCAGCGAAGCACTCTCGCGGCTGGATGAAATTTCAGGAAAAATGACTTCTTCCATTGAAGAAACCTTAAAACTTATTCAGGCCACTCTGGAAAAAGTAACCCAGACCGGTGAAAATGTAAATAAAATTACACAGGATTCTTCTCTTCTGGGTGAACACATCCAGACAATTGATTCTGCCATGAAAGAAGTGGAATCTTCCAATCGTCAGCTGGTGGAAAATATGGAACAGGTATCTTCCATCGTGGAAACCATGACCACATGCATCAGTGATTCCGATGAAACAAGCAAACGCATGCTCAGCAAATATGAGGAAAGTGCTTCCAACATCAATAACATAGAAAATGTAATTCAGGAGCTGATGTGTGAACTGGGCATCGGTGGTTTCATGGGTCTGGATGATATTCATGCCGGTATGAAAGCAAAAGTTATTCTTCCAAAACATCTGGAACGCATGGAGTATCACGGAGAAGTCAGATCTGTTGCGGAAAATAGTATTTCCCTGATTTTGTCTGACAATCCACAGTTAAACGGATCCGAAACCTGTAAGGTTCAGGTCACGGTTGACAATGTTCTCTACTGTTGGGATCAGGCGCAGATACAAGCTGACACGGCGTCCGGTTCCCACGCCTATGCATTGCAGCTTTCCGCACGTCCGGAGATTAAAAACCGCCGGAAATACCCACGGGCAGATGTGTCCAATCCATGTACCATCACGCTGAAAGATTCCGACACAACGTTCTCCGGTCAGCTTGACAATATCAGTGCCAATGGATTTGCATTTCTGATCCGGGATCCGTTTTTCATGGATCACAAACATGCAGATGTTGCTATCGATATCCAAAATTTTGCCCTTTCGGATCAGTCCCATCTGGAAGGACATGTCATCCGGTGCTCGGATGATGAAGGTGTATATATTGTTGGATGTCAGATGCCGGAAGACAATTATGCAATACGCAATTATGTAGATTCCCTTCTCGGTCAATAAATAAAACAGGGAAAACTTCTATGATTCCATAAAAGTTTTCCCTGTTTTCTTATCATTTAAGCTGTCAGCAAAAGTTTTTCAAACTCTTCTTTTGGAAGCGGTCTCGAATAGTAATATCCCTGAATACTGTCACACTTCATCTGTTTGAGGAAATCCACCTGTTCTTCTCTCTCAACACCTTCTGCCGTAACGCACAATCCAAGTTCCTTTGCAAGTAAAATCGTATGTTCCAGCAATCGTTCCCCACTGAAATCCCCGATGTAATCAATCAGACTTTTGTCAATTTTTAACGTATCGAAACATTTCATGTTCAGTGTTGCAAGGGAAGAATACCCCGATCCAAAATCATCTACAAGCAATGGAAAACCATTGTCATGGAACTTATCTGCCAGCCCCTTGATATTGTCATTGTCAATTGCTGCGCTCTCTGTAATCTCAATCGGAACCAGATGGGTTTTTACTCCGATTTCATCAGCGATCTGCTGATACCGGCTGACCACACTGTCAAAATACAGACTCGCCCTGGACAGATTGATGGATACCGGAATAATCTCCTTTCCCTGTTTCTGCCATTCTAACTGCTGCATACATACTTTTCGGAAAACATACTCATCCAGAACTTTTATCAGTCCGTCTCTCTCAAACAACGGAATGAATTTGCCGGGTGGAATAACATTTCCCTTTTCATCTCTCCAGCGGATCAGACCTTCTGCCCCTACCATCCGCTCTGTTTCCGGATCATATTTCGGCTGATACCACACCTCAAAACAGTTATTTTCCAGAGAATGTTTAAATTCATCCTCCATGGCTTTATCTTCAAGCATGCGGATCGTATCTTCATGGCTGTAAAACTGATAGCTGATATCTTTGCGATCCTTGATCTGATTCTTGGCAAAATTTGCTTCGCTGTATACCTCTTCCACTTTGGAATCCGGTTTCCACTTCGTCACTCCAAAATAAGGGATCAGCTTCGGAACCTTCAGTCTTTCCGACAATTCTGCCAGTATGGTCTCCAGCTGCTGTAACTGCCGGATCGTCTTTTCCTGATCCTTTCCACTACTGTAAATCACAAAACGGTCTGCATTGATATGTCCTGCCAGATCATCTTTTTCCAGTATCCCCTGAATACACTTCCAGATTCCTTTGAGTGTTTCATCCCCTTTGATAATTCCACAGATCGAATTGATAATTTTAAAGGAGTGGATGTCCATGGACACCAGATATCCCGGTTGCCGGAAATCCCGGATTTTCTTCTTAAAACTTTCGTAATTATTTCCGCCGGTCACACTGTCCACATACGCCATGCGCTCAAGTTCCCTCTGTTTTTCGGAACTGATATCGGAAAATCCTGCTACCATCCGGTGCAGCTGTCCTCCATCCGATGTATTTACAAATTTTGCACGGCAGTATTTTACTTTCCCATCCCGCACAATCCGGTAATCATACTGATATGCTTTTTTCAGGCTCAGCTGCTTACGGAGATTTTCAATGGAGGTCTCATACAGCATTGTCTCACGGTCTTCGGTAAGGACAACCTTCCCCACATATTCTGCCATGATAGCTTCATATCCCGGAATTGCCTTAAGCGTATCATTGAGCACAGAGCGCACTGCGGAGTTCACCTTATATGCATATACCTTATCATGATCCACATCTACATAATATACACTGTTAAAATTGCTTCCCAGTGCCTGAATAATCTCATTCTGGCGTGTGTCTGCCCTGATCTGTTCGATCAGGCCCAATACATATTCCGGCTGTTTCTGTGAATCGCCCTGAATCCCACCCATAGAGATCTGATATACCACGTCTTTTCCCGAAGACTGAATCTTTGCACTTACCGTCTTTGCGCCATAGTCAATATCCTGAAACAGTTTTAACAGTTTCTCTTTTTCCATAATTCTGTCCATGAGGATACTATGCTCCAGATCCGCAACATTCTCCACGATTCCCATGTGACGGGCTGCAAACTCTGATGGTCTGATCCTGTGTTCTTTGGGATAATAGTAAAAAAAATACTTTCCCCATTTTGCCAGAGTCTCCTGAATCTCTGTTGATATATCCCTGCACTTCTTCTGATCGATTTTTTCTACCATAGGCCTGCCTTTCCCTGGTAAACTGTAAATATTGTCTGATTATTTCTGTACAAATATACTATAGCATAAACTATTTTCCTCGTAAAGGTAGTAAATTTTCACAAAAGCACACGAAAAGCGCATGCAACAGAGATGTCACATGCGCTTTCCAACTACACAGCATTCGCTTATGTTCTATTTTATTTTACGGTTTCTACCTTAATCACATTCGTATTTCCTACTTTGCCATTGATCAGACCACCGGTCAGAACAACAGCATCTCCGGTCTGTAATGAAAGTACTTCTTTTGCCTTTTTCATTGCATGGTAGAACATAACTTCCATCGAACTGAATTCCTCGCAGAGAACCGGAGTTACGCCCCAGCTTAAGTTCAGTTTCCGCCATACCTTCTCGGAAGTCGTCATTCCGATGATATCTACCGGACAACGGAAACGGCTGACCATACGTGCGGTAGTTCCGCTGAGTGTACTTGCGACAATACATTTTGCCTGGACATCAACTGCCATCGCACAGGTTGCATGCGAAATGGCATCCTGAATGCTTCTTGTCTCAAAATCAGAAGTGCGGAAACGCTTGGTATATTTGATCTGGGATTCCGTATACTCAGCAATCTCTGCCATGTTCCGCACGGCATCTACCGGATATTTACCGGCAGCTGATTCCCCGGACAGCATGATCGCGGATGATCCATCGTATACCGCATTTGCCACATCGGAAAGCTCTGCACGTGTCGGACGCGGATTGTGAATCATGGACTCGAGCATCTCGGTCGCGGTTATGACACGTTTTCCGAGCATACGGCACTTGCTGATCAGATACTTCTGAACCGCAGGCACTTCCATGCCCGGGATTTCGACTCCGAGATCTCCACGGGCAATCATAACACCATTGGCAATCTCACAGATTTCTTCAATGTGCTCCACACCCGAACGGTTCTCAATCTTTGCAATAATATCAATATCTTCGCCGCCATTCTCGTCAAGGAATTTACGCATATCCTCGACATCTTTCTTTACGGAAACAAAAGATGCCGCAACGAAATCCACGTCGTTTTTGATACCAAACAGCAGATCTTTCTTATCCTGCTCGCTCAAAAATGCATGATCCATGACCTTGTTCGGGAAATTCATGCTCTTTTTATCCGACACCTCACCTCCGACAAGAACCTTACAGATGGCATCCGGTGCTTTCAGCTTTTCTACTTCCAGAATAATCAGACCATTGTTGATCAGGACATGATCTCCCACCTTCAGATTGTTGATCAGATTCTTGTAGGTTACGGAAACTCTCTCCTGATTTCCCACAATATCATCCGTTGTCAGTGTAAATGTATCTCCATCTTTTAACGTGATCTTTCCGTTTTCGAAGGTTTTGATCCGGTACTCCGGTCCTTTGGTATCCAGCATGATCGCAATTGGAAGACCTAACGCCTTACGCACTTTTTTGATCGTATCAATCTTCTTCTGATGTTCCTCATGGCTTCCATGGGAAAAGTTTAATCTGGCTACATTCATGCCAGCTTTGCACATCTGTGTCAGTACAGATTCACTCTCACTTGCAGGTCCGATGGTACAAATAATTTTTGTTTTTCTCATAATGCTTGTTCTCCTGTCTCTATCCAAATTTTTGTATCCCCTGAGTTTCATCCTATCACGCACAGACGGGATTTGCGCGGATATACCGCCCGACGATCAGCCGACGCGCCGGTGGAACAAGAAATTTGGGCTTCGAGGTCAGAATTCTCTGTACCAGCAGCCACTGCTGTGTCATATGGCTCACCGGAAGGAAACGAAGCCCGATTCGCCTGACTTGCGGAACAACGGACGGTTTCCCTTCCCTGAGCACTGTCTGGGAAATGCAAAACTCTCCTGCATCATTCAGGTAATCCTCCGCCTGCCGGTTATGCATACTGCTGCTAAGCACATTGACCTTCTGCTGCATTCCACAGGCATCTGCTACATTCATCTCCACCGGCATGCGAAGCACAAACGCCGCAATGACCACAGCGGAACAGATCAGCACAATATGATGTTTCTTTTTGGTCCGTTTTCCGAAATGCTTATGCATTTGCAATCACATCTGCCAGAGCTTCCATCGCTGGTAGGTCGGACTCTTTCATGGTGGAACGGATCGTTACCATCGGCTCCACAATGGTAATATTTTTCATGGTTTCCAGAATTCCCTTCATCGTTCTTCCGGCCGTCGGTCCCCAGGTACCGTTCTCAATGAGTCCTACGGTACGGTTCTGGAATGCCTTGGACTGTAAATGATGCAGGAAGTCCTGCATACATGGGAATACACCGCCATCGTAACTTGCTGCTGCAAGAACCATACGGTCATAACGGAACGCATCTTCCACAACTTCTGCCATATCATCACGGGAAAGATCCATGACAGAAACTTTCTCTACTCCTTTGGCACGCAGCATCTCAGCAAATTTCTGTGCTGCTTTTGCAGTATTTCCATGGATCGATGCATATGCTACAAGAACACCCTTATCCTCCGGCTTATAGCTGCTCCAGGTATCATATAATCCAATGTAATAACCAAGGTTTTCTTTTAATACCGGACCATGCAGTGGACAGATCGTCTGGATATCCAGTCCTGCCGCTTTCTTTAACAGTGCCTGTACCGGTGCACCGTATTTTCCTACAATATTAAAGTAATATCTTCTCGCTTCGCAGGCCCATCCTTCCGGATCTTCATAATCCAGTGCACCGAATTTTCCGAATCCGTCTGCCGAGAATAAAATCTTTTCACTGCTCTCGTATGTTACCATAACTTCCGGCCAGTGTACCATCGGTGCCATATAAAAATTCAGCGTATGGGTACCAAGGGACAAAGACTCTCCTTCTGCCACGGTAATTTTATGGTTCTCATCTACCGGAAGCTCGTCAAAAAACTGTGGAAGCATCTGAAATGTCTTGGCATTCCCCACCAGGGTCACTTCCGGGAAAAGCTCTACCAGACGTCCGATGCTTCCGGCATGATCCGGCTCCAGATGGGAAACTATCAGATAATCCACTTTCCGTCCGTCTAATGCGGCCAGCAGATTCTTCTCCCACTGCTCCATGCCCCTGGCATCTACCGTATCCATCAAAGCTACCTTTTCATCAAAAATCAGATAAGAATTATAAGATACGCCATGCGGAACCACATACTGGCTCTCGAACAGGTCAATCGTCTTATCATCTACTCCGATATACTTTACTGCTTCAGAAATTGTTACACTCATTTGTTTCTCCCTCTCTTTTTGTTTTTATTTATGTATTATGATGCATACATATCATTTTCCTCTTCACGCTCTAAATCCTCCGGACTCATATAGCGGCGGAACAGGCGCTCTAAAATAAAATCAAATACAATCGATGCAACTGCCGGAATCACCACAAGCAATACCGGTATGATATAAACCGATAAAACCGATGCAACTAAAATCACCAGCAGCAGCAATGCCCATGGCAGATGCCTTATCATCAGCAGAAATGCATTTTTCAATGTCTGCTTTACGGTATTTTCAAATCTTGCAATATATGGGAACAAAAACGCACTCCACATAACAGCAACAGCAATCATAACCAGAAAGAAATAGAAAAATGCGCCCGACATACGACCGGTTTTTAATACCTGATAGGTGATACAGGCATCACAGCCCAGAACAACCATAACAGCCAACCATATAAGATATGGCAGTGTTGCGGCTTTAAAGTTGTCCTTGAACGCTCCGAAAAAAGTTCTGGTGGTATATCCGCGGTTTCCGCGGATGGATTTATGTACCGTGTAATACAACGCGGTGGTCGATGCTCCAATCGTGAAAACCGGAATGCAGCAGATCACCCATAAAATACTGACCCACACACAGTCCACAAGTTTTCCCAGCATCTGAAATACAATATTATCCCAATTAAATTTCACGCTTGTTCCTCCAGTCGCCCAATAATTTCTTCTGCGATCTCTTCTTTTGTTTTTCCATCCGTAGCTACGAGAATGTCTGCAGCCGCCTCATACTTTGGCCGGCGTGCTTCCATCAGTTCAGAAATGTATGCAACATTCATATGACCGTTTAAAAGTGGACGGTCCGTACTGTTTTTTACACGTTCGTATATGGTCTGCGGTGTTGCCGTAAGAAATACGATTCTTCCCCCATCCCGCATGCAGTCTACATTTTCCTGTCGCATTGCCACACCGCCTCCACAGGATACGATTGTCGGCTCCTGCTGATTTAGTGACTGGATCAGTTTTGTCTCAAGCTCCCGGAAATAAAGTTCTCCGTATGTTTCAAAAATTTTGCTGATCGGCATTCCCTGTTCTTTTACGATACGCTCGTCCATCTCCACAACCGGATACCCCAGCTTTTGCTTTATCGCACGTGCAATCGTGCTTTTACCGGCTCCCATAAAACCGATCAGGAAAATATTTTTCTTTTCTTTATTCATGAAAAAATTTCTCCTTCACTTCTTCTACCGGCATATCCATACCTGTATATAACCGGAATGCAGCAACTCCCTGCCACAGAAGCATTCCCTTACCTCCAATACAGGTACATCCTGCTTCTTTTGCTTCCCGCAACAGTTTTGTCTCTGCCGGATTATAAACCGCATCACATACAACCAATCCCGGGCGAAATGCAGATAAATCTTTTACCACACTCTGGTCATCCATCGGTTTCATACCAACGATCGTCGCATTTGCAAAAATGTCACTGGATGTGATCTCCTCTGTCATCTTTGCCGTATCCGCAATGTCATATACATTGACAACAATTCCTGGCACTGCTTTTCGGATCTTTTCTGCGGTCTGAAGAGTACGCTCAAAAAATGCATCCTTAATATTGAAAATCGTGATCTCTCTGGCTCCATCTAATGCACATTGTACCTGAATGGCTGTCGCAGCACCTCCACCGCCTGCAACCGTGATCTTTTTTCCTTTGATATCTACACCATGGTCTTTGAGATTGTGAACAAATCCCTCTCCATCCGTAATATATCCGGTTAATTTTCCATCGTCATTGACGATTGTGTTTACAGCTCCGATAATCTGTGCTGCCGGAGACAGCTCATCCACATACTTTGCCGCCTCGGTCTTATCCGGCATCGTCACATTGATTCCACGCATATGAAACAGTTTCACCGCGTCAAGTGCTTCTTTTACCTGATCTTCTTTTACATCAAATGCAACATATGCATAATCCAGCCCCAGCTTTGCAAAGCTGTAATTGTACATTGCCGGGGAACCGGAATGTCCTACCGGCGAACCGATCAGTGCAAGTAACCCTGTATGTCCTGAAATTCTTTCTTCCATCTTTTTCTCCTGTCCTTGTATGTTGGTTATATGATACCATAACTTTTAAATTAAGTACAACAATTCCAGTGGTCTTTGAATAAGTACCTGTGCTCTGTTTTTACGAAGGAACTCCGCATCGCGGAATCCCCACATGACCGAAACACACGGAAGTCCCGTGTTTTCCGCCGTCTGAATATCCACCTCGGAATCTCCTACATAAATGGCCTTCTTCGTGTCCGTTTTTAAAATTTTCATGGCTTTTTGTACCATATCGGGTGCCGGTTTTTTTGCCACACCTTCCATCTCACCGATTGCCGTAGTCATATAACCCCGGAAAAAACGTTCATCCAATTCTTTTACTGCCGAGTCCAGCTTATTGGATACAATTGCTGTCTTCACTCCGCGCGCCTTTAATTCAGTCAAAAGATGCATGATATCTGGATATGGCTTTGTATGATCCAGACAATGCTCCCCGTAATATTTTTTAAATTCCGCAAATGTCTCTTCAAACTTCGGGTTTTTCTCCCCATCCGGCACGGCACGCACCATCAGCATGCGCACCCCGTTTCCTACATATCTGCGCACCTGATCCAGCGTACAAGTCGGCATATTCTGTGACTCCAATGCCGCGTTGGTAGCGTTTTTTAAATCTTCCAACGAATATAACAAGGTTCCGTCCAGATCAAAGATCACACTTTTTTGCTCTTCCTGCTCACCGGAATCCCGATAGATTTCTTCAAACAGATCTTTACGCATAATCCGGATATTGTTGATCGTATCACTGCTGTCAACCATGTAATCTCCAACCCGGCCAAGTGTATACTGTTCGTTTTCATCTTTATCCCGGAACAGTTTTACCTTGCGCTCCAGCCTGCGTGCACGAACAATTGTAGTTCCCTTTGGCACGCAGACCTTTGCACATTTCATCGGTTCTACGATGATTCCTTTCTCTACATCTTTGATGGTAGGTTCATACTCTGCATTTCTCAGATCAAACTTCCAATCCGTGTAAATCCGGAATTCTTCCATAAAAGCCTCTTCATTACGAAAGAAACATTCCCCTTTCGGTCCAATGATAAAAACAATTCCTGCTTCCACTGTAGCTTTCATATCTCCCTGCAGAGTCCGCACAGTCACCTGCGTTCCCTCCGCAAAGAGATCCGTTGCCCGGACATATCCCCACGGAACGGAGCGTCTGCAGTACGTCTTTGCATCCTCTGCCTCTATTCTGCAATCCTGTGCATACACAATATCGGTATTTCCCATATAGTCCCGCATACGCTGCTCGATAACAGATTTAATACCCGAAGCTGCCGGCTGTTCATGTCTTCCCTGTGCATCATACTCCATGCGTGGTGCAAAATGATGTTCTTTGCAAAACTTTAAATATTCCTGTGTCATCAATTCCATCGGAATCAGGCCACCCGCTTTTTCCAGATGTCCTCCACCGGAACCAATTCCTTTGCACAACTCTGCCGCAAGTTCACTCGCCTTGACTTCTTTCACACAGCTTCTCACTGAAAACTTCACACCTTCTGGTTGCAGATTAAATGCCACACAGATATCAATCGCATCCACTTCCAGTACCAGATCGGAAATCAGTCCAAGAATATTCGGATCACACTGCCCCACTTTTACAATCGCGGCACGAAATTCTTCTACATAATCCGTATGAAGAAGTGCTGCTCCAGCAACTTCCAGTTCTTCCAGCGAAAGATTGGCATTGCGGAGTTTCCTCATGATTGCCGGGTCAAAGTTTGCCTCGTCACGCAGATCCCGGTCTAGCGGATGTACAATTTCCGTCAAACTTCCGGTATCCGTATATAATCCATAATACAGTGCTGTTGACAACTCACGATTACCTCGTACATCAAATCCTTCTGTTTTGAGCATATTCCAGACCAGGGTCGAGCACGCGCCCAGATTAGAACGCACCTCGGAAAGCTCTGGTAATTCCGTGCAGATCCGGTGATGGTCAATTACAGCAATATGTTCTGCTTCAAACACTGCAGAATTTCCGGAATGGTACTGGCAGTCCACCATCACCAATAACTCTGGTTTGTGCAGATAATCCACATGCTCGATTGGTATTTTCAGATCCCGGATCAGCATCACCAGATTCGTTTTCCGGATCACATTCTGTCCTCCGTAAATCAGACGTGGTTCTTTTCCTTGGGATTTCAAATACAGATAGACCCCAAATCCACATGCAATGGTATCTGCATCCGGATTGTCATGGCACTGTATTACAATATTGTCATACGCTAATAACTCACTCAGTTTCATCTTGATTCCCCTTGACTGATTGTTCTACTTGCTTTTTAGATTATATGGGAAGAAAAAGCTGCTGCGGTTCTTTTTGTCAAACATCGAATTATATTGCAGCATATGATACTTTTCAATCCATTCTTTTTCTTCTCCCTCGGCCTCATCGATATGCAGGTAGCAGCCTTTACTCTTGGAATAATAGCCTCTGGAATTGATGGCTGGAACAACCTCCTGCATATCTGCCAGAAACTTATTGTATGCCGGAAGCTCAATTCCAGCCCGTTCCAGTGCCATGGTAGACAGATAATCAAGACTGGTAATGTCTACCGTTTCTTCCGGTGTATCATAATTGGTCCAGATAAAAAACGGAACTGTGTACAGTTTTTCCAGCTCATCTTCCGTCAGCCCTGTGAGTCCTTTTCCATTCAGAATCGGATAAAAATTACTGTTTAAGCTTGGCTGATGATCTCCAAAGAAAATGATTTCTACCGGATCATCTACCTTTGAAAAATAACTGATCAGGTTTTTTACTGCCTCATCACTCTCGTGTACCAGGGACAGATACTGGTTGGCATCCGTATAAGAACGTCCAACTTTATAATAATTCTCCGGAAAATTGTCATAGGTTTCCGTATAACCACCGTGGTTCTGCATGGTAATTCCCATAAAGAACAGTTTTTCATTATTTTTACGGTTTTCATAACGCTTGATAATCTTATCATACAGTTCCTGGTCGGTAATATATTCCCGCAGGATCTTTGTCTGGTCAAAATAATCAATAAAGTGCATTTCGTCAAACCCGATATGCGGATACACCAGATTCCGGCTCCATCCGGTTTCATAATATGGATGCATGGCAATGCACGTATACCCGTCATCTTTCAGATTTGACACAATCGTTGTCGGAGTATCACTGATATACTGCTGATAAACAACGGATCCCATCGGAAGAAATGCCATGGAATTTCCGGACATAAATTCCCACTCCGAATTAGGAGTCTTCGCGCCAAATACCGACGAAAGTGCATATCCCTTCGTTGTATTCTCTTTCAAAGAATCGATAAACGGTGTGAGCGGCATGTTGGTCTGCAGATCCCCCAACACACTCAGATCGGAAAACGATTCATTCATAATGGCAATGATCGTCGGATTTTTTGCTTTTTCATTTGTTGTGCTGTAATCCTTTTTATCGGATTGATAGGTTTTCTCCAGTTCTTTGATCTTATCTTTGGAATATCCTTCCGGAGCAGAAATAAAACTGTCACGAATCCCCAGTACGTAATTCAACAGATATCCATTGCGATAAGTTCCCTTCTGTTCCCACGTCTCTGTGTTTACATCATAAGCATTTGCTGCAATGATCAAACAACTTAAGGCAATCGCCATCACAGAAATTACCCGCATCTGAATTTTTCCGGTAAACCGGACATGCCATTTGCGGACAAAAGCAATAAACAATGCTGCCAGAAAGATCACATATACTCCACGATCGTTCAATTGCAATTTATAATTTCCCGCCACACTCAGACCGGTTCCAATGGATCTGATATCGGAAAACGTAAATTCATTTCCGCGGAACAGATATACAAAATAGTCTACAAATCCAAACGAAAGCAGCGACACATGGGCAATGATGCAGGTCAGCCCACTGTTGTTCGTAAAAATCTGCACAACAAAATAGACAATCAGACAGCAAAGCACATTTAAAAAGAGCTTCTCGTACGTTGTCCTCGTAAAGTTTTCAGGATCAAGCAGCATATACTGTATCGAAAAAGTGGTGAGACAGGAACCTCCGATAAACAGAATCAGTGTCCAGAGCCACGGACACCGGTCATCCAGTTCCAGATGCAGACTTTTTACCAGATAGTACAGAAATCCATATGCGATCAATGCAACAATGGAAAAATCAATGGTCACATACATTACGACTGCCAATATAATTGCAATCGCCGCCCAGATGTTATTTTTTTTATCGTATTGAAGTTTGATTTTAAATTTTGGTTTCATGCCATTACAATACAACAAAATTCCCGGCATGTAAACCGGGAATCCTGTCTGAAATCTTAATTTTGTGTGAATTATGTTACTGTTCACAGGTTACCCTGCGAACAGTAATCGAATTATTTCTTTTTGAAGTTTGTGTATCCCTTCTGCTTATATGGATGTGCAGCCCAGAGTTTATCTGCTGTTTCTTTCCAATCCTTTGCGTAATCTACGCACTTTCCACACAGATGCTCAACCGGCTCCTCCTGTTCTACATCTGTAGAATGAGCTCCGGTCTCATGAACCATCTTCTGTAAAATCTCCGGATTCTCAAGCATCGGACATGGACGAAGCATGTTTTCGTTGAATGGCTGGTTATCACGGTAAGCCATAAACAACGGCTGCTTCAGACACTCAAGCAGGGATTTCTCGCGGATGTTTGCTCCAGAGTAGTGAATAAATACACATGGCTCTACATCACCCTTCGGGTTAATATGACAGTAGTTACGTCCTCCGGCGATACATCCTCCAACGTATTCACCGTCGTTCTGGAAATCCATAACGAAGATTTCTTTTCCACCTTCAAATCCACGAACTTCACGCAGTCTGTGGTAAATATATTCTCTCTGCTCCTTGGTCGGCATCAGTTCCGGTGAAGCCTTCATTCCTACCGGCATCAGATGAAAATACCATGCGAAACGGCTTCCATGCTCGATCAGAAGATCAAAGAACTCATCACTGGTAACCGCATCCATATTCTTGCTTGTATAACATACACTGTTTCCAAAGATCAGTCCGTTCTCATGTAACAGATCCATTGCGTGAAGGACTTTATTGTATACACCTTCTCCACGTCGGAAATCGTTGGCATCTTCAAATCCCTCAAGGGAAATGGAAAGGGAAAGATTTCCTACACGCTTCATATCCTCGCAAAGCTTCTCATCTACAAGTGTTCCGTTTGTGTAGCAATGGAATGCGCAGTCATTGTGTTTCTCACACAGACGGATGATATCAGCCTTACGCACCAGTGGTTCTCCACCGGTCATCATATAAAAATATACGCCCAGTTCCTTACCCTGTGTAACAATGTTGTCTAACTCATCAAATGTCAGATTTAATTTATGACCATACTCTGCTGCCCAGCATCCTGTACAATGGAGGTTGCATGCACTGGTCGGGTCCATAAGAATGAGCCACGGAATATTGCAGTTCTCAATTTCTCTCATTTTACGAATCTTCTTGGTTCCTGCAAACGCTGCCTGATATCCAAGATTCAGTGCTGTCATCTTGGCAACATGCGGATCTGTCTCATCCAAAAGACGATTCACATAACGCATCCACTTGCTGTCCGGATTCTGAATCATTTTCTTTGCGCCTTCGTATGCCTCAGAACGGAAATTGCTTCCCATAAACTTCTGTGCGAGGTTTACAATATTGAGCAAACCTTTCTCTCTGTCCTTATTCAGACTCTTTAACGTAGCATCGATAGCGAGCGAAAACGCCTGTCTTTCTGCCGCATCTTTTAAACTTGCCATTTTCTTACTCCTCCGTTTTCTTTCCTGTGTAAATAAATCATAAGATATTTCATCCATTGGAAGTATAGTTGTTTTTCCACCGAATGAACATATTCAATCACAAAACCATGTATGTTTGCAATATACAATCTTCTGAAAATGTCTAAAAAAACATGATTTGTGCATTTTTCCAACGATTTTTGGATATAATTTTTGTTGCAGACTCAAAACGTAGTTTTGAATACTACGTGACATTATACCACTATCTTATGTAAAGTCAACCTAAAATATTTACTTCTGCCGCAAATTGACCGAAGCAATAAAATATACTATAATGCTGTTGTTTCTTTAAAAAATTGATTATTTACTGAAGATTGGAGTGATTGTATGCCGGGTTTTACCACCCACTATCTGTTTGGCGTAGACGCATGCAGACGTCTGACCTCCACATCCATGCACAATATGATCCGACGCGATCACAGCGCATATGCACTTGGTCTGCAGGGACCTGATCTGTTTTTTTACTATCTTCCCTCTTACCTGATGCATCGAAAAAATATTGGAGATCTGGCACATCGCAAGGATACTAGCCAGTTCTTTGGCAATCTGCTGCAAAGCCGCAAACTTTTTGCAGGGAAAAAACATTCCCTCTCTATTGCAGACGCTTACATCTGTGGATTTATGGGCCATTACACACTGGATTGTACGATTCATCCCTATGTATATGCATTTACAGGCTATAATGCCCAGACCCCACCTTCCAATACGGAATATTTTGGTCAGCATGCTTATTTCGAAACGGAACTCGATTCCGAACTTTTATATGAGAAAAAGCATCTGTATCCTTCCCAGTTTCATCAGAATGCAACCATCCGTCTAACGACACTTCAACGAAAAGTAATTGTACGGATGCTGTGCTATGCTTACCGGAACACCTATCCGGAAATTTCCGTAAGTGAGTTTTCCCTGAGCGGCGCACCGTTCTGGATGAAACTCGGAACACACCTGCTGAATGATCCAAGTGGCCAGAAGAAAGTATTATCCCGTCTGATCGAAAAGATTTTCCTTGGACGTGCTTTTTTATCTCCGATGGTTGCCAGCGATTGTTATCGTTTTATACAGGACCCGATGAACCTCAAACATCACACCTGGATTCATCCATGGACAAAGGAGTCTTCCAATGCCTCTTTTCCGGAGCTCTATGAACAGGCTGAGAAAATTTATCATAAACGTCTGGTTGATTACGCACATCTGCAGCACTCTGGTTTCCCGCAAAAAGAAACCGCACGCTTTCTATCCGCGTACGGTAATCTTTCGTTTCTGAGTGGTCTGCCTTGTGATGAATAAAAGAGTTTCTTCCTATTATATAAGAGACATATGATTATAATATAATCTGATTTTGGAAATCCGCAATCTGCTGACAGATAATTTCCATCAAACGCGTGCGTGCTTCCACGCTTGCCCAGCCAATATGAGGAGTGATAATCAGCCTTTCGCTGTCTTTGATTTTGCGAAGCGGATTATCCTTCCGCATTGGTTCTGCGGAAAGGACATCCAGCCCCGCACCCGCAATTTCTCCGGTCTCAAGCGCATCCGCCAGATCCTGTTCCACAACAATCGGTCCTCGTCCAAGATTCAAAAAAACTGCAGACGATTTCATTTCCCGAAATGCTTCCCGGTTCATGAGTCCCCGCGTATTTTTATCAAGAGGTGCATGAACAGAAACAATATCTGATTGTTCCAACAACGCATCAAATTCCACACGTTCATATCCCTGCTGAGAATTCTTACCGGAAGTGGAATAATAGATCACCCGGCATCCGAATGCCTTTGCAATATCCGCCACACGTCTCCCGATATTTCCCAGACCAATGATTCCCCAGGTTTTTCCGCTCAGCTCATGAAACCTTTTCTCAAAATGGGTAAACATAACATCTCCCACATATTTCTCCGATTTGACATACTGATCATAATACGCAAGCTTTTCCCAAAGATAAAACAGCATGGCAAACGTATGCTGGGCTACGCTTTCCGTGGAGTATCCTGCGACATTACGCCATTCTATGCCACGGCTTTTTAAATATTCCTTATCCAGATTGTTTGTTCCCGTTGCCGTCACACAGACAAGTTTCAGTTTTTTTGCTTTTCCAATCGAATGCTCATTAATCTCCACTTTGTTTAACACGATCACGTCTGCATCCACGGTCCGTTCCAAAGCTTCTTCTGTAGTGGAAAAATTATATGTTACCACCTCTCCCAGTTTTTCAAATGCAGACAGATCAATATCATCTCCAATTGTTTTTGCATCCAAAAATACGATTTTCATTTGATCCTCCTACCCTATTCTGATTCCAAAAGAAAAAGAGGCTGCCTTTTCTAACATCCTCTTCCCCTTTACATCCTGTATTTATATCTATGCAATCGAAAATGCATAGACCGTTTTTGTATCATATGATTTTCCGGCTTCTGTCAATGGTGTTGTAAAATTTGGCTCATTGATGGAATTTGGAAAATACTGTGTTTCCAGACAAAAAGCATCCCGATCTTTGCATACTGCTCCACCCTGCACTTTCTGTCCCTGAATGAAATTCGCAGTGTAAAGCTGCATACCGATACAATCCGTAATCACGTCCATCTTTATGCCACTCTTTGTACTGTATGCGGTGGCAATCTTTTCAAGCCCTGCCCGCTCCTTATCCAAAACGAAGTTATGATCGTATCCATGGCCGTAAGAAAGCTGATCATTTGCCTGCTCAATATCTCTGCCCATCGGTTTGGCTTCACGGAAATCAAACGGTGTTCCCTCCACTGACGCAATCTCTCCGGTCGGAATCGACTTCGCATCGATTACCGGAGTATAATGGGAAGCACGAATCTGCAAAATCTGGTCCATGGCAGTACCGCTGCCTGCCCCATTCAAATTAAAATATGCATGATTTGTCATATTAAAAACAGTTGTTTTGTCCGCAGTTGCATGATATGTAATGGAAAGTTCATCTGCTTCGGTCACCTCATAAGTCACTTTCATAACTGCATTTCCCGGATATCCCTGCTGTCCATCTGCATCTTCGATCACAAATGTAACTTTGTTTGCAGTATGTTCTTCCACATCCCACAGACGTCTGGATGTAGCCTGTGATCCACTGTGCAGATTATTCTCGTTATCATTTCTCTCAAGCTGATATGTCACATCATTGATTACAATCTGAGCATCTGCAATACGATTGCAGTTTCTTCCGACGATTGCTCCAAAACTTGCTGTCTGCTGCTGATATGTCTGTGCATCTTCATAGCCAAGAACCACATCGGTGTCTTTTCCATTCTTATCTTTTACCACAAGCGATACGATCGCCGCTCCGAAATCTGTAATCTGTGCACACATCCCCTTTGTGTTAGAAATAGTATAAAGCGTTGCCCCTTCTCCATCGGCAAGCTTTCCAAACGATTTTTGTTCCATAACTGTAATTGCCTCCTAAAATTTTACTGCTCTGTATCACATCTATAATAAAATATTTTACCCTGTTTGGGTTAAGAAGTAAAGAACAAGTGCCGATGTAAATTGTAGAAATATAGAAATTATAACCTTTTAGTAAAGAAAGGATGTTTATTATGTCCATAAAAGTTTCTTCCGGAATATCATTATCCACGAATTATTTTTTAAGAAATTTCTATACCAACAATCAGAAAGCAGCCAAAACCTCCGGTCGGTCCGGTTACAGTAATGTGGAGCTTTCCTACGAAGACAGCCGTGCTTTAAACAGGGCTGCCAAGCGACTTTCCAAAAGTGATTTTGGTTCTGACACCGATGAGAAAGACGATGATCTCAATAAGACATCACAGGCCGCCATTGAAGCCTTTGTGGATACTTACAATTATACGATCACTTCCGGAAAATCCAGTTCCGACTACGAAACCAAACGTTATGTCAAGCAGCTCAACACGCTGAGTAAAAAACATGCAGATGAACTGTCAGACCTTGGTATCACGGTTAACAGCGACGGAACTTTAGACCTCAACAAGGATCTGCTGAAAACTGCCAATAATTCCAAGGCACGAAAGCTGCTCTCTTCGGATCAGGAATATCCGCAGAAGCTCGTCAAGCTTTCCCGTAAGATGAATTCCGCTGTACAGGAGAACATTATGTCCTTGATCAGCACGCAGAATATGCATATTGACATCTCCTTATAAAATGCCAAGCAAAAGCAGGTGATACGGTTCGTATCACCTGCTCTTTTTATTTCACTGTTTTTATAGGAACTCATCTTCTTTTGGCCAGAGATCTCCCTCATTTAATCCGTGCTCAGTCAGCCAGCTGTCCTCCACAGAAAAACAGGTTTCTTCTTCTTTTTCATTGATCAGAGTCACCGACACTTTCGGCCGCTGCCCTTCTGCCAGTTCCTCACACCCATACTCTCCGTCAAAAATGTGCTTGATCTTCCACATATGACACTCCTTTTTTCCAGACATTAAAAGATTTTTCTAAAATCGAACGCTTTCTATTGTACCACATGTTCCTTCACAATCACAGTTGTCAGATATCCTTTTGCCTGTTCCAGTTCATCCAGGCAACAATACACCTGTTCATTCTCCATGCCGCAATTGGATATTCCATAAATGTCCTGGTGCACTCTGCTCTCTTTATCCTGCATCGATTCCCGGAGCACCCGTAATAACTCTTCGAGTTTTTTCCCGGATTTCATATAAATGCGTGTACCATGAAAACCGAGTGACTCACGCACGTCATACGCCGCCGGAATAATATGGATTTCCTCATCTTTTTCTCCCAGAGAAATCCCCAGTCTTGCCGCTACTGCACAAAACGACGGCACACCACTTACGATCCGCGCCTCCCAGCCGGCATCTGCTGCACATCTGTGCATATACATATAGGTAGAATATATCCCCGGATCTCCAATTGTGAGCATTCCTACCCGCAGTCCCTGTCGGAGATAATCTTCCATGGCATCATAAATCCGTTTGTGTGCCAGTTCCAGTTTCTGCGCATCTTTGATCATCGGAAATGGCATGCAAAGAAGCGGCATATCTGCAATTTCCGGACAAACCTGCTCCACGATCCGATACGCATAACATTCCTCTTTTGACACCGCCGGAAGCACAATAAGATCACAGCTGCGAATCGTTTCCAATGCCTGTATGGTCATAAGTTTCGGATCTCCCGGTCCCACACCGATTCCATAAAGGATACCCGGACGATTTTCTGTTGTTAAATCACAAAATAATTTTTTTGTTACCTGTCGCAAATGAGTCAGATACACTTCCCGGACAGCCGGATACTCCCCAATTCCCCGAATCACACATTCCGGCTGGTATCCGGCCGCCTGCAATTTTCCGGCAAAGGAATCCGCATCCGGCTGCTCCCCGTCCTGCATGCCGCCTGCCATATCATTATTTGCATGGTCTCCCGCCACCAGCATAAACGGTGTAAGAAGCACTTTCCCGTTCTGTCTGCTCTGCAGCCCGGACTTCATCCGTGCAATCACATCTTCAATAGTAATACTGCCTTCCACCGTTGCAATATAAATTTCATGCTTTGCATAAGCACGCAGCGACTGTTCCATCATCGCATAACTGGCATCTGCCGCATGTTCGGTTCCATGCCCCATCAAAATCAATGGGAAATCTCCCACCTCTTCCTTCAGCGACTCCCACAGTGCTTTTGCCACATCCTCATAATCCTGCGGTTTTGCCAAAAGCGCATCGGCAACTGCAATCTGTTCGAAAGCACCGGCATATTTTTTCGCTGCTTCCTTGAGTCTGTGATTTTCAATTCCGTCAATCACATGGGTAGAAAATACAGCTACATGCGTCACTCCCTGTTTTTTCATGCTTTCGAGAGCTTCCGTCGGACTCTTTGCTTCTATATGCTCGCGCTTTTTCATTGCGTTACGCACAATCGTACTCGAGACAGCTTCCTCTACCACGGCATCCGGATACAATGCCCGGACCTGCCGCGTGATGGCTGCAATATTTTTCTGCCGGGTATCCGGATAGGTTGTTCCAAAACTCACAATTAAAATTGCTTTTTTCATGTTATTTTGCATTCCTCTCTCTGTGATATAAGCGTGCTGCCTGTACAAAGTGTTCCACAAATGCCGGATTGGACGGATAATACAAATGTGGATACCCCCACCAGTTTCTGTCGTCCTCGTGGATACATGTCCAGGATGTTCCGCTTACCGGTTTGACCGCCACGCAGCTTTCTCCATTGTTATCACTGTCATAGTAATGAAATTCATGTGCACGGACAGGTTTTCCCGCCAGGAAATGGGACGTCTGTTCCGTCACATTCACATAGCCAAAACGTACAAGTTTTCCCCGGTTATGACAGTTGCCCGTTATGACCCCTGCCATCGGCCAGTTTTCTCCTTCTTCATCCGTCATAGATTCATGCAGATACATAAATCCACCGCACTCTGCCACGGACGGCATACCATTTTCAATTGCCTCCCGGATGGAATTGCGCATGGAGACATTTTCTGAAAGCTGCCGGGCACACAACTCCGGATAGCCTCCTCCCAGAAGAAGCGCATCCGCTTCCTCTGGAATTTTTTCCTGTGCAAGCGGTGAAAACCAGACGAGTTTTCCACCATACGCTTCCAGAAGACGCAGGTTATCCTCATAATAAAAACAAAATGCCTCATCTTTTGCAACTGCAATAACCGGACATTCCTCCTGCTGTTTTTTCTTTTTCTGTAAAACCCCTTTATCTTTTCCCGGTTCCTGTAATTTAGGCAGTTTCGTTTTTCCGTCCCGAAACGCATGTAAAAGTGCCCAGCTTTGCAACAGCTGCAGCATCCGATCCAGATCTGCGGTCTCTTCCAGTTTTTCCGCAGCCTGATTGACCTGCTTGCGCAGACCTTCCATTTCCTGTGGCATTTTCAAACCCAGATGCCGGCTCTCCAGATGCAGACTTTTCTGTACCGGAAAGCATCCCAGCACCGGAAGCCCCAGTTCTTCCTCAATCACTGGTGTCATTGTCCTGCAGAATCCCTCCGATGTCCGGTTTAATATCACACCAATGATCCGGTGATCCCTGTCATACTGTAATATCCCTGCCAGAAGTGCAACCATCGTGCGCCCCATCCCACGGGCATCCAGCACAAGCACAACCGGCAGATCCAGGGTCTGTGCCAGATGATAGGCGGAGCCCTCTTTTTGTGTGCCTCCTAGGCCATCGTATAATCCCATGGCTCCCTCGATCACCGAATAAGAGAAGCTCTCCCGGTCATATCCATACAGTTCCCGGATCTGATCTGCCCCTGAAAAAAACGTATCCAGATTGCGCGACGGTACACCAATCACCTGACGGTGAAACATGGGATCAATATAGTCCGGTCCGCTTTTGAACGCACGAACTGCAAGTTTTCTGTTTTTCATTGCTGCCAGCAACGCACAGGTGATTGTCGTTTTTCCACTGCCACTTTGCGGCGCTGCCAGTACCATTCCACTGTGTAACATAGTTCTCTCCTCATTATGCCATCGTCAGCACACAGATATATACGGGGTTCTCAGCCTGCATCAGATGATAGGTTCCCACGGTTTTTGCTCTGCTGACCTGCACCTGTATGATTTCTGTCTGCATTTTCCCTGCAGCAAGTTCTGTAATCTGAGCCACGGTTTCAAGACTTATGGCATTGACAACCACACGTGTCCGTGGATTCTTCTCCCAGATGACATGCAGAATATCCGCAAGGCGTCCACTGCTTCCCCCAATAAATACATGTGTCGGAGGTTCCAGGGATTCCAATATTTCCGGTGCTTTCCCATCCACCGGAATCACATTTGCCAGATGAAATTTTTCCAGATTCCGGCGCAGAAGCTGCTGTGCTGTGGCTTTTTGCTCAATGGCGTACACACGAATCCCCGGACTGCACGTTGCACATTCCACTGCAATCGATCCGGTACCACTCCCCACATCGTATACCACAGCATCTTCTGTCAGGCCAAGTTTACATAAGGAAAGCGCGCGCACTTCTTCTTTGGTCATTGGAACCGTTTTTTCCCCTTCCACGACACGCAAAAATGATTCATCGGACATCCCTGGAACAAGACGTCTTTTTTGCACATTTTCATTGCATAATAACAGGGTATACAGACCTTCTTCTTTTACATTTTTTGCCTCTCCATACGATAGCTCGCGGATTTTTTCTCTGTCATAAGAGAGCTGAAATCCAGCAATCATGCGGGTTTGCGTCAATTTTTCTTCTTCTATCCAGCATCCGATCCGTCGGACATCCTCCACCCCGGAAACCAGCAGAAACGTCTTGGGAAAATGCCGGATTGCATCGAGAACGAGCGCTCTGGTCTCTGCGGTATCTTTTTTCCCGTGGATACTTATAATTTTTGCATCCTGCCAGGCAATTCCCGTTGCCGCAGAAAGGTAGGAAACGGATGAAATTCCTGGAAAAATACGAATTTTTCTGTAATTTCTTTTATTTAATTCTGTTTTTATTTTTTCTGTTCCACTGTAAAATCCAGTATCTCCGGAAAATAATATGGAGACTTTCAGTTTCTGCCCATCCATTTTGGATTCCTTTTGTCTTAAAACCGGTAAAATATCTTTTGCGAGATAAAAAGGATAGGTTTCCTTACTGTTTTCCACCACTTCGAGCATCCGTTCTGCCCCAAAAACCACATCAGACTCTTCCAGCGCTCTTTTTGCTTCCTGTGTCAGTGTCGCTGCACTCATACCGATGCCAATCAGGGAAATTTCCACCTCCGGACGACCAGAAATCGTATGTCCAAGCAGACGGGAAAGTGTTTCGGTTACCTGTGCATAAGACATTCCCTGCTCCTGCTCCTGTTCCTGTTTCCCGATCACGCATGCCGTAATCCCTGCCTTCTGTGCTGCCGCAAGTTTTTCCTGAAATCCGCTGTGCGCACCGCTGGCTTTTGTAACCAGATAGCGGATCGAAAACTGATGGATCATTGCCAGATTCATTTCCTCCGAAAACGGGCCCTGCATCGCAAGAATCTGCTTTCCGCGGATACCCGCCTTTTCACAGAGACCGATACTCTCCAATCCGGGAAGCACACGCACAAACAAACGCTCCTTCAGGGATGCAAATACCGCCAGCTCTTTGCTTCCGGTTGTCAGAAGAATGTTTCCGGATGTGTCCGTAAGTGTCTGGACACAGCTTTCATAATCGGCAAACACATGCACGGTTCCAGCGCGCTCTTTCATGCCTTCGTTTTCCGGTATGCTACAGATTCCATCGTCCATTCGCCGCTGGAGCCGCAGATATGGAATTCCACTTCCTTTTGTACTCTCCCGGATGTTGGCAGACACTTCTGTGGCAAACGGATGCGTAGCATCCACGACCGCCGCATAGTTGTTCTGTCCGTTTTTTTTCAGCAGGGCGCGCATTTCCTCTACGTCCAGTCTTCCTACACAGACCTTCACACCGGCAAGTTCCGGCATGACCATCTGACCGTATTCGGTTGCTACATGCACATCACAGGCAATATGTGCCCGTGAAAGTTCCTGTGCGAGAAGACGACCTTCCGTTGTTCCCGCATAAATTAACACTTTCTCTGCCATCTTATTCCTCTTCCCCGTTTTCTGCTGCTATATATGGTATCCTCTCGGTGTCACAAGCTTTCCATCAATAATTTTTGTCTGGGAATTCCCGATAAATACCGTGGTAAACATGTTCACCTGTGTATGCACCAGTTCCGCCATGGGAAGTGTTACGGCTTTCGTATCATCGCGTCCGATATTTTCCACATACCCACAGGCACGCTCCGGTTCCACCCCGTGTTCCATCAGAATTCTGCAGGCACGCTCCAGATAGTCTGCCCGTTTATGGCTCGACGGATTATAAATTGCCATTGCAAAATCTCCCTCCGCGGCTGCAATCAGCCGTTTTTTAATCCTCTCCCACGGGGTGAGAAGATCACTCAGGCTGATCACGCAAAAATCATGGTTGAGAGGAGCCCCAAGCACTGCCGCACCGCTGCTTGCTGCTGTTATTCCGGGAATTACTTCAATGATACAATCATCATATAATTTTCCGATTTCCAGCATCAGGGATGCCATCCCGTAAATTCCGGCATCCCCGCTGCAGATCAATGCCACTTTTTTGCCTTCTCTTGCCTTCTCGAAACACATCTGGCAGCGTTCCCGCTCCTGCCGCATCGGTGTAGACAATAATTCTTTGCCCCCGAACCGTTCCCCAAGCAATTTCAGATATACGGTATAACCGATGATCACATCACTGGCTTCTAACACCTGCATGGCTTCCTGCGTCATCATATTTTCCTGTCCCGGTCCCATACCGACCACATAAATCCGGTGTTTCATTTCTTTCTCCTTCCTTTCGTCTCACACAAACTGCAATACGATTTTCTCCCGTTTTGCCACGGCAATTGTCACGCCATCCATAGCCTGCTTATGTATCAGCAAACTACCTCCGTCTGCTGCAGCGACCGCAGCACGCTCACACACATTATCCACTCCTACGGTTCGGGATACAAACGCGGATGCGGTGAATTCACCAGACACTTTTTTCAGTTCTCCGGCAGAAAAAACGACAAACGGTACCCGCAAATGCTGTGCCAGTTCCTGCAGACCGGGTTCTTTTTCCTTCACATCAACCGATGCCAGGGCATAGATATCATCCAGGTCTATTTTTCTGCTATTCACCAATGTTTTTATCATTTGTTTTATCTCGTTATAACTTTTATTTTTTCTGCATCCCATGCCAAGTACGGCTGTTTTCGGAGCTAAAACAAGCGTTTTACGGTCTTCCTGTGGCTCTTTTTTTGTAATCCACACATCCACAGCATGTTCCGCCTGTGCTTCGTTCCACGAAATCAGCTTTACTTCCTTTGGCGGCTGTAATTCTGCCACCTCCTCCGGGGACATACATGCCGGATCTACCACCATCACAATGGTTTCTCCCTGTAACAGTTTTCCGGACACATGCCGGATCGCTTCGGGGTTACACACCCGCAGGCCATTTTTTCTTGCAAACACATCAACGGCAAAAAGCCCATTCACGTCCGTTGCCGTCGTCACAACCGCAGCGGAATGCAATGATTCTGCGATCTGCTGCGCCAGTTCATTGGCACCACCCAGATGTCCGGACAGCACCGGAATCACAAACTGTCCGGCCTCATCCAGCACCAGTACCGGACTGTCCACGGTTTTGTGGCGGATCAAAGGTGCGATGGCCCGTACGGCAATCCCGAGAGCTCCAATGAAAAGCACGGGAAACTGTTGTGCAAAAGCCTCTTCCAGAAAATCCGGAAGTGACCGGTTTCCTCTTTCTCTTATCTGTATCTTTGAAACTGCAGGGTGACCACCGTAACGGCTCTGCCAAAATCCATACGAAACAGAAAGTGAAAGTTCCGCGATTCGTGCCGCAAGCTCTCTTCCACGTTCCGAAAACCAGGTCATATACAGGATCATTCCGGTAACTCCTTTCCCGCATCCGTGTCACGCATTAATCTATCGTCTTCTGCGTTTTTTGGTGTTTTTGCCTTGCGGAATTCAGTTGTAAAATCCGGTGCGTAGAGTCTGGAGCGCGTATAATGCTGATTTGATATTACATCCCCGACCAGCACCAGAGCGGTTTTTGTAATATTATGTTTCTTTGCCACCTCCGGCAGCTCCTGCACAGTACAGATATATGCTTCCTCGTCCGGCCAGGTTGCCTTGTACACCAGTGCCGCAGGTGTATCCGGCTCATATCCGCCATTTACAAGGCGCCGTGATAATTCCTCCAGCATTCCGGTACTCAGATAAATTGCCATGGAAGCATGGTGTGCGGCAAAACTCTCAATACTCTCCTTTTCCGGTACCGCCGTCCTTCCGGCCATCCGGGTGATGATCAGTGACTGTGACACATCCGGAAGGGTATATTCCAGATTCAGCGATGCCGCTGCTCCAAAACAGGCACTCACACCCGGACAACTCTCATACGCAATCCCCTTCTGATCGAGAATATCCATCTGTTCCCGCACCGCTCCGTATATACTGGGTTCTCCCGTATGAAGTCGAATCGTGATTAAATTATTTTTTTCTGCCTGTTCCATCACCGAAATAACCTCTTCAAGTGTCATTTTGGCGCTGTTATGAACCTCACAGCCCTCTTTTGCATAATCGAGAAGCTGTGGATTGACCAGCGAACCGGCATAGATGATGACATCTGCTTTCTGCAGCAGACGCATTCCCCGCACAGTAATCAGATCCGGTGCTCCGCTTCCTGCTCCGACAAAATAAATCATAGCAACCTCCTGAGTAATTCTTCTGCTTTTGCAGTCATCCCAAGCAGCCCGTAGGTATTGGAATAGACAATACAAGCAATCTGTAACCGACCGGCCGCACGTTTTTTCAGATAGAAATCAATTTTTTTCATGATATCTTCCATAACATCTTCTTTTTTACCTTCGGCATCAATAAACGCAAGTGCTTCCTCGGTTGTGACGCAATCTAAAATCTTCTTTAAACATTCTAAAGATACATTTTCACGGATGCCGGCTGCCGCTAAAAGTTCCATCCGACAATCTCCCTCATGGGAATGGGTGTTCATAATGCCTCCCGCCACCTTAATCAGTTTTCCAATATGTCCGGTCAGAAGCATTGCACAAAATCCCAGTTCCACCGCCATATCGATCGTCTCACCGATAAAATTACTGCATTTCACACTGCGATCAAGATCATATCCATAGGTCTGCTGCATGAAATCCAGTCCATAATTTCCCGGTGAAACTGCCGCAATGGTCTGCCCTTCTGCACGCTGCTGGCGGAGTTCCACACGAATGGTCTCCTTAAGTGCCTGACTGCTCATCGGTTCCACAATTCCTGTCGTCCCCAGTATTGAGATTCCCCCGACAATCCCCAGTCTTGGATTAAACGTACGCTCTGCAAGTGCTTCCCCATCCGGCACGGAAATCAGAATATGCAGTGTTCCGTGAAAATCACAAATCCGGCACACTTCCTGCACTTCCCGGGTGATCATTTCCCGCGGCACATGATTGATTGCGGCATTGCCTACGGGCTGATCAAGTCCGGGTCTCGTCACACGGCCCACACCCTTTCCTCCGTCAATCTGCAGAAGTTCTTTTTCTCCATCCCCACGGTTGTCCGCGGTGACCGTGGCACAGATTTTACTTCCGCTGGTCACATCCGGATCATCGCCGCCATCCTTGACCACAGCGCAGGAAACCTGAGATTCCCCGCGCACGATATCCGTCACTTCCGCAGTGTATGGAATTCCTTTTGGGGTCTCAATCGTTATACAGTTTTTTATTTTTCCCGTCAGAAGCATATATGCCGCAGCCTTTGCAGCAGCGGCAGCACAGCTGCCGGTTGTAAATCCGTACCTCACACCAGATACGCCTCCTTCTTTCCTTTATACCGGCCGGATCTGATATAACAGTGCGTTTACGATTGCTGCCGCTACATTGCTGCCGCCTTTTCTACCGCGGTTGACAATATGCGGCACATCTGTTTTTAAAATCAGTTCTTTTGCCGCCTCTACATTTACAAATCCCACCGGAACTCCAATAATAAATGCAGGACGCCAATCACTTTTCTGCATCAGTTCATAGAGTGAAATCAATGCCGTCGGCGCATTTCCCACGGCAAAAATTACAGGTTTGTCAATATTTGCTGCATGTTCCATGCTGACCGTCGCACGTGTCACCTGCCGCGTCTTTGCCTCCCGCGCCACATCCTCATCTGCCATAAAACAATGCACCGTTCCTCCAAATTCCCCTAACCGTTTTTTGTTGATGCCTGCAAGCGCCATATTGGTATCCGTGACAATGTCAGCGCCACCTGCAATCAGTTCTTTGGCAATCTGCACGGCATTGAGAGAATACGTCATCGTCTTTGCATAATCAAAATCCGCACTTGTATGGATCACGCGCTTTGTCACCGGCTCCTGCTCCGGTGGAAGCACGATACCACGCTCCTTTAGTTCTTCCCCTATGATGGCAAAACTTCGTTTTTCAATCTCTCCCGGAAGAACATATTCAATGTTTTCCATAACGTTTTTCTTCCCCTTTCTTCTTTATATCCAACAATGCCTCAATCAGTTGTACATTTTCCGGATGACCTTTTACGGCAATTCTGTAAAAGTCCTGTCCCAGTCCTGTATAGTTTGCGCAGTTTCGGATCAGAATTCCTCTTTCCAGCAATAATCTGTACAGTGGAATTTGTGTTTTCAGCAACAAAAAATTAGCTTCAGAAGGAAAAATTTTCATTTGATCTCCAAATATTTTTGTTAACTCGTGTTTTAAAAAGTGCTTTTCTTCCTGAATCAGCCCAATCGTATCCTTCAGATACTTTCTACGACTCCAACCAGGAAGCGAATCATCCAGAATATCCATGCCGATCCGCTGCGCAACCACAGATACATTCCACTCCGGCAGCTGATGCGCAATTTTTTCACAGATATCTTTCTGCGCCAGCAGATACCCCAGCCGAATTCCCGGAATCGCATAGATCTTTGTATATGCCCGCACGACAATCAGATGCGGATATTTCCGGATCCAGGAAACATATCCTTCCGTCCCCGTGAATGCAATGAAACATTCGTCCAGCACCACAGTAATCTGTTTCTTTTCACACACGTCAAGAAGCGTCTCCAAAAGAGACGCTTCCATTTTGTTTCCCGCCGGATTCGCTGGATTCGCCAAAAATAATAAGCTGATTCCATCCAGATGCCTGCACAATGACTCCATCTGTGCCATGTCCATGGCAAAATTATTTTCTTCCTGCAACGGGATACTGCATACCTCGGCTCCCACTGTCTGAGCTGCCCAGGCATATCCCGAAAAAGAAGGAGCCAAAATGCCCACCCGCTTCGGGCGCAGTGCATGCACAATCGCAACAAATAATTCGGATGCTCCGTTGCCACACACTACTTCTTCTGTTGAAAAACCATAAAGTGCTGCAAGCCGTTCCCGCAACAGCACATTGTCATACTGTGGATAACGGTTGCTGTGAACCGCCGCTTCCGCCATCCGTTTCTGCAATATCTCCGGCAGCGGCAGCGGATTGGTATTTACAGAAAAATCATATGTGATCTGATTTTGATAAATATCCCCACCGTGTGCGGCCACCGTCATGCTGCGTGTTCTCCTTCTTTCCTGTTTTACCGTATCTGCATTACTGCTTTACTTTTTATTTTACTACAGGAATTCTTTGATTCCAAGGAAAAATCACACAAACCATTTTTATTGTAGATCTCCAGCCAGCTCCTGCATCAGATGATGTACCGTAGTAATCTCGTGAATCCGTCCCGTATTCGCCCCACAGAATACCAGACCGTTTTCCACATCCCCACGCACGGCATCGATCAACGCTTTCGTAATACAGTAAGGAACTTTCTGCGGACTGCATTTTTCCAGACAGTTGTAACACTTACTGATTGGCAGCTTTGCGCGCTTTACACGATCGATAAACTTATTGCGCAGTGCACGTCCCGGCATACCGACCGGACTTTGGATAATCTCGATATTTTCCTCACTGGCGTGAATATACGCCTCCTTGTATGCCTCCGATGCATCACATTCTTCGGTTGCGACAAAGCGGCTGGCAATCTGTACACCATCCGCGCCGAGATCCAGCGCATGCGAAATATCTTTCTGATCAAATATCCCGCCGGCCACAATGACCGGAATATTTTTCTGATACCGCTGTTCGTATTCCTTTTTGCAGTCGATAATCTGCCGGATCTCTCCGTCAAAATTAATGGCATCCATATGTGCCAGCTGTTCATTGGAAAACCCCAGATGCCCGCCGGCTTTCGGTCCCTCCACTACAATAAAGTCCGCCGTGCGGTCATAGCGGTGCGCCCACATCTTCAATATCAGCTGGGTTGCACGCTTCGAGGATACAATCGGAGCTATCTTTGTCCGGCAGGTTTTGCTGACAAGCTCCGGCAGATTCATAGGAAGCCCGGCTCCACTGATAATCACATCTGCCCCTGCCGCAACTGCTGCCCGGACATGCTCTTTGTAATGCTTTAATGCAACCATAATATTGACACCCACAAGTCCGTTTCCACAGGCAAGCTCCTTTGCTTTCCGGATATGTTTTTTGATGGCTTTTAAGTTACAGCCTGCCTGATCATTCTCGAAGCCTTCTTCATCGTAGCCGATCTGCGCAGTAGAAATGATACCTACACCGCCCTCCTTTGCCACAGCTCCCGCCAGATGGCTTCTGCTGATTCCTACCCCCATGCCACCCTGGATGATCGGAATTTTTGCAATCAGATCCCCGATCTGCAGTTGTTTCAACTTTGATGTATATGTGCTTATCATGCACGTTTCCTCCATATTTCAAAACTGTTTGACTATCAAACAATTTTCAGTATATGGCAATATAGTTTCTTTGTCAATATGTATTTGTATTCATTTCTTTTACACATAGTTTTTATTACTATATTCATGCAAGAATTTTCCTGCTGATGTCTGGAAGGAATAATAAAAACCGTGGGTTTCCGATTTCATTGAAATCCTGAAAACCCACGGTATCGGGTATGCCATATTATCCTTTGACAGCTCCCACAATTCCGTTTGCGAAACTTTTCTGCAGAACCAGGAAAAGAATGCCGGTCGGGAGGGAACAGATGAGTACCCCAAGCATGAGCACGCCGTAATCAATGCTATAGCCGCTGGAGAGGTTTGCAACCAGCATTGGCATGGTCTGGGAGGTATCATCCATCATAATAACCTTTGGCCATAAGTAATTGTTCCACGCATTCATGAACGTTACTGTCATGGCTGCTGCGTAGGTGGACTTCATGGTCGGCATAAAGATTTTAAAGAAAATCTGAAGTTCTCCAAGTCCGTCGATTCTTGCCGCCTCTATGATCTCTGTCGGGAAAGAGCGTGCGCTCTGTCGGAACATCATGATCAAAAACGGTGTGGACAGCGTCGGCAGTACATAAGCGATCCATGTACTTTGCAGATGCAGTCCGGTAAACATTTTAAACAGCGGAATGAGTGTCGCTGCAAACGGAACCATCATTGCAAGAAGCAAAACAGACATCAAAACGTCTTTTGCCTTATCGTGGTAAATTTCAAATGCATATCCTGCAATGGAACAGATCAGCAGGGAAAGCACACTTAAAATTACCGAATAAAACATAGAATTGGAAAATGCCCTGCCAATCTGCTGACGTGCCAGAAGGTTTGTCAGATTGCTGGCCAGATTGGCTCCAATTGTTAATTTGCCACCGAGAATATCGGTACTGTTATTCGTTGCTGCTGCAATCATCCAATATAACGGGAATACCGAGATGAGGGATGCCAGAATCAAAACGATATATACTGCTGCATTTTTTACTTTTCTCATCTCTTATCACCTACTTTCATCTGAATAAAGGACAGAATTGCTACCAGAATAAAGATTACGTAAGACATTGCTGCTGCGTATCCAAACTGGGAATTATACTCAAAGGATGTCTTGAAAATATAGTGGGACATCGTAAGTGTTGAATTGGCAGGTCCTCCGCCTGTCAGGTTCACAGACTCATCAAACAGCTGTAATGTTCCGTTGATGGACATGATCGTTGTCAGAAGGATTGTCGGACGAAGCAATGGCAGTGTAATATGGAAAAATGTCTTCACTGGTCCCGCTCCGTCAATCGTTGCTGCCTCATACAAAGAACCATCAATATTCTGTAAACCGGCCAGATAAAATACCATATTGTAACCGGTCCATCTCCAGATCAATGCAATAATTAAAATTACTTTTGCGGTACTTGTCTGTCCCAGCCAGTTGATACGGGAATGAATCAGTCCCAGATGCAACAGCACCGTGTTGACATAACCGTCATATGCAAATAATGTCTTAAAGATAATGGAGTAGGAAACCAGCGCGGTACAGCATGGCAAAAAGATTGCGGTACGGAACAGTCCCTTACATTTCAAATGCGGCTTATTTAAAAGCACGGCAAGCAAAATTGCCAGAATCAGCATTACCGGTACCTGAATGATCAGGTACACAAAGTTGTTGACCATTGCAGTCTTAAACACACCGTCTCCCAACAGACGCTTATAATTGCTCAGTCCCGACCAGACCAGATTGTTGCCGATTCCACTCTTAAAGGAGAGGATAAACGCCTGGATCATCGGGTAAAAACTCATCGCAAAGATCAGTATGGTAGCCGGAAGCAAAAATGCCCAGCCGGTCATATTCCTTCTTTTCGTCCCCGTAAATTTCTGTTTCATAAATAGATCCTTTCCTGCCTCATATCTGCGATACCGGCTATGTTTCCACAAGCCGGTATCTTTCAGACCTTTTTACTGTCCGACATTAAACTCTACTGTACTCTGTGCCTCTTTGATTGCAGAATCCATATCTGCTTTTCCACCGATAATCTGTGACAAAGCCACACCAAGTGCTTCTTTTTCCTCTTTCCAGTAGATTCCCTTGTTGATGGTAGGAATCTGGCTTCCATAAGATACGATCTTAGAGTAAATAGCCTCATTTCCGAAATACTCACTTGGCTCATTGTAGGCATCGGAATCTGCTGCCGGTAAGTAAGTTGCGATTGCACCAAGGTCTGTTAAAATCTGATCATAGAATTCGGTGCTTCCATCCCATGTGGACTTAAAGAAATCAACGGCCAGATCATAGTTCTTGCAGGTGGAAGAAATTGCCCATGTAGAACCACCCTGTGCACTGTAGTTTGTTGCTCCCTGATAATCATTCAGTTTTGGCATATTGGTTACCGCCCAGTTGCCTTTCTGTTCTTCCTGATCGGTAGACATAATCGTTGAGCAGATCCAGGAACCATTGATGGTTCCCACAACAGTTCCGTTATTGATAGAACCCTGATAACCGGACCAGTCGGTCTGTTCCTGTAAGATTCCTTTGTTTACCAGATCAATATACACATTCATGGCTTCCTTTAAGCCCTCATTGCCGTCTAACGCAATCTTTCCATTCTCATCAAATACAGAGATTCCAGCAGACTGCAGGATCATGTTCAGTAAGTCCGGCTCGCCCTGTACATTTGTCAGCATTGGCATACCGGTCTTTTCCTTGACATCCTCACCGATTTTGATGAAATCATCCCATGTGATATCTGTCAGATCATCCACCGTGTATCCTGCCTCTTTCAGATAATCGGTACGGTAGCATGCAATTACGGTGTTGCTGTCGTAAGGAACTCCATAATTCTTTCCATCCACTACAGAGTTAGAAACCTTAGATGGAGCAAAATCGTCAAAGTTGATACCGGAATCGGTCAGATCTGCAAATACTTCCGGATAATTCTGCAGATACTTGGAAAATACCTGATCGTCCATCAGGAAAATATCCGGAAGAGAATCCAGCTCTCCGCTCATCGCATACGTCTGTACCAGTGTCTGTACATCATTGGAAAGTGTCTCCTGCACATCAATCTTGACATCCGGATGATCTTTCTCATAAATAGCTGCCGCATCTTTCATTGCATCCATGTTAAATGCATCCCAGCACCATACCGTCAGGGTATTGCTGTCACCGCTTTTTGCTGCCTTTGCCTGTGTGGAATCCTTATCTGCGCTGTTGCCGCCTCCTCCACAGGCTACCAGTGAAAGTGCCATAGCACCCATAAGCAGTGTTGAAATAAGTTTTTTCTTCATAGTGTTTTCCTCCCAAAAGTTTGACTTGTTTTTAACATGGGTTAAGTTTAACACTTGCGCAACCGTTTTACTTAGAAGTAAGTTATTATAAATTTTCACAATTTTATGGGATTTTTTATAAGATTTGCATTTATTTACGATTTTAGAAATTTTTTACAAAGAAAATGGAACCCGATGAAACATCCGATTCCATTTCACATTTTGCTTCCTGTTTACTCCCGCGCAACCGCCTCCGCCTTCATCTGCACCCTCTTCAGACAGGAATCCATATTTCCATTGGAAAGTTCATTTTGAAACTCAGACTCTAAAATATCCTCTATTTCATATGTCTTGCTGCCATAATTGACCGTGGGTACTACAGATGCAAAACTGTTAAGTAAACGCGTAACACTCTGTCCTCCAAAAAAAGCATCCGTATTGCGATAACTTTCAAGCACCGACAGATCTTTCAGCGATGGCATAATGCCGATCTGTTCTACAAGTGTGTTCATAAACTCCGCATCTTCCGCAAACATTTCTGTCATAAAATCTGCCGCCACCGCCGCATGTGCGGAATTTTTTAAAATATACCAGGCACTTCCACCCACGTTTGATGCCGGAACTGCATCTTGATTGTTCTCCACCAGTGGAATACGGGTCACACGCCACAGCCCGGACTGCTCCTGATTTTCTTTAATAGAAGAAAGCACCCATCCACCACTGATGACAGAAGCCACTTCTCCATTCTGAAATGCACTGATAAATTCATTCCAGCCATTGACGCTCATTCCAAGATTTTTCTTAAGAAGTTTTGTATAGATCTCCAGTGCCTGCCGCAATGCCTTATTGTCCCGGATATCTGCTGTCACCCCATCTTCCCCGACATACCATCTGCCACAGCTTTGCATGATGATACGCACCAGGGGCAGATCGGTCGGATCCAGGGTAAGCATTGGTATTCCCGTCTTTTGATACACCTGCTGGCCGATCTCCATATAGCGTGACCAGGTCAGATTCTGCATATCAGCCTCGGAGAATCCCGCCTGTTCTAAAATATCCAGCCGGTAAAACAGAGCCGCTGTCCCACAGTCAAACGGGATTCCATAGGACTTTCCATCATGTTCTACCAGTTTGCGTTTATAATCCACATACTTGTCATAATCCACACGGTCATCCAGCGCAACAAATTCCTCTTCATAATTTTGCAACACATCCTGCACATCATAATCCTCAATCATGATCACATCGGGAAGCTGATCATACACCTGTGAGGACAACAGCAGTTTCACATCCGAAAGAATCTCCTCCCGTTCCTTCGTTGTCACTTCAATATGTGGTGCCTGCGGATGTTTTTTCCGGTAGTACTCTGCTGCAAGTTTCGCAGCTTTTGCATTAAAGGTATCATCCCATGCCCATATCTGGATACTGTCGTCCTTCTTCTCCACAGACTCGGAAGTGACCTGTGTTCTGCTGGCACAGGCAGACAGACCAAATATGATTATAAGCAGCACTACGGCTGTAACTTTCTTTCTCATAGCTTCTCCTTTTCATATGAAATCCTGATTCGACAGCGGCGCGGCTTGCGTCCGTCTGTCGAAACACGCCCTCCCTATGATGCACTGGGAATGCGGATGCGCACAGTAGTTCCATGCCCCGGCACGCTGTCAATATGAATGTAAAAATCCGGTTCCTCCCGTTTCCCGTAAATCAGCGCAAGCCTCTCCTGCACATTCTGCACCCCGATTCCGGAAAAATGTTCTTTCCGGTTTTTCACAATCTTTTTCGGATCTCCGGTTTCCATGCCAACCCCGTCATCCGCTACCTGAACTTCAAGCACTTCATTTGTCTCATCAATCATCACACGCCGCATACGCACACAGATGGTTCCCTGTTCCCCGGAAGGAAATCCGTGAAAAAATGCATTCTCCACAAATGGCTGCAACACCAGTTTGGGCAGATTACAGTTATAACAATCCGGCTGAATCTCATATTCCACACGAATCTGATCTCCGTACCGCGTATGATTAATCAGAATATAATTTTCAATGTTGACCAGCTCCTGTTCCACAGAAACCATTTCCTCCGTGTTGCTGATCGTATTGCGCAACAAGCTGATAAATGCATCAATCGTGCGCGTTGTTTTTTCGGTATCATTCTGATACACGAGCCACTTAATGCTTGCAAGTGTATTGTAAATATAATGGGGATTGATCTGCATCTGCAATGCCTTAATCTCCGCCTTGCGCTGCGCCCGCTGGGTATCAAGCAGTTCCCCGATATAATTTTGAATGTCATCGAGCATTTCATTGTAGGTACTGGCAAGCTGCTGCACTTCACAAGTTCCTTCTACCGGAATATACTCACGGAACTCTTTTCTCCGGCTGATTGCCATTTTGCTGACCAGATTTGACAACGGATGCAGTGTTTTTTGAAGATAAAACAGGCAAAGAAGCATGATAAACCCCGCGGTCACCGCACAAATCAGAATCAGCAACGGCATATTATACAGATCCTGAATCGCCATCTCATTATCAATCACACCATACATATGACAGCCCAGATAAGACAGATTCTGGCTGAGCACCGTATACGTTTTCCCCGATCCTGTAATCTGGTATCTTCCATCCGGTTTTTTGGCAATATTTTTATACCAGTCTTCCTCAAGCTTCTTTCCGATATTTCTGCTTTTGTCTGCACACATGAGGGTTCCATCGGCATCTACCAGATACCAGCTTGTGTGCTCAGACGTAAAATAATCATAAAACCGGCGTATATCATCCATTGCGAGTGTCACCAGAACTACTCCATACGTTTTCTGGCTTTCCGGAAGATACAAAGCTTTGGATGCAATGATCACATCACTGTAACGGCTCGTCATCGTATACGCTCCATGGGAATACGTATAATGGATACTATCCGGTTCTTTCAGCGCGCGCACAACAGGAGCACTTGTTAAAATCTGATCGTTGGAAAGTACAACCGTCTCTGTCCGGGACAGATAATTAACACCGTTCATTCCCACCACGAGAATACTCAGGCGGTCAATATCCGTTGCGTTGGCAGCATTTAAATCCTGCTCCATCTGATAAATATTCTGAAATACCTGCGTATTATCACTCTTTTCCTGGGAATCCAGAAATAAACGGAATGCCCAGCTTGAATCAATCGCATCCGTCATTTTCTGTAAACTTGTATGAAAATCATTCAGTTCGTTTTCTACCTGGGAAAAAACCTTTTCCTGTGACTGCCCGTATGTCTCCGTAAACACTTTACGCGACATGGATAGTACGACCGTACTCACAATCACGGCAATCAGGCTGATTCCAAGCAGCACCATCGCAAGTATTCTTCCCGCCAGACTATTTTTCAATGCTGTCCCTCCTCCATTCCGATGGTGTCTTTCCCGTATATTTTTTGAATACGCGGCAGAAATAACTGTGTCCCGAATAACCGACCAGTGCGCTGACCTGCGCTACCGGAACCGTAAGATCCTGCAGGATTTCGCAGGCTTTGTGAATGCGCACACGGTTCAGGTAATCATTGAAGCCCTCGTTCATCTGCTGGTTAAAATACGCCGACAGATAGTTATAGCTGAAACCAAACTTCTCCCCAAGATCTTCCAGTTTCAAATCTTCTGTATAATGCTGTTCCATATATGTAAGAATCTGATCCATTCTTGCATCTTCCTTCGTATTCTGTTTTGCAGAAATATCCGCTACTTCCGAAGCGATTCGCGCAACCGTTTGTTCATAAGACAGACGTTCGCCTGCCGCATCCACTTCCCACAGAAAGTGTTCCTGTACCCGTAATTTTTCGTCTTCTTCCAGCTGCAGCATATCCAAAAACACCATAAACATATTTTTGATCTGGTTTTTCATCCGGTAAACATCTGCCCTGCTTTCACAAAGCGCATGGTTATATCCGAGTAACTGATCAGCCGCCTGCCGGTATTGTCCTCCGAGCAACAGACGGTTATAACGGGTAAAATCAAAGCGTTCTATCGTTCCGCCAATGCGGTCTTTTTCATTTTCCATGACAAACAGCTTTTTCCCCGGATAGTAAAAGGACAGATCTGCGCCACGTGCCAGCTCCCGTTGATAAATTTCACGCAGCTGTCCCATACTCTGGCATGGGGTACTGATAATACCGATTGTGTCTTCACACATCAGTCCAATCTCGCCATTTAATTTTTCCAGCTTAATCCGAAGCATACTCCGCTGGGACATTTCATAACCAAACAATACACAGATCTGTTCCTTTTTCATCAAAGCAACACAGCTTTGTACTCCGGAAAATTCATTTTTGGCACGCTGTATTTTTTCGCATAGAAGTTCTGCTGTTTCTGCCGCCCGTTCACTCCCATGCGCAATCGTAACCGCATACATGCAGTAATAGGATGCGGCAAATACCTTTTGCAGTTCTTCTCCTGTTTTTGTTTCCCCGAGCAACAACTCTTTGAGCAGTTCCTCCGCGGTTTCCCCGGTCATTGCATGATCCGGATGCCAGCCGGGAATCCGCGCTGCCGCTTTTTGAAGCACGCCAAGAAGCTCATGCGGTGTGAGGGTTGGCTTTAAGATATAATCCACCACCCCCTGCATGAGCGTCTGCTTTACATATTCAAAATTATCGTATCCACTGAGAATGATCATCTGGACGTGCGGATAGCGGTGATGTACCGCCACCGTAAAATCGACACCGTCCATCAGCGGCATTACAATGTCGCTGAGAACAATCTGTGGCTGAAGCTTTTCGATCTGATCCATGGCATCTTTACCATTTGCAGCTTCCCCGACGATGGTAAATCCCTCTTCTTCCCAATGTATCATATAGCGCAGTCCCTGCCGCATGATAAATTCGTCATCGACAATCAGAACACGGATACTTTCCTCCCCCATAGTAAACATCCCCCCAAAACGGTCTTTTCCTCTATCGTGCATTTGCCGGCTCCACGTTGACCGACTTTCCTTTGATCTTTACATTTTTCATGGCTTTTAATACATCTTTTCCATACTCCTGCGGCACCTCGACAAATGTGTAATTATCATACATGTCAATTGCCCCCACAAGTTTGCCCGGAATCTTTGCCTCTCCGGCTACAGCCCCGAGAATATCTCCCGGGCGGATCCGCTGGCTCTTTCCGATGTTAATGAACAGACGTACCATCCCTTCCTCGGCTCCGGTATCTCCTGCTAATGCATCATCAAATTCGTGATCCTCCTTTGATAATTCCACTCCGCCGATTGCCTGTTTTAAAAATGCAGCTGCAATATCCATCGCGGTATAATCAGAGTTGTTCACCTGCTGCTCTATCAGTTCAATCATATCGCGCAGATCTCCGTCCTCGATAATCTGTCCGATGCCGTCAAGAATCTTATCCGCCTTGATCGCTGCCACATCATCCGAAGATGGGATTGGCTGCGCCTTGATCTTTGTCTTGCAATAGCGCTGGATCTCTTTGAGTTTGTATACTTCCTTGCCCTTAACGAAATTAAACGCTTTTCCGGTACGGCCGGCGCGTCCGGTTCTTCCGATCCGGTGCACATAATATTCATTGTCCTGTGGCAGGTCATAGTTGAATACCGCTTCAACATCATCCACATCAATTCCACGCGCTGCGACATCGGTTGCAATCAAGATATCTGTTTTCCCATTTCGGAATTTTTTCATCACTCGGTCACGCTGCACCTGTTTCATATCGCCATGAATTCCCTCTGCTGCATAGCCGCGCCCCTGTAATTCCGATGCCAGTTCATCCACCATGCGCTTGGTATTACAAAATACCAGCGAAAGCTTTGGATTATAATAATCCAGCAGGCGTGTCAGCACTTCCATCTTATCATTTCTGCGCACATCATAATAATACTGGTCAATATTCGGAACCGTCAGTTCTTTCTTCGTCACCTTGATCGTAGTCGCATCATGCTGGAATTTTCTTGTGATTTCCAGAATCGGCTTTGGCATAGTTGCCGAAAAAAGTACGGTCTGCCGGTCTTCATCCGGGATATAGGATAAAATTGTTTCTATATCCTCGCGGAATCCCATATTAAGCATCTCATCCGCTTCATCCAGCACAATCGTGTTAATATAATCACAGCGAATGGTTTTGCGGCGCAGATGATCCATCACACGCCCCGGTGTTCCGATGATGATGGTTGCCCCACCTTTTAATGCCTTGATCTGACGGGAAATATCCTGCCCTCCATAAATGGGAAGCACTTTGATCCCATGCATATATTTTGCAAGTTTCCGGATTTCTTCCGCACTCTGGATGGCCAGTTCTCTTGTCGGAGAAAGTACGATTGCCTGCGTTTTTTTATTATTAGGGTCCACTTTCATCAAAAGAGGGATTCCGAAAGAAGCCGTCTTTCCGGTCCCGGTCTGTGCCTGACCAATCACATCTACCCCACTCATCACAACCGGAATCGCCTGTGACTGGATAGGTGTTGCCTCTTCAAATCCCATCTCTTTGATTGCCCGCAGAAGCTGCGGATATAACCCTAATTCTTCAAATTTAACTGTTTCCATTTTCATCCTTTTCTTTTTGCCAGGTTTCGACTGCCATGCCGCTACAATGTGGTTCCCATGGTCACGTCTTCAGTTTCATCAAGCCCCCCTACACAATAATTGTTCCGGCTGAATTTCTTCACCCGGTAAAGCATATTATCTGCTGCATGCAAAAAATCCCAGCTGCGGTTTCCCTTGCGCGGGATTCCCCAACAGATTCCCTGCGAAATCGTCACTACCGGAAGTGCCTTGGAAAACCGGTGTTCCATTTCCAGTGCAAGTACACGTCTGCGCAGCTCTTCTGCAAAGGAAACAGCCTGTTCCCGTGTCACATTCGCATAGATAATGACAAACTCATCCCCTCCATACCGTGCACAGAATCCTTCCGCTTCCTCCACAAGATTACGGATTGTATTTGCGATACTTACCAGACACTGGTCTCCTTCCTGATGTCCGTAATTATCATTATATTCCTTAAAATAATCAATATCGAGTATTTCCATCGCAACCGAAATATCATTCTCCTGCGAATAGGTAAACACTTCTTCCGCATAATCATTCAGACGGAACCGGTTTGCCATACGCGTCAGCGGGTCCTGCTCGGAACGCTCCTGTAATACAAGATTCTTTCGTTCCGCTTTCATCCTGGCTTTGCGCATATTCTCCAGATTTTTGCGCAACGTGATCACACTCGAAAGCATGTTGCGCGTCACTGCTTCGTTCCTCTCAGACAATTCATAGTAAAGCCCGGCAGCCTGCAGATATTCCGCATTCTGGTTATGCTTCCGGTAAAATTTCATCTTCAGGGACAGAACTTTCAGCTGCAGATTAATGATCTTAAAATTCACCACCTGTGGTTCGATTACTTCAATGATACGCCAGAACGATTCATCCTGGTCCGTTTCCAGCAACACCAGACAACAACGGTAATAATCCGAAAAAAAGTCCAGCACCGTCAGATTATCCGGAAGGTTCTGATGGATCATCTGAATACTCTCATTCCGCTTCTGTACATCTCCCATCTTGTGATAATAAATTACATCCACGATGGCGATAAACAGCCGGTCTGTAAGGGCAGCCTGTTCCCAGCCATCTTTATGCAGATACTCCAGATATGTTTTTGCTTCCTCCAGACGGTTTTGCAGAATCAGACATTCTGCCATATTTCCATAAAACACATACATATAAAAATTATACTTTTCATCCTGCTGTCTCGTCTGTAAAACCTGATAAGCTTCTAAAAAAGAGTTCTCGGAATCCACATAATGCTCGCACTCCAGATACAATAACCCCATATTGATCAGAATCATAACCTTTTGCATCGGAAGATCATATGTATCACTGTCCTTAAGACCGTTCATATAATAATCAAGTGCAATTGATGGATTTCCTCTGCTCATGGATGCGATTCCCAGATAATTGTAACAACGCACCACAAGTTCCCATTCCTCTGCACGATCCAGATACGTCAGTGCCTCTGTCATCATATGGAAAAAATGCTCTCCGTCATTTAATCCATAATAGATTTCTCCACCATAAAAGCAGCCAAATCCTATCAGCTTTGGATCATCTGTTTCCCGTCCATACGCTATGATATCCCGACAGCATTCCAACACCACGTCCGCATTGGTTTCCCGATTTTCCAGAACTGTATGAATCCACTGTTGTACGGTTGTATTGTACTGGTTAAATTCCATATTTTATCCCTCTTAAGCTGAGATACCTCTTGATTATGTACGGTTTTTTCGCATAAAGCTCCAAAACCGTTTACATTTTATTGTATTAGAAAAAACTATGAATGTCAATCCAGCGTATCCATCGCCATCTGCGGAAGATACTCTTTCGGATCCACAGCTTTTCCATCTTTTTTCAGCTGAAAATAGACGTTACTGCCTTCGGTTGTATAATATTTTGTCGGCTCACTGACATAACCCAGCACCTGACCAGCTTCCGGCGTATCCCCTTTTGCAAAATTCAGTTCCTTCAACTGTCCGTAAACCGCAGCATATCCGTCACCCAGATCCTGTATCACAGTACATCCCGTCTCTTCATTTTCCTGAATATCTGTGATTTTTCCCTTTGCCATTGCAAATACTTTGTCATTGACTTTTCCGCTGATCACCATAGCAGGATTGCATCGGTACTGCTCTAACGTGGGAAAATAAATGGTGGAATCCATGCTATAATCCAGAAGAACATCTCCTTCTATTGGCCAGACAGCAGAACTCTTATCAAAATGTTGTGTCACCGCAGCCGCTGTTTCTACAGCTTTTTCCTCGTCCTGTTTCTGCTCCTGCTGGGTTTCCTCCTGCTCCATCTTTTCCTGTTCTGCAAGCTTTAATGCCTGTTCTTCTGCTTTTTTTGTTGCATCTTCCACAGTTGTTCTCGGTTTTACTTCGTAGGAAGCCGGTGTCTCCTGCTGTGTTGTTTCTGCAATTTCCTGTTCTGCTTCCCTGCGTTCTTTTCCTTTATCCGTGGCATATACACTGACAAATCCAATCACTCCCGCTACCAGACATGCGACAGTGGCTATATACTGTTGTTTTCTCATTTGGCTTACCTCCATCATCATTTCGTTTTATGGTCTTTGATGATAGTATGGACTGCCCGCGCTGTTTTTATACAGCACTCCTGTGATCATAAATAATATTGGAGAGCTGTGCAAACTGCTCTAAAGAAAGTGCCTCTCCACGAATATTAACCGGTACGCCAAGTTCCTCAATACATGCCTGCAGTTCTTCTTTCGGAAGACCGAATGCACCATAATTGGCAAGCCCGTTTGCCAGTGTTTTCCTGCGCTGATTGAACGATGCCCGGATCACCTGAAACAGCAGTTTTTCACTTTTTACGGTAACCGGCGGTTCACTGTGTCGTGTCAGACGGATCACGGCACTGCCGACTTTCGGCTGCGGCATAAAACAGCTTGGCGGAACATTGACTACGATTTCCGGTTTTGCGTAATATTGCACCGCCAGGGAAAGTGCGCCATATTCCTTGCTTCCCGGTCCTTCCTGCATACGATCCGCTACTTCTTTCTGTACCATGATCGTGATACTGTCGATCGGCACATGGCTTTCAAACAATCCCATGATGATCGGAGTCGTAATGTAATACGGAAGATTTGCAACGACCTTGATCGGCTTCCCGTTATTTTTTTCTTCCGCAAGTTTTGAAATATTTACTTTTAAAATATCTTCATTCAATACATCAACATTATTATATTCCGCAAGCGTATCTTTTAGAATCGGAATCAGATTGGTATCTATTTCCACTGCCACTACCGCGCGTGCCGCCTCACAGAGATATTGTGTCATGGTTCCGATTCCCGGACCGATTTCCAGCACAAAATCATCCTTTGTGATCTGCGCAGCTTCTATAATTTCCTCTAAAATTCCTGTATCAATCAAAAAATTCTGTCCAAATTTTTTCTGAAAATTAAACTGGTATTTCTGCAATACTGCAATCGTGTTCTTAGGATTTCCTAATGTAGCCATGTTATTCCTCTCTTTCTATAATCGAAAAAGAGCTGCCTCCGTGGTTTAAGAGACAGCTCTTCGTTTCGTTTTATTATGTGATTAGCCCTGAGAGATTGCTCCAGTTGGGCAAACACCAGCACATGTACCACAATCAACACAACTATTTGCATCGATCTCGTACTGAGAAGCACCTGCAGAGATTGCTCCTACAGGACACTCGCCTGCACATGTACCACAGCTAACGCATGAATCAGAAATAACGTATGCCATAATAAAATCCTCCTTATGAATAATGATCATTATTGCCTTATTGGCTTAATGGTATTCTAGTACAAACCCGTCCAAAGCGCAAGCATTTCGGCAAATGTATTTAATTTGATGCATGATCATAAGAAAAATTTTATCGTTCCAGATTTGCAAACTTCGTGTATTCCGGCAGCCATGCGAGGTTCACCGTACCGATCGGACCATTACGCTGTTTGGCGATAATGATTTCTGAAATTCCTTTCAGTTCCGTATCCTTGTTATAATAATCATCACGATAAATAAACATCACGACATCGGCATCCTGCTCGATCGCTCCGGATTCTCGCAGATCGGAGAGCATCGGACGATGATCCGGTCTCTGCTCGACTGCACGGGAAAGCTGGGACAAAGCAAGCACCGGTACATTCAGTTCACGGGCAAGTGCTTTCAGGGAACGGGAGATGTCCGAAATCTCCTGCTGCCGGCTGTCTGTACTCCTGCCGGACCCAGACATCAACTGCAGATAGTCAATGATGATAAGTTTCAGATCATGCTCCAGCTTATATTTACGACATTTACTGCGCATCTCGGAAATACTGATTCCCGGCGTATCATCAATGATCAGTTCGGAATCCCCTATGATTCCGGCTCCTTCGACGAGTTTCGCCCAGTCAGCATCCGACAGATTACCGGTACGAAGTGCCTGTGCATCTACACGGGATTCCAGGGAGAACAGTCGGTTTACCAGCTGCTCCTTCGACATTTCCAATGAAAATATCGCCGTGCACATGTTTTCATGAAATGCCACATACTGTGCAATGTTTAAAACAAACGCTGTCTTTCCCATAGACGGACGGGCTGCAATCAATACCAGATCCGATGGCTGTAATCCTGCTGTCCGGTAATCCAAATCAATAAACCCTGTCGGTATTCCCGTAACATTTCCGTCTTGCTGTGACGCTTTTTCAATCTTTTCCAGTGCGTTCATGACAACCTGACGAATCGGCACATAGTCTCCACCGGTACGGCTTGACAACAATGCAAAAATATCATGTTCGGTCTTATCCAGAACACTTTCGAGCGATTCTTTGCCCGCATAGCACTCATTCTCTATCTCTTCCGTGACCCGGATGAGCTTCCGCTTCATGGAATTTTCTTTTACAATATTACAATAATATTTGACATTCGCGGATGTCGGAACCGCACGCACCAATTCTCCAACGAATTCCAGACTGGAGACTTCCTGTGGTACATCCTTTTCCTTGAGTTTATTCTGCAGTGTAACCAGATCCACCGGCTGTCCGCTGCTGTACAATTCGATCATCGCATCAAAGAGAATTCCATACTGCTTGTGATAAAAATCTTCCTGCAGAAGGATCTCCATGGCTGTGACAATGGCATCCTGATCCATGATCATGGAACCAATGACCGACTGCTCGGCTTCCAAACTGTTCGGCATCACCCGCTTGATCAGCGTTTCTTCCAAGCGAACTTCCTCCTATTCCTCAACAACCTGAACACGCAGTGTTGCGGTTACCTTTGGATGAAGCTTCACCGGAATCTCATAAGTTCCAAGAGCCTTGATGGATTCGCCCAGCTGCATCTTCTTTTTATCCAGATCCAGCCCTGCCTGCTCTTTTGCAGCCTGTGCAATTTCCTTGGTGGAAACAGACCCGAAAATACGTCCGCCCTCACCGGATTTGATCTTTACAACAACTTTCTTTGTTCCGATCTCCTCCGCCAGTTCCTTTGCGTGCTCTAAATTTTCAGCTGCCACTTTGTCTGCATGCTGATTCTGCAATTTGAGGTCATTCAGATTCTTTGTCGTTGCCTCTACTCCAAGTTTCTTCGGCAGAATTGCATTGCGTGCATAACCGTCACTCACATTTACGATTTCGCCCTTTTTCCCAAGAGCTTTCACATCCTGTAATAAAATTACTTTCATTCCTGTATATCTCCTTCTTCAAGCATTTCATCAATGGTCCGCATAATGGCATGTTTTGCCTCGGAAATCGTACATCCCGTCAACTGTGCACCAGCCACATTCAAATGACCGCCGCCACCCATTCGTTCCATGATTAACTGTACATTAATTTCATCAATAGAACGTGAGCTGATGTATATTTTTCCTGCATACTCTGTCAGCACAAAAGATGCCTTGATTCCTATAATATTGAGCAGCTCATTTGCTGCCTGCGCGCCGACAATCGTCGGACTTTCCACGTCCTCACTCGGACAGACAGAAATTGCAAATGCACCGCGGTATACTTCCGCATGACGCACTGCCTCCGCACGGGCTTTATAGCATGCCATATCATTTCGCAGCATTTTACGCACACGGGTCACTTCTGCCCCGGAGCGTCTGAGATATGCTGCCGCCTCAAATGTACGGACACCTGTTTTGGTCATAAAGTTATTGGTATCAATCAAAATACCTGCATAAATGCAGTCTGCCTCTGCCGGAGAAAGCTTAAATCCTTCCTGGAAATACTGTAAAACTTCTGCTACCATCTCACAGGCAGAAGATGCGTATGGCTCAATATAGGACAGCAGCGGATTTTCAATCACTTCACTGCCCTGACGGTGATGGTCAAATACAACAATTGTATCGGTACGCGTAAGCAGTTCCGGGCATTCCGTATAACTTGGACGGTTCGTGTCCACCACCATAACAAGGGAATTGCGACTTACCTCTTCAATCGCAATCTCACTATTGATAAACATGTCTTCCGGATAGCCTTTTCCCGGAGTAAAACATTCCATAAGCGGCCGGATGGAAGTTGTTGGCTCATTGATCACGATCTGTGCCTTTTTTCCAAGCACACGGGCTGCACAGAAAATTCCAATCCCTGCACCAAGGGAATCGACATCTGTCAGGCTGTGCCCCATGATAATCACGTTCTCACGGCTCTCAATAATTTCATGCAGCGCATGTGCCTTAACCCTCGCTTTTACACGGGTGTTGCGCTCCACCTGTTTTGCCTTGCCTCCAAAATATGCAATGTCCTCACCATTTTTGACAACGACCTGATCCCCACCTCGTCCGAGTGCCAGATCAATTGCCGCACGTGCCTGCTCATAGTTCTCGTTATAAGAAGTCCCCTTGATACCGACACCGATACTCAGCGTAACCGCCATCTCATTGCCAACTTTGACCGTCTTGACATCTTCAAGTACACTGAACCGGTCATCCATAAGCTTCTGTAAATATTTATACTTAAATACTACAAAATACTTGTCTTTTTCGATTTTGCGGACAAGCGCGTCCATCTTTGAGAAATACTGGTTCACTTTTCGATCGACAAGCGCAATCAGAAGCGAACGCTTCACATCCTCGATACTGTCAAGTGCTTCGTCATAGTTATCAATATAAACAAGTGCCGATACCTGCTTCTGATCCAGATTTTCCTGCTTGCAATGCTGCAGTTCGGTCTCATCAAACAGATACAGTGCCGTCAGGAATTCATCGGAATCCTTCACGTCAATTTCCTTGCTCTCCTCCATGATATCGTCAAAATAAATACGATTCAGGGAAATCCGGAAAATGCGCTCCTTTTTTTCAATCGTAATATTCTGTGCATCTTCGTGTTTCTGAAGAAACTCACGGGTAATATTGGAAAAAAGGGTTGTAATTGATTTATGATAGTTTCTCCCCACTCCCGTCAGCTCGGAAAAGCGTTCATTCACCCAAAGAACTTTTCCTGTATAGTCCAACAGCGCATATGGAATTTCAAACTCATTCAAAAGTTTTTTCTGTACCGTTGCATACTGTGTGGCAAAATTGATAATCTCATTTGCAAGCCGCGGTCTGGTATTATAATATAATCCCAGTTCCAGTACAAAATAGATAGCAATAAATACCGTCAGCAAAAAGCCTGCCGTCACATCGTAAAAATAAAGCCCCACATCTGCGAGTGTCATCGGGATCGTCAGCCACAATGGCCAGCAGAGATACGATCTCAGTTTTCCCTTAAACCGAACCTTTGATTTCATTTACGCTCCTGTTCTTTCCACATCATCGCCCAACTGTGGAATATACCCCCACATCAATAATCTATAGTATAACATTTTCCCTGTGCAAAATAAAGACCTTACTGAGATAACAAAAACTGCCCCATTTTCATGGAGCAGTTTCGTCCAATGCATCACAGATGTATCTGCGTTATCCGTTTTCTTTTGCAATTTCCACAATGGATTTGCTCAGTCCTGCAATCCCCTGAATATCCGATGGGATAATAATCTTGGTTGCCTGACCGTCTGCTGCCTTGGCAAATGCCTCCAGGCTCTTAATCTGAAGTACCGCATTATCCGGAGCAGCTTCTTTGAGCATACGCAGACCATCTGCATTGGCCTGCTGGATCTTTAATGTAGCCTCTGCCTGACCTTCTGCCTCTTTGATGGTTGCTTCCTTCTGTGCCTCGGCACGCAGGATTGCAGCCTGTTTTTCAGCCTCTGCATCGAGAATTGCAGACTCCTTATTTCCTTCTGCAACCAGAATTGTAGATTTTTTCTCACCTTCTGCACGCAGAATGGCTTCACGCCGCTCGCGCTCTGCCTTCATCTGTTTCTCCATGGCATCCTGAATTGCCTTTGGCGGAATAATGTTCTTTAACTCCACACGATTTACTTTGATACCCCACGGATCTGTTGCCACATCCAGCGTTGCACGCATCTTGGTGTTGATGGTCTCACGCGATGTCAGTGTCTCATCCAGTTCCAGATCACCAATGATATTACGAAGCGTCGTAGCAGTCAGATTTTCAATTGCCATGATTGGATTTTCCACACCGTATGCATACAGCTTTGGATCCGTGATCTGAAAATATACAACCGTATCAATCTGCATTGTTACGTTATCTTTTGTGATTACCGGCTGTGGTGGGAAATCAACCACCTGTTCCTTCAACAATACCCTTTTTGCAATACGGTCAATAAACGGCACCTTAAAATGCAGCCCTACCGACCATGTGGTAAGATACCCTCCAAGTCTCTCCACAACTACCGCATGCGCCTGTGGAACAATTTTCACACAGTTCACAATAACGACCAATGCAATGATCACTACAATGAGAATTACAACAGGCATAACTTTTTCCTCCTTTACCTATACCTTTTCTACTATAAGTTTGACACCACTGATTGCCAGAATTTTTGCTTCTTCTCCCGGTTCAATGATCTCATTATCATTACGGGTACGCACCGTCCACTCCTGTCCATGAACAACTGCCATCCCGGTCTGATCCATATTACTGACGCGCTCGGAAATCCGTATATTTTCCCCAATCAGGCTATCCGCGTTTGTTCTTTGCATTTTGGCATTTACATATTTACGCGCCCACGGTCTTGTCGCAGCAAGCAAAAGAATGGATACCACTAAGAATACCAGAAACTGCACCACCGGATTTACCCCTGCCATTGCCATAACCAGTGCCGCAAGTGCACCTGCGGCAAACCATATGCACGTTAGTCCGATTGTTGCAAGTTCTCCCAGAACAAACACAATCAAAAGTACTATCCAAAGCAATTCATACGGATTCATCGCTCTTATAATTATCATAGACTCTCCCTCTTTTCTGCCACTTTTTTATTTTAGCGGATGCACAGAATACATACCGGCATTTTCCATCCGGATCACAAATGCTTTTGCAAATCCGGCTGCTTTTGCATAATGCTGAATCTGTGGCTGTTGCACCAGTTTTAAGTCCCATCCGTGCATCTGCACGATTTTTGACACGATGGAAAGTCCAAGTCCGTTTCTCCCATCGCTTACCCGCGCTTTGTCCCCACGCGTAAAAGGATCAAACAAATGCTGCGCCTGTTCCTCTGGAATCAGAATTCCGCTGTCTGCCACCAATACATAAATCCGCTCCAGCTCCCTATAAGCAAACAGTCCGATTCTTGTTCCCTTTGGATTGTGCTGCATGGCATTTGTCAGAAGGTTTGTCACTACACGGGATAACTGAAGTTCATCCGCCCAGACCGGTATCGTTTCCTCCGGAATATCTGCTGTCAGTGTCATTCCGTTTTCTTCCATCTCTGCATACAGCATTGCCGCATTTTCTCTGAGAAGTTCACACAAATCAAGTGTTTTTCCATTTAATGCAAACCCTTCACTATCCAGTTTTACATATTCAAACAACAAATTGATCAGATTTCCGATCCGAACCGATTTATTCTGGATGGCGTTCAGATATTCCTGCTGTTTTTCCGGTTCCTGTACCATATGATCCGCCAATGCTTTTGCGTAACCGGATACGGTCGTGACCGGTGTCCGAAGATCATGTGCGATATCGGAAAGCATCAGATTCCGCTTGCGGTCAAACTCTCTCTGCTGCTGTTCGCGCTCCTCCTGGATCTGATGAAACTCCGCCATCACAATCCGCGCGAACGTTATCGCACCCAAAATATAAGGAAGCAGCATACACACCATTAACAGCAGAAGAACCACAAACAGCAGGATGGCTTTCCATCCTTCCATCTCCTGTACGACGACGGAACTCCTTGTCGCCGGAAGTGCATTGCCCAGCCAGTCCTGTAATCGTTCCCCTGTCCACTGCATCATTCCCTGCAGCGGTGATGGCAAAAGCATCCGGACGGCATTTACTATCAGCAATAACAGAACACATATGATAAAAATAAACAGATCCGTCTTTCCAACGGATGACTGCCTCTGGTAATCCGGGAAAAAAACTTTCATCACCACAGGCATAACCGCCTGGCTGATCAAAAAACTGATCAGCGACTGTGCAACTGTCACCAGTACAAGGATATAAATAAACCGTTTGATCAAAAATGCCTGTAAATCACGCATTGCTATTTCTCCAGCCGATAGCCCAATCCGCGGATGGTTCGAATATAAGCTGCCGGGTCTTCATCAAGTTTTGCCCTCAGCTTGCTGATGCAGACCATAATATTATTGTCTGCAACCACATAAGTGTCACCCCATCCCTGTTCATAGATCTGTTGTTTGGTAAACACTTTTCCCGGATGCTTCATAAATAACTCCATGATCCGGTACTCTACCGAAGTCAGTTCAATCGGTTCTCCATTTTTTTTGAGTACGCAGCCTTCCGGATCCAGTTCCAGATCCCGGACAGTCAGTATATTGGATGACAGTTCCGCTGTCCCCAGCGCATAAAACCGACGGATATTTGAATTGACACGTGCTACTGCCTCCAAAGGATTGAACGGTTTTGCCAGATAATCATCTGCCCCGAGATTTAACCCCAGAATCTTCTCGGAATCCGCATCCTTTGCCGAAAGTATCATAACGGGAATATTGCTTGTTTTACGTAATTCCTGCAACACATGGTATCCGTCCATCTCCGGCATCATAATATCCAACAGACACAGATCCACATGTTCTTTCTTCAGCAGTTCCAGTGCCTGCTTCCCGTTTTCTGCCTCAATAATCTGATAATTTTCATTTTCCAGATACAGCCGGAGAAGCGTTCGTATCTCCGGCTCATCATCTGCAATTAAAATCGTATAATTCATACATTCTCCTGCCGGAAAGGTGAATTCACCGGATCCGCCTGCTGTGTAAATCCGTTTGAACCAGCCGGGTTTGCATAGCACAGTGCCTCATACAGTGCGGCATGTGTTGCATTCACATATGGTGACACATAAAAGATTGCAAGAATTCCAAGTGTCAGTCCGGATAAAATGTACCATCCGATAAAGGACAGATCCAAAACAAATGCTTTCCATTTCTGTCCCTGCATCATACGCTTGCTTTCCGCAAATGCCTGCTCTTTGGTCATCTGCGGGTTATCTGCCAGAAGGTACGGAATCATCATATATTCATATGCTTTTACAATACCCGGAATGATAAAAAGCAATGACCATAAAACCGTAAACAGATCACGGAAAAACATTGTCTTTGCAACATTCCTGTAATTATTGTCAAATCCATATCCAATGTTCCCAATCTGTGCCGGCTCGTTTAAGTTGCGGATAAAGAATCTCCTGCATCCAACCTCAAACGGATTTATGATAAATACATCAACCAGAAGTATAAGGACAAAAATCACCAGAAAAACAACTATGAGTATGCCGATGGCGATCGCTGCTGCGACCATACCGCCCATCATTCCCCTGTTTCCTGCTTTCAGTCCGTCCTTAAAGCCTTCTTCAAGCCCAGCCTCAAAATCGCGTAGTGAACCATCATCACTGTCATAACTGCTGTCATAATCATAGGAACTGCCTGCCTGATTATCCGATCCATGTAAGGAACCGGTTGCACTGCTGAGGTTGCCCGAAGCAGCTCCGCTTCCCCCTGCAATCAGTGTCAGCAACAGGCTGATCAGAATACATTTCCAATAATTTCGTTTAAATGTTGCTTTCGCCCTTCCCTTTAATTGTGCGCGACTCCACATATCAAATTCCTCCATTTCCTTTTTGATGATATCATCATAACACCAAATCCTTATCTTAAAAATCGCTGCACCTTAACGTTACCTTAACAACGTGTATTTAATTTGCCTGTTTCTTCTTCGGCAAAAGAAGGCTCAGCAGAAGGGAAACAACAAACACTCCTGCGTAACCAGTCCGACATTCTGGCTGAACGATGTCAGTGGCAGGCATCCAAAACATCCGGAAATTGCACTGGAAAATCCATCCACGGCAAGTGAGCCCTGAAGTTCCTCCATTTTAAGGTCACGTCCAAGTGCTCCGGTACACACAGCAGTTGTCGCTCCAGTTGTCTCTGCTGCAGAAACCAGAAAAACAATCGCAATGGTTAAAAGGGCTCCAAGATTAAATACCGGCTTGTGACTGGTAAAAAACACAAGTTTTGGAATGCTGAAAAATCCTACCTGATCAATGGTCTCCTGAATTCCGGAGAAATCCACCATAGGTGCAATCCCTGCAACCGTAAATATAATAGAAAGAATATATCCGAAAATAAGTCCTACCAGAATATTCAGATTCTTATAAACGCCCTTTAACACATATCTGGACACCAGACACACGATAAGTGTCAGAGCACCTACCAGCAGATGATACCATGCCCCGAACCAGAGCTGCACTGCAGACGATCAGTACGGGTGCCAGATTTGCTACAAACATGGCAAGCACATGTTGAAGGCCAAACGGAATTGCTTTTCTCATGTATAGACAAAGACAGTTTATCATCTTATTGCCCATAGTGTCAAACAGGATTTCCCGGTTGCGGTATAATTATCATCTGTGCTATACTATGAACAATTAGCGTGTGAAAGCGTACAAAAGAGGAGGATTTATTTATGACATCTGCACAAATATGCATCATGATTGCCATTATGGTATACCTTATTGGTATGATCTATATTGGTTTCCGATGTTCCAAGAAAAACAACAGTACTGACGATTTCTATCTGGGTGGCAGAAAACTCGGTCCTTTCGTAACCGCGATGAGTGCCGAAGCTTCCGACATGAGCAGCTGGCTTCTGATGGGACTTCCGGGCGTTGCTTACCTCACCGGAATTTCAGATGCCGGATGGACAGCAATCGGACTGGCTGTTGGTACATACATTAACTGGCTGATCGTTGCCAAACGTATCCGCCGCTATACGCACACCTGCAACAATTCCATTACCATCCCATCGTTCTTCAGCAACCGCTATCGCGATGAAAAAAAGATGCTGCAGGTCATTGCTGCTATTTTTATTGTTATCTTTTTTATTCCTTATACTGCCTCTGGATTTGCCGCATGCGGAAAACTTTTTTCCAGCTTATTCGGGGTAAATTATCTGACCGCCATGATTATCAGTGCTATCGTAATTGTGGCATACACAACACTGGGCGGATTTCTTGCCGCTTCCACAACGGACTTTATCCAGAGTATCATCATGTCGGTTGCTCTGATTGTAGTTCTGATCTTTGGTGTAGAAACTGCTGGCGGTATCGGTGCCGTTATCCACAACGCCTCCGAGCTTCCGGGATATCTTTCCATGACACTTTCCTATGATGTAAACACCGGAAAGGCCGCTCCTTACAGTGCCCTGACCATTGTTTCCACTGCCGCATGGGGACTTGGATATTTCGGTATGCCACATATCCTGCTCCGTTTTATGGCAATCGAGGATGAGAAAAAACTGAAACTGTCCCGCCGCGTTGCAACCATCTGGGTCGTAATCTCCCTGTTCGTTGCCGTCTTTATCGGTGTGATCGGTTATACCATGAGCAAAGTCGGCGCGCTGGAGATGCTGACCGGATCGAATTCCGAAACCATTATCGTAAAAATTTCCGCCCTGCTCTCCCAGCACGGTGTGATATTTGCCCTGCTTGCGGGTGTGATTCTCGCCGGCATTTTAGCTTCCACCATGTCCACTTCGGACTCGCAGCTGCTGGCTGCATCTTCTGCGGTTTCTTCCGACATTCTCGGTGCTTTCCGCAAAGATTCTTCCAACAAAAACGGAAGCATGGCAGCCGCAAGAATTACACTCCTTGTAATTTCTGTCGTTGCCGCATTCATTGCCAGAAATCCGGACAGTTCCGTATTTGCCATCGTTTCTTTCGCCTGGGCTGGATTCGGTGCCGCATTCGGACCGGTTGTTCTGTTTTCCCTGTTCTGGAAACATACCAACAAATGGGGCGCACTTGCCGGTATGGTCTGCGGGGGTTCCATGGTATTTATCTGGAAATACCTGATCCGCCCGCTCGGTGGTATCTGGAACATCTATGAACTGCTTCCTGCATTCCTGATTGCCTGCGCTGCGATCGTAATCGTCAGTCTGCTGACACCAAAACCTTCCAAAGAAATCGAAGAGGAATTTGACCGGGTAGCACAGATGAAATAAATCTTTTAACTTTGTATACCAAAAATGTCGGTAGATATCTGACAGATATCTACCGACATTTTTAATTCTTATTTTCAATTATGCTTTGATCCTAGCGGCGGATCTTTACAGACTTCACACTGCTGTATGGACTGTAATACTTTGTTCCATCTACCGTAACATAGCTGCGGATCTTGTAATAATAAGTTCCTTTGGTGAGTTTTGCCCTTGTATAAGACTGCATCTCACCATCTTTTGTAGCCGCAATCTTCTTGTATCCATAATCATATGCTCCCTTGGAGCGGTAGATTTCATAGCCGGTAACGGAAGTACCTGGCAGCCATGTGATACGGACTTTTGATCCGTGTGCACGCAATCTTGTGATAACCGGCTTCTCCGGCTTAATAATAAAGCTTGTCTTTGCAGATCCCGTATAATTACCGGTTCCCACTACCATAACAGCAGCTTTTCCCGGTGCACCATTGTCACTGTAATTCAGATAGTAATCCGAACCTTCTTTTAAAACAATGTTATTTAATGTAACGGTAACTTCCGGTTTTACGGAAGATCCCGTATATCTTTGTGCTGCAATTTTGCTGATCACCGCATTTGCAAGGTTATTGGATGAAACCGTTGTATTTCCGTTCCCATGATTTACGATACGGAAATAAACCGTCCGGCTTCCATAATAATTTCCGATTCCGTTAATTGTAACGGATGCAGTACCGATATTGCGGTTGTTGCTGTAAGTAAGGGTATAATCTCTTCCCTCATACAGATATCCGCCATTCAGCCATACCGATACGGACGGACGAATATCATATCCGGTGTATGTCTGATCAACGATTGTACCTACCGAAGCATTTGGAATATAGTACGAATATGTATTATTGCTGTTATTGGTTCCTGTTACCTGAACCGGAATCTGCAGGGGAATTCTTCCATCCGGACGATTCAGTGTAAGTGTTGTGGAACCAGCAGTATTTGCGATCAGTTTTGTTCCGCTGATATAGGCAACCGCAGTATTGGATACATACATATTCAGCCCCTGTACAATCGGGCAGTTTGCATTGCCTGGCCAGTGATTCGATACCTTAATGTTTTCATAGCATCCGGATAAATCTTTCGTCTGTCCGACAGACATCTGGATATAGGTTCCAATAGATGACGGAACAACAATCTGGTCAGAAGTAATATTGCTCTCTGCAACCTGAAGATTAGTTACGGTTGTTGTCTGGTTGTTCGGTGTTGTATAGGATGTTCTGGTTACCGTGTTGGCGAATTCCTCTACCCAGTAGTGATATCCATTGTAATATACATGTCCGATTCCGACAGCTGTAAACTGGCTGTTTAACATATTTCTACGCTGTTCCTGTCCGGAATAATTTGCATTGTCTTCCCGCATTGCGTTGTGAAGTGCAGATGCTGAAGAATAATTCACACCGATATTCTCTGCATAAACTCCCGCATAGACACCGTTTTCACTGTAAGCAGTATAATAATTTGTGCCATTTGGTCTGGTGTGTGAATACGAAAGTGCAATCTCTGCTGCACGTTTCATGGCTACCTGCTCCAGTGCGTAGTCGTAAGTAAGCGGCTGCAGATTATTACAATATGTCTTCGTGTAATTGTTTGCATCCCAGTACCATGCATCGGATAAATTTCTGCGCATACTGTTGATCATGCCATAGACATTTCTGGCATCCGTCTGTCCGTATGTAACCTGAATACTTACGTTCCGTGTACCGGTTGTTGCAGCCATCACATTGCCCGCATACCCCAGTGGAAGCAGTGAAACAATCAGGACAAACGCAAGCAGACGCCTGAGTACATTGTGCGTTTTGGTTTTTCTCATAATCTTGATCCCTTCCTTTATTTTAAAATTTTGTTATCCCTATTGTACGCTTTTTAGCGGCTTCCCGCAATGATAATTTCATAAAGTTTGCTTGACAAGCATAACAGAAAAGCTATACTCTAATTAGCAAACAGGTGGGTGCGCAACTCGTTTCTGCGGGCTGTCGTTTTGTCGGGGACACTGTTCGCAATTTCTAGTCTGCCTAAGAGGGAATCTTCGAAACGTTTATTACGCCCACTCCCCATTTGTCTTGATATTTACTTTATTTTCAATATGTCACTCTGTGACTGCGCAAATAGAACCGTGGGCATGCTTATTCGAAGCTTCCCTCTAAGGCAGACACAAAATCGCTCAGACGGTGTCCCCGACAAAACGACAGCCCGCAGAAACGAGTTGCGCAATCACCAATCTAATTAGCAGATGGAGAAGGGAGAAATGACTGACTATGACATATCAGGAATTAGTTTCAAAATTAAAAGATACTTATCAGGAGAAAGATGCTTCCAAAATCAGCGAACATCTTGCCATCCAATTTAACATACAGGGAGAAGCCGAAGGTGCCCTGTATCTGGAAATTGCAAATGGACAGCTTCATATTGAACCATATGAATATTATGACCGTGACATTTTAGTCACCACTTCAGCTGCCAGTCTGCTCGCACTTGCAGAGGGCAGTCTTGACATTCTCGAAGCTTACCAGAGTGGGAAAATTTCTGCGGAAGGAAATCTTGCAAAAGCATTGCTGTTAAATGAAATTGTCACCGGTTCATCCGAAGCTCCGTCACCAACGGAATCTGCTCCTGTGGAAACTTCGGCATCAGCGGAATCTGCTCCTGTGGAAGCTCTGGCACCGGCTGAATCTGCTACTGTGGAAACTCCAGCTGGCGAAAATACTCCGGCTGCAAAACCATCCGTTAAAGCACCACGCATGTCCCGCAAGAAAAACAGAAAAAGACATAAATAATCTGTAAACTTCCTTGTGTTTTTCAGACAGCATGTTATGATAATTCATAACATAAGGTTTTTGATATAGGAAAGGAGTGAAATATATGTCTTTTTTAAACAACTTAGGACAAAAGATCAGTGATGTGAGCCAGACTACCATTAAAAAAACAAAAGATCTGGCAGATACTGCAAAATTAAACTTAAATATCTCCGAGGAAGAACGCAAGATTGATACTGCATACGAACAGATTGGAAAATGGTATGTGGAAAAACATCGCGAAGATGCCGAAGAAGATGTAAAAACCTGGCTGGATGCGATTGCCGTTTCCGAAGCCAGAATTAAGGAATGCCGTGAAAGCATTCACCAGATGAAAGGTGTAGCGATCTGCCCATCCTGCGGTGCAAGCGTGGATGCCGATGCTGCATTCTGCAGTGCCTGTGGACAGAAAATGCCGGAAAAGCCAAAGCCGGAACCGGTTAAGGAAGAGGACGTCGAGGTGATTCCTCCGGAACAGCCGTCTGATGAACCAGCTTCTGAGACCGTGTCGGAAAATGCTTCCGAAACCCAGACCGAAGCACCTGCATCTGATGCTTCAACCGAAGCTTAAAAACAGACATGGAAAACAAAAGGAGCTGTCGTGCCGCTGATATTCGCTGGTTCGATAGCTCCTTTTCTAATTTTATTAAAACGAGCTGCGCAATCCCTACTGTTTATACAAACGGGTTATAAAACCGGCTGCCATCATGATAGGTAATCACAAGTGCAGCCACGGCAAATCCAAGCACCAGCGCAATACACAGATAATCATTGCGCTGTAATTTTCTTCCCATATACCAGGTACGCTTTCTGTGTTTCCCATATCCACGCAGCTCCATTGCGTTACTGATCGTGTCAATACGGCCGATACTTGTAAAAATGAGCGGGAAAATGATAGAGGCTGTACTCTTAATCCGACTCATCAACTTCGCTTTTCCAGACATCTCGATTCCACGCGCTTCCTGCGCATTTTTAATTTTATGGAAATCATCCTGCACATCCGGAATATAGCGCAGTGCAATCGCCACTGCATATCCGATATTGTAACTGATCCCGATGCGGTTTAAGGAAGCCGCAAACTCTGATGGATTAGTGGTCACAACAAAAATAAATACCGCCGGAATAATGGTAAAATATTTTAAAATAATATTCAGCTCGTAAAACAATTGCTCTGCAGTGATCGGATAATGTGCAGAAAGCTGCCAAAGTACATGCTTTGTCCCATAAATTTTTGTTCCCTGATCCGGCGCAAAAATAAAAATTGCAAGCACATTGATGACCAGAAAGAACATAATGAACTTAAAAATAGAACCGACCTGTTTCCACTCTGTTTTTGAAATCTTAAACAGGATCAGACTAAAAACCAGCATCACAGCGAGTACACGGGTATCATAAGTAAGCATACTCGTGATGGACCATGCCAGAAAATAGATCAGCTTTGTAACCCCGCACAGCCGGTCCATCCAGGTGTCTTTTTTTTCATAGGTCAATAACTTTGCCATTACCGCACCGCCCTTTCGTAATTGATAAACCTCTGTACGAACTGAGACGGATCTTCGATTCCACATTTGACTGCCATCTCATAGAGTGACGTCTGCTTTAAATATGCCGGAGCTGTGATCGTTTCATTGGTCAATACTTTTGCCGGCGTATCAATGGTCAGAAGTTTTCCATCTGCCACAACAATCGCACGGTTGGTATATTCCAGCATCAGGTGCATATCATGTGTAATCATGATAATGGTCGTCCCCTGTGTCTCGTTGATTTCCTTTAAAAACTCCATAATTTCCGTATAATGATGATAATCCTGACCAGCAGTTGGCTCATCTAAAATCAGAATCTCCGGCTTCATAACAAGAATGGACGCAATGGTCACCCGCTTCTTCTGACCGAAACTCAATGCAGAAACCGGCCAGTTCCGGAACTGGTACAATCCACAGATTTTCAGTGTCTCATGCACACGCTCACGGATTTCTTCCTCTGGAACTCCGCGCACAGTAAGCCCAAGTGCCACTTCCTCATAAATCATAGGCTTAGAAATCATTTGATTCGGATTCTGCATGACAATTCCAATATGCTCCCCACGCTCTTTGACCGAAAGTGGTGAGATATCGTTTCCGTTCAGCTCAATTTTTCCTTTGCTCGGTTCTAAAAATCCACAGATCAGATTGGACAGTGTCGTCTTTCCGGCACCGTTTTTCCCGACAATACTGATCATTTCGCCTTTCTTTACATCAAAACTGATATCCGAAAGAATTGCTTTTTCCGGCTGATAAGAAAAATGCAGATGGTCTACTTTAAGTACCTTCTCCTGTGTTTCCTGTTTCTGCGGAATCTGCGTAGTCTCAAACCATTCCCGCACCTGTGTTTTGTATGGTTCAAAATTCATGGTTTCCACATGCTGCGGATGATCCTGTGCAGTGATGGTACATCCGGCATGTTTGAGTGCCGTGACATAGAGCGGTTCCCGGATTCCCTGTTCCTCTAAAATATTTCCAACCAGCAGATCATCCGGTTTCATGTCCGCAACAATGGTTCCGTCTCCGACCACAACAATACGGTCTACATCTTTGTACAGCACATCCTCCAGACGATGCTCAATGATTACGATCGTTTTTTTCTGTTCCTTTTGGATTCTGTCAATTAACGCGATCGCTTTCTTTCCGGTCGCTGGGTCAAGATTGGCGAGTGGCTCGTCAAACAAAAGAATATCCACATCATCAATCATAACGCCCGCCATGGAAACTCTCTGTTTCTGTCCACCGGACATCTCCGCTGGTGCATGGGAAAGCAGCTCTTTTACTTCTACCGTCTCTGCCACACCGTCCACTTTGCGAAACATTTCTTCCTGTGCCATGCAGTCATTTTCCAGCACGAAAGCAATATCTTCCGCAACCGTCAGACCGATAAACTGTCCGTCCGTATCCTGCAACACGGTTCCGACCATCTTGGAAAGTCCGAAAATTCCAAGTTTTTTCGGATCTTTTCCCTCGATTTTTAAAGTTCCGGTACTGTCTCCTTCATACGAAAAAGGGATCAGTCCGTTGATACAATTTGATAATGTCGACTTCCCTGATCCCGATGGTCCAATGATGAGCACCTTCTCTCCGGGATAAATTTTCAAATTGATATCCCGGAGTGTCGGCTCCATCTGTGACCGATATTTAAATGTAAAATTTTCAAATTCAATAATCGGTTCCATACGTTTTTAGTCTTCCTTTGTAAGACTTGATGATTTTGCTCCAATCTTTGTATATCCCAGTCCGAGTAATGAACCAAGTACACCCACAATGATGATATTGGCTACAAACGCAAATACGCCCTGTGAGAATACTTTCTTTGCAGGCTCTGCATAAATGAGAATATCAAGCACCGGTGCAACAACGATCCATGCGACTGCATTCGCAACAACCTGAACCACATTAAAAAGAATGACTTTCTTCTTATTAAATCCACCAGCCTTAATCTCAAAACTCTTTGCAAATAAGCCAACTAAAATCCCAAAAATTGCATCCGGGAATACCCAGCTCCACCATACACCGCCATAAAACAGTGCATCTCCGAGCGCATGTCCCAAAAGACCAATGATTCCTCCAACAACTGGTCCAAACACTGCGGCAAGAAATGCCATCACTGCGGCACGCGGCTGCATGGATGTATTCGGGATAATTCCCAGCGGAATCTGCACTTCTGTCAAAACAATGAACAATGCGGTTCCGATACCGGTTGCTACAACTTCTTTGATTCCAAATTTTTTCATAACAAGTTCCTCCTTTGTTTTTTCAGTACCTTATTATTTATGATAAACGCGCAAATGTCAAGTTTTTCGCCCTTTTTCTTTTCAGCTTCCTTTAACTTTTTGCACCATCTCCGGCAAAGTATTCCTTCACCAGTTTAACAACGACACCGGAAAGCAAAAATACTGCGATCAGGTTTGGAATTGCCATGAGTCCATTAAAGGTTTCCGCAATGCTCCACATCAGACCCAGATCCATCGTGGCTCCTATGATGGCAACCAGCGCATACACTAGCATAAATGGCTTGTTGACACGGGAACCGAACAAGAACTCGATGCAGCGTGTCCCGTATAATCCCCATCCGATAATGGTGGAAAATGCAAAACAGCACATGGCAACCGCAGTAAAAATAGATACCCAGTTTCCGTATGTTGCGGTAAATCCACTGATTGTAAGCTCTGCACCTGCCGCCTGACCGTAACTGACCGGAACCTGGCTGCACAAAATAACAAGCGCGGTAAGCGTACAGATGACAATCGTGTCTACAAACACCTCAAAAATACCGAAAAATCCCTGCTTGACCGGTTTTCTCGTGTCTGCACAGGCATGGGCAATAGATCCCGTACCAAGCCCTGCCTCGTTGGAAAAAATTCCACGGGATACGCCCTTTTTCATACTCATGAAAAAGCTGCCGACCGCGCCGCCGGTCACTGCGGCCGGATGAAATGCCCCTTCCACAATCGAAGCAAAGACAGCCGGGACATGTCCGATATTAAGAATAATCACTCCCACTGCCAGAACAATATAGATCAATGCCATAAACGGTACCAGCTTTTCTGTCACCCGTCCAATCCGCCTGATACCTCCAAGCAGAATGAGTGCAATCAGAATCGCCAGAATGATCCCAACCACAAGATTAACAGTCGGTACCGCATCTTTTGAAATAACATGGTAATTCATTAATGCCGTATTGATGGCTGTGGTAATCGTATTTACCTGTGTGGCATTCCCTGTTCCGAATACGGTCAGTACGCCAAACGCGGAAAACAGATACGCCAGCCAGTGCCAGTGCTTTTTGAGTCCGTTCTTAATATAATACATCGGACCGCCGACCAGATCGCCATGCACATTCTTTTCACGGAAATGCACCGCAAGCGTCACTTCTGAAAACTTGGTACACATACCGAGAATTGCGGAAATCCACATCCAGAACACGGCTCCCGGACCGCCGATGGCAATGGCTCCTGCCACTCCGGCAATATTTCCCGTGCCGACCGTTGCCGCCAGTGCCGTACACACCGCCTGAAACGGTGTCATGGCTCCGTCCGATGCTTCACGCTTCTTAAACATACGGCCAAATGTCACTTTCATCGCGTATGGGAACTTGCGGATCTGTAAGAACCGGGTCCGGAAACTCAATACCAGACCAACACCGATGATACAGATCATGGCAGGAACACCCCAGATGAAATTGTTGACCGCACTGTTGATTGCTTCAATTGTGGATAACATAGTTTTCTTTTCCTTCCTACGTGAATAAGCGCGTGTTTTTTGTAAAACACGCGCTTGCATTATAGCACAATTTTTGCATTTTCTCTACAATGGAATTGTGGAAGAGGATATTTCCCACGGAAGTCCTTACGGTGGTCCTTATTCCCCCGCTCGTGCAGCCGACCCCACCACTTTCTGGCCTTATCAGGTATGGTCCTATCAGGCCGATGATGCCTCCTACACAAAAATAGGTTCTGTGACCGACTGGAATAAAAAAGAATGGGCAGACAGCATTGACGGATTTTCCTCATTTCCGGATTCCGCTGATAAAGATCACGACGGTATCGTATATCTCCTGACAAATGCCAAAGGGAAAGAAACCGCCATAGATGCTGCTGACCTGAAAAAGTGGGTGGATTCCTACCGTAAAGGAGCAAAAGAAATTCCCATCACCTATCAAAGGCTCAAATAATGGCATTATGATTGTGTACAGGATCACAGGCTGCGTACCGCCCAGCGCATCTTCGTGGATCGTGCTCGTCCATTCTGCGCACACTCCTGCGCGGACGGACGCACCACATCCTTTGCATACTCCGAATAAATACCTGCGCGGTAGCCTTCTTTTAAAGCACGCTTTACCAGCTTGTCCTCCCCTGAATGGAATGTCAGAATCGCCACGCGGCCGCCCGGTTTTAAAGCACCCGGCAGCTTTTCCATAAATTCATAAAGCACCTCAAACTCGCGGTTGACATCAATGCGAAGTGCCTGAAACGTCCGCTGACAGGTCTTTTTGATGGTTTCTTTTTTCTCCTTTTCCGGCAGAAAATCGAGAGTGTCTTCAATAATCCTGCGCAGTTTTGTGGTGGTATCCACGCGGTGTCCTTTGCGGATCTCATCGGTGATCGCTTTTGCAAGTTCCTCACAGTACGGCTCATCCGAATTTTCATAGAGCATTCCCGCAAGCTCGTCCCGGCTGATCGTATCCAGCCGCTCCGCCGCACTGATTCCTGCTTCCTGATTCAGCCGCAGATCAAGCGGTCCGTCCACTTTAAAGGAAAATCCACGCTCCGGATTGTCAATCTGCATAGACGAAACCCCAAGATCTGCCAGAATAAAATCAAAGCCGCCCACTTCTTTTGCAATCTCGTCAATCGTACAGAAATTCTGCAAATGCACGGTCAATATATCCTCGCCAAATCCCTGCTCTGCCAGACGTTTTTTCGTCTTTGCCGATTCTACCGGGTCGACATCGGTCGCATGGATGTGTCCCTGCCCCTGCAGCTGCTTGAGCATAGCTTTTGTGTGACCGCCATAGCCAAGTGTGGCATCAAACCCGGTCTGTCCCGGCTTAATTTGCAGAAAATCAAGAATTTCTTTTACCATAATAGAAATATGCATGCCTGCAGGCGTATTGCCCTTTTCGATCACATGTGCAATGGTATCTTTGTATTTTTCCGGCTGCAGTTCTTTGTATTTTTCCTCAAATTTCTTTGGGTATTTTCCTTTGTAACGCACGCGGCGCTTATGTACGGTCTGATTTTCGTTTTCCATTTTTATGATTCCTTTCCTCTCCTGTCCAGGTACAGCTCCTCTTACCATTTGCAAGGCAAAACTTTATATGAGGTTGCGAAGGTATTGTTTGCAGAGTAATCTTTGAGCACTAATGATTTCAAATTTAATCTGTTTTCTATGAATACCGGTACAATTGTTTTTCTACCAGTTTACTTCCTTCATAAACAAGCCGAAGTGTAAAAAAGCGGTGCTCGTCTTCCTCGATCAGCAGTTTTAAAAAAATGGCATCTCCTTCCCAGGTCGGAAGCGCAAGCACTTCTTTTTTGTCCATCCACTGCAGATCGCCTTCATTGCACTCGATCAGCTCCCCGGTAAAACCATCCGCGGTAAACAGGCACATTTCTTCCGGCTCCGGCGCTTCATCACTGATGAATGTGATCAGCCCGCGGAACTGGTAGGAAGTCAGTGTCAGGCCGGTTTCTTCTTTTACTTCACGTAACAGGCAGTCCTCCGGTCCTTCCGTGCCTTCTGCATGTCCACCTACACCAATCCACTTGTCTTTGTTGATGTCGTGCTGCTTTTTGGTGCGGTGGAGCATTAGGTATTTTCCGTCTTTTTCTATGTAACACAGGGTTGTCATTTTCATGGGATTTTCCTCGTTTTTTCTCATATTTGTTCCATATGCTCCATGATAACAAAATTTGCCCCGTTTTTTCAATCGAACATTTCATATTTTGCCCCATTTTTGATATATTTATTTTCTTTTTTTGCCCCGTTTTTAAATTCCAGCCGAGTTATGGTGCTCATTTGAGGTATTCTCCAATCCGGTCAATATTATAAAGCGGGATGTTTGTCATCCAGTCCTGCTCACGGAAATCCGACATGGAAGTCCGCACCGCATGCTTGGGATGATACTTCTCACAAAAAGCCCGCAGACTTTTTGCCCGCAGATTTTCCTCTGCTTTCACCTCTACCGGAATGACCGATCCGGGTGCCTGCAGCATAAAATCAATTTCGCCCGTATAATTTGCCGTTGTGTAATAATATGGTTCCACACCCAGTTCCGCTATCATCTGCTGCAGCACATACTGCTCCGTCAACGCCCCTTTAAACTCTGTAAAAATCCTGTTTCCATCAATGATAACGCTTGCATCCAGATCTGTCATGGCAAGCAGAAGCCCGACATCAAGCATATAAATTTTGAACGCATACAGATCCATGAAATCAACTTTCCCTACCGGAAAAGAAGTTCCCTTATAAAACGTTTCATTGTGCGTCCTCCCTGTCAGTGGAATTTATATGTAGCATTCCTTATTACTTTATATCATATTTCTTTATGGCAGAGCCGTCAACATTTTTAAGGACGTATTTGTGTTATGGTGCTACACTTTTCAGGACGTATTTATGTGATAGTGCTACACTTTTCAGGACGTTACTGTTTGCATAAATGTGGAAGGTTTTTGTTGCATCTCAGGCATTTAAATGCTATACTTGTCACAAAGCAAATACATATTTTTCCATAGCTTGGGCGGACAGTACCTGGCGAGCCGTCTATATCATATATTTTATTTTTTCATTTCAAATTATCCCGGAAAGTCTTGCTTTTAAAATTCAACTTTATTTTAACTTAATTTTGTTATAAGCAGGATTTGTATTGATATGGGATGTGTTGTCATACAGATTCTGTGGCTTACACAAGGAGGAAACTGTATGGCAAACAAAGAATACAAAAGTGATGTGTTCAGCATGCTTCTTCAGGACAAGAAACGTGCAATGGAAATTTATAACGCGATTAATGGAACGGACTATGACGATCCAGAACTGGTTGAAATGACAACTTTGGATGACAAAAGCTTTTCGCTTACCGTACGGAATGATGCATCATTCATTCTTGATGCGAATCTGAGCCTGTATGAGCATCAGTCGACCTATTGCCCGAATATGCCACTGAGGGATCTGCTTTATTTTGCAAGCATTATACAAAAAAGAATCAAGGATCAGAAGCGTGATATTTATGGTGGAAGAATCTTAAAGATTCCAGTGCCCCATTTTGTCGTGTTCTATAATGGAAAAGAAGATGCGCCGGATCAGTATGATCTTCGTCTTTCTGATGCATTTGAAAAAGAAACTGAGGATCCTGAGATAGAATTGGTCTGCCATGTTTACAATATCAACAGTGGAAAAAATACCCCACTGCTGTCAAAATGCCAGACATTGCGTGAATATATGTATTTTGTGGATATGGTGCGGAAAAATAATGAAATCAGTGGAAATCTGGAAGATGCCATTGAGAAAGCTATCAACCAGTGTATGGAAGAAAATGTGCTTAGGGATTTTCTGGCTCAACACAGGGAGGAGGTAATGCACGTGATGACATTAGACTATACATTTGAACGACGGCTGGAAATGCAGCGCGCCGAAGCAATTGAGGATGGCGAAAGGATCGGGAAAGAGATCGGGAAAGAAGAAAAATTGTCAGAGCAGATTCGTAAAAAAATTCAAAAAGGCAAACCTCTGGATCAGATTGCGGACGAATTGGAGGAAGTGCCGGAAACCATTCGTCCTTTATACGAAAAAATTAAGCAGGAAATGCTGCAATAAAATAAGGCAGTTTCCGAGGAGGAAATGAGTTTTTATCGTTCGTTAGCTGAATGATATGCTTATTTACAAAATTGAATATTGCTTACCTTCAAGTTTATTGTGTCAGGCACCAATTGTCCAATTGTTCTCTATTTCTATTGATGCAGCCACTTATGCGATGGTCGGATTTGTCACAGGTATACTACTCACAAAATATCTGCTTTGGTATGACGATAGAGTTAAGTAATTCTTAATATGAGGGGCTTACCTTGCCCCTCTATCCTTATTCTGTAACTACAATCATAGTTCTATTTTTCAATCCCAAGCACGGTGTTGGCCTGCTCACCCTCCATATATTCAAATGTGATGGTATCTCCTACACCATAACGCACGATATCAAGGTAATCTACTACCGATACATCGTAAATATCGGAATCATTTTCGAGCAAAATATATTGGTGCGTATTTCCTTCTACCACTGCATCGGTGATTTTTGCAATCGTACCGGTTGCTTTCTTGACACTGTCGCTCTCTTTTGTTTCCGCATTGACACCATTTTGCTTCATCAGTTCCATATAGTTCTTTTCGCATTCACTGACAGAATCACCGGTTGCTACAATCTGATATTTCTGCACATTTACCATCGCATACATTTTTACCAGACCAGAATCATCCTTTAATGCAATGAAATAGGTCGGCTCATTTGTAATGTTTAATAACAGTGGGAAGGTTGCTGTATAGCCAAGGTTTTGCACCTTACCTTCCGCAGAGGACATCGCAGAATCTTCAATTGCGCCTTCTACCTGATAATATTTTGTCTCCATCGTTCTCTCATTCATCAGGACGAATCCAACGTTGGACTGATCACTTGTGATGGAGGTTACTCCGGTATAAACCCAGACATCATCATTCATTGCAAGGTAATTATAACCGTTCGTGGTGGTCAGACAATCCTTCTGTCCTAACACACTGTTGATAAATCCATGTTTTAAAGATCCATAATAATCATAAAGCTGTACCAATAAATCGGCAGAATAAACACGGTCTACCCAGCTTGGCACATCTTTTACCGCATAATCAGTGCACTCACCTGTCACAGCATTACAAAGCACAACTCTGCCGATGGTCTTACCTCCAAACAGACCAATCTTATAATCTGCAACACTGCAAATCCAGTAAGGCGTACCCTCCTCGTCAATCTCAAAACTGATATCATCGAAAATATAGGTCGGATAACGAAATCTTAAATGACGCTTTAAGTTTCTATGAAAATGGTCATATGGCGTATATTTCATGCCTTCTGACAAACGAACCAGCTCCGTATCCTGCGTTGCCATATCAATCTTAATATAGGCTGGAACTCCTTCCTTCTGGTTCGTCAGCCACTTGATGGTATCCGCATAACGGAGCGGTGTCACACGGACCGGTTCCCCTTTGTAGTTAATCTGGGAATAAAGTTCACTGACTTCAAACTGCGACGCCATATCAACAAGACTACCCATCTTACGATTTCCCAGAATGGATGCGGAGTCACGATCTAACAGTGGAATCTGGTCATAAGAAATCTGTTTGATATCCTCGGTAAATTCCCCCTCTTCCACTTTTAAAAGTTTCTGATATTTTGCTGCATTGACAATCGGTGAGGACAAAATGGAGCCTGCCACATAAACCGCCAAAAACAGTAAAAAGACAATCACTCCAATCTTTAAACCTGTATATTCCTTAATAAAGGACAGTTCAATCTTGCTTTGTCCTGCTATCTTTGCCTTTCTTACAATATAAAGCACGAAAAGCACCGCCAAAATCAGAAAAATAAATTTCCAGGTTTCTGTTGCATGAATGTTAATTGCCGGAAGTGAAACATAATAAAAAATTGCAACAGCGATTACCACCAACAAAGCAATCACCAGTTTGACTTTCATCATTCCTTTCATCACGAATTCCCCTTTCGTTCGTTTGGTCGAAGCTGATATAAAAATTCTTCAAAACATACGCCATCTTGTTCCGGTATCAACAAGTTTATTGTGTCAGGCACCAATTGTTCCAATGTAAAACGTTTCATCGTGCGTCCTCCCTGTCAGTGGAATTTATATGCAGCATTTCTTATTGCTTTATATAATATTCCTTTATGGCAGAGCCGTCAACATTTTCAAGGCGTATTTGTGTTATGATGTTACACGTTTCAGGACGTATTTGTGTTGTCATATCACACGTTTCAGGATATGATTCTATCATGAAAGTAGGAACTATAAACTTACACAGTTTCTGCTTTTGCAAATAACCGGTATACTCTTGCAATTTTATTTTACAAGTTCTATGATAGGCAGTTAGAAAGACAGGGTGATTTTATGCAGATCAGTATTCTTTTAATGGAACAGATTTTTGAACTTTTTCTCATGATTCTGATGGGATTTATTATTGTAAAGGTGGGAATTGTCAAAGAAGAAGACAGTAAGGTTTTATCCAAAATCGTACTGTACCTGATCATTCCATGCGTGATTATAAACGCTTTTCAGGTGGACTATACTAAAAAAACCGTAAATGGTCTTCTGATCGCGCTTGCTGCATCCGTATTGCTTCAGGTGGTTCTCCTGCTTGTCGTTTTCGTGATGGGAAAACTGTTTTCCTTAAATGAAGTGGAAACAGCTTCTATCTATTACTCCAACTCCGGCAATCTGATTGTTCCTATCGTGACATTCGTTCTGGGACAGAAATGGGTGCTTTACGGATGTGTCTTCATGAGCGTGCAGCTTATTTTTCTCTGGACACACTGCAAGAAAATCATAAGCCGTGAATCTTCCTATGACTGGAAAAAAATCATCCTTAACATCAATATGATTTCCATTGCCATTGGTGCCATTTTATTTTTCACCAGAATCCGGCTGCCGGAACTCATTACAAATACCATCTCCAGTGTTGGAAATATGATCGGGCCAGCCAGCATGATTGTAACCGGAATGCTTTTTGCCGGAATGGATTTAAAAGCAATTTTTGCAAATAAACGTGTGTATTTCATATCGGCTCTCAGAATGCTTGTCATTCCTTTGATTGCACTGTTTCTCATAAAAATCAGCCATCTTGCCACACTGTCTGCAGATGCTCAAAAGATCATGCTCATTGTATTTCTCGCAGTAATCACCCCATCAGCATCCACCGTTACACAGATGTGCCAGGTGTACGGAAACGATGCACACTATGCCAGCGCAATCAACGTAGTGACCACGCTGTGTGCCATTGTGACCATGCCTTTTATGGTGCTGTTGTTTTCCTGTATTTAACGGTATATTTTCGCTTTTTTCTGCAATACCGGATAAAATCATACCATAAAAGGACAAGCACAGCCCCGATAACGATCGCTTTTACCACAAGCGGCATATGCCCGTCACCGAATCCAAACTCCACAATAAAAAAAACACTCAGTGCGATCCACAGTGCAAACCATACCCATCCAAACAGCTTCTGATTTTTGACCTTACAAAACAGAAACTGGAAAACCGGATCGCCACTCACTTTATAAAACTCGCTGTACTCCGAAAAATCACCGACAAGTTCCTCCAATTGCGCAAAGCTACGTCCCTTTTTCTCTTCTTCTTTTACATAGTTGAGGTAAAAATCAATATTTTCGCCATCGTAGGCATGATCTGCTGCAAGTTTCCGGCACAGGTCGATGGAACCCTGTATTTCCTGCTGCTTATTTAACAACTCCTGCAACTGCTGCCGGACCAGTTCCTCAGAAACTGCCGGATCATCCAGCATCAAGGCAATTTTTTCGATGGGCATATTCATTTTCCGATATAAAATGATCTGTTTTAACCGCCGGATATCCTGTTCACTGTAATTGCGGTATTTGCTTTGGTCATTCCGCTCCGGTTCGAGCAGCCCCTTTCTTTCATAAAAGCGGATATTGCTGATGGTTAATCCGGTCAGTTGTGCTGCCTGTCCTATTTTCATCTGTCCCGTTCCTCCTTCTATAATATTTGAAAATACAATTATCTCTTTCCCACCTCACGCCGTGCCTGGTCTGTAATTTCTTCTGGAAAATCCAGCAGTTCCATCAAATCTATGGCATTTGTTTTCCCGACGATCCCACGTCTGATTTTGTATGGAAAAACGATATCTTTTTCATGAACCTGACTGTCAAAATAATAAGTGTCGTATCGGTTTTTCAGGGCATACACCAGCTCCAGATCATGTGTGGCAATCAGGAGAAAGCCCTGTTTCTGTACCATGTAGGATAAAATGGCATCGGATGCCGCCAGACGCTCACGCGTGTTCGTCCCTTTTAAAATCTCGTCAATCACAAACAACATGGGCTCACCCGTTTTCAGTTCATCGAGCATGCGCTTTAAATATTTAATTTCACGCATGTAATAACTCTCTCCCTGCAGCACATCATCCCGAAGTGCCATCGAGGTCATCACCTGTATTGCAGGCATTTTCATATTTTTTGCAACACAGGTATTGATCGTCTGTGCCAGAATCACATTGATGGCAACCGCTTTCATAAATGTCGATTTACCAGATGCATTTGCCCCGGTCAGTACCACACCTTTTTTCAGGACAAAATCATTCGGGATTGCATCTGCCATAAGAGGATGACTGATTTTCTCCACACTGATTGCGCCATCACTCTGCAATGACGGACAGCACCATTGCGGCAGGCTTTTCCGAAAGGATGCGATCGCAATCTCCATATCGATTTCTCCTGCAAATGTATACAGTTGCATCGTCTCTTTTTTGCACGCGCGCAAAGTTTTTTGAATACGGTAAAATGCGACAACATCATGCAGCGTAATTCCCGCAATATAATCCCAGAGGATCCCCGTCACATCCCCGGATATGCTCTGGTATTTTCTGGTCTGCCAGCGCAGCATCCGGTGGGATAATTTTTGAGTTTTCTCCAATGCATGCAAAATTTCCGGTCTGTCCGGTTCCAGTTTTTTTACAATCCAGTTGCAAAAATCAAAAAGTTCTTTCAGACTGGATACCATAAACAAATTTCCCTCATATTTGCATTTTGTATGCAGATAAATAAGCAGATTGACTACCGCCACAACAAGAAAACCAGTTGCCCACAAATTACTTCGCAGCAAAATTGCACCGATCAGGCAAAACGCCAGCAGTCCCTGCAAAAAATACAGTATTGCACCGGGAATGACCAGTGGGTTAATTTCTTCCGTCAGGAAAAACGGCAGATAACAGCTTTCTTTCTGCTTGCCGATACGCATGAGTTTTTCTTCTATCTCTGTGCGTATAGATTCCCGGCGCGAAAAAAACGAAATCCTCTTTTCCATATCCTCACAGGACTGCCGTGTCTGCATATTGTGCAGGCGATGGTACAGAATCTGCTCTCCCATATACGTCCGGGTATAGTTGATCCGTGCAAATACACGATCCATCTCCAGGTCATTCCACGTAACGGTATCCACGCTTCCTGCACGTTGCCATTCTTCCTTCTTTACGTCCTGCACCACCAGCTCTTCATACATACGGATTTCGCGCATGCGCTTCTCCAGTGATTCCCACGCTTCCAGCTCCATTGGATTTTTCCCGAATTGTGCTTTTATTCTGTTTCTTCTTTTTTGCTTTTTTCCAATCACCCAGTTCATGATTTCCACCTCGATTTTTAAATTCTGGCAGAACTATAAACCATGAACCAGGATGAGAGTCAAGGGTTTTTTACCAAAAAGACCGTTTCTGTGCCGTATAAATGCAGCGCCTGCCATTGACCAGAAATGCCACCAGGCAGACCGCAAAAAATGCAAGCCCATTTTCCACACCAAATACTTCCATTCCGATCAGAACCGGAGCCAGCAAAGTATTGGTTGCACTTCCAAACACCGCCGCGTATCCAAGTGCCGCGCAGACTATCGGTGGCAGTCCTGCCAGATTTCCCAGCACAAAACCAAGCGATGCACCGATGGAAAAAAGCGGTGTCACCTCTCCGCCCTAAAACCCGATCGATAAAGTCAGTACCGTAAAGAGCAGCTTCAAAATCCAGTCAAACGTATACAGTTCTCCTCCGGAAAATGCCTGCGCGATCAGATTGGTTCCAAGTCCGCAGTACCGTCCGTTCCATGCCAGAAAAAGAAACACAGTCAGTGGGATCGACACAAAGCCGATTCTCTTGTATGGATTTTCCAGTACGTTTCCCATAAACTGTTTTACTTTTTGCAAAAGCACCGCAAACAGCCGTCCCGTCAGACCGAACAAGATTCCAAAAAGAATCAGATACGTCACCGTCTTTGTGTCCGTCAATGACAGGGTCTGCGAAAGAAGAACCGAAAATTTTTCCAGCCCCAGCGCATGGGAAGTTGCACATGCCGTAAAAGACGCGATTGCCGCAGGAAGCAATGCGGAATATGCCATGCTTCCACTCACCACTACTTCCATCGCAAAAAAGACTGCTGCAAACGGAGTCTGAAAGAGCCCTCCAAAGCCGGCTGCCATTCCCGCAATCAATACTATCCTGCCGTTGTCCGGGAAGTGGAATCTGCGGGCAAACGCATGGGAAAGTGTAGCACCGATCTGCACGGCAACGCCCTCGCGCCCCGCACTTCCGCCAAACAGATGTGTGATCCATGTACCGGCCATGACAAGTGGGATGAGTGCCAGTGGAATCGACTCCCGCTTTCCCTGCCCGGCTTCCATGACAAGCGTCATTCCTTTTGACGCCGTCTCATTGAAATGCCGGTATAACCAGACGATCCCAAGCCCTGCCAGCGGCAGAAACGGCAGCAATACAACTACATGCGCCGAACGAAAATCTGTAATAAAAAGTAAAACACGACCAAATACCGCGTCAATGGCACCAATTGCAATGCCAAGGAGCAGCGCAGATAGCACATACAAAAATGTTTCTTTTGCTTTTTTCTTTAATCCCTGTAAATCTTGTGACAGATTCATGGTTTTCCTCTTCTTTCATAATCCCTTTTTCGTCTCTTACATGCGACATATGAACAATTGATTTACTGCTACATCCATCCTGCATCAATCCTTCCCCTGCACATCCTCAAAATCTTACAGCAAATAAAAAAGCCGATGGTCTCTGCGATCAAACAATCGTAGAAGTCATCAGCTTATCGTTCAGCAGTTCAGGGAAATTCCCTTGGGAGAACTTCATTCCCATTGACAGATTACTCCTTTTCCCATAAAAAATCAAGAAAAAAAATTTTGGACCACATGTTACAATCTGCTGCTTTTGTAACTTACATCCCGGATTTTTCATTGCTACAATAAGGGTATCATGAATGTATGCAAAGGAGACGATTACAACTATGGCAAACAGAATTATGTTAAATGAAACATCTTATCACGGCGCAGGTGCAATTCAGGAGATTGCAACCGAGGCAAAAGCACACGGATTCCAGAAAGCTTTTGTCTGCTCTGATCCTGACCTGATCAAGTTTGGTGTAACAAAAAAGGTAACAGATGTATTGGACAAGAATGGTCTTGTGTATGAGATTTATTCCGATATCAAACCAAATCCAACCATCCAGAATGTCCAGCACGGTGTACAGGCATTCAAGGATTCCGGTGCCGACTACCTCATTGCAATCGGCGGCGGCTCTTCCATGGATACTTCCAAAGCCATCGGTATCATCATTGCCAATCCGGAATTTGAAGATGTGCGCAGCCTTGAGGGCGTAGCTCCGACCAAAAAACCATGTGTACCGATCATCGCTGTTCCGACCACCGCTGGTACTGCGGCAGAAGTTACCATCAACTACGTCATTACCGATGTGGAAAAGAAGCGTAAATTTGTATGTGTTGACCCACACGATATGCCAATTATCGCAATCGTAGATCCTGAGATGATGTCTTCCATGCCAAAGGGACTTACTGCTTCTACCGGTATGGATGCCCTGACACACGCCATCGAAGGATACACTACAAAAGCAGCCTGGGAAATGACAGATATGTTCCACCTCAAAGCCATTGAGCTGATCTCCAAATCCCTGCGCAGTGCCGTTGCAAACGAAAAAGAGGGACGCGAAGGCATGGCACTCGGCGAGTATATCGCGGGTATGGGATTTTCCAATGTCGGACTTGGAATCGCACATTCCATGGCACACACACTCGGTGCTGTCTATGACACTCCGCACGGTGTTGCCTGTGCAATGATGCTCCCAATCGTTATGGAATACAATGCCGACTGCACCGGTGAAAAATACCGTGAGATTGCACGCGCCATGGGTGTCAAAGGTGTCGATGAAATGTCTGTGGACGAATACCGCAAGGCAGCGATTGATGCCGTACAGCAGCTTTCCGTCGATGTCGGAATTCCGACCAAACTGGAAGCACTGAAGGAAGAAGACTTACAGTTCCTTGCAGAATCCGCACATGCCGATGCCTGCGCACCTGGAAATCCAAAAGATGCCAGTGTGGAAGATCTGAAAGCACTGTTCCGTAAACTGATGTAATTTCTTACAATTCAATATAAAGTGGACTGTAAAAGAAGTCACTGATGAAAGAAACGCCAGTTCCGGCAAATACCGGTTCTGGCGTTTCAAATTATAGACAAAGTGGAAGCGTTTTACAGCTTCTTTCTATATTAATCTCAGTTTTTGAAATACTTCCCTCAGCCGCACAGACATGGATTCGGTCAGCGCATGTGCCAGCTCTTCTGGCGTACATTTCCGATACCCGAGCACCCACTGCACCGTCATATAAACCGAACCAAGACAATACATTTCCAGTTCAAACTGCAATTCGGTGGAAATCTTTCTTCCTGTCCGGCTTTCGATCTGCTTTGTGTAAAACTCCTGAATCAGTTCAAAATCATGATCTCTCAGGCAATTCTGCTGATCATTTTTGAATGCCGCCCGAAAAAACAGCTGCTCCATCTGAATGTATTCAAATTTGTTGACAAGGCTCTCGTAGACGGTTCTTCCTTCTCCCATGTGCTCAAATGATTCCAGCAAAATCTTATCAAAATACCAGTTGATCAGATCATATTTATCCTGAAAATTCCGATAAAATGTCTGACGCGTCAACCCACAGGTTTCTACAATTTCTTTTACGGTTATTTTTTCTACCGGTGCAGTGCGCATACATTCTTTCATGGCATTTGCCAGTTTGTAGCGCACACCGTCATTCTGCTTTTGTGGTTCCATGTTTCCCCCAGTCTGGCAAGTTTCTCTTTTGGTTTATTATTGTCTATTATACTATATCTGCATAATTTTTTCATCTGTTCGTTTTCTTTTAAATTGCTGTTTAACTGCGTGGTCTGGGACCTTTGGGGTTTGGCAGGAGGGACGGATTTGTGGGGAAGTTGGTTTGGGTATAAGGTTTCTCGATGCGACGGAAGAAGGGGGACATTCTCTTTCTACAGAAAAATTTGCAAGTTAGCGCCGATATTGATTTCAGGTAAGTTTGACAAATATTTTACTTTTATGCCATTAGCGTTATGTGATGGAACTACGGCGCAGTTGCAAATTTGTTCTTCCGAAAGAAATGTCCCCCTTCTTCCTGTTGGCTGGAGATAATATAATTGAGAAACATATTTCCGCAAATCCTGTCTGTGGAACAAATATAAGGGCACCAGAACTTGCAGTTAAAGGCGCTCCCGGAAGGAAATGCGTGCAATGAGCGTTTACGGCAATGAGAAAAAGCGCACCAATACCTGCCAATAGGTAGGTATAGAAGTGCGCCCTTAGTTCCTAAGGGATACTTACTTGACCTTTATTTCGTGTTCTACATAAGTCCAATCATTATCAACAGCATTATTCTTTACTTGCCAACCAGCATATTTTCTAACTCGATATGTCTTCAAAACATTTTTCTCATCAAAGTACTGAAGAGCAATTGTATCAAATGACATAGCTTCTGTGTCCTCATAGGAAATTTTATACAGATAAACACAGTTCTCTCTTTTTATGCTTGTTGGTTCAATGACAAATGAATACGATCCATTAGTGTCACCATAATAATGTTCTTCTTCATGCGTTATCTCAGAATTAGTCTTAGATGTAGTCTGAAGATAATTAATCTGGATCATCTTGGCAACAACTTTGTTTTCTTTCATCAGAACCAAAGTAACATCTCTCATAATACGAGCTCTCTTAGATGTATTCTCTATTTCAAAGATTGTTGGTATGAGAAAAGTCAACCCTCCCTCTGGATTGTCATATATTCCCCAGCCTTCTCTCCCCATATTTTTTAGACAATTAAATTTCGTATATATGCACATTTTTCCATACTTTTCATTTACATTTTGGATAAATATCATTGCCACACTACTACAAATTCCGACAAGTGCACCTATAACCAACAAAATCACTTCATTCCAGTCGATACCTATTGTATTCATTATTATATCCTCTTTGCAGTTCCTTGTATTTTAATTCTATTTACCTCACCATTGCCACAAATCTTACAGATACATGGAGCATCTAATACACTATCAAAATCTGCGGAAAGGCAAACTGGGCATAGATCATAATCTTTCATAGCTGTGGCTTGTCTCTTATTATCTAGTGATGCTCTTATCTGATATTTTGCCGGATTATTACCTAAAATAAAGTCTGGTAGAAGAAAAATAGTAGTTTTAACTTTCAAAAAATCTGATTCTTGATACGCTATATCTATATAATCATATCCATCATACATAAATATGACATACCTACGCTCGCGCTCTTTTTCCCAGTTTTCGTCCTTAACCGAGAGAATCCAATATTGCATTATTTCTTCAAGGAAATCATGTTTCTCAGAATCATCCATTTTGAATAATGAAATTATTTTGCACAAGAAAAGAATCTCTTCTTTTGCCATTTCTTTATCATATAAAACATCAAATGCAATAACTTGTGAAAAGGCCGGATACGTTTGTTCTTCTTCATTGTGCCCTAAATGAATTGGAGCTAACAGTTCTACGAGTCTGTCATTTTTGTAACCATATACACATTCTCCATACTTTTTTTTCATAGTATCATCATCATAGTTTTTACAAAAAGACGATACATAGTAGTGTCTAGTCCTAGTAAACTCAATATTCTTAGCCCAATCTGTTTGCATCCAAGTTATATCTTGGAATAATTCAGGAATTACTTTTTCTTCTCTACTGTCGTTTAGAAGTGTTGTCTCTCGTATCCATATTTCATGATTAGAAATGCTTTTTAAAGCAACCTCGGAAGAAATATATTTGGCAACAAAATCTGAATTATAGTCATACCGGGACTTAAGTATAAAATTGCTGATTGTAGTCATAAGAACTCCCTTAAGCGGGCGTTCCATTGGGTGTTCGCCAATATCTGATACTAATTTTGCCTCCAATTCAAATAACTTTAATAATTCTGATCGAGAGAAAGCCCATATACCATTTCTTTTTTTGCATTCAAAGTAACTAATATCATTCATCATGGTAACGAATGCATGGGTAAGATAGAATAAATTTTCATAATCTATATTTACCAGTGCTTCCCCAATAACCTGCATGATTTTATCAGCAAAATCCATATCCTTATCAACAGTAAAATTCAGATAACATATATAATATAGCTTTAACGAAGGTAGCAGCTTTTCAAAATAATTGATTTCTAACTTATCTCCTAATCCCATATATGCAACATTCTTCTGCAATCGTCCAAGCAAACCTACATGTTCATAAAGGTAAGCTTTGAGTACATTACAGTTCATAGCAGTTGCGTGAATAAAAAGAAAATTAATCATTGTAACTTCATATTCTGAATACCTGTATAATCCTAATAGCGACTTCTGATTCAAATCATAATTATCAGCTAACGCAACAAGTACCTCTTTGTTTTTATATGACGGATCTTTGATGAATTTTTTTAGTGATATATAAATATTCTCAAGCTCACATTCTTTAGCATTCGCTGGCCAATTCTCTGGTTTTTCAATTCCGTCAAAAATTTCCTCGCCAATCATCGTTTTCCTCCGCAGTTAAACTCAAACTAAAGGACGCTGGAGCCCCTCGATTTACAAAGCCACAAACTCTTCATTATCCTTCATCTCAAGTCTATATAATTTATTCTTTCGGTACAGGGATAAAAACTTCCTTCAGTGGAATCATATCTCTGTACTTATCATCCAATTGTTTATAATATTTCAAGAACAGCCCAACAAACTCAGGTCCATTGATACCGCGAATTCTCGGATTATCCTCCAAGAATTTCTTTGCATTCTTCGTATAATCAGAAAGCGTTACAAATAATCCATAATCACCTTCATGCATAAGTCCCTTTAATGCCTGGATACGATCCTCCTGAATCGCAGAATTAACACTCTTCACTTGGACCACTATTCTTGGCGGCAGCTCATCTTTATAAGCAATAATATCTATGCCATGATCTCCGCCTTGCTTTGATAGCTTAGTCCTATATCCCATTGCCTGTAGTAAATTCGCCACAACTTTCTCAAAAGGATATCCCTTCATCTGCTTGCTAAGCTCTTTAAGTACATAATCTGTTGTGGATTCTTTGATTTCTTCAGCTGTTACTGCAACCGTCTCGTCTTCTGTTTCATCCGAAATGTTTTTCTTAAAATTTTTGTCCAGTGCCGACAGAAACTCATCAGCATAATTTTTTACAGCAAAGAAAGATAATGCAGATCCAATCTCATATAATGCTCCTTGAGAAAATGATGTTCTCTGAATATGCTTCAGCCATTTTACATCACGTTGCTGAACATAATCATTCTCAGTTCCATCATATTTATACTCGCTCTCAACGACACCAATATTTATTATACGATCAAGCTTGGATGGAAACACAATATAGTCTCCAACCTGCACTTCATTAACAAATCGATAAAGCATTCCTGCACAAGTAGGTATTGAACCTGGTTTTGCATCAGGATACGCCTCAGCATATGCCGCCTTGAACGCATCTCGTGAATTATTCAGCCTAGATAAGTCTCCCATTTCCGGCCATCCTATTGCGATCTTATTCCCATGTAAAAACATATTGTCATCCATTGTATGGATGCCCCAAACTCTCTTCTCTTCCATAAATCCTCCTGTTTTAATCTTTACGCCACCTGCTTGTATCTCATAAACACATACCCAAATATCAGCTTGCGATATTCAAATATTCTCTGGTCTGAATAACTCTCCGGCAGTTCTTCCCACAGAATCTTTCCAATCAGTGTGTCTACCTCAGCCTTAGTCTCCTGCTTGTCTGTCCAATGATCAAGTTCTGATATTTTTGCCTTAATCTTATCCAACAAATCTACAGCAACCTTCTTGATTTTCTTGATGTCCTCTTTGGAAAGATTTTCGTCAAAAAGCATATCATACATAGAAAGTTCTTCATCACTACTGAAGCCTTCACGAACATACCGCTGTTCCTCTTCATTCATGGAATTTGCCAGATCCATCAGTTCCATAAATGTCTTTTCAATATTGACCCTATCCTGCTCCGAATTATATTCCTCAATAATCTGCTGATATCGTATGTAATAATCCACTCTGCGAGGATTCTCCCTTATCATGGCATCCAGCCTGACTTGAATCAATTCATCCAAATCCATGAATGCCAGATTTTTCTTTTTAACTTTGGCAAACTCTCTCCGCAATAAATCAAAGTCAATTTTGCTGATATCAAAACATTTTGCAAATCCACGATCATCCGGTGTTCTCTCAATCATGATATAATCACCCAGAATTTCGTTAATCTGCACCATGAGATCTGTATTATCAACATGCTTCTTCTTTTTCTTTAATTCATCAACAATGGCAATTATGGCATCTTTTCTTTCACGGTCTGCCTTGGAAATATCATCACGATCCAGATATTTCATCATGCGGTTAAGTTCATTGCCGTATGTCATAAACTGCTTCTTTGATTCCCTAGAATCGGATGCTGCATTAGCCGCTGTCAGTAGTAAGGAAATCTTTGCAAAATCCTTTGCATATACCAGATCATCCAAATCGAAATCTTTGGAATCCAGAAATTCATCAGCCGCTGCAATTGTCTCAAGCACTCTTTCTATCAGTTCACCCTTGTCAATCGTCGGGTCAGTACTTCCACCACCTACATTAGCGGTATAATCAGCAAGTGCCTTTCGCAATGCTTTTACAATACCTATATAGTCAATAATAAGACCATTACTCTTGCCTTCTGCCACGCGGTTTGCCCGGGCAATTGTCTGCATAAGAGTATGTGCCTTGAGTGGCTTGTCCAGATACAGACATGACAAACACTTCACATCAAAACCGGTAAGCCACATTGCACAGACAAATACTACTCTTAGCGGATTGTCTTTGTCCTTGAATTCCTTATCTAGCTCACGTTTTTCCATCTTTTCACGATGATATTTGATATCCAGATTCCACTTTTTAAAGGTTTGAATTTCATTCTGTTCCTGCGAGATAACAACTGCCATCTCCGTTTCTTTCATCCAGTTCAGTTTTCTCTCAAGTTCCTGGACTTCCTGCTGTGATGCTGTCTGTATCTGCTTTTCTAAAGCTTTGATATCGTCCTGCCAATATTTCTGTGCAAAGTTATACATACGCACGCAGCTAACTTTATTCAAGCAGACAAACATAGCCTTACCACTAGTCCACAAATCAGAGTAATGTGAAACAAAATCTCTGGCCACAGACTTAAGTCTCGGTTCAGCAGTAAGTAAATGGATTTCCTTTTCAAATTCGTGCTCCAGCTTCTCTTCCTGCTCAGGATCAAGATCCGCAGCTTCAATGGCATCAAGAATTTTGTCCGTAATATCCGGATTATTGATATCCAGAATCTTTTCTCCTCGATTTTCATAATATAGAGGGACAGTTGCCTTATCTTCTACCGCACGCTTAAAGTCATAAATGGAAATATATCCACCAAAGGTTCGCTCCGTAATATTGTCATTCGAAAGAAGCGGTGTGCCGGTAAATCCGATTCTTGAAGCAGTTGGCAGCAATTCCACCATATTGTCAGCAAAAACTCCATACTGACTCCTATGAGCTTCATCAGACATGATAATAATGTCGTGATCCGGTATGATTGGCTCGTCCACCTTCTTATTAAATTTCTGTATCAGAGTAAAAATAAAGCTCGGATTTCCCTTTAACTTATTGATTAGATCCTCCCCACTTGTAGCAATAAATTTGGATGCCTTCGTTTTGCCTAATAACCCACAGTTTTCAAAAGTATCCGAAATCTGTGAATTCAGTTCTTCACGGTCTGTAAGCACCACAATAGTAGGCGATCCTGTAAATTTTCTTCGAATCTTCTGAGACAGAAAAACCATGGAATAGCTCTTGCCGGAGCCTTGTGTATGCCAGAACACACCAAGCTTACCATTATTCAGCTTACGTGCCTCATAAGCCCTGACAGCTTCGTTTACACCTAGATACTGATGATTTCTCGCAAGTATTTTAACTGTTTTACCTCCAGAATGATCAAAAAGAATAAAGTTCTCCAGAAGATCTAGGAAGTTCTCTTTCTTACAAATTCCACGCAACATTGTTTCCAGAGCTACACTTCCCTGCTCCTGCTCGGAAAGTCTTTTCCACTCATGGAAGAATTCATACTTACTGCCCAGTGTACCAACCTTGGCTTCTACACCATTGGACAACATTAGAAATGCATTGTAATAAAACAGTTGCGGAATGGTATCCAGGTAATCGGTGTAATTGTCTGTATATGCATTCTGAACATCCACAGAATTCTTCTTTAGTTCTACAAAGAGAAGCGGAATGCCATTTACAAAACCTACAATATCTGTTCTGCGGCGATAAAGATCACCATGAATTTTCATTTCTTTCACAGCCAGGAAATGATTTCTCTCCATATCATCCGGATGCTGGAAATCAATAATCATTGCACGCTTTTCTTCAGTCTGACCGTTTGGCTTCTTCTCAGTAACCGGAATTCCATCACGAATATATGCATACTTTTCTTCATTGATCTGCATCAGAGATGCGGATGAAAGATGCTTCTCAAAGGTATTCTGAGCTTCTATAACCTGAGCATCTGTAATCCACGGATTGAGCGTACGAAGAGCTTTCTGAAAATAACGAACTAAAAGAATGTCCTTGTAGGAACTTCTTCCAAATGTTCCATTCTTTCCAAGGATTTCCTGATTATAAGCAAGTTCTACCTGCCAGCCCAGTTCATCAGCAAGCAGGTGTCCTGCACTCTCTTGCACTAATACGTTTTCTGAGTAATCATAGCTCATAGAAGTCAACTCCTTTCTTTGAGATTTTATCCTGTAGGCAAAACTCTTCATTGATTTTAATTACAAGGATTACGAACATTTTTAATAAAACAATATAGTCATTTTGCTGATGTCTTTTGTCTAAAGGATTCGTGTCATGTATATATCGATTCCGTAGGTCAAGACCATTGGAAAATTCAGACTTATTTAATACATAATTAAAATACTCCCATTCAGACTCCGATAACAATGAACTTTCCACCCTGATTTCACCTTCGCTAATGAGTTTTCTTAATATGTCACTATCTTTATATTGCAAACAAATAACGCCCTTATCATTTAATTCTTTCAGAATCCATATTCGCTCATAATTCAATGCTAGCATTCCATCACTTACATAGACAACTCCACGTTCTAATAACCAATTAAGTTCGTCAAAGTTGTATTCTTCTATCTCTTCTGGCTTTACATTTTCCAATCGTAGTAATTCAAAAAAAGTATTATACTTGCTTCCAGTTTTCTCAGTATATGAAAGCATACATTGATCAGAAAACATGTCATGCATTTCTCGCACAATTTCATTGCTATTCGCATATGCATACTTATTTTTAATTAAACTCGGAATTTCTTTATATCTGACAGAGCCCGATATCATTTCATATAATTCTCTATCAATCTCTCCTTCTTCGCAAAAAAGCTTAAACTGCTTAGTCTCCCCATCCATAACCGTAGCCACACGCTCATACTTACTAAGAATACTGTCGCTCTTCTCCGGCATATTACATATAAATCCATTTGCACCAAATTCATTTTTTATGTAAACTTCAAAAAACCATTTAATAATATCTTCTAAATAGATATCACAACTATTAAGGACACCAACGTAACCATGCATTTGTATATTGGAAAGTGCATTTAACAGTTCAAAAGACTGCCCTTTTTGATACATTCCATTTCCTTGAGTAGAAAACAGATTCTCAATAATCCCTTGTTTCAAACTTCCTGCAGTAAGTGAACATCTCATATAACCATCTGTATACGCAAATAGATAAATAAAATTATTTAATAGAGTAGGATAGTCCAGATTATCTTTTATCCAATTAGAATTGTATTTTGCTGTAATGACACCAGCCGAAAAAACCACTTCACAATCTGGGTTTTCAGGGGAAAACGATACATTTATGCCTGTTTCATGTTTAATCACCGGCATTGTATTTTCATCCCAATAACGCTCATACCTCTTCTTAGCAAGATGCTTAAGTTTTACGTCAACTTCAAATTCTTTCGGATTTTTTGACTTACCATTCATGATTAAGTCTAAAATATTTGCATTTACTATATCCCCATTAATATAAGCCTTTACAGTATTATACTTATCCTCACGTGTTAAGCCTTTAGGCCAATAATACTTAGTCTTTCCATTATCTTTCCTCAAATAGAAATCAACAATAAATCGAGCTCCGAACTCTGGGGTTTTGAGCATTTCTGTAATCTGGACATCAAACTTCTCAACTAGATTTTTATTTTCCAAGAGCTTGTTCGGTGACATATGAAGCCCTTCTGCAATTTCTTTAAAATGCTCCATAGAGATTTTCTCATACACTTTGTATATGTAAAAATATTTCCAGAATTCATCCCAAAACATAACTTCGCATGCATCATATATAGAAACAATCTTGTTTTCCGAAATACTTAAAAAAAATGATTTCACTTCTTTTTCAACATTTCGGGAAAGTTCTTTATTTTTCAGATAGCAATCATCACTCCAACCATTTACATGATCGTATTTATCAAAAAATTGTTTAATGCTGCTTAATTCCAAAACTCTATTTACATCGGATAAATCCAGTTGATTTTTTACATAAGAATCCAAGACATGTGGGATTTTTTCTTCTTCACCTGCAAAACAGTATTTTATTGAAAAGTATTCTCTCGCTCTTGGTTTTTTCAACAATTTACACCTCTATTTCTCCATTCATTAGTTTTGGTAGTAGTCTATCTCTAGCCTCAACTAATTGCTGAAGTTGCATATCAACCACTTCGATTTTCTTATCTAATGCTGCAGCTATTTTTTCATATGCTGACATTATTTTCGCATCTGGTATCACAAACACTTGATTTAATAATTCATTTTTAGAAATTGATGCAAATATCGCTCCATTTCCTAAAATATCATCCTTAAAAAATCTTTCTTTCAGCGCATAAAAGAGATAGCTCTGAAATCCTGATTTACTATTGATAGCTGCAATACCTCTCCCAATCACAATCTTATTCTTAGTAATGTTAAGTCGCCCAACAGGAGCTCTAACACTGAACAGAATACTGTTTGCCTCCGCAACTTTTGTAAAAGATGTCGAGTAAGTATCATCTTGCACAAATCTTGCTCCATATGATCCTACTCCTTGATGAAACGGTAAGCCTTTATGCTCTTTATTATAAAATTCCGATTTCGGACTCTGTCCCATAATAACATCAGCAATTTCGTCAAGCTTCTTTTTTTTCCACTCTACAGGCACTCCATCCACAATTTTGCAATTCTCATATCCAGGAAATCTCAAATCAACAAACCATTCCTTGTATAGACGCTGTGCTGCTTCTTCAAGGAGTTTAATTTGTTTCTGATTGTTTTCTATGAGATTATCAAATGTTTCTAGATAAGCCCCAATTCTTTGTTGTACAATCAATGGTGGTTTATCTATAAGTACTTCCTTTAATTTTTGCCCCGGCATATGCATAATAGTGGCACCTGTATAATATTGCTTCAATGCTCCCTGTTTACCTGCCAATAGAAACCAGTAATATACAAATCTGAAATCCATAATATCGTGAACACGGACTCTATGCAGTGCTTTTTGAATTTTCATATTCGGAATTTGTTCTTTCCAAATAGCGCATCTACCGGGTTCTCCACCTTCACAAATAATCAAATCTCCATATTTGATTCCATATTTCTCATCCTCATCATCTTCGAAACGCATTTCCTGAAGATTATCTAAATCAAAGAATCCCCATCTTACATTTACATTAGCAAGATAAGGTTTATAGCTACCTTTGTTCTTCTTTTGATCCAGCATTTTTCCCAAACACGATTCAGTTACTTCCCCTAGTTTCACTTTTTCCCAACTCATAACCCCATCTCCTTCATATTGTTTGAGATGGTATTCATCAAATCATTGGATTCAGCCTGCAATGATAATAATTCCCGATGGATTTCAAGCATTCTATCTTCAAAATCAACACCATCATCTTCAACCGGAGCTACCCCTACGTAAGCACCGGGAGTAAGAGACCACCCTTTTTCTTCGATTTCTGTCAAACTTGCCACTTTGCAAAGTCCCAGGATATCTTTATATTCTCCTTCGCCAAACTTCTCATATAGCCAGACGGCTTCCTTAGCCACAGTAATCTCATCATTCTTTGCAACTATCATTTCATCGTATTCGGTTCGGATTCGTTTTTTATCCTTTCTATCAGCATGTTCTACTTCCAGCTTTGCCCGTTTCTGCAAGTCCTTTAATTCGTTCTTTAAAAGCTGCAAAGCATTCTCAAAAGGAATCTCCTGTCCTAGAACTTTTCTGTATTCCTGCAATAAAGCTGTATACTTGTCCATTTCTCCACGATATAGACATACTATGGCATTCAGATTCTTTAACTGCCACTCGTTCCACTCATTCAAAGTGCGGTCTACTACGGTATAATAATTTCTCGCATCAACAAACAGAACCTTATCCTTCAGTTCCTCAGCCTTTCCTTTATCAAAGAACCATAGAGAACATGGCAGACTCTTCGTATAAAAGAAGTTATTGCCTACAGAAACCATCACATCCACATGTCCTGTCTTCACCAGTTTTTCACGAATATCCTTATCGCTCCCCTGACTGTCAGTTGCAGAGGAAGCCATAACAAATCCTGCACGGCCTGTTTCATTCAAGTATGCATAGAAATAAGAAATCCAAAGATAGTTTGCATTTCCGATTTCCTTATTTTTGTTTTCCTTTGGCATACCAAAAGGCAGCCTTCCGGCATTGGCAGCTGTTTCTGCCTTTACCTTATCTACATTAAACGGTGGATTTGCCATAACATAGTTACACTTGCCTTCCAGATGATGAGCATCATGATAGAAACTGTTTGCTTCATCACCAGATTTGATTACACCGGTAAGTCCATGAACCGCCATATTCATAAGGCAGAGCTTAGCATTATATTCTACCTTCTCCTGTCCATAAAAAGTCATACTCTTATTAGCCTGAAGTCCAGTCTCATTTACGAAATCACCAGTCTGCACAAACATACCGCCTGATCCACATGCCGGGTCCAAAAGTATTCCGTTCTTTGGTTCAAGGATATTTACAATCATTTTTACCAGTGATTTTGGGGTAAAGAATACACCATCGTCAGACGCAATGTTTTTTGCAAATTTATTCAGAAAGTACTCGTAGATACGTCCGATTACATCTCCACCCACTTCATCCAATGCATTGTTATTAAAGATTCTGAGCAACTCACCAAGAAGCTCATCCGAGAAATCAGTGTAGCTTTTAGGAAGAACACCTGTCAGCTGGTCACTCTGCTGTTCCACCAACTCCATGGCGTTATTTACCACTTCACCCAGGCTCCCCATGGTCTGTCCTGATACATTCAATAGTCCCAAAGAAGCAACATTTTCCGGAAGATTTACCAGATAATCAAACTGCGCCATTTCAGGAAGGAACAATGCGCTCTTAGCCGTGAAATCACTTGCCACCACCGGCATCTTACGACCATTTCTTACCGGCCTATCCTTTAATATTTCTTCCTCAACCATTTTATATCTGCTGTATGCATATCTAAGGAACAACAGGCCCAGTACAGGCATACAGTACTGATTCGATGTAAGCTTTGATCCAGCTCTCAGGAGATCCGCAGACTCCCACAAATCTGCTTCCAGCTTCTTAATACTTGCGTTATCCATATAATCCTCTCACAGAAACCTCTCCGGTTCTGATAATCTTCTCGCCCTCGTCTGTCTTAATGATAAGTTCGCCCTCATCATTGATTCCAAGTGCTCTTCTTGTTCAGCAGGTCTGACAGGCCGTCGGCATCCAGTCCGAGCTTCTTCTCGATGAATGTCAGCGCACCGCCGTCAACGTCGCCGCTTCGTGTACCCATGATAAGTCCCTCCAGAGGAGTGAGACCCATTGAGGTGTCAACACACTTGCCGTCCTTTACGGCAGCGATGCTCGCACCGTTTCCGATATGGCATGTGATGATCTTCTTGCCCTCTGGCTTCACACCGAGGAATTCGCATACGCGCTGTGACACGTAGCGGTGGCTTGTTCCGTGGAAACCGTAGCGACGCACGCCATACTTCTCATACAGTTCGTAAGGAAGGGCATACATGAAAGCCTCCTTAGGCATTGTCTGATGGAATGCTGTGTCGAACACACCTACCTGTGGCATTTCCCGTTGGCACGCTGGTCGTCAACGTGGTAGGCTGCCTCCTTATCGGACTCATCTATGGCGCATCTGACCGTTGGGGCATCAGCGGCGACATGCGGCTGCTGCTCACCGTAGGCTTCTGCGGCGGTTTCACCACCTTCAGCACATTCATGAACGAGAGCCTCTCGCTCATGCGTGCCGACAATCTGCTGTCCCTTGCTCTCTATGCCTCGCTCAGCGTAGGACTTGGATTGGTTGCCGTTTGGGCGGGCAGCAGGATATAACAGAACCCCCAAACGCCATGATTGACGTTTGGGGGTAAACTTACTGATGACTATTTGGAATTAAACTTACTGATGCTGATTTGTGGATAAACGTCCTAATAGCCGTTTGGGACTACTTTCTGATGACCGTTTGCTGTCCACTCGCTATGCAGCCAGAATCCCTTGTCCTCCATGCTCCAGCCGTGCCACCTGGCGCCGGAAGAAAATATAGTAGAGCACTCCAGCCACGGTGAGTCCCACGGGGAAGGCTCCCCATATTCCCATTATTCCGTATCCC
>ENA-UEOO01000010-UEOO01000010.1-human-gut-metagenome-genome-assembly--contig:-NODE-10-length-85505-cov-17.376130_pt1 | contig 85505 bp, 65 predicted proteins | sample MGYA00242888_ERZ507892 | MGnify/ENA primary metagenome ERZ507892 (study PRJEB26167, sample SAMN06115415) | human gut metagenome | host: Homo sapiens | place: China:Sichuan | collected 2015-02-04...
GGACACTGCTTGGTGGGTAGTTTGACTGGGGTGGTCGCCTCCAAAAGCGTAACGGAGGCTTCCAAAGGTGCCCTCGGGTCGATTGGTAACCGACCTCAAAGAGTGCAATGGCATAAGGGCGCTTGACTGGGAGGCAGACATGCCGAGCAGGCAGGAAACTGGGGCATAGTGATCCGGCGGATGTGTATGGAAACTCCGTCGCTCAAAGGATAAAAGGTACTCCGGGGATAACAGGCTGATCCCCCCCAAGAGCTCATATCGACGGGGTGGTTTGGCACCTCGATGTCGGCTCGTCACATCCTGGGGCTGGAGAAGGTCCCAAGGGTTGGGCTGTTCGCCCATTAAAGTGGCACGCGAGCTGGGTTCAGAACGTCGTGAGACAGTTCGGTCTCTATCTATCGTGGGCGTATGAAATTTGCGTGGCTCTGACACTAGTACGAGAGGACCGTGTTGGACCGACCTCTGGTTTACCGGTTGTGCCGCCAGGCGCATCGCCGGGTATCTAAGTCGGGATCGGATAAGCGCTGAAAGCATCTAAGTGCGAAGCCGGCCACAAGATTAGATTTCTTGAGGGTCGTTGAAGACGACAACGTTGATAGGATGCAGGTGTAAAGCTGGAGACAGCAAAGCCGAGCATTACTAATTGCCCGTCAGCTTTCCTTATCCGCGCGGAGCGGATGGAAGTCATCGAAAGGATGGTATATACGTTTAGCAGAAACAAGTGCTGAGATTGCTTGCTTGTGAGTCATGAATATATAAAGGTATTCAGGTGACTATTGCACGAAGGTTCCACCTCTTCCCATTCCGAACAGAGAAGTTAAGCTTCGTCACGCCGATGGTACTGCGCAAGTGGGAGAGTAGGTAGTCGCCGTTTTAACAGAAGTCCTGAGGCAGAAACGCTTCAGGACTTTTTTTGTCTGTACGCCTGCGTCCGTTTCCGCGGCAGGCCGCTTCTTCTTTTTGCTGCCGGATTCTTTCTTTCCTTCCTTTTCCCCTTGCTTTCCTTTGTTTCCTTACCGCTTATCCGGACGGCCTTCAGAAATGCGCCTGGAGACGTTTTCTCCGCAAAGGAGAGTCATTCTTTATTGGAGCATCCAGACTTCCTCAGAGCGAATGAAAACAGTTTGAGAAGAGAAACTATATTGAAGATATGTTTACTTCTTCATAGGATTATTATCCTGCTTGGAATTTCTGACATGTTGGGGATGTAGAAGGCACTTTGGAAGAAGGGGATAGAGAAGGGGCTGTATTGTACCAACCTTCCTGAAGTATAAAGACAAAAAAATCCCCGAACTTCACAGTCCAGGGAATTTTAGATTGATTTCTATAATATAATTAGGTTAGGTTAGTGAATCATTGTATTGGTGCCTTCCACGATTTTTCCTTGAGAGAATACGCAGCGTACATTGATGTCTTTGTCAAGAATGACAATGTCGGCGTCTTTTCCCTTTTGGAGAGTTCCTTTGTGTGATTCGATACCAATAAGCTTGGCGGGAGTTTCGGAAGCCATGCGAACAGCATCGGCCAATGGAATGGAGGCTTTTTTCACCATGGTTTGAATCAGTACATCCATGGTTGCCAGACTTCCTGCCAGTGAGGAGTGGTCGGCTAATTTACAAACTCCGTTTTCGATGATATATTTCGGATCATCAATGGTTCCTCCCTCGTTGGCTGCGTATTTAAGTGCGTCAGTGACCAGACAGGTTTGCTCTACTCCTTTGAGCTTATAGACTAATTTCAGGATGGTAGCAGGCAGGTGGATACCGTCGGCAATTACTTCTACACTCATTCCGTCTGTCAGGTATACGCTTTCTACTGTACCCTCATATTTATATTCACGGCGTTTGTGAAATCCCGGCATTGCATTGTAGAAATGTGCGGCGTGAGTGAATCCGGCTTCGAATGCGGCTTTGATTTCCGGATATTCGGCTTCGGTGTGAGTGACTGCTGTCAGAACACCTTTGGAACGAGTATATCTTGCGAAGTCATGTCCTCCAGGGAGCTCCGGACTGATGTCCCAGCGTTTGACACACTGTGTGCTTTCCAGTAAAGGAATATATTCTTCAGGATCTGGATCTTTCAGGAACTCTTCCCACTGTGCTCCAGCCATTTTCTTATTGAGGTACGGACCTTCAATGTGAAGTCCTTGAATAATGTTTCCAGGTGCTTTCATCAGTTCCTCGCATGTAGTTACTGCACATTTGATATTATCAAAGCTGGTAGAACTTAGTGTGGGGAAGATAGAAGTTGCTCCGTGGGCCAGGTGAGCTTGTGTAGCTTTCTGAAAAGCTTCGGTAGTACCTTCTGTAAAATCGTGTCCGGCACCTCCGTGTGCGTGCATGCTTACAAATCCTGGTACGATGTACATGCCTTTGGCATCAATTACTGTTGCACCGATAACAGCCAGGTCGCTGTTAGTTACTTCCAGGATTTTTCCGTCGCTAATGAGGACAGAGCCGTCTTTCAACCATCCTTGTGGGGTAAGAATATGCCCATTTATGATTTGAGTCAACATAATCGTCGAGTATTTAAGTCGTTAAAAAAGTTTGTTGGTACCTTCCACCAGTTTTCCCATTGCCCATACGGCACGAACATTCAGGTCGCGGTCAAGAGCGATGATGTCTGCATCTTTTCCTCTTTCCAGTGTACCTTTGCGGTCGAGCACACCCATAATGCGGGCAGGTGTTTCTGAAGCCATTCTGACTGCATCTTCCAATGGAATCTCAGCCTTTTGTACCATGGTACGAATCAGGCGGTCCATGGTGGCGATGCTACCTGCCAGTGCAGAACGGTCGGCCAGTTTACAAACTCCATCTTCAATGATGACACGAGGGTCGAAGGCTTCTTTGCTGTCGCTGGCTGCACATGCCAGTGCATCAGTAATCAGAGCTGTCTTTTCTACTCCTTTGATTTTATGTACCAGACGAAGAATGGTAGGAGGAACATGGATGCCGTCGGCTACCACTTCTACTGTCATGTCGTCCATTAGGTAGATACTTTCTACAGTTCCTTCGTACTTGTATTCGCGACGTTTGTGGAATCCCGGCATCGCATTATAGAAATGTGTGGCATGAGTATAGCCGGCGTAGAATCCTGTATAGATGTCTTCAAATTCAGCTTGTGTATGTCCTACTGAGGCTAATACACCTTTTGAAGTGATATACTTACCGAATTGCATAGCACCCGGAAGTTCGGGAGCAGCATCCCATCGCTTGATGCAGTGAGTTTCTTCCAAAAGTGGAATGTATTCTTCTGGATCAGGGTTCTTGATATTTTCCGGCATCTGTCCCCCTGCCATTTTCATATTGAAATAATGTCCTTCCAAATGGAGTCCGAGTACCGGACTGTCAGGTTCACTCATTAATTTTTCCGTAGTTTCAGCAGCAGCACGAATCATAGGAATGGTAGACGAAGAAAGCGTCGGGAAAATACTTGTGGTACCATGCTGCATGTGAGCCTTGATAGCTGCACGGAACGCATCTTCAGATCCTTCCATGAAGTCACGTCCACCTCCACCATGTACATGGATCTCGACTCCTCCCGGCACGATATACATTCCTTTTGCATCAATAAGTGTCGCACCGACGATAGCCAGGTCACAATTGGTTACTTCCAGGATTTTGTTGTCTCTGATTAGTACAGAACCGTCTTTTAACCAGCCTTGTGGAGTTAAAATACGGGCATTAATTATTTGAGTTAACATACAGATAAGGTTTTATTTCTTTGATATGTGCCGCAAAGTTACTTAATTTGCTAATTAAATGTGCTATTAATACTATATTTATTTACGATATTAGGGTTAATTATATTAAAACTCTATTCTATCAGGGGGCAATGTTGCTTCTTTAAAGATAAAGGAGAGGAAAGCAATAGCGTTTTAGTCTTAATGATTAGGAAATATGGGTATATTATAATAGGTATTAAGAAGGCAGATTCGAAGGGAAACAAGTATTTTTAATAAATAAAAAGTAGAAAGACTAGATAAAATGAATTATTATTTGTATCTTTGTCGCCCGATTTATATAGTATTGCGACTTGGGAAAACTTGCTACATATAAAATAGAATTGAAGAACATGAAGGAAAACTCGGCTCATTATGAGTTTTCACTGACAAATCAGTTCTTCGCGGATATTGATGCTCCGGAGATTCAAAAAGGAAAACTGCAGGTACAGTTGGATGTGAAGAAAACAATGGGCATTTATGTCTTGAATTTCCATATTGAGGGTTCCGTAGTTGTGCCGTGCGATCGTTGCCTGGATGACATGGAGTTGCCGGTAGAAACGGATGACACATTGAAGGTAAAACTCGGACTCGAATTCTCGGACGAAGACGATATGGTGATTGTGCCGGAAGAAGACGGCTATATTAACGTCGCTTGGTTTATGTACGAGTTTATCGCATTGAGCATACCGATGAAGCATGTGCATGCTCCCGGAAAATGTAATAAAGGTATGATGGGAGCCTTGAACAAACATTTGCGTACTTCTGCAGATGAAGAAGATGAAATGGATGATTTCCTGGATGAGGAGGAAATGACAGATGAGCCTTCAGAAGCACGTGAGATAGATCCGAGATGGAACGAATTGAAGAAAATATTAGATAATAATTAAATAAAAGTTTAGAAAAATGGCACATCCTAAAAGAAGACAATCAAAAACGAGAACTGCGAAGAGAAGAACTCATGACAAGGCAGTTGCTCCTACTTTAGCTATTTGTCCGAACTGCGGCGAATGGCATGTTTATCACACAGTATGTGGGGCTTGTGGTTATTACAGAGGTAAATTGGCTATCGAAAAAGAAGCTGCTCTTTAATAACTTGACGCTTTGTAGAACATCTTTGCATGTTCCAGGGAAATTAAAGCCGGAGAGCCATTTCGGCTCTTCGGCTGTTTTTTTATAAGCCACGAAATTAAGAAATGATGGAAAAAATAAATGCTGTAATTACAGGAGTCGGTGGATATGTACCTGATTATGTCCTGACAAACGAAGAATTGTCGAGAATGGTTGACACCAACGATGAGTGGATTATGACTCGTATCGGGGTGAAAGAAAGACGTATCCTGAACGAAGAAGGTTTGGGAACTTCATATTTGGCCCGTAAGGCTGCCAAGCAGTTGATGCAGAAAACGGACTCGGATCCGGCTTCTATTGACTGCGTGATTGTAGCTACTACAACTCCTGACTATCATTTCCCTTCTACTGCTTCTATTCTTTGTGACAAACTGGGATTGAAGAATGCGTATGCATTTGACTTGCAGGCTGCTTGTAGCGGATTCTTGTATGCCATGGAAACTGCTGCCAGCATGATTCAGTCTGGTCGTCATAAAAAAATTATCATTGTAGGTGCAGATAAGATGTCTTCAATGGTGAACTATGGAGACCGCGCTACATGTCCGATTTTCGGTGACGGTGCTGCGGCTTGCATGGTAGAAGCTACTACAGAAGACTATGGTATCATGGACTCTATCTTGCGTACAGATGGTAAAGGACTTCCGTTCCTGCACATGAAAGCAGGTGGTTCGGTTTGTCCTCCTTCTTATTTTACAATTGACAATAAGATGCATTATCTGTATCAGGAAGGTAGAACGGTATTTAAATATGCTGTATCTAATATGTCTGACGTAACGGCTCAGATTGCAGAACGTAATGGCTTGAATAAGGACAACATCAACTGGATTGTACCTCATCAGGCAAATCTGCGAATCATTGATGCGGTTGCTTCTCGTCTGGAAGTTCCATTGGATAAGGTGATGATTAATATCCAGCGTTATGGTAATACCAGTGCTGGAACTCTGCCACTTTGCTTATGGGATTACGAAAAGCAACTGAAGAAGGGCGATAATATCATCTTCACTGCGTTTGGTGCAGGATTTACCTGGGGTGCCTGCTATGTGAAGTGGGGTTATGACGGAAATAAATAAAGAAAGAATTAACACTACAGATAAAAAACGCATCCCAATCGATGCGTTTTTTTGTCTGTGAACTAATATTTACTTATGCACAAAGCCGGATTTGTGAATATTGTAGGTAATCCGAATGTCGGAAAATCTACTTTGATGAACTTGCTGGTGGGGGAACGTATCTCCATCGCGACTTTCAAGGCTCAGACAACTCGCCATCGTATTATGGGTATTCTTAATACGGAGGATATGCAGATTGTCTTCTCTGATACTCCGGGGGTATTGAAGCCTAACTATAAGCTTCAGGAGTCTATGCTCAACTTCTCGGAATCGGCATTGGTGGATGCAGACGTGTTGCTGTATGTTACTGATACGGTGGAAAAACCGGACAAGAATGCGGAGTTTATGGAAAAGGTGCGCAACCTGAAGGTGCCGGTTTTGTTGCTGATTAACAAGATTGACCTGACCAATCAGGAGGATTTGGTGAAATTGGTGGATGAATGGCACGAGATGCTGCCTGAAGCGGAAATTATTCCTATCTCTGCAATGGCCAAATTCAATGTGGATGTGGTGATGAAGCGTATTAAGGAGCTGTTGCCGGATTCTCCTCCTTATTTTGGAAAGGACCAATGGACGGATAAGCCTGCCCGTTTCTTTGTGACAGAGATTATCCGTGAAAAGATTTTGTTGTATTATGACAAGGAGATTCCTTATTCAGTAGAGGTCGTAGTAGAACAGTTCAAGGAAGACGAGAAAAGCATCCATATCAATGCGGTAATTTATGTGGAACGCGATTCTCAGAAAGGTATTATTATCGGTCGTCAGGGAAAAGCCTTGAAGAAAGTAGCTACTGAAGCGCGTAAGACATTGGAGCACTTCTTCCGTAAATCCATTTACCTGGAGACATTTGTCAAAGTGGATAAGGACTGGAGAAGCTCTGACAAGGAATTGAAAAATTTTGGTTATCAATTGGATTAATATCGGCTGCGAAGCCGTAAATGAAGATAATTATGGGAAATTTAGTTGCGATTGTGGGACGTCCCAATGTGGGAAAGTCGACACTGTTTAACCGTCTGACCAAGAGTCGTCAGGCGATTGTGAATGAACAGGCCGGTACAACCCGCGACCGACAGTATGGTAAGTCGGAATGGCTGGGAAAGGAATTCTCAGTAGTAGATACCGGAGGATGGGTAGTCAACTCGGATGATGTATTCGAGGAGGAAATTCGCAAACAGGTAATGCTGGCAATTGATGAAGCCGATGTCATTTTGTTTGTGGTAGACGTAATGAATGGAGTTACTGATTTGGATATGGAAGTAGCCGAAATCTTGCGCCGTTCCAAGACTCCTGTACTTTTAGTTGCAAATAAAACGGATAATAACGACCTGCAGTATAATGCGGCTGAGTTTTATTCCTTAGGCTTGGGTGATCCTTACTGTGTTTCTGCTTTGAGTGGAAGTGGTACAGGTGACTTGCTGGATTTAGTATTGAGCAAGTTCAAGAAGGAAACTCCTGAAATTTTGGATGATGATATACCTCGCTTTGCTGTGGTAGGACGTCCGAATGCCGGAAAATCGTCTATTATCAATGCCTTTATTGGAGAAGACCGTAATATTGTGACAGAAATTGCGGGTACTACGCGCGATTCTATCTATACCCGTTACAATAAGTTTGGTTTTGATTTCTATCTGGTCGATACAGCCGGTATCCGTAAAAAGAATAAAGTGAGCGAAGATCTGGAGTATTATTCTGTAATCCGTTCCATCCGCTCAATCGAAAATTCGGATGTATGTATTCTGATGCTGGATGCTACACGTGGTATCGAAGGTCAGGATTTGAACATCTTCTCTTTGGTACAGCGAAACCAGAAAGGACTTGTGGTCGTTGTCAACAAATGGGACTTGATTGAGGATAAAACGGCTAAGGTAATGAAAGGATATGAAGATGCGATTCGTGATCGTCTGGCTCCTTTTACTGACTTTCCAATTGTCTTTACATCAGCATTGACAAAACAACGTATTCTGAAGGTGCTTGAACTGGCGAAGGAAGTTTACCAGGCACGTACGACAAGAATCCCGACTGCTCGTCTGAACGAGGAACTTCTGCCGCTGATTGAGGCTTATCCACCACCTTCAAATAAAGGAAAGTATATCAAGATTAAGTACATCACTCAGTTGCCGAATACACAGGTTCCTTCATTTGTGTTCTTTGCCAACTTGCCGCAATACGTGAAAGAGCCTTACCGTCGTTTCCTTGAAAATAAGATTCGTGAACGCTGGAAACTTTCGGGAACTCCGATAAACATCTTTATCCGTCAGAAATAAACGGTGAAACTATATAATCTCTTGTTGCTGCTTGTGTAATACAAGGACAACAAGAGATTTTTTTGATAAAAATCAGCATTTTCCTTGTGTGTTTAGAAAATTGTGTTTACCTTTGCACACGCAAACGAAAAACAAATGCCCAGATGGCGGAATCGGTAGACGCGCTGGTCTCAAACACCAGTGGAGTAACATCCATCCCGGTTCGACCCCGGGTCTGGGTACTTAGAAAGGCTGATAATCGACTGATTATCAGCCTTATTTGTTTTATCGGGGCGTACTAAAAGCGTACTTTTTGACGAAAAGAAAGGAAACGTGTACTTTCATGGTTTTGCCACTCTTTATTTATGCTTTCTTAACGAATATGTTGCATATTTCTTCCTTTCTCCTACTTTTGTTTGCGCTGAAAACGGTATTCAAGCCTTATCTTTGCGACCTGAACCGATTTTAATGCACAAATGAGCATGGAAGATATAAGAGAAGCCAATTTCAGAAAGATACAACAGATACTTGACCGATGCGTTGCACATGAATATGGGATGAAAACCAGTGCGCTTGCCCTAAAACGTGAATACCTGACGGAAGAACAAATGAAAGACCACATCCGGCAGGAGATTTTCAATGCTACGGAAAGCATTGTATCCCTATGCCAACAGAACCGGGCTTTGCACAATATCCGCTCCGACATTCAGATGCCCGATTTCCTGTGGGAAAGCGGATTCTTTGAAAACCTCTCCTTTGACGGGCGGAAAAAGTACATATCCTTCCAATGCTCCTCTTTCAATATAGATGAATACCTGCAATCACCGACATGTTACGATGAACAGCTTCCGTTCTTTTCCTCCATTGTGCGCTTTGTCGTGCAAACCCAATATTTGAAATACCTCCAGCAGTTAGAAAACAAATATGCCGCAACATCCGTACCTTCGACCGAACAGGAAAGACAACCTAAGGAAGAAGTACAGGCACAATCCGAGCCGATTAAAATAGTGGGGAAATCCAATCCTTTCAAATCCGTCCTCACCCCGAAGCAAATCAAGCTGCTGGTCGAATGCGCCAACGAAGCGCATATATTCACGACAACTGTCACACAGAAAATCCTTTCAGACTTCTTCGCCTGCAAGCTGGACGGGGTCTTGAAGTCCAACAACAACCGCCTGCTGGCTTATCTGATGATGCAGCTTAGCTGCTACAATTACATCGCTTACGAATGGCAGTCCGTCATTGCCAACAACAGGCTGGTACTTGCCAAGATAAAGGACAAGCACCTCACACGCAGCGATTTGTCGAGCGCGACAGACAACGTGAAGTGCATCTACCCGAAAGGATACGAAATCATAGACAAGTACATCAAGCAACTGCAAAAAGGTTGAGCATAGTCTGAGCGGTCAAACAAAGCTCAATTAGTCTTCATTTCCAAGCCCTTAACTTTGCCCCCGTTAACAAAACGATGCGGCATGTCTGCATAGGTCAAAACAGAAAATATTTCACGTGAGTTACCCGTAACTTGTGTGTTGAAGTTTTGGAAGATGCCGATTTTTGCCCCATCAAAAAAGAAACGAGGGTGCGCACCTTCATATTGTATCACCGAAAAGTTAAAGACAATATGGAAAAAACTTTGGAAATGCGAGTGGAAGAACTCGAAAGAATGTTGTTTATGACCAAGAATGTGCTTAGCTTCGACGAAGCGAGCACATTCCTCTGCCTGTCGAAAAGCTATCTCTACAAGCTGACTTCGGGCAACATGATTCCCCACTACAAGCCGCAGGGGAAGATGCTCTATTTCGAGAAGTCCGAACTGGAGGCATGGCTACGCCAGAACCCGGTAAAGACCAAGGGGCAGATAGAACAGGAAGCGCAGAAGTATGTCCTTAACCGTCCATTAAAGAAATAACGGTTATGGAAGGTACAAGAAAGACAGAAGCCATGCAGCCCTCCGCCATGAAGAAGGAGGACTTCGCAGCCCTTTGGAAGAGCATCCACCTGAAAGTGACGGACACCTACGACGTGCCGCCCGAAATCCTTTGGGTGAACGGCTCCACCATTGGGACGCTGGGCAATTTCAGCGCGTCCACAGGCAAAGCCAAGAGCAAGAAGACGTTCAACATTTCCGCCATCGTAGCGGCGGCACTGACCAATGACGAGGTGCTGCACTACTCGGCATGCCTGCCGCCGAACAAGCGGAAGATACTCTACGTGGACACCGAGCAGAGCAAATACCACTGCCACAAGGTGATGGAACGCATCCTGCGGCTTGCCGGACTGCCTACCGACCAAGACCGGGACGATTTTATATTCATCGTGCTCCGGGAACAGACACCCGACATGCGGAAGCGGATTATCGGCTACATGCTGGAGAACATGCCCGACGTGGGGCTGCTCATCATTGACGGCATCCGCGACCTGATGTACGACATCAACAGCCCGGGCGAATCGACCGACCTGATAAACCTGCTCATGCGCTGGTCAAGCGGGTACAACCTGCACATCCATACCGTGCTGCACCTGAACAAGGGGGACGACAATACGAGAGGGCACATCGGCACAGAACTGAACAACAAGGCGGAAACCGTCCTGCAAGTCACCAAGAGCGCACAGGACAACAACATCAGCGAAGTGAAGGCGATGCACATCCGCGACCGTGACTTCGAGCCGTTTGCCTTCCGCATCAACGACAGCGCACTGCCCGAAGTCGTGGAGGGCTATGTGTTCCAGCAGTCCAAGCCGGACAAAAGTTTCCCACTTACGGAACTGACCGAGCAGCAGCACCGCGCGGCGTTGGAGAACGCTTTCGGCAAACGCACCGTGCAGGGCTATGCCAACGTCATAGCGGCATTGAAGCAGGGGTACGCGAGCATCGGCTATGAGCGCGGGCGCAATGTCCTCGTGTCGCTGAACAAGTTCCTCGTGAACAAGCGCATGATTATAAAGGAGGGCAAGAGCTACCGCTACAATCCCGATTTCCACTATTAAGTGCGGGTTCGGTTTAGTCCGGGCATATATATAAGCGGAACGGACTGCTTATTTCCCGGCATCGGCAGCAGGCAGGTTTAGTATGGTACGGGCATATATATATATGACGGACTAAACGGGACTGGCGCACTTTTCAATGATTCTTTCAACGGACACTCAAAAAGACTATGGTATGAACATCGAAGAAGCAAAGAAAATATCCATCGCAGACTATCTGCACAGCTTAGGCTGTTCGCCCGTCAAGCGGCAGGGGGCAAACCTTTGGTACAAATCACCGCTGCGGGAGGAAACCGAAGCGTCGTTCAAGGTCAATACCGACCTTAATAAATGGTATGATTTCGGGCTGGGCAAGGGCGGCAACATCATCGCGCTGGCAGGGGAACTTTATGGCTCCGACCATGTGCCGTACCTCTTGGAACGGATGGAGGAACAGGCTCCGTACGTCCGCCCGGTCAGTTTCTCTTTCCGGCAGCAAAGGTCAGAGCCGAGCTTCCGGCAGTTGGAAGTCCGCGACCTCACCCATCCGGCATTGCTCCGTTACTTGCAGGGGCGAGGCATCGACACCGGACTGGCGAAAAGAGAATGCGGGGAACTGCGCTTCACCCACAACGGCAAGCCCTACTTCGCCATTGGTTTCCCGAATGTGGCGGGCGGCTACGAGGTGCGCAACTCCTTCTTCAAGGGCTGCATCGCGCCGAAGGACATCACCCACATCCGGCAACAGGGGGAACAGAGGGAAAAATGCCTGGTGTTCGAGGGGTTCATGGACTACCTCTCGTTCCTCACGCTCCGGGTGAAGAACTGCCCCGCCATGCCCAACCTTGACAGGCAGGACTACATCATACTCAACTCCACCGCCAACGTGCCGAAAGCCATTGACGCATTGGGGCTGTATGAGCGCATCCACTGCCTGCTCGACAACGACACGGCAGGCTTCCGGGCAACGCAAGCCATCGCTGCGGAATATACTTGGCGGGTGCGTGATTTCTCGCACAACTACCGGGAGTATTCCGACCTGAACGACTACTTGTGCGGCAGGAAGCAGGAGCAGAAAAACGGACAGAATCCGGCGCGGGAGCGGAAGAAAGGCAGGGGAATCTAAGCCCTGCGGAGTGAGGCAAGGCTTCCGGCGGGGCATCGGTTTTCTGGGGAAGCAAGGTTATGTTTCGGTAGACCGAAACTGCCTTGCTTTGCCCCGGCAAAGAGGAAACCGCTCCCGTCGGTCGCAATTTTCAAGACAACTTCTAAAGACAAGAATGTATGACAGATACAAGGAACAAACCGGGCGGTCGTCCGGCAAAAAGCCGGATAGACAAGCAGAGAAGGGTGGTCAGCACAAAGCTGACCGAATTGCAGTATTACGCCGTCAGGAAACGGGCGGGCGAAGCCGGAATGCGTGTCAGCGAATACGTGCGGCAGGCGGTCGTGTCTGCGCAGGTGACGCCCCGGCTGAACAGGCAGGACGCGGACACCCTCCGCAAGCTGGCGGGCGAAGCCAACAACATCAACCAACTGGCGCACCGGGCGAATGCCGGGGGCTTCGTGCTGGTGGCGGTGGAACTGGTGAAACTCAAGAACAGGATAGTGGAAATCATAAGCCATTTGTCGGATGATTGGAAAAATAAGGAAAGGAAGCGGGTTTAAGGGCTGCGTGGACTATGTGCTGGGCAAGCAGCAGGCGGTGCTGCTCCATGCGGACGGGGTACTGGCGGAAAGCAGGCAGGGCATCGTCCGCAGCTTCCTCGCGCAAGCCTCCATGAACCCGCGCTTGGGCAAACCCGTCGGGCACATCGCGCTGAGCTATTCGGCAGCGGATGCACCCCGGCTGACGGACGAGAAGATGGTGCAACTGGCGCAGGAATACATGCGTGAGATGAAAATCACCGACACGCAGTACATCATCGTGCGCCATCAGGACAGGGAACATCCGCACGTGCATATCGTGTTCAACCGCATAGGCAACGACGGCAAGACCATTTCGGACAGGAATGACATGTACCGTAACGAACAGGTCTGCAAGAAGCTGAAAGCCGAACACGGGCTTTATTTCGCCAAGGGGAAAGAGCGGGTGAAGCAGCACCGCCTGAAAGAGCCGGACAAGTCGAAATACGAGATTTACACGGCTGTGAAAAATGAAATCGGCAAATCCCGCGATTGGCGGCAGTTGCAGGAGCGGTTAACGGAAAAGGGTATCACTATCCAATTCAAATACAAAGGACATACCGATGAGATACAGGGCATATCCTTCATCAAAGGCGGATACATGTTCAAGGGGTCGGAGATAGACCGCAGCTTCAGCTTCTCCAAGCTGGATAAGCATTTCGGGAACGCAGGAATGGATACCACAGAAAATAGTCGGCAGCAGATAGTTTCCGCACCTATTTTGGAGCCTGAGCAAACACCGCAAAGGAACGACAGCCCTTCAATGGGCGGCTTGTTCAGCCTGTTTGATGTTTCGCCGTCTGCTCCATCGGACGAAGAAATTGACTGGAATCTGAGAAAAAAGAAGAAGAAAAAGAAAAGACAACTTAAACTGTAAACGGATATGGAAGAAAATTTGATTTTAGAGGGGCTTCTCTCCATGGTCACGGAACTGAAGGAGAAGCAGGAAGCGCAGGTAACGCCAGCCAGTCGGGAAGAAACGCTCGAAAGGCTGGATGTCATCGAACGGACATTGTCGGAGTTACGCAGGAACCCGGCGATTCCCGAAAAAGAGTTACAGGCAGTCCAAAGCCGACTTGACAACATAAGGGACGAGATGCAAGGTCAGCAGAAGCACATTGAGGACACCAAGAGAATAGCGTTGGAAACCTACCGTTGCTTCAATGTAATGGTCAAGACCCTGAACGCTTACAGGACGGAGAGGGAGGAAGCCGCTCCTTTACCGTTTTACCGGCGGATTTACAACAGGGTCGCTTCGTGGGTACGTCCAAGACTGTTCCTCTTTTCGGCAGGTCTGATTGTCTGCGCCGCTTCCCTGTACCTGAATGTCCGTCTGGCAGAACGGATGGGACAGTTGCAGGACAACGACATGAAATACCGCTTCCTGCTAATGCAGGGGCAGGCAGACGGCACCACCCTTGAATGGCTGGAGAAAAAATTCAAGTGGCAGCGGGACGGGCGTTTCATCCGCAGCCTGACGGATTCGGTGTTAAACTTTGAAGAACGTTGCCGCAAGCAGGCGGAAGCCTTGGAACGGGCAAGGTTGCTCAATGAACAGGCAGAGCAATTGAAAAGGGAAGCTGACAAGATTGCTAATCCATAAAAATAAAAAGAGAAAAGTCGGAGTAAGAAGATTCAATTCATATTCCGACTTTTCATCCTTTTTTCTTATAGATTGCTCCATTATAACATCTAAAATGCAAATGAGATTGTCACGTAGCTACCGTGTATTTTCTCTGCTTTGGGATAAAAATTCCCCAATAATGTATTGTCATATTTCATATTCTTGCGCATGGCAAAAACGTCTAAATTGTAGCTAACACTTGAAAAGGGACCCGGAACAACATTTAAAAAGTGCCCCACCCATGGGTATGTTTAACCGAACAAAATTGGTATATTCATAAAAACCAATGGCGTTCATAATATGTACCACATGGAAGAAAGAGATTCCATAATTCTCGCCTATAGGCGTGACGGATTGAGCATCCGTGAGATCGCCCGTCGTAACGGCATGAGCCGCAAGACTGTACGCAAGTATCTCCGGGCTTTCGAACAAGCGGTCGGTGACAACCCCGATGCGGAAGCAATGGACACGTACCTGCAGCAGCCGGTGCGCTATGACAGCAGCAAACGTGTCCGCAGAGTGATGAACCAGCAGGTGATGGAGGCGATAGACGGCTTCATGGCCCGCAACCGGTCTAATGCCGCGGCCGGATTGCGCAAGCAGCAGATGCGCAAGATTGACATGTGGCGCCGGTTGCGCGATCAAGGCATAGAGATTGCCTATTCGACGGTATGCCAGTATGTCCGTGCATTGGAAGTGGCGGTGTCCGCTCCAGCCAAGTCCCCGGCGGCGTTCATCCGCCAGGAGTATGAACCGGGGTTCCGGTGCGAGTTTGACTGGGGCGTGCTGACACTTTGGATTGCCGGTGTCAAGACGAAGCTGCACATGGCCGTGTTCACGATGAACCATAGCAACCTGCGGCGGGCATACCTGTTCTCCCGCGAGGACACGTTGGCCCTGATGGAAGCACACCGCAACTGCTTCCGTGCTTTGGGGGGCACGCCGCAAGTAATGGCCTACGATAACATGCGGGTGGCCGTCAAGAAGTTCCTTGGACAGGAGCGCGAACATACCGATGCCCTGCGCCGCATGGAACTCCACTATTGTTTCACCCCTCATTTCTGTAATCCGCGTTCGGGATGGGAGAAAGGTAAGGTGGAGCGTTCGGTGGAACATATCCGCCGGCGGGCTTTCGCCTATGATGTCCGTTTCGGTTCGCTGGAGCAGGCGCAGTGTCATCTTGACAAGGTCTGTGACAGGCTCAACGGGGAGGCTTCCAACATGTCTGCGCAAGAGAAGAAGGAGCGCGTACAGGCCGATATTGCGGCTTTGCGGCCGCTTGACCACGGTGACATGGGCTGCTTTGAGCAGCGGCATGCCCGTGTCGGGAAGTATTCCACCATTACCGTCGATGGTGTGCATTACTCTGTGCCTGACCGGCTTGTCGGTCGGGAGGTACCCATAAAGATGTATTCCGAGCGTATTGTCGTGCTTGACGGTCGCGACAAGGTAGCCACGTATGTACGCTCCCGGCGTCTCGGTGACTGGTGTATCGACCTGATGCACTATCTGGGCACGTTCCTTCGCAAGCCTGCGGCGTTGGGACGATCCACGGCCATGCGACAGGTACACCCGGACGTGGCGGCACTGTTTCGCAAACATTTTACGGATTCTCCCAGATCGTTTGTCGAACTGCTCGTGTTTACCCGTGACAACCAGCGCACTTATGCCGACATACTGGCTGCGGCAGACCGTCTGTCCTCCCGGGGACTCAAACGCCTGTCTTCCGAACAATTGAGCGCCGAGATGCTGGCCAGTGACGGCAATGGAACCGCAAACGTCCGTCAAGACGCGGCCACCCTGACCCCGTCCGATCCACAACAGACCGCCATTGAAGAATCGGCCTCACAGACATTGGACACACTTTCGGCGATGATCGGATGTGGCGCCACACAACAACCTGTAAACAAAGTTACCGTCTAACAATATAAAAATTGCATAGCAATGGAACAAAACGAAAATCAAGACTCCATACGCGAACGGATACGTGCGTATGCCTTCGACCTCAAACTCCCTCTGGTACGACGCGACATCGACCTGCTTATACAGCAAGGACTTGATGAACGATGGAACCTGTGGATGTTCACGGCCGAACTCCTGCGTCAGGAAAAAGAAAACCGCTCGGAGAACCAGCGTCGGCATCGCATCAAAAATGCCGCGTTCCCACAGTTGCGATACCTCAACGAAATAGACACGGACGCGCTTCCGCCAGAAGCGCGGAAGGCCTTGCCAAACCTTGAGACACTTGATTTCATCAAGGAAGGGCGCAACCTTATACTATACGGGAATCCCGGTACCGGAAAGACCCATCTGGCTACAGCCTTGGGGATTGCGGCCTGTAACGCGGGATACTCCGTACTGTTCACTTCCGTGCCCAGACTGCTTACGCAGATAAGGGAATGCCGGAACGCAATGACACTAAGGGCACTCGAGAACAAGTTCGAACGATACGACATGGTCATCTGCGACGAGTTCGGATACGTTTCTTGTGACAAGGCGGGAGCGGAGATGTTGTTCAACCATCTGTCACTCAGAACTGACAAGAAAACAACCGTCATTACAACAAATCTCGCATTCAACAGATGGGACGAGATTATTGCAGACAAAGTACTAGTTACAGCAATGGTAGACAGGCTAACGCACAAGGCGATTCTACTGAACATGACGGGAAAATCGTACAGAATGAAAGAAACACAAGATATGATAAATAAACAAATTTAATTAACTTTGCAAAACCTATCGGGTGGTACACGTTTCAAATGCTACCCGGGTCCCTTTTCAAGTGTTAGCTACACGTCTAAATTGGAAAATATGTAACCGACAGTTATCATTAGCGGATCGATTTTTATAGCAATGCCTACCCTAATATCATAAAAGCACCAATTCCCTCTCTTATTACTGATATACTTTTGCTCATAAGGAATGTAATACTCGTCTTTGCAAATGTCGATGCAAGCCTTATCATATGGAATATTCATTATCAATCCTGTTTCTGCAGTCATGTGGACTGAAAAATCTTCTTTTTTGATGATTGTAGGCGAAATCAAGAGTATCGACGGATGAAAGTATAAGTCTGAGAGTTCCTGATAATCTTCATTGACTTTCCAATATTTGCCACTTGGAACGCAAGCAGAACTGAATTGTTTCCAAAAGCCAATGCCACTACCAATTCCCACATAAGGTACAGGCAACCAGTGATAAGAAGCTTCAAGCTGCCACGTGTCACCGGAAGTCAAGGCTGCGGTCAAACCTACATTATGGTGCGGATTATCTTCTTGCGCTTTCGCCTTCACACAAAAGAAAGCGAAAATACATATACATAACACGCATCTGAAAAAGGAAAACAAGGAAAACTTTTCTACTAAAAAATCAGCCATGACAATTCAACGATTTTTATTCACCATTTGTTTGAGAAATGATTTCTTGCAGTACATATTGTGTTGTCTGACACCTTGTATCTTTAGGATGGGCTGAGAGGACTATTTTCTCTACTCGCAGCTCATAATCATATCCTTTTTCGTAAGTAAAACCTTCTATTTTATTGAACGGAACATTCGTCCATGCATCCTTTTCAGATTCACGTATTTTCATACAAGGTGCTTGAAGGTCACTGTTACCCCAATCATTCCAATCATAGATTCCTTCTTTTGCCGATACAAACAGACTGATGGTGTCACGTGTACTTTCAGCCTCTTCTTTTGACAGTTCTTTCACCAGCTTATAAGTATATCCGCTGCCATCTGCCGGAGGATTTCCCAAGGTTGTCCGCTCTATCTGTAACTTATAGGCGTATCCACGGTCATACTTAAATCCGGCTATTTCGTTGAAGTCCATATATTCGAAATCAGCATTTCCAACCTTTACCCACATGCCTTCAATCGGGTAACTTGACATGACAGGACTGTCAATATAGGTCATGGGAGAAACCTCAGCATCCATCGTTTCCACTTTGTCTTTCGGCGTATCGTCATCCAGACAACCTGCCATCAGGAAACAGATTGAACATAACAGTAAAAATAATACACCATTTCTTTTCATAATCGCACTTTTATGGTTTTACTGCTGACAAAGGTATATAATTCCCCTTCTGATAGATATCTTACTATATGGAATTTATCCGTTTTAAGAATATTTAGCTCACTAAACTCCAGATTTTATTATCTATCTGCAATCTCAAAGCGCACCAGCATGGAATAGTTCTTCTTAATGGTACGGAAGTTGTCGAATGAAGCGGCATCGGATGCCAGAACGTTGCTTTGCGCAAATGGAAAAGCATTGCTGCTCCCTTCTTCCACAATGCGTATCACGTTGCCCAATTTCTTGCCTAATGCCTCCACCAAATAAGTAGCTTTCCGTTGGGCGGCTTTTAATGCTTCAATCTTCCCCTTTTGGTGATAGGCAAGCATATCTTTGTTCTCCAATTCGCCGATGCGCATGGTGTGGATGCCTTTCGTGTCGATGCGTTTGACGATTTCATTAATCTGATTGAAGTCTGTCAAGGTAATGTCGAATTTTTTAGAGACCAAAAAGTCTTGCCCTTGCTGCCGCCAATAGTCACCGATTTCTTGTGTCCGGATAGCATTTTGCGGAATACCTGCCTTATCAAGAGCTTCTCTCAATCCTTGCTCTATCTCTGACAAGGGCACTTTGGTATGGTATTCTTCGGGCTTCGATTTGCCGTCGAATTCTTCCTCGAAGTATTCACGGATTTCAATCAGATAATGGATTTTGTCGGGTACGATTTCTATTTCCGATGTACCCGTCACTTCGATGTAGCACTCATTTGTTTGTGCTTGTAACGAAATAGTGGTCAATAGGCTGATTGTCAATGCAAATAATTTTATTCTCATTTCTTCTGGTTTTATTTATTTGTTCTCAAATCCTTTTACAATGGAACAGGCATCAATATAGTCCAATGTGTTTATAATTGAGTCCTGTTTTTCTTGGCTTAACCGATTAAAAAAGAGCGTATCATTTTCCCATCCGTTGGCTTCGAACAAAGCATCCAAAGAATCCTTCTTTTCTTTTAACAAGCTTTTATATAAAGATAACATGTCATAATTATGTGGATTCGATATTTGGAAATTCCCACTTTCTAACCTCATGTTTATTCGTGGCACGGTAATCACGGAATCATTGAATACAAATCCTATCCGCTTGCCTATGAGCTGTTCCGTCGAATCTGCCCATGCCTGCAATTTATGCTTGCTTACACTTCCTGTTATTACCGCTTTTCCGAAGAAGTCGTTGTCCAGCCGTAAGCTGGCAAATTCCTTTACAGTAACAATTGGTCGGGAAGCTATGCTGTCTTTTTGTCCGTCTATGATGCGGTACCAACCGTTCTCCCTATGCTTGGCTGACTTTATATATCCATTTGCATAAGTTGCGATTATTTCTTTGTTCTCATCATAGACATATCCGTTGGAATAATTCCCTTTGACTTTTCTTTCATTATCAAAAATGTATCCATTGGCATAATAGCTCACAACTTTTCCTTTTGCATCCACAATATAACCATTACGGTATGTGGTCATATTTGTCGTTCCGCAAGAAACAAAACAACAAATGATGACTGTTACAATTACTGACAGAAATATGTGTACAAGTGCTATGTACTTAAAATGCATCCTCGCTTTCATTCCTCTTGTTTTTAGTGTTACTTCATTATGATTGATAGCCAATCACGGTCTATCTTGTCCACTGAAACATCTTTGTGCAATGTTACCAAGCCTTTGCTTTTTACATATTGCTTTTCCGTGAATAAAGGCGGTTGTTTGGAAGCCCTGAAAGTTTGGGTCAAAGCTGCTGTTTCCATAAAACGCCCGTCAATAAACTCAAAACGCTTATAGCAGTAAGATGCAGCCGAAATGCGTGATGAAGAAAATACGCATTGTTTCTCGTTGTTTATTTGTGGATTTTCTATCTGCTTAAAGCTCTCATCTTTACGATATTGCTTCTTCGTTTCGTCCCATACAAAGCAATCATAATACTGTATCATCTGATTGCCATACTGACTAAGGTTGACAAGAATATCGTTCTTACCGTCAAAATTGACATCTTGTAAATTAGCCCAAACATTGAGGTTATTGGCAAACTCAATGTCGGCAGGATAGGAATAAGATATTTCGTGGGTTGTTTTTCCCTGCTTGTTAAATATGGTAATTTGCAGCCCTTTCAAGTTCGTGCCGTCCCAGACAACCGTATATCTCATTATTTTAGTTCCATTATGCTCAACAAGTTCCCATTCGTCAGATGTCCAAAAAGAATGTTCTCCGTCATCCTTCGCTTCCCCGCTTGTTGTGGTCTGGGCTTTTCCGTTTTCAAACGGTGTGGCAAACTTGAATTGAGGCTTAATGACCACATTGCCCAATGAATCGGCAAACCCAATCAGTCCGTTATCATCCATGATGCGGAAAAATCCTTCACGGATATGGTCGGGACTGCTATCGCATTTGAACACATAAAACAATTCTTTGCCTTGATTGTCTATGCAAACAATCCGTGCGTCCTGCTTGTTCTCATACACAAAACCGATGTGCCGTATAGTATCTGTTTGGCAGAATTTATACTTACCGTATGGTACAATGGTATCACCACGTTCGTTCAAGTAGCATACAGGGACACCGACTTCAAGATGTTTTTCTGTTGTATGGGCAATCAAGCTCTCGTTCCTCTTAAAAATCACGGGTATAGTCCACACGGATTCCCGATATTCTCCTTTGCCATAATAATTGATTGTGGGTGTCCAACGGGGCATCTTTCTGATGATTTCCAATACTTGGTTGTCCCAGTCTTCAATACCGCAGCTCCGCACCACTTTCGCATCATATACTTCTCCATACGAGTTAATCCGCACTGTATAGACGCCTCTCGCTTGTTGTTTGTCACCCAATAATGCAGGGTCATACTTTAAATGTTGGGTGATATAGTTTCGCGCAGAACACGGCTTGCCGTCTTGGAAAGAAGAGACAGCCTCCCATTCTACAAAACAGTGTTTCTGTTCTTCTTCCGCGATACTGTCCACCTTCACCCTGTCTCGGTAATGTTGTGGAAGGAAAGGCACATAGACCGCATAGTAACATTTCATCCGCTTGCCGTCCTTGTCCCTGCATGGCAGGCAATGCGGCAATTCTTTGGTCAACCGGATAACCTCTTTGTCGAAATCTTTATGTTTGGAAGTCAATATATAAATGCCGTGTGGCAGCCCTAATGTGTCGATTGAAAACATGACTACGGAATATCCGGCTTGGTTCTTTTTCAACAACTCTTCGGGATATACCATTTGGGAAGTATAATACTTTTCTAAATCGTAATTCCATTTTGCCCAACGTGGTGGTTCAATGGTTGATAAGTCTTTAATTGGACTCCCTGACATGTCCAAAACACCCAAGTTCCAACTGATTTCCTCACGCCAAATGCTGTCCAAACGGTTTTCATTCTGCCGTTGTCCTTGCAGGCTGTTGTCAGTCATACATCTGACCAGACCAGCACCAATGGTCAGCGTGTCAGGCAGATACTGAAAAATCAATGTGCTGTCGGTCAGCTCTTGGATAATGTAATTTTCCCTCGATTCAAAGGCTTTGATTGTATCTCCGTATAAAGAATAAGAATAAAAAGTTTCTTTCCTTTTTCCATCATACAAAAAGACGTTTCTCCACCCCGCATCACGAAATTCCATTTCCATAGCATATTGCTTGTTTGGGGGTAATTGCACTTTCCATACTTTGTTTTCCAGCAATGCGGACATATCTGCACATTTATTGTTTTGGGCAGAAAGTCCGCCTATTACAACCCATGCAAGCCATATGAACAGAAGTTTCTTCATAACCTATCATCTTAATAGCACTCAAAGATAGCGAAAAGGAATAACCTAATCAATTATTAGACAATTCCTTTCCCGTTAGGTTTAAGCAAATTAACTCTTATGGTGAAAATAGGCACCTTAAAAATATCTACAAGTTTAGTTTGTTCCTTTGTCTATATACCCAAACCAACCTAAACCTATTCTTGTAGGCAGTAATAAACGTGCTGGCGAAAAAAGAAAAGGATGGATATTTCTTCTCTTTTCGCCAGTAGTACTTTTATCGCTAATAGTTTGCAACCGAAATAAATTTCTTAATTTCTTCCTCACTTGGAAGTTCTATCATATATTTCCGCACAAAGATGTTGGGGTCTAATCCGGCTGTGGCATACTTTACTAATGTGTCACCCTTATCAGTACAGAGCAGGATGCCGACGGGTGGATTATCGTCGGGCTGCATCACTTCTGCCTTATAGTAGTTGAGGTACAGGTTGAGTTGCGAGGCATACTCGTGGCGGAATTTGTCTATCTTCAGTTCCACAATGACGTGGCACTTCAGGATGCGGTGGTAGAACACGAGGTCGGCAAAGAAATAGTCCCCGTCTATCAGGATTCGCTTTTGGCGGGCTTCGAAGCAGAAGCCGTGTCCCATTTCCAAGAGGAAGCGTTGCAGGTTGTCAAGTATGGATTGTTCCAAGTCGCTTTCGGTGACCAAGGCACGGTCGTTCAATCCCAAGAACTCCAGTGTGACAGGCGTGTTGATAGCGTCTTTGGGCTGCAACGGCGCGGCTTGCTGTTGCACCAAGGCGGATAGAGCTTCCTTGTTCTTGGATAGTCCGCTACGCTCGTAATAAAGAGAATTGATTTGCCGCTCCAATTCCTTATACGACCAGCATCCACGAATGGTTTCCATTTCATAAAAGGCTCTTTTTACCGGGTTGTCAATCGTGGATATAAGCATCAGATTAGAATATGTGAGCCTGTTAAAGAGTTTGTCAGCCGGAATCATCCATCTTTTGGCATCATCCAATTCGGCGGACGGCATCCGCCGAATTGGTTCAATGAATTCGGCACTCAGTGTGTGCCGAATTTGACTTTGCGAAACAATGTATTGTGCAATAGGCTCTTTCAGTTGCGGGTAAACAAGGTACAATCGCCGGAACTCACGAAACCTGCGCTCGTTCAGCCCCTTGACGTTCAGCCGCTGTTCCAGTTTCTTCAACAGTTGTTCGCCGTATGTGGCACGGTCTTCCCCGTTCTGTTCAAACTCTACGATGTAGCAGCCCATGAGCCAGTTGCGGGCGGTCAGGGAAAGGTTTACAGCGTGTGCGGCTTGCGCCTGCAACGTGCTTTGTATCGTGCTGATATGTTTTACTAATGCTTCAAAGTTCATGATTGCAAAGATAAGTCTTTTGTGGTTAAAACTTTAATTCCGGCAGGCTGTTTATCGCTTCCTCCTTCAATTTATCCACCGCACGGGTGTATTTCTCCGTATGTTTCAGTCCGCTATGCCCTAAAAGGCTGGCAACCGTCTTGATATTTGCCCCGTTGTTGAGGATGTTCACGGCAAACGAGTGGCGGGCGCAATGCCAGCTGATGTGCTTGTCTATCCCGGCTCTTTTCACCCAACGCTTGACCGACTTGCAGCAACTTTCATAAGAAGGCAAGTTGAAAATGAGAGCATCCTTGTTGCCATCCGGCGGTGTCCCCACAAGCGAAAGAATCCCGTCATTGAGCGGAATGACCACCCCGCTGTTGGCTGAATGTCCTTTGGTTTTGGTCTGCTCGAACTTCAACTTCTTGTTGGAATAGTCGATGTTCCGGTAAGTAAGGTCTTTCACGTCACAGAAGCGCAAGCCGCAATACAGGCAGAAGATGAACGCGCGTCTTACGTTGGGGTTCTCGTTTTCATAATGACACGCTATCAACCGTTGGATTTCCTCCGGCGAAAGCACGTCTTTGCGCAATATCTGGCTGTCCACCTTGCAGGTAACGCCCTTGCACGGGTCTTTCAACATCACGTCATGGTCAATCGCATAATGGATTACCTTCTTGAAACGCTGGAAGATGCTTTTGGCTCCTTCGCCCACGCTTCGCGATTGCAAATAAGCCACAAACTGCTCCATCATGTCCTTTGTGATAAGTTCGGGCTTGATGCTGAACTCATACATCGGATAATGCTCATGCAAAAAATCCTTGAATCGGCTTAGGGCGATTTGGACCATCCGAATGTCCTTCTTGGTGTAGTCATTGATATAGGCTTGAAAATAATCCAAGAAATTCACGTTCCGGTCTTTTTTCAGGCGATAGCCCAACATACTTTCCTTAAACTCCTGTTCACGTTCGGCACGTATTTTTACAGCAAGCTCCAGTGTTTCCTTGTTCTGCTGGCGTTCCGCAGGGGTACGTGGCTTCTCTATCAGATACAGGCTGAGGTTCTCTTTTCGCCTGTGATGTTTGACGGAAAACTTGGGTTTCCCCTGCATCTTCCCGCTATCGTAGTACACCTGATTGCCGTTTTCGTCCAGCACAGGCTTTTCCTCCCTGCCCAAATAATACTCCAGATAAAGGCTGATTCTGCCATCCGAAAGTTTATTTTGCTCCAATTTGGGGTTTTCTTTCGTTTTATTTTCTAACTTTGCCATTGCTTAGAGGTTTTATCCCGATTCAGATACCATAACCGGGAGATTACACTAAATAATTGATTTCCTTTTGTTTTCCGATGTTGCAAAGGTACAAAAGAAATCGGAATTTCAAAGCGTACTAAAAGTGTACTGAATAACAGAAAATGGGCAAAATATGGCAAAAATGGAGAAAATAAGAAATATGCAAGTTATTGATAATAAGGAAGATAAATTCTTTTATTTTCCTATGGTTTCTATGGGCTGTACCGGGTCTGGGTACAGAGAGGTTGACTTGATTAAGTCAACCTTTTTTATTACCAATCAATTCTTATGCTCCATGAAAAATCGTATTGCAGAGCTCGATTACTTGAAATCCATTTTTATTTTATTGATGATTGTGTTTCATCTTGTATATATCGGTGACAAATATCCATACGCTAAAGCTTTGGTTTATACTTTCCACATGCCTGCTTTCTTGGTCATTTCCGGTTATGTCATGAATATAGCTAAAGGAATACGTCCGTTTCTGCGTACAATGTGGTGGATTTTTATTCCATACGCTGTGATGGAAACAGGTTATGTCATCATGTCTGCTATTCTGCCGGTTCGTGAATCAGTGGAGCATCTAAGTGTTCCTCTATGGCTGGATAAATTGTTCTTACATCCTTTGGGACCCTATTGGTATCTTCATACGTTGATGCTGTGTGGACTTGTTTATTTATTGGTGGACAAATTGGCTGGAAAGTGGAGTAATACCGTTTCCGTCTTAATTATACTGGCCTTATGCTATGCCGTATTGTCAGCTTGTGGAATACTTTCTTTAATAAATGCGCTTTACTTTACAGCAGGAGTGGCTTTGAGACGGAGCTCGATAAATTTCCGTACTTTCTTTTCAGCTTCATTTTGGGCTTTGTTGCCTGTAATATGGCTGGCTGCTGATGAGACAAACCTGAATAAATCAACTCTTTCAGGGGCTGCTCTGACTTATCTGATGATTAGTTTTCTGTTGGCTGTATATCGCTATTTACCCGATTATCTGAAAAAAGGATTGGGTTACATAGGCTCTCATACCTTTGTGCTGTTAGTATTTTCTCCGGTATTTACAATGGCAGTGAAGCCTTTGGTGCCTGTATTGGCTTTTGAACCTACCGGGATGCTCTTTTTATGTGTGTCCTTATGTTTCTGTGTAATTGGTTCGTTTGCTATAGCCTGGGGGATGGATAAGCTGAATTTGTCCCGTTTCTTCTGGGGAAAAGCCCGCATGCTTTCGTAGATAGACTTGGTCTGGTGACATCTTGTCAGTTCGCTGGAAAAAATGTGGCAGGAACTTATCTGGCATCTTTTTTGTGGTTTACTTCATAGATATTGAATTACTTACTTAAACACATAGAACTATGATTTCAGAAAAATTGCAAAATGCCATCAACGAGCAGATTACTGCGGAAATGTGGTCTTCTAACTTGTATTTGTCCATGTCTTTCTACTTGCAGAAAGAAGGTTTCGACGGTTTTGCTTCATGGATGCGTAAACAGTCACAAGAAGAATTGCAGCATGCTTATGATTTAGCTGATTATTTGGTTAAACGCGGTGGTGCAGCTAAAGTGGATAAAATTGATGTCGTTCCACAAGGATGGGGCAGCGTACAGGAAGTATTTGAACATGTTTACAAGCACGAATGTCATGTATCCAGCTTGATTGACGAGTTGGTAAATGTTGCTTCTGAAGTAAAAGACAAAGCTTCACAGGATTTCTTGTGGGGATATGTTCGTGAACAGGTGGAAGAAGAAGCTACAGCACAGAACATTGTAGAGAAACTTAGAAAATGTGGCGACGCAGCTGGCATTCTGTATTTGGATGACAAACTGGGACAACGTAAATAAACCACGTTTTTCATGAAATATTGATCCTGGATGGAAGCGGAATGATTTCTGCATCCATTCAGGATATTTTGTATCATAATTACACTATCCTTTTTGTTTTTCCACTATAAATTTTATCTTTGTCCCCCGTTATCAACCAATATTAGTGTCCGAAAAATGGGGGATTTTATATTAAGAGGGTGGAACTGGTGTCGTCGTTTCCGGCATCGTTGCGGATACGGAGTACATTCTCCTTCCGATTTCTTTTTTATTACGTTTGTCATTTACGAACGTTTACCATTCTATGCCTATGCACCATTGCATCACTTGAGACGTGTGGTGGCTTTTTTGCCTCATTATCGGGAAAAGGTCGATAAGTTCTTATTCCGTCTGATTAATCACCTCCGGCCTTCTGTAGTATGGGAAGTGGGAACTGGCAGCGGAATAAGTACCCGTTATATGGCCGAAGCCAATACAGGCATGCAGGTTTATACGTTCTCAGAACAATCGGAAGATGCAGTGAAACGGATTCTCTCCGGTAAATCTTCTATTGATTACCTGACCGGAAACTGTGAAGCAGATATGGATAGGTTGCTCAAGGAGGGAGTAAAGCCGGAAGTGGTACATATCGCCCATACTCCAGCGTATAAGGAGATGTTTGAACGACTGATTCCACTGGCCGATAAACATACTTGTTTCATCATCGGTAATCCTTATGCTACTCCAGAGAAGAAAAGATGGTGGAAGGAAGTTATAGCAGATCTTCGTACGGGAATCACATTCGACCTTTATGATGTCGGACTGGTATTTTTTGATAAAGAGCGTGTAAAGGAGCATCGTATTGTGAACTTTCTTTGACTTTAAGACCTTAAATATATGAAAATGAACAAGATTTATACCAAGACAGGTGATAAAGGTACCACCTCGCTGGTAGGAGGAGTACGTGTTTCAAAAGCAGATATACGTCTGGATGCGTACGGAACCATAGACGAACTGAATTCTTTTATCGGATTATTGATTTCGGTAATGAAGGATGCAGAGCATGAAGAGTTATTACGCTTTGTGCAGCATAAACTGTTTTCATTGGGCTCTTATCTGGCTACCGACTTGGAAAAGACTACTTTTCCAGTAGAAAGTCATATCTCACTGGAGAATGTGCAGCGTCTGGAACAGGCTATCGATGAGATAAACGCTTCTTTACCGTCGCTTGCAGGTTTTATCCTTCCGGGAGGGAGTTATCCGGCTTCCGTTTGTCATGTCTGTCGTACGGTCTGTCGTCGGGCAGAACGTCGGATTCAGGCCTTGGAAGAAAGTCTTTCCTATGAATTGGAGGAGCAGGCAAAGTGTTTTGTGAACCGATTGTCTGATTATCTGTTCGTTTTGTCACGCCGGTTAAACAATTTAACAGACGAAAGCGAAATTTATTGGGATAAGCGTTGCGAGTGAAAGAATTTGTTATATTTTTGCGAATCAATATAAAGAAGTAAAACTGTTTAAAATTATATACTATGTATTGGACATTGGAATTGGCCTCAAAGCTGGAAGATGCTCCTTGGCCAGCAACTAAAGACGAGTTAATTGACTATGCAATGCGTTCAGGTGCTCCACTGGAAGTAATCGAAAACTTGCAGGAAATGGAAGACGAAGGAGAAATTTATGAAAGTATAGAAGATATCTGGCCTGATTATCCGAGTAAAGAAGATTTTTTCTTCAACGAGGAAGAATATTAATAGCCGTCAGGGCAGATTAAAAGATTAAATCTCAGCGGGATGAACAAAGTATATTTGTTTGTCCCGCTGATGTTTTATAGTATTCCATCGGACTTTCTCAATAAAAGTTATAAACACGCGTTTCTCTCAACTTGTTTGATTCAAAATTTGTTCTTATTACAAAATGCACTATTTTTGTGCACAAAGAAAAGAATTGATAACCCGTTATTTTGTGAATTATGAAAAGATTGCTGTTGATGGCGCTGGCTGCTGCCATGCTGACTCCGGCTTGTGGAAATAATGCTGGTAAAGAAACCAAGGCGGAAGTACAGGAGAGTGCAGCCGTACAAGCTAATGTTACTCATCTGACTAAAGCCGATTTCCTGACCAAGGTATATAATTATGAGAAGAATCCGAAAGAATGGAAATACGAAGGTGATAAACCGGCTATTGTAGATTTCTATGCCACTTGGTGTGGTCCATGTAAGGCTATTGCTCCGGTACTGGAGAAACTGGCTGCGGAATATAAAGGGAAGATTGTGGTCTATAAGATTGATACGGATAAGGAACCTGAGTTGTCGGCAGCTTTTGGTATACGCAGCATCCCGACCCTTCTGTTCATTCCGGCAAAGGGAACTCCTCAGGTGGCGCAAGGAGCCTTGCCTGAAGAAGCTTTGAGAAAGACCATTGACGAATTTTTATTGGGAAAGAAGTAAACTTCTGATAAGAAAAAATGAAGAGGGCCTGAAGTCGTTGGAATTTCAGGCCCTTATTGTATATTTCTATCTGCGGTTACTGTCTTCAATTAATTCACGGATTGTCTGGTTCAGTTCCTTTTCTTTCAGAAGTTGCTCCAGTGTGAGGTGCATTCTCCATCGCCAGTAATGCCGTGGATGGGCCGGTATGTTAATGCGCTCTCCTTCTATATCCGGATTACGTAACTGCTCGTTGATGCTCATCCAGTCCTGCCATGCCAAAATGCAGAGCAGTGAAGGGCTTTTCAGGTGATGGAATACGATGTCCTTACAGAGCCATCCGGGAGCATGTACGGGAATCTCTCCCTGATGGTGCATTTCCTGATGGTAGAAGCGCTCTGTGAGGACTGGGTCTTCTTCCCACCATCCGCGGAAAGTGGACATGTCGTGCGTACCGATGGTGCATACCGACAGGAACGGATAGTTTTCAGGGTGTCCGAAGTCTTCGTACATTTGTTTGGGCATGCGTTGGATTTCAAGTGAGAGTATCTGCAACTGTCTCATTACCCATGGAACACATTCCGGAACCATGCCTAAATCTTCTCCGCATACTAACATAGGCGTGGACTGGGTGAGCACCGGAAGCTTTTTCATGGCTTCCTGATACCAGAATTCGTTGTGGCGCTGGTAGTAGTAATGATTGTACAGGTGATTGAAGGCTCCCTGTTGCTTCCAGTTCAGCTGCTGGAATACGGAATCATTCTGTACGGCAATTCTGGGATGGAGTTTCTCGGTGTCGTGGTGGTCTGTGACGAACAGCACGTTGCTGATCAGGGAATAAAGTCCTTCTTTTAGTTTCAGACTATCCTCGTCTTCTTTTCCATTGAAATAAGCTTCCACCTTTCGCTGGGTATCAAACTCCGGCAGTAATGCGTAGCCTCCTTTTCCGTTGGGCGTGATAAAATGTTGCCGTACGTACTCACTTTGTGCGCCGAAGACTTCTTCCAGCACCTTGTCGTTGATAAACGGCTGTGTCATGAAGTCCCGGTCCAGATTCAGACCAAAGCTTCTGATTTCATCCATGCTCAGGGGAAGGGAAGGGGAGAACTGTCCGAGCAGACCGTGTACCGAATGGTCGGGAATTTCCCAGATGCGGAAAAATCCTAAGATATGGTCGATGCGGTAGGCCGTAAAGTATTCTGCCATCTTGGAGAAACGGCGGCGCCACCAGCGGTAATTGTCTTTTTCCATTACTTCCCAGTTATAGGTTGGGAATCCCCAGTTTTGTCCGTTGACAGAGAACGCATCGGGAGGAGCACCTGCCTGACCGTTGAGGTGGAAATAATGGGGTTCTACCCAGGCTTCTACGCTGGAACGGCTGATACCGATGGGAATGTCGCCTTTCAGCAGAATGCCTTTTGCTCTGGCATACGTACTAACGGCGAGTAGCTGCACGTGCAATTGGTATTGCAGGTAATAGTAGAAGGCGATTTTGGTATAGGCTTTGTTTTCAGGCGTACACAGTCTGGCTATTTCATCGGCATCGTAAGTAGAATATTTCGGCCAGTGATTGAAATCCGGTGTGCCATACGAGTCGCGCAGGTAGCAGAAAGCCGCATAAGGCTGAAGCCATTCCTCATTATGCCGGAAGAAGTTCAGGAAATCTTCCGAGGCAAGTACTTTTTTTCCTTCCATCTGGTACGCTTTTCTCAGGTAGTCCATCTTCAGCTTGTTGGCCTTCTCATAATCCATCATGGGGAGGGAATTCACTTCGATGCGTGCTTTTTCGAACGCTTCTGCGGCTTTCTTGTCCTTCAGGGGTGGGAGCTGGCGAAGGTCGATGTACATCGGGTGAAAAGCGTAGATGGAGATGCTGTTATAGGGATAAGAGTCAGTCCATGTACCGCTCATTGTCGTATCGTTGATGGGAAGAATCTGAATGGCTTTCTGTCCGGTCTCATCTGCCCAGTCAGTCAGTAGCTTCAGGTCGCCGAAGTCGCCTACGCCGCAACTGCCTTCCGAGCGAAGGGAGAACACGGGAATGGCGCAACCGGCTATCCGTTGCGGGGCATCGTCAAAGAGCACTTCCGTTTCCATGGGCAGATAGGTTTCTCCGCGTTGCAACGGTTGCAGAGGGAATATCCGGTTGGGGCGGGTTTCCCATTTCTCTACGGCTCCGGTTTCTTCATGGATGGCCACGAACTTATACTCAAAAGGATATTCCAATGAGGAGGCATCTAGTGTCAGGTGCCATACGTTGGGCTGTACTTCCTTCATTCTCAGCGGGCGGCAGTACTCCCAACTACCCAGTGCCGCACAGCTCCCGATGAGGCCCAGACGCTGTCCGTGGGTACTCAGGCCAGGGCAGAGTGCGCGGAAGGTGATGCACCTGCCGGTATTGTCAGACAAGCGGGAAGGCTGTTCCGGTGTGTATGCATTGTTGAAAGCCGATGTATAGCGGTAGGCATCTTGTGGCAGATCTCTCCAGCAGTCTTCTACGAGGTAATGCTGCTGTTGCAGGTTGCCCGGATAGAAAGAATGGGGGATGGCGCCAAATTCCTGGCGTACAAGGGTGCCTTGACGGCTTACGGCATAACGGTAGCAGATAGGTTCGGAAGGGTGAAAGTCGAATTCTGCCTTTCCGGTCCATTCTTCTCCGTTGCGGGTAGTCATTTCTACGGTATGTTGTATGTGATTCTGGCTGAGAAGCACGCACAGGCTTTCTCCCCAGACTGTACGGTATTGTATGCGAAAAGTAATTTTCATATCTTATGTATTAGTTGTGGCTCATAGTTTTGTCCAAAAATAATGAATCTCATGGATTCATGCAAATAAAAAAACTCCGGATGTCCTTTCGGCTCCGGAGGTTCCCTCGTGTAAGATGTGAGGATGGATTTAATAATAATGAATTAAAAAATGAGATTATGCGTCGATATTTGCATACGTCGCATTTTTCTCGATAAATTCACGGCGTGGACCTACATCGTCGCCCATTAGCATGGAGAATATATAGTCGGCTTCGGCCGCGTTTTCGATATTTACCTGTTTCAGGATACGGGTTTCCGGATTCATGGTAGTTTCCCACAGCTGTTCCGGATTCATTTCACCCAAACCTTTGTAACGCTGGGTGTGGATGCCTTGCTCGTTTCCTTCGCCATATTTCTGGATGAAAGCCTGGCGGGCTTCGTCAGTATAGCAGTATTCGCTGATTTTACCTTTGCTGCATTTGTACAACGGAGGGGTAGCGATATACAGGTGACCACCCTGAATTACTTCAGGCATATAGCGGTAGAACAGTGTCATGATCAGTGTGTCGATGTGAGAACCATCGACGTCGGCATCGGTCATGATGATGACCTTGTGGTAGCGCAGCTTGTCAATGTTGGCCTTCTTGCTGTCTTCTTCGCCGTCTACACCGAAACGTACGCCCAGCGCCTGAATGATGTTGTTCACTTCATCGCTTTCGAACGCTTTGTGCCACATGGCTTTTTCCACGTTCAGAATCTTACCGCGCAATGGCAGGATGGCCTGGAACTGACGGCTTCTTCCTTGCTTGGCTGAACCACCTGCAGAATCACCCTCGACGAGGAAGAGTTCGCATTCTTCGGCTACACGGCTGGAGCAGTCGGCCAGTTTTCCCGGCAGTCCGCCACCGCCCATCGGACTTTTACGCTGAACCGATTCGCGGGCCTTGCGGGCAGCCACACGTGCGGTAGCAGCCAGTACCACTTTGTCGACAATAATCTTGGCTTCTTTCGGATGTTCTTCCAGGTAATAAGTCAGGGCTTCTCCCACAGCTTGATTCACAGCACCGCTCACTTCGTTGTTACCCAACTTGGTCTTGGTCTGTCCTTCAAACTGAGGTTCCGATACTTTTACAGAAATCACGGCAATCAGTCCTTCGCGGAAGTCTTCACCTGAGATTTCTACCTTGGCTTTTTCAAGCGCCTTGCTTTCTTCTGCATATTTCTTCAATACACGTGTCAGAGCCATACGGAATCCGGCTTCGTGTGTACCACCTTCGATGGTGTTGATGTTGTTCACATACGAGTGAAGGTTTTCACGGAATCCGGTGTTGTACATAATGGCGCATTCAATGGGAATACCCTGTTTTTCGGTATTCAAGTAGATTACGTCATCAATGAGCGGTGTATTGTTGGAATTCAGGAAACGTACGAATTCTTTCACGCCTTCTTCTGAGTGGAACTTTTCCTGTTTGTAAGAACCGTCTTCCTCCTTCACGCGTTTGTCGGTCAGGGTGATGGTGATTCCTTTGTTCAGGTAAGCCAGCTCGCGCATGCGGGCCTGAAGAATGCTGTATTTATATTCGGTTACGGTGAAGATACTTCCATCCGGCCAGAAAGTCTGGCGTGTACCGGTAATGTCGGTTGTACCCACTTCTTTTACGGCATACAGCGGTTTTCCGCATTCATATTCCTGCTGGTAGATTTTTCCGTTGCGGAATACGTTGGTGGTCATGTGAGTAGACAAGGCGTTCACACAAGATACACCCACACCGTGCAGACCTCCGGAAACCTTATAGGAACCTTTGTCGAACTTACCTCCGGCATGAAGCACGGTCATTACGACTTCGAGGGCTGATTTTTTTTCTTTTTCGTGGAAATCGACCGGAATACCGCGACCGTTGTCTTGTACGGTAATCGAGTTGTCTTCGTTGATAGTTACTTCTATATGTGTACAATAACCGGCAAGGGCTTCGTCAATGGAGTTGTCTACTACCTCGTAGACCAGGTGATGCAAGCCTTTTTCGCTGATGTCGCCGATATACATGGCGGGGCGTTTACGAACGGCCTCCAGTCCTTCCAGCACCTGGATACTGCTGGCCGAGTAGTTGCTTCCGCTGTTCTGTGTCAGTTCTTCACTCATGTTTTTTCTTCGTTTTTTTAAGCTTTCAAAGATACTAAAAAAACTGGAACGAAGCGATTTTCAGCACTCTAAAAATCGTGAAAAAGACATGAGCCGAGTCTATACGACAAAAGGCTAGATGTAATCATCCAGCCTTAATATCTTTCTTGCGTCAAGCGTAGACTTAAGCCAATTTGCTGATGTGAGCAGCCAGTTTAGACTTCAAGTTAGCAGCCTTGTTCGCGTGGATAATGTTGCGCTTAGCCAGCTTATCCAACATTTTCTGTACACTAGGATACAATGCAACAGCTTCAGCTTTGTCTGTAGTTGCACGAAGTTTCTTCACTGCGTTACGCATTGTCTTAGCATAATATCTGTTGTGAAGTCTTCTTTTTTCTTCCTGTCTGATTCTTTTAATAGATGATTTGTGATTTGCCATCTCGACTAATCTTTAATATTGTTCTTGATTTTTGTTTATTATGTAGCCCGTGGGGGAATCGAACCCCCCTTTCAAGAATGAAAATCTTGCGTCCTAACCGATAGACGAACGGGCCATCCTTTATTTCAGGAAGAACTCCTGAATTCTCACGAGGATACATATCTCTCGTTTGCGGATGCAAAGGTAGGAAGAATTTTGAAATCTCCAAAACATTCGCTCCTTTTTTTATGAAATTTGCTGTGTTTTTTTGAGTTCCCTTTCATTAAATGGAATTCCTTTTGCCGTTTTTTAGGTTTCTCGTGGCTGAACCTTATGTTTCCCTTCCGTAAAACTTACGGTTCCGCCTTGAGAAACGTAGGTTTCGCGGGAAGGAAACGTAAAAAGTGCCTCGTGGTGTGAAGAAAAAGTTTACGGGTTTTGTTTGTTTTGTATAAGGACTTTTTCTATCTTTCGTCCGCAAAAATGGATTTTATATTTAGGATAATTTGAAAGATGGAATGCTGTAAATTAAGGTCCGTCGGCCTGTATAATGGAAAGGTCTGTCTGGCAGAATGGGGAGATAAAGAAGGGGAGCCTTCTTCTTTCCAGGTGTTGGCTGAGTGTACGGAATTAGTGTATGTGCGTTTACGTACGTTGGAGGCGGTGGCCTCTTTTCGTTTTTTAGAGAGGGCTCTTGCCGTGATGGCGCATTATGACATGCCTGTTTTTGCCATGGCTTCTTCGGCCGGAAATTTTTCTGTGGTGACGGGAGCGGATGCTTCTGCTTTGCAGAATGTTTGTAAGGAACTTTCCGTATTTGCGGAAGTGACGGTGGAGAAAGAGGTGGAAGTGATATGTGTACAAGAGACGGCTGAGCGCAAAGGGGAGATGTCGGAAAAAGGTCTGGTGACTTTGCTGAAGGATATTCCTCTGCTGATGGTGTCTTCTGAAGAAGGTTCGGGCAGTGTTTCGCTGACGGTGCGGAGAAAGGACCGTGACAAAGTGCTGAATTTGTTCTTTGCTTGCTGATATGTTGCAGAAGTTGGATGGAGTAGTGCTGCACGTAGTAAGGTACAGTGACAAATCGAATATTGTGCATATCTATACTTGTCAGCATGGAAGTATGTCGTTTGTGATACCTGCCACGCGTTCGCGCAAGTCGCTGGTAAACGGGGCGTTGTTTCGTCCGCTTTCCCTGGTTGAGGTGGAAGCCGATGTGCGTTCCCGTACTTCTTTACCTCCGGTGAAGGAAGCAAGATTGTCTTATCCGTTGGAGTCAGTACCTTACGACCCGTACAAGTTAAGTATCGCGATGTTTTTGGCTGAGTTCTTGTCGCATGCCTTACGCGAGGAAGGGAAGAACGAACCGCTGTTTGCTTATCTGGTGTCGTCTATTCGCTGGCTGGATGCCTGCAGGAGTGATTATGCTAATTTCCACCTGGTGTTTCTGATCAGGTTGTCCAGGTTCTTGGGTTTTTATCCTAATCTGGAAGATTATCGGGAGGGTAGCTGGTTTGATATGCTGAATGCGTGTTTCGTAGAGAACAAGCCTTTGCACGGCATCTGTCTGTCTCCTGAAGAGTCGTCGCACATCTGTCAGCTGGCACGTATGAATTATGAAACGATGTTTCTTTTCGGTATGAACCGTATGGAGCGACAGCGTTGTCTGACTGTGATGATGGAATATTATCGTCTGCATCTTCCGGAATTCCCTGAACTGAAATCGCTTGATGTGCTGAAGGAACTTTTTGCTTGATGTGCGATAATGATAGAATAAGAAAAACGGGACTCTCCTTTCATTTGAGAAAAGAGAATCCCGTTTTTTTGATGGAGATATGAATGAGATTATCCCAGCAATTCTTTTACTTTGGCAGAAATTGCTCTACCTTCAGCCAGACCAGCCAGTTCTTTAGAAGCTACTCCCATCACTTTACCCATGTCTTTTCCGCTGGTAGCGCCTACACGAGCAATGATTTCTTTCAGTTTAGCTTCCAGTTCTTCCGGAGAAAGCTGTTTCGGGAGGTATGCTTCAATCACACGTACCTGAGCCATTTCTTCTTCTGCCAGGTCGGCGCGGCCTTGTCCTTCGTATACAGAAGCTGAATCTTTTCCTTGTTTCACCAGTTTCTGCATGATTTTCAGGGCTGCATCATCGGTCAGGGTATCGTTGGCACCCGGAGCGGTTTTTGCTTCCAGAAAACATTTCTTTACGTTGCGCAAAGTCTCCAGTCTGACTTTGTCTTTGGCTTTCATGGCCTCTTTGATATCGTTGCTAATCTGTTCAAATAAATCCATATTCATTATAAAGTTTAAATGTTGTTCTCTTGGTGATGTTTAGAAAGTAATTGTCATAGAGCCGGTATTGGTTGTGGTTTCCGGTTCCGGTGCAATCTTTTCTTCTGTAGTCGCTTTCGAACGGATATTCTCCAGTTCCATCTTGGTGCGCTTGTAGGTAGGGGTTGTTTCTACCATGCTGATGATGTCATCGTTGGCCAAGTCTTCCTGACTGAAGATGTAGATGTTCGGACGTTTCTTGCGGATGCTGCTTTTCAGGATGCTTTTTCCGTAGTAGTCGCTTCGACGTTCGTCTTTCTTTTGCTCTTCTTCTTCCAGATCGTCCAAACGTTTCTGCTCTTCAAGTGAACGCTGTTTGAGCACATTGTCCATACCCGGAACGTCTTTGATACCGAATCCCGTAGCCAGAATGGTGAATTTTACTTTGTTTTCCAGCGTTTCATCAGTGTAAAGACCCCATTTGGTTTCTACGTCCTTGCCAAACTTGCTCATGAATTCATGGATTTCATCCATTTCACCCATCATCAGTTCGCTGTTCGGGCTATAGGTAATTACGAACAACACTTTCTTGGAGTTGAAAATATCGTTGTTGTTCAGCAACGGGGAATGAAGGGCATCGGTAATAGCCTGTGTGACTCTTCCTTCGCCTTCTCCGTATCCTGTACTCATGATTGCTACACCACCGTCCTTCAACACGGTTTTCACATCGTTGAAGTCCAGGTTGATGATACCTCTCAAGGTAATGATTTCTGCAATACTCTTTGCGGCGATAGACAGCGTGTCGTCTGCCTTTCCAAAGGCATTCATTACACTGATATCGGAATATACATCGCGCAGGCGTTCGTTGTTGATAACCAGCAGGGCATCTACATGCTTACTCATTTCTTCTACACCATCAAGAGCCTGGTCGATTTTCTTGTTGCCTTCGAACAGGAACGGAATGGTCACGATACCTACGGTCAGGATTTCCATGTCCTTAGCCGTTTTGGCAATGATAGGAGCCGCACCGGTTCCGGTTCCACCTCCCATACCAGCCGTGATGAATGCCATGCGGCATCCGTCGTTCAGCATATTCTTGATGTCTTCGATGCTTTCTTCAGCAGCAGCACGTGCCTTGGCCGGACGGTTTCCGGCTCCCAGTCCTTCGCTACCAAGCTGTAGTTTCCGGAGCACGGGTGATTCTTCCAGAGCCTGGTTATCCGTGTTGCAGACCACAAATGTCACATCATGGATACCTTCTTTGTACATGTGATTGACGGCATTACCTCCTCCGCCACCCACACCAATTACTTTTATTATATGTGGAGAGTCTTTCGGGAAATCGAAAGGTACCATTGTTTCGTCTGACATAATCCTAATATGTTTATGTAAATGAATAATCAGTTATCTTTTAATATTTCATCTGAAAGGTTTGTAACTTTCTTGGCAAAGAGGTCAAACCAACTGTTCTCTTTTTTCTCCTTGTTGATTTTCTTCTCCAGTTCATCCAGTTCTTCCTCCTTTTCAGCGAGGTGCATGCGCCGTGCATTTTCTACTTCCTTCAATGCAGCTTTGTATTTCTTTTTGCTGAGAAGTAGATGTGCTTCTTCTACGTATGCAGTATATTCTTCCAGTCGTTTACGGTTACGTTCTTCTTCCTGACGTTTTTTCTCTTCATTGATTTTGCGGATGCGTTCAGCTTCTTCTTCCGCTTTGCGTCTGGCTTCTTCCGCCTGAATACGTTCGGCTTCTTTGCGTTTGGCTTCTTCTTCCTTTTCCTTCAAATCTTCAATGAAGTCGAGCTGGTGACCTTTTCGAGGGTCTACTTTGAGACAGTTTTCTTTACCTTCGGCCAATAATCCGATCAGTGTGTTCTGTGTACCGTCTTTGGGAATTTCGATGGCACCGTTCAGTGTAATGTTTCCTCCTTTGGCAATACGGATTTTTTCAATCTTGGTAATCTGTTTGAATGCTTCGTCCATGTTGGGCATGTTGGAAGCCCCACCGGTAAGAATCAGTCCGGCCAGCAATTTATCGCCGTATTCAGATACCATGATTTGATTCCATACGTTCGAGATGATTTCATTCACACGAGCTTCCACGATGTATTCCAATTTGTGGGCTGCAATGCTACATTTCCCTTCGATGCTGTATTCCTGTTCATCTGCGGTTTCGTCATTTTCTGCTGGAGGTGTCAATGCACATCCGTAGCGGAGTTTCAGCTGTTCTGCATCTTCTTCTTCGATTTGCAGGCTGCAAATATCTTTGGTAATGTTATTGCTTCCCAATGGAATGACTGCCAGATGGCGCAGGATGTTGTTCTTATATACTGCCACAGTCGTTGTGTCTGCACCTAAATCCACGAGTGCACAGCCGGAGCGTTTTTCACTGTCGGTCAGTACCACGCTGGCGGTAACAACCGGCGAAAGGAAATAGTCTGCTATTTCGTATTTGGTCTGGTTGAAACACTTGGTGATTCTGTCTTTGAGCGTATGGTGTGCGATAATATTCAAATAACGCCCCTCAATGCGGTCGGCTGAAATACCGACAGGTTCAGTCAGCAGATTGTTTCCTACTTTGTATTCTTGTGGTTCTACATCCAGAATCTCCTGATCTATCAGTGAGATTTCCCGGTTGCTTTCCATAAGTGATTCAATCAGTGCTTGTGATATTTTTGTATCTTCCCCTAATTGCTTGGTCACATTGTTACGTGTGCTTCGTATAGACTGTCCGCCTATTCCCACATAGACTTTCTTGATGGAAGCCTGCAAATCTTCTTCCAGCTTCTGGATAACAGAAACCAGCACTTGGGTGGTTTTATCCAGATTGAAGATTGCCCCCTTTTTGATACAATCTGACGAAGGAGTATTGGCATAGGCAAGAATCTGGATACTTCCATCAGCATTCTTTTTGCCGGCAATTCCTGTGATGTGAGTCGAACCCAGTTCGATAGCTGCTATAAAATCTGTTACTGCCATATCTTAGTCTTCTTTTTTTGTTCCGATAATTTGATTGTTAAACTCAATACTGATTCGCTCATATTTGTTCCAGCCGATGCGGTTGAGCACTTTGCTGTAAAACGTTTGCAATTTACTGAATTTTTCTTCAAAATCAGTGGCTTTCCCTAAAAAAAGAATATGGTCGCCTACTCGGGGAACAATTTCCAGTTCTTTTTTCGGGGTTACGTTGATCTGTTCCACTTGGGCTTTCCAAAACGGATTGCGCTGGAGGTACAAGCCTAATTCATATAATTCCTGTTGAGCAAACTTTCGGTCAATAAAACCCGTGGCAACGGCTACATGAATTGGCTTTCCTGTGGCATTCATGATTTTCCCGGAATGGTCAATGTAGTAATTGTCCCCATTGCTGCTCATGATTCGTAAGAGAGGGATACGCTGGTAGATTTCAATTCCTACTTTCCCTCCCGAAGTGAGATAGCATTCAGCTCTGCTGATGAAAGGATGCTGTGACAGCACTTCCTCTAGCTGGCGGACATTGATTGTGCCAATACGCTTTTTCTCCGGGTATAGATTCTTCTGCTTTAGTAGTTTGGTTACTTCTGCTTCAGTGATGAAACCGTAGTCAACGCTGTCTTTAACAACCAATTCCATACCCTTGCAGACCTGATTTTCGGGCTTGCGATCGAATATGGTAACGGCCACTATGAGGTAAATAGAGACCGCTACCAGAATGCAGAGTATGAGAATTCGTTTAATCATCTATCTTTTAGTAATTCATAAATTTGTGGAACGTAATTGTCTATGTCTCCAGCTCCAAGCGTGATGAGTACGTCCAGCTTTTTATTTTTCAGTACTTCCATAATCTGCTCTTTGGAACACATGCTTTTTTCTATGCCGGGGCGTAAGTTATCATAGATAAGCTGACTGCTTACTCCTGGTATCGGAGCCTCCCGGGCTGGATAAATATCCAACAGAATCACTTCGTCTAAGAGTGACAGGCTATGGGCAAAATCCTGATAGAAATCGCGGGTACGCGTGTAAAGATGAGGCTGGAACACGGCCGTGATTTTCCGGTTAGGATATAATTTGCGGATAGAGCTTACACTCTGTCGGATTTCTTCCGGATGATGTGCATAATCACTCAGAAAGACGATGTGTGAATTCTTTATCTTGAAATCAAAACGACGGTCCACCCCTCTGAACTGTGGCATTGCGGCCTTTATTTCTTCTGTGGTGGCACCTCCGATTTGTGCTAAAGCCATAGCGGCAATACCGTTTTCAATATTGACAAAGACAGGTACTCCTAACTGCACGTTGGTGATGTTGCCTAAAGGAGATATGTAGTCGAAATAAATTTCACCGTCGTCAATACGGATGTTTTCGGCATGGAAGTCTCCTTTTTCGGTAGAGTAGGTGTACACAGTAACTCCCGGCTGTACATCGGGTTTCAGTTCCAGTCCTTCCTTGATAATCAGGTATCCGTCCGGACGGATAAGTGAGGTGTACTTACGGAAACTTTCCAGGTAAGCTTCGTGCGTACCGTAAATGTCCAGATGGTCTGAATCGGTGGCGGTAATAACCGTAGCATACGGAGTCAGCCAATGGAATGAACGGTCGAATTCGTCTGCTTCGATAACTACATAGTCACTTTTATCTGATAATAACAGGTTGGTCTGGTAGTTCTTGGAAATACCTCCTAAAAATGCATTGCATCCCACGTGTGAATGGTCCATCAGGAAAGCTGCCATGGTAGAGGTGGTTGTTTTTCCATGGGTCCCGGCTACACACATTCCTTTCTCAGTCTGAGTCAGCATTCCCAATACCTGGGCACGTTTGTGAATCTCAAACTGATGTTCCTGGAAATAAACCAATTCTTTGTGGTTGGTAGGGATAGCAGGCGTATAGACCACCAGCGTGGTTTCCGGATGAAGAAATACTTCCGGGATGAGAGACACATTTTCTTCATAATGGATGTCTGCTCCTTCTGCAATCAGTTTCTCTGTCAGCTCGCTTGGAGTGCGGTCATAACCGCCTACTTTTTTCCCTTTTGACAGGAAATAACGTACCAGAGCACTCATGCCTATGCCTCCGGCTCCAATGAAATAGACTGCCTGTATGGTATTAATGTTCATGATTTTCTTTGTATTTTAACGCTAGCTTGCAGACCTCCTTTGCGATGATAGTGGCAGAGTCCTTGATAGCCAGTTTGGTAATGTTGTTCCTTAATTCTTTCAATAAATCGGGTTTGTGAACCGTTTCGATGGCGGTATCCAGCAGTTTTTGAGTTGCTTCGCTATCTTTAATGTAAAGTGCCGCATTCTTGTTGACAAGTGCCAGTGCATTTTTTGTCTGGTGGTCTTCTGCCACATTGGGAGAAGGTACCAGGATGACTGGTTTGCCTAACAGACAGAATTCTGAGATAGAACCTGCGCCTGCACGACTGATTACCACATCTGCAGCGCTATAAGCAGCAGCCATATCGGATATGAAGTCGGTTACGTGCAACATTGGAAGTTCCCCGTAAGCCTTTACAGCTTGTTGGGCTTCATTGATATAGATTTTCCCGGTCTGCCAGATAAACTGCACTCCTGATTCTTTGATTTTGTCGAATCCCTGCATCATGCAGTTGTTGATTGTGCGTGCTCCCAAGCTGCCTCCGACAATTAGAATGGTCTTCTTCTTGGGGTCTAATCCGAACGAGCGGATTGCTTCTTCACGTGATATGTTTTTGCTCAACAACCCTTGTCTGACTGGGTTTCCTGTCAGAATGATTTTGTCTTTATCAAAGAACCGTTCCATTCCTTCGTATGCCACGCAGATTTTTTCTGCTTTTTGAGCCAATAGCTTATTGGTGACTCCGGCATAAGAATTTTGTTCCTGTATCAGCGTGGGAATACCCATCATGCCTGCCATTTTCAGGGTAGGACCACTGGCATAGCCTCCTACGCCTACAGCAGCATGAGGCTTGAAATCCTTTATGATTTTGCGGGCCATCAGTTGACTTCTGAACAATTTGATAAGTACACTGATGTTTTTCAATAAATGCTTTCTGTCAAATCCAGCGACTGGCAATCCGATAATCTTGTAACCTGCGGCAGGAACGCGTTGCATTTCCATTCGTCCTTCTGCTCCGATAAACAAAATCTCAGTGTCCGGATATAATTCCTTTATGGCGTTGGCGATGGAAACGGCGGGAAAAATATGTCCTCCCGTGCCACCTCCACTTACTATGATGCGTAATTTTTCTTCCATATTCTAATGTGATTTACCTGCAAAGGTAAGAATAAACTTTTAAACGGATTTCTCCTGTGGTATGATATTATTTTCTGGAGCAATCTCCTGAGATTGTTCTGTCTGTTGTGCGAGCAATTCTTCTGCCTGCTGACGTTTCAAGTCGTTTACGTATCGGCTGATACTCAGAATCATTCCAATGTAAACACAGTTGACGAGGGTTGATGTACCTCCTTTACTGATAAGTGGCAAAGGCTGTCCGGTGACTGGCATGATTCCTACGGCTACCAGCATATTAAACGTGGCCTGCAACACAAGCAGAATCCCAATGCCTGTAACCAGAAATATGTAATATGACTTGTCACAGTTTCTGGCTATTTTGGCAATTCTCATCAGAAGCAGGATGTAAAGAATGGCTACGAAAGCTCCTCCTACAAGTCCCAACTCTTCGATGATGATGGCATAGATAAAGTCGGAAAAAGCTTGTGACAGGAAATCTCGTTGTACACTGTTTCCCGGGCCTTTTCCTAAAATGTGGCTACTTGCTATGGCAATATTGGCATGGGCTATCTGTGCATCATTGTCGATGTCGAATTTGGCTGCCGGTATTTCACTCTCGTCAAAATGATTGTTCAAGCGGCTTTGCCAGGTTACCATACGATGAAGCCCGATTTTATCCCAGGCTTCTCCAGGAATATATTTGATGGTTCCTACACCAATGATGATGCAGGCAAAACCGATACCTGCAAGTAATCCGAGCTGCTTGAAGGGAACTCTTCCTACAAACATGAGAAGAAAAACACTTCCTGCCAACAAAACTGCCGTAGAAAGGTTTTCAGTCACAATGAGTCCGCAAGTTGCAGCCGTAATGCCGCATATATACTTGAAAGCTTTTTTGTTGGCTCCATTTTCTTCCTGCATGCGCGAAAGAATGAATGCGACGGTGATGATGGTTGCCATTTTGGCAACTTCTGAGGGCTGGAACTGAATGAAACCTAAATCAATCCATCGTTTGGCTCCATTGGTAAGGGCACCAATCACGAATACGGCTATCAGTAATGCCCATGATATAGGTAGTAAAGCGATAAAAGTCTTAAACCAGCGACAGGGAATATTATGCACAATCCATACAGCGATAGTACCAACCATCAGCAAGGTCAGATGGTTGGTAATCGGTCCCCAGTGGTCTCCACTTTTATAGGTAAGCGTACTGGATGCACTGAATACCTCTACAATGGATATCAGGCAGAGAAACAGGTAAATAATCCAGATCGCTTTATCCCCTTTAAAAAAGTTTTTTAGCAAATCCATGTGCTATGATTCTAACTTTTTAATGATGCTTATAGGTTTCTTACACACTCTTTAAACTGGTCGCCTCGGTCCTCATAACTTTTAAACAGGTCAAAGCTTGCGCAGCACGGACTCAGCAACACGGTTTCTCCTTTTTTTGCCATGTTGTAGGCTGCGTTTACGGCATCAGGCATGCTTTGTGCGTCTACAATCGGAAGACCAAAGTTGCCGAAAAAGTCGTGCAGCTTTTCGTTATGGAGTCCCAAGAATATCAGTCCGCTACATTTCTCTTTTACAAGGTCGGCAATCTCATTGTAGTCATTTCCTTTGTCTTTTCCTCCCAAAATCAAAACTGTTTTGGTTTTCATGCTTTGAAGTGCATACCAGCAAGAGTTGACGTTCGTAGCTTTTGAGTCGTTGATATAATCCACTCCTTTTACGCGTGCTACCTTTTCCAGTCTGTGCTCTACGCCTTTGAAGTCATTCAGTGCTTCGCGGATGCATTCTTTGCGAATACCTGCAATGTTAGCAGAAATACCGGCAGCCATGGAGTTGAAGAGGTTGTGAGTTCCAGTCAAAGCTAATTCTTCCTGTTCCATGTTGAATGCGATAGGACGGGTGAAGTACACCTTGTTTTCTTCGGTAAAGGCGGCGACTCCCTCTTCGTTCTTTTCAGCGAATGGGAAGTATTGTCCGTGAATACCATATTTATGAAGTTCCTTCTGTATGATGGGGTCGTCGTTCCAGAAAATGAAGGCATCATCATCCGTTTGGTTCTGGATAATACGGAATTTGGCATCTACGTAATTCTGCATTTCGAATCCGTAACGGTCCAGATGGTCTGGAGTGATGTTCATCAGCACGGCGATATTGGCATGGAACTTATACATGTTGTCGAGCTGGAAGCTGCTGAGTTCAATGACATAATAGTCATAATTACATTCAGCCACCTGATAAGCCAGACTTTGCCCGATATTGCCTGCCAGTCCCACATTCAGGCCTGCTTTCTTGAAGATGTGATAAATCAGTGAGGTTGTAGTCGTTTTACCATTGCTGCCTGTGATACAAATCATTTTGGCATTGGTATATCGGCCTGCAAATTCAATCTCCGAAATGATGGGAGTACCCTGATTCTTTAATTTCAGAATGATAGGAGCATCATTGGGAATTCCCGGGCTTTTAATCACTTCATCCGCATTCAGAATCAACTCTTCTGTGTGTTTACCTTCTTCCCATTGAATACCTCTTTCGTTCAACATTGCTTTGTACTTGTCCTTGATGAGGGACATGTCTGATACAAATGTGTCAAATCCTTTTTTCTGTGCCAGGACAGCGGCACCAGCTCCGCTTTCTCCTGCTCCTAAGATGACAATTCTTGCCATTGCTTTATCTGATTTTAAGTGTGATTATCGTAATTGCTGCTAATACAATGGTTACAATCCAGAAGCGGACTGTAATCTTGGACTCATGGAATACGCTGTGAGGGCGTGTGATCAAATAAGTACAGTTCGGGTCGAGCTGTGCCAGTGTCGTACGGAAATGGTCGTGAATCGGTGAACGCTTGAATATGCGCTGTTTGACTCCTTTTTTCTTACCGCGCTGGAAATACTTTACCTGAAGAATAACCGACAGGTTCTCGACCAGAAATACTCCACATAGAATAGGAATTAATAACTCCTTGTGTATGATGATGGCAAATACGGCGATAAGTCCTCCAATAGTAAGACTTCCCGTATCGCCCATGAATACTTGTGCAGGGAAGGCATTGTACCATAAGAAACCAACCAGTGCTCCAATGAAGGCACAGATAAAGATTACCAGTTCCTCACTTCCTGGAATATACATGATATTCAGGTATTCTGCATATTCTATGTGACTGGATACGTAGGCCAATATTCCTAAGGTAACTCCAATAATGGCCGAGTTCCCGGCTGCCATTCCATCCATACCATCGTTCAGGTTGGCTCCGTTGGAAACGGCTGTGACCACAAAAATAGTGATGAATACAAAGACAATCCATCCGGCATCCTGTGCATGCTCTCCTAAGAATCCTACAAAATCAGCATAATCCAAGTTGTTGTTCTTGAAGAAGGGGATTGTTGTCTTGGTTGATTTCTCATCCACAGGTTTATGGACCACGTCAACTACACGACCGTTTTGTTGGATTTCAATGTTCTCTCGTATTACTACATCCGGACTCAGGTACAGAGCCAGGCCGACAATCAGTCCGAGACCTACCTGGCCGATGATTTTAAATTTGCCATGAAGTCCTTCCTTGTCTTTCCGAAAAACCTTGATATAGTCATCCAAAAAGCCTAAAGTTCCGAGCCATAGGGTGGTAACCAGCATCAATATCATATAGATGTTATGCAATTTACCTAATAACAGGCAAGGAATCAGAATGGCTACGATGATAATGATACCTCCCATTGTCGGGACACCAACCTTATTGACGTTAAAAGGGTCAATAGACGCATCTCGCTGCGTCTCTGTAATCTGCTTCTTTTTGAGCAGGTTAATGAAATATTCTCCAAAGATGGCAGAAATCAACAAGGAGAGGATGACAGCCATTAATGAACGGAACGATACGTATCCGAACATTCGTGCTCCCGGAAAATTGAATTGCTCTAAATATTGAAATAAATAATATAACATTGTCTTGTCTCTGTTTTTTAAAGTTCTCCTTTGAATATTTCCTCCAATACCTCTTTGTCGTCAAAATGTGATTTGACACCCTTTACATCCTGATAAGTTTCGTGTCCTTTTCCGGCAATCAGGATGACATCTTGCGGTTGGGCCAACATACATGCGGTACGGATAGCTTCTTTGCGGTCGACAATGCTGATAACTTTTTTCATGTCGTCCTTGCTAAGTCCCGCTAACATGTCATTGATGATGTCTTGCGGCTCCTCGAAGCGTGGATTATCAGAAGTGATAATTACTTTGTCACTTCTTTGAGCAGATTCTTTTGCCATTAAAGGACGTTTCCCTTTGTCACGATTTCCTCCCGCACCTACTACTGTAATGACTTGTCCTCTTCCTCTTAACACTTCATGAATGGCTTCCAATACGTTTACTAAAGCATCGGGTGTATGTGCATAGTCAACGATGGCTGTATAGCCTTTGGGAGAACGTTTGGCATCGAAGCGTCCGGAAACAGGGCGAAGCATACTCAGTTTTACCAATATATCTTCCGGGCGTTTCCCTAACAGGCAAGCTGCTCCATATACAGCCAGCAGGTTGGATGCATTGAAGCGTCCGATAAATTGCACGTTAACTTCGCGGTTATTAATGTCAAGCAACATTCCGTCAAAACTGTCTTCCAGTACTTTGCCTTTGAAGTCACAAAGAGAATGTAATGAATAGGCAGCCACTTTGGCTTTGGTGTTTTGCGTCATGACCGTACCGTTCTTGTCATCTAGGTTAGTCAGTGCAAAAGCTTGTTTCGGAAGATTGTCAAAGAATGCTTTCTTTGCTTTCAGATAATTTTCAAATGTCTTGTGGTAATCCAGGTGATCACGGGTAATGTTCGTGAAAATGCCACCGGCAAAAGTCAGACCACTGATACGTTTCTGTACAACAGAATGTGAACTGACTTCCATGAATACATATTTGCATCCTTCATCAGCCATACGTCCCAGCAACTGATTCAGTGTAATCGGGTCTGGAGTAGTATGGTCAGTAGGGATGGCCTCTCCGTCAATGTAATTGCACACTGTAGAGATTAATCCGGCCTTATATCCAAACAAGCGGAACATATTATATAATAAGGTAGCGATGGTCGTTTTTCCGTTAGTACCAGTTACTCCTACTAATTCCAGTTTGGAAGTCGGGTCTCCATAGAATGTAGTAGCAAGTTTGCCAACAGCTTCTTCTGTGTCTGACAATTGTACATAAGTCACATTAGATTCTATGTGTACAGGCAGTTGTTCACAAACAATTACTGTGGCTCCATTCTCAATGGCTTTGGAAATATAGTTATGTCCGTCAGCTTGCGTTCCTTTTACGGCTACAAACATGAATCCGTTTTTCACCATGCGAGAATCCATGTGAATACCATTTACCTCCAGGTTGGTATCTCCTATGATTTGCTGTGCGTTGACAGCTTTTAGCATATTCTCAAGTTTCATTGCTTTCTAGTTTAATGTTAATGTTATTGTTTGTCCTTTATGTAAATAAGAGCCTGCATTCAGGCTTTGTCTGATTACCTTTCCTGTACCAGATAAGCGTACACGGAGTCCTTTGCTTTCCAATAAATAGACTGCGTCCTTTGCTCCCATACCTCTTACGTTAGGTACTAAATTCTTTTCCGTATTTGTTCGCTTCAGTTCTGCATAAGTCGTTGTGCAGTTCGCTTTGCCCCAGATAGGAGTACTGCTTTTCGGTATGCTTGAACTATTACTCTGAATATTCAGATTCTGTAATACATAAGATGCTTCGCGCAAGTCTCCATTCTTTACTTCAGGAATAATAATTGAAGTTGAGTCTTTTGCTGAGGCTAAATCCTGATACAGATGCTTAGCATAAATACGTTCAGCAATCCGGCTGAATACGCTACCAGCTTGCAAACCTCCTGATGCAGGACCATGCGGTATCTGAATGGATACCATACAACTGTATTTAGGCGCTTCAGATGGGAAATAGCCGCAGAAGCTGACTAAGTAACTTACTCCTCCAGCTTTGTATCCAGCTTTCCCTTGAGAAACCTGGGCGGTACCTGTTTTTCCGGATACACTAAACTGCTTACTTCCGGCAGGCTTGGCCAGTCCTTGAGAAACCACCTTTCGTAGAATCCCTTGAATCATGGTCAGAGTAGTGTCCGAACAGATTTTAGGATTTACAATCTCTGTCGGGAATTCTTGTATGATTTCTCCATCTTTTGCGATAGCCTTTACAAACTTAGGCTTGACCATGACTCCGTTATTGGCTATGGCATTGTAAAAATTCAGCATATAGATAGGAGGAATCATCGTTTCGTATCCGATACTCATCCAAGGCAAAGAGGTCTTGGCGAAGTATCGTTCTTTAGGCCCCAATATACGAGGACTTGCTTCTCCTACGAAACCTAAATTTAAAGGTTTGTCAATGCTCATGCGTTTCAGCCCATCTATAAATTTCTGTGGATTGTCTCCGTAAAATTTGTCAATGATGCTTGACACGCCGACATTGGATGACACTTCCATGATTCTGGTTACATCTATTTTTCCATATCCGCCTTTATACCAGTTCCAGTCCTTCATGTTGCTTCCGTGCATATTGACCACACCATTGCCCGTGTCTACCATGTAGTCAGGGGTGATAAATTTATCTTCCAGTGCGACCATGATTGAAGCCGTCTTGAAGGTAGAACCCGGTTCCATCAAGTTACTTACGGCGATATTTCGCATTTCATAATAGTTCCCGTCACCTGCTCGGGTCATGTTTACGTTAGCTTTTACTTCTCCAGTTGCTACATCCATGACAATGGCTACACCAAATACCGCTTCAAGATTCTTTAGCTGGTCTACAAGAGCCTTTTCGGCAATATCCTGCATGTCGACGTCTATTGTGGTAATTATATCACAACCGTCTACGGCAGGTTTGTCGATGATGTTCAGATATTTGTTCATGACTTTCTGACGGTGAGTAATACCATCCTGTCCTTTCAAGATAGAATCGTACGTCAACTCTATTCCGTTCTTTGCTCCCAATGTTACATCCGGATACATATCGCCTAACGTACGTGCCGCCAATGAACCGAATGGCTTTTTGCGCTGGTTGAAAGCCAGTTCATGAAATCCTCCTTTAAATTTACTTAAGTTGAATACGGGCAATTTCTTGGCTTCTTTGTATTCAATGTAAGAAATACGTCGTGGATAGAGAAGATAGTTCCGGCTCTTCTGCCGTCTGCCTTTCAAGATGTGCTGGCGAAATTCCTTTGCACTTTTATCAGGAAAGATTTGATGAAGCCCTTCGCATATTTCCGTCAGGTGGTTCATCAGCATGGTGTCTTTTGTTTCTCCACCTGCCTTGAAATCCATGTAAATCTTATACTCCGGCAGACTGCTGGCCATCAGTTTCCCATCTGCAGAAATGATATTGCCTCTGGTGGGATGGACAATGACATTCTCTTTGATGAAACGGTCGGCCACATCCTTCCAGTATTGTCGCTCTGCAAACATGATAATTGCTGCTTTTGCAATAATTGCAATAGCCAGCAATGCCATGATGAACATAATGAGCGTATATCGTAATATGATATTTTTTTGTCCTGGTACCATTTTAATCCTTGTTTTTTATTAGATAGGGTGGTGTGGAAGCTGTTTCCAGTGGAGTCCCTTCTGCAGAAATATACTCTTCAATGCGCGACTGGCGGCTTTTCTCCGTCAGCTCAGAGGAAATAGTCAGTGCGTCATATTTGGTATCGATTAATTCCTTTTTCAAGCGGTCTATTTCAATCATTTCCTGCTGACTGGAATAGCGGTTGTCTATGTACAGGATGACAAGAATCATAATCAGTATGATTAAGTTAGCTTGTTTTCTCATCAGGTGTACCAGTACTTCCCCTCCTAATATGCTTCTCCAGGTAATATGTGGAGAATCTTGTGGTGTCATCTCTTGGTGTTCCATGTGTTACTTCTTTTCTGCGATTCTCAGTTTGGCGCTGCGTGAACGTGGGTTACGCTGTATTTCGTCCTCGCTGGGGATAATAACCTTGTTGTTGATTAACTTGAATGGAGTTTCTACGTTCCCGAAAAAGTCCTGTTTAGCCTTTCCTTCAATGTTACCCGTTTTCATGATGTTTTTCACCATGCGGTCTTCCAGTGAATGATAGGTTATGACTACCAGTCGTCCTCCGGGCTTGAGAGCTTCCGTTGCAGCATAAAGCATTTCTTTCAGCGCTTCCATTTCTTGGTTTACTTCTATTCGAAGAGCCTGAAAAACTTTTGCTAATTCTTTCTTTTCTCTTTCTCTTCCGTAAAGTGGTTTTACAATCTCAATGAATTCCCCTATGGTCTCCACTGGCTTTTGTGCTCTGGCCTTTACAAGTGTGGCAGCCAGTTTACGACTGTTTTTCAACTCTCCGTAAAGATAAAACAGGTCAGCTAGCTTTTCCTCCTCATACGTATTGACAATATCGGCGGCAGTAATGCCTGCACGTTTGTTCATTCGCATGTCCAGTTTTCCGTCAAAGCGGAAAGAAAAACCGCGTTCAGAGTCATCAAAATGGTGAGATGAAACACCTAAATCGGCTAAGATGGCTTCTACTTCTTCCACTCCGTAATAGCGAAGGAAATTGTGCAGGTAGCGAAAATTACTTCTGACAAAAGTAAAACGTTTGTCGTTGATAATATTTCTTTCCGCATCGGCATCCTGGTCAAAGCTGAACAGCCGGCTCTTACTGTCCATGTTCCGTAATATTTCTCTGGAATGTCCTCCTCCTCCGAATGTGACGTCCACGTAAGTGCCTCCAGGTTGAAGATGCATGCCTTCAATACTCTCGTGTAATAGTACCGGTATATGATATGTAGACTCTGTTTTCTCCATGCGATTTTCTTGTAAATTCACCTTATTATATATTCAAGCGGTAAAATTAGAAATTTCCATAGAATCACGCATCATGTTTTCTATAGAAAATTTGAATAAGTTATCAACAGGTTACTCTTTCTGTGCAAAACAAGGAAGAAACGTCAAAGATTTGTCTTAATGAAATTAGTTCTGCAATTTTTTTTGTCTGTATAAGTGTATTTTTTGTCATAAAATGAGTGTCTTTTCAAAAGATGAGTTACTTTTGCAAAGTAAACTTTTGTAGAATGGGTGAAAATTCAATATTTTTAATTGACATTGACAAAGTATTGAGAGACAAAGCAGGGAAAAAGGCTGACCGCATACCGCGTTTTTTAGTGTCATACTTAAAGCATATTGTGCATCAGGACGAAATTAATGTGTTCCTGAAAAGTGTTGCCGACAAGACCGGTGTGGATTTTCTGGAGGCTTGCATGGAATTCCTTGACATTAAGCTGGAAGTGAAAGGGATAGAGAATCTTCCTTCCGATGGCTTATGCACGTTTGTGTCTAATCATCCTTTAGGAGGACAGGATGGTATCGCCTTAGGCTATATATTGGGCAAGCATTACAATGGTCGCATAAAATACCTTGTAAATGATTTGCTGATGAATCTTCATGGGTTAGCTCCATTGTGTATTCCTATTAATAAGACTGGGTCTCAGTCGCGCGATTTTCCTAAGATGGTAGAGGCTGGATTCCGCTCTGATTCTCATATTATTATGTTTCCGGCTGGCATCTGTTCCAGAAGGCAAAAAGGAGTGATAAAAGATTTAGCCTGGAAGAAAACCTTTATCTCTAAAAGTGTGGAAACACAACGGAATGTCATCCCGGTGCATTTCGAAGGAAGAAATTCTGATTTTTTCTACAATCTGGCCAATCTGTGTAAATTTTTAGGGATTAAGTTTAATATAGCCATGCTTTATTTGGCTGATGAAATGTTTAAAAACCGTCATAAGACCTTTAAGGTAACAATTGGCAAACCGATTCCATGGCAGACGTTTGACAAATCACGTTCGGCAACGGAATGGGCGGACTATGTAAGAGAGTTAGTTTATAAACTGTGAAAAGAAAATACGATTTAATCATTGGATTATGGAAGATATAATTGCTCCGATTGACAAGGAAGTTCTAAAATCGGAACTAACGGAAGACAAGCGCTTAAGATTTACGAACAAGAGCAACAACGAGATTTACATTGTTACATGGAAGAATGCGCCTAATGTGTTGAAGGAAATTGGGCGTTTGCGTGAAATTGCATTCCGTGCCGCTGGAGGGGGAACCGGTAAGTCAATGGATCTTGATGAATATGACTTGATGGAAAATCCTTATCAGCAATTGATTGTATGGGATCCTGAAGCTGAAGAAATCCTGGGTGGCTACCGTTATCTGTTAGGAGATGAAGTGGAGTTTGATGCCGAGGGTAAGCCTTTGCTGGCAACAGCTCACATGTTCAATTTCTCCGAGAAATTCCTGAAAGACTATTTGCCTACCACGATAGAATTAGGACGCTCTTTCGTGACACTTGAATACCAGTCTACTCGAGCAGGTTCAAAAGGACTGTTTGCCTTGGATAATTTGTGGGACGGTCTAGGAGCGTTGACGGTCGTCATGCCGCAGGTAAAATATTTCTTTGGAAAGATGACCATGTATCCCAGCTATAACCGCTTCGGACGTGATATGATTCTTTATTTCCTGAAGAAACATTTCAATGATAAAGATAAGTTGATTACCCCGATGCAGCCTTTGCTGATTGAAACCGATGAAAAGGTACTTGAGAAGCTGTTCTGCCACGATACCTTTAAGGAAGATTATAAGGTGTTGAATACAGAGGTGCGCAAGTTGGGATATAACATTCCACCTTTGGTGAATGCCTATATGAGCTTGTCACCGACCATGCGTATGTTCGGTACGGCGATTAATGATGGCTTTGGTGATGTGGAAGAAACCGGTATCTTGATTGCCGTGGATGAGATTCTTGAAGAAAAGCGTGTGCGTCACATCGAATCCTATCTGCGTGAACATCCGGAGGCTCTGCAGATAACTTCTGGAGCCAATCCGGTGGTAAATAAAACGCGGAAATAATAATATTCTTTATAGAGCAGGCAGGCTGTTCCCGTTTATTTTTCGGTATAGGTCAAGTGCATAGACATCTGTCATACCGGAAATATAATCGAGTACAGCCTGAATTTTTTCATATAAGGTAGGAGCCTGGATATGATATTGGCTGGACACTCGGTTGATTAACAACTGGGAATACGCCTTTTCCGGGTATCTTACGGCTTCAATCATTAAGTCGACCAGCGTGGTGATTACCTGATAACCGGCCAGTTCGATGTCGACTACATCTTTCGAGCAATAAATTTTTTCAAAAGCCGTATGTGAGCAGTTCTCATAAGCTTCTCTGACTCTTGAACTGAGCTTCTGAATCAGCGTTCCTTGAAATTCACCTTTTAGAATTTCCTCTTCGTGCAGAATAAAGGTGTGTACACATTCACTGATTAATACTCCGATGGCCGATGAACGCAGGTAGGCTATTTGTTCGTTGGTGTCGTCCACCATTTTGCATATCGATTGAATATGGTCTAACTTCTCGGGGGCAAAGAAACGTAAATACAATTCTTTGGTCTCCTGTGTGGTCAATATTTTTAGTTTATGCGCATCTTCTATGTCCATCATCTGGTAGCAGATGTCATCTGCCGCTTCTACAAGATACACCAGCGGATGGCGGCAATACTTCAATGGCTCTCCTTCCTTGCTAATCTTTTTAAGTCCCAGTTCATGAGCTATCTTTTGAAAAGCCTCTTCTTCGCTGGTAAAAAATCCGAATTTCTGTTTGCTTCCGGCCAGTTGCGAGGAAAAAGGATATTTCACGATGGCAGCCAGCGTGGCATACGTCAGTACAAAACCGCCGGGGCGTCGTCCCTGAAACTGATGGGTGAGCAAGCGGAATGCGTTGGCATTTCCTTCGAAGTGAGTGAAGTCATCCCATTCCTTTGCTGAAAGATATGCTTGTAAGGTCCGTCCTTTTCCTTCGGAAAAATACGTGCCGATGGCCTTTTCTCCCGAATGACCGAAAGGAGGATTTCCCAAGTCATGCGCCAGGCAGGCGGCCGATACAATGGAGCCTATTTCTGAAATATGCGTATCATGCAGTTCCGGATGAAGCTTTAATAGCTCGGATGCGATTTTATTGCCGAGCGAACGCCCTACGCATGAAACTTCCAGGCTGTGTGTCAGTCGGTTGTGTACGAAGATACTTCCCGGTAAAGGAAAGACTTGTGTCTTGTTTTGCAAACGCCGGAAAGGAGCTGAGAATATCAGGCGGTCATAGTCACGTTGGAACTCTGTACGGTCTTCTTTTCGGGCTTCATGAAGATTCTCCAGACCGAATCTTTTATTTGATAGCAATTGTTTCCAGTTCATAATGTAACTCCTTTGTGATGTGGTACTTAAATTTAAAGAAGCTCTAAAAGTTAAGTGCAAAAATATAAAAAAATGGTAAACGTAACTATTAATTCTGTGGATTGTGTAACTTCGCAACTTCATAAAAGCATAAAATAGATGAAAATACAGATTATAAATACTTCCCGGCATCCGTTGCCGCAATATGCTACTCCACAGTCGGCTGGAGTAGATCTTCGTGCGAACCTGAATGAACCGATTGTGTTGAAGCCTTTGCAGCGTTGTCTGGTACCCACCGGATTGTTTTTGGCGTTGCCACAGGGGTATGAGGCTCAGGTGCGTCCGCGTAGTGGACTGGCTATCAAAAAAGGTATTACCGTATTGAATTCTCCGGGAACCATTGATGCCGATTATCGGGGAGAAATCAATGTGATATTAGTCAACTTATCAGCTGAAGAGTTTGTGATTGAAGATGGTGAACGTATAGCACAGATGGTGATAGCTCGTCATGAACAGGCTGAATGGGAAGAAGTGGAAGTGTTGGACGAAACGGAGCGTGGGGCAGGAGGATTTGGTCACACAGGAACCGTATAAACCTGAATGTATGAAAAAACTATTAGGAATCATCGGGATGGTTTTCCTGCTGTTTGCCTGTGGTACCACCGGAAAGCAGCATTCGGCAAAGCAAAACTTGGCAAATGAGGAAAGGGATACCTTGTCATACGAACAGCGCAGGAAGTATAATTACTTTTTTCTGGAGGCAGTTCGCCTGAAGCAGAAGGGAGAGTATGATGCTGCGTTTGAACTTTATAAGCACTGTCTGGATATTTATCCGGGTTCCGCTCCAGCTTTATATGAGATTTCCCAGTTCTATATGGTCTTGGGCCAGGAACAGAAAGGCGAAGAAGCGCTGAAGAAAGCAGTACGTTCGGATGAATCAAATTTCTGGTATAAACAGACTTTGGCGGCTTATTACCAGCGGAAGCGTGATTGGGCGAAAGCCATTGCCGTGTATGACGACATGGCACATCAGTTCCCGTCCCGATTGGAACCGCTGATGGCATTGGTCGATTTGTATAATCAGACAAAAAGCTACGCACAGGTAGTTTCTGTGTTGAACCGTCTGGAAGAACTGGATGGAAAGTCTGAGCAAATCAGTATGGAGAAGTTCAGAATGTACCTGCTGATGGATAATCAGGAACAGGCGTTTAATGAAATTGAAAGTCTGTCGAAAGAGTATCCGTATGATTTACGCTATCAAACGATTTTAGGCGATGTGTACCTGAATAACGACAAGCCCGAGGAGGCTTATGCGGTTTACCAGCGGATTTTAAAGGAAGAACCGGGATATGCACCGGCTTTGCTATCAATGGCTTCTTATTATAAACAGTTGGGTAAGGACAGCCTGTATCGTCAGCAATTGGATACCATTCTGTTGAATGAGGATGTGGAGTCGAACACTAAGATGGAAATCATGCGTCAGCTTATCCTTCAGTCGGAACAGACCACGAAGGACAGTACACAGATTGTATCCTTGTTCAAGGAAATCTTGGACCGTCCGCAGCAAAATGCCGATTTGGCCATGCTTTGTGCACAATACATGATTACAAAGCACATGGAAAAAGAGTCTATACCTGTACTGAATCAGGTTCTGTCGCTCGATCCGGAAAACAAGCCTGCACGCTTACAGTTGCTCAGCTATGCTATTCGTGACAATAACCTCGATGAAGTGATTCGTGTGGCTACTCCTGCGCTGGAATACAATCCCGATGCCATGGAGTTCTACTATTATTTAGGCTTGGCTCATTATCAGAAAGAAGAAACGGATAAGGCTATGGAGATTTTCCAGCAAGGGCTGAAGCAGGTAAATGAAAAGAGTGATAAAGGAATTGTCTCAGATTTTTATGCCATTTTAGGAGATTTGTACCATTCTAAGGAAATGAAAGCAGAAGCTTATGCAGCCTATGATTCTTCATTGGTTTATAATCCGAACAACATCGGTACGCTCAACAACTATGCTTACTATCTGTCTGTAGAACGGACCAATCTGGATAAAGCCGAGGAAATGAGTTACAAGACCGTAAAGGCAGAACCTGAGAATGCGACTTATCTGGATACTTACGCCTGGATTCTGTTTGAGAAGAAACGCTATACCGAAGCTCGTATTTATATCGAACAGGCCATGAAGAACGGAGGAGACAGCAGTCAGGTGATTGTGGAACATTGCGGTGACATTTATTATATGTCAGGCGAAAAGGAAAAAGCGCTGGAATACTGGAAAAAGGCGGATAGCATGGAGAATAAGGAAGAAGACGGAGCTACTCCGCGTACAGAAGCTGAATTGAAGCGCTTGAAACGTAAAATCGCATTGAAAAAATACATAGAATGAAACGGTTTATTTACTGGGTATATGTGGTGTGCCTGATTGTATTGGCCTCTTCTTGTCGTTCTCTGCGTCATGCAGAACGCGCCCCGATGATTGGTGGACTGAAAGGAGAAGAGTATCAGGAAAAGGTAATTTCCGGTCTTCCTCACTGGAATTGTGTGACAGGAAAGGTCGCTTTGAACCTGAATGTAGACGGGGGGAAGAATACGAAATTATCGGCTACGCTCCGAATGAAGAAAGGAGAAGTCATACAATTGTCGGTGGCTCCTTTGCTGGGCATTGAAGTGGCACGTCTGGAAATTTCTCCAGACCGTATTTTAGCCGTCGACCGCCTTCACAAGCAGTATGTGGAAGTTTCTTTTGATGAGTTGAACCGGATGGCCAATCTGAATCTGAACTTTAATGTGCTGCAGTCTTTGTTTCTGAACGAAATCTTTTTGCCGGGTAAGGAAACCGTTGAGGTGTCCGATTTGCATCGTTTCCGGATGACATCAGAAGGAGACCGTGCTCTGTGGGAAGTAAAAGATACCCGAAAACTGGCCTACCGTTTCCGGACTACGGCCGATAAAGGATGGCTCGAAAGCACTTCTGTGGCCCTGTCTGGCACTCCGTATGCATTAAATTGGACGTATGGAGATTTTGGAAAATTGGGTACGGCTTATTTTCCTCAGCATATATTGGCAGAGTTGCAGGGGACTGGAAAAACTTATAGTCTGGACATGAAGCTTTCCCGTATGTCAGTGGGAGAAGACTGGGAGACGCGGACAAGCCTGTCTTCCAGATATAAGAAAATAGAATTAACAACCTTGCTCAAAATGTGGCTGGAAAGATGAAACGTTTTGTAGCCATATCTTGTATTTGCTTTTGCGTTTGTACGCTTGCTGCTCAAACTACTCCGAAGATTCGTCAACTGGAAAAACAGCGTAATGAGCTGAAACAACAGATTGCTGAATCGGAAACCTTGTTGCAGTCTACCAAGAAGGATGTGAAAAGTCAGCTGGGAAACCTGGCTTTACTTTCAGGGCAAATAGAGGAACGACAAAAATACATTCAGACCATAGAAAATGATGTAAAGGCCATTCAGCAGGAGATTGGCCGTTTGGAGCGAGATTTAAAGAGTCTGCAGAAAGAACTGAAAGAAAAGCGGCAAAAATATGAATTGTCTGTAAAATACATTTATCGGAATAAGTCTATACAAGACAAGCTGATGTTTATTTTCTCAGCCGAAGATTTCGGGCAAATGTACCGGCGTTTGCGGTATGTGCGTGAATATGCCGATTATCAGCGTTTACAAGGCATTCAGGTACAGCGGAAGCAAAAGCAAGTGACTGAAAAGGCAAATTCTTTGAAAAACAGCCGGAAGGCGAAGGAAGACTTGCTCAAGCAGGGAGAAGCGGAGAAGGCTAAGCTGGAAGCACAGGAGCAGGAACGCAAGCAGATTTTGTCAAGTTTGCAAAAGAAACAGCGGAGCATTCAGTCGGAACTGGCCAAACAACGTCGTTCTGCGGATAAACTGAATGCGCAAATTGACCGTCTGATAGAAATTGAAATCGAAAAAGCTCGTAAGCGTGCGGAAGAGGAAGCTCGCCGTAAAGCCGAAGAGGCTCGTAAGAAAGCGGAAGCAGCAAAGGGAAGTGCCGAAACATCAGCGTCGGCTAAAAAAGAGACAGCGAAGACTCCTGTCGAGAAGTTAGAAGCTTATAAGGTGGATTCGGAAGACCGTCGCTTGTCAAGTAACTTTGAGAAAAATAAAGGAATCCTTCCTGTGCCAATTACCGGACCATACGTGGTGGTAGGACATTATGGACAGTATCAGGTGAAAGGACTTCGTAATGTGAAGCTGGATAATAAGGGAATGGATATTAAAGGAAAGGCGGGTGCCAATGCCCGTGCAATCTTTGACGGTGAAGTTTCGGCTGTCTTCCAATATAATGGTCTGACCAATGTGCTGGTACGTCATGGAAGCTATATCTCCGTTTATTGTAACCTGTCTACAGTGCGTGTCAAGAAAGGCAGTCTGGTACGTGCCCGTGATGTGTTGGGAGAAATCCATACCAATGCAGAAGGAGAAACGATTTTGCATTTCCAGTTGCGTAAGGAAACGGTGAAACTGAATCCGGAACTTTGGATACATCGTTAAAAATAGCCCAAGTTTCAGAACATAAGTCTGGAGCTTGGGCTATTACGGTAGAGAATATTCTAAAATGTTGAGGTAAATACTTTTATTTTTTGTATACCAGTTTCAGAGAAGTTGATAGCCCCAGGAGAGATAAATCGTTTTTTGCGTTTATTTCCTGTATAATCTTTATCAAAAGTTTCAGGAACTCCTGGTCGTTTAAACGCTTGATTAGGTATTTGAGCTTTTCCTAAATTGGAGATATGAATTAATTTGCATTTGTTCCAATCTGAATTGACATTTATAGAGAGAAACCAGTTCCCTTTTTCTTTTATAATTTGAATTTGAGGATTGGACACAGAATCTGTCTGTGCGTTCAAGTCATATTGTGAGGGCCTAGATTCAGATAAATATAAATTCCCTTCCAGATGAACTGGCAATAGACATTCGTTATAAGGTGTCATGTCCGCCCGTAAAAACAGATTATTGAAATATGACGTATTTCCACATGGGCAATCATGAAGACCCGCTATTTCTGTGCTATGTGGGGTTAAATAAGGAGTTCTTCGATCATCTTTTACTCCAGTAGGCCAAATTTTCCAGGCTATTGTGTTATGAACAAAGCTGACTCCTTGCGATAACTTTATTTGGGCAAGTTCTGGGGAGAGAAATAGATTGTTGTCTATTAATATGGGACCATGATTGACTTCTAAAGACAAATCTTGCAATTTGTTATCGTGTAGGAAATTTCGGGTGATACGGGTTCCTTGCGCCATCCAGTCTAACCAGATTCCACCTTCTGTGCGATAGATGTGATTATGGCTGATTAACATATCTATTGGAGCATGAAACTTGATGCCTGCTATTTCATATCCCCAGAATGTTTGTTCAAGACCAATATCATGAATTTCATTATTAGAGATAGTACTAAAGATGGCACCTAAACTTCCTGCTATTCCAGCTTGGCCACAGTGTGAGATTGTATTATTGCGAATAATATGACTTCCAATGTACATTTTGTCCCATTTATATTGTAGGGCGCGTTCCGTTGTTCTGACAAATGCTTCTGCAGATTCTGATTTATTATCCCATTCGTCTCCATATTTTCCTAGGGTAATTCCTACGCATTTAGAATGACTGATGACATTGTTTTCGATAATCCATCCTTTACTCCAGTGAGTACCTATTAGCCCAGGTTGTTCTGCTGTGGGAGGTGCCCAAGGAGTGGCTGCATGACTCATGTGAAAACCTTTTACATGAATGTAGTTCACGAAAGGCTTGTTAGGATAGAATACGGTTTGTCGGACATTGATTTCTACATTTTGTTGGTTGGGGTTGTGTCCAATGAAATTAGCCCAGATAAAAGTTGTGTCTTGCTCTACCTTTGTAAACCAGAAAGGCTGGTTATGTCCAGTGAAGACAAGGCTGTCCAGTGAAGGCACTTCTTTTAACTGTTTTCCGTTCAGGTATACTTCTCCGGTGTGGCTCCACTTGCCCCGTTCCAGCCAGTCTCCATGGATTGTATCAGCGTATGGGTTGAATGTGCCAAAGAATGAATTGGGGATTTTTATCATCCAGGTATGACGATCTATATGTTTCCAGCCTTTCATCACTTCCGAGCCTTTTATCTCGACCTTTTCTCCTGGTGCGGCACGGAAGATGATAGGTTGCTTTTCTGTCCCTCCCCGTACTGGGCTGACTTGTTCGCGGTAAATGCCTGTATGTACGATGACCTCATCGCCCGGTTGTACTCTTTCGGCGGCAGCTTGTATGGTTTTCAGTGGATGTTGTGCATCTCCTTTATTTTGGTCGGAACCGATAGTGCGGTTCACATGATATTCTCGGCAGATTCCTTGGAAAGGAACTGCCTGAGAAAAAGTTAGAAATGCGATTAAATAGTATTTGAATGTCATCTGAATAGGATTTTATGAATTCTACTTATTACTTTCTATGTCAGTTTTTATTGATGATACGTATTTTTCCTTTTAGTCTGATGTCGTCAAATGAACGGCCTATTTTAATATCAAATTCTCCGGGCTCTACCGTATATTTCATATCTGTATTCCACAGCCCTAGGCTTTTGTATGGTATGATAAACTCTAAACGTTTTTCTTCATTGGGGTTGAGGCTTATTTTTTCGAACCCTTTTAACAAGGCTCGGGGAGTCACTACACTGGATACGACATCGCTGACAAACAGAAGAGGAGTTTCTTTACCTGCTCGTGTCCCGGTATTTTTGACCTTGAAAGATATTCTGATATCTTGACCTGGAGCATATATTGTATCCATTTCCAGATTGGAATATTCAAATTGGGTATAACTTAGTCCGTGGCCGAAACAGAAAGCTGGCAGGTCATCTTTTCGGGAAGAGCCAAGACCATAGCCGGTAGTATATCTGGTATCTTTCTGATAATAGTATATTGGAACTTGTCCGGCATGCTGTGGAATGGTAATAGGTAGTTTGCCGGAAGGATTTACTTTTCCGAATAATATTTCCGCTAAAGCCTGTCCTCCATACATGCCTGGTTCCCATACATCAATAATACCAGGAATATGCTGTGTTGTCCATTCATTGTTTAGTGGTTTACCGTTAACAATAACTACAATGACGGGTATTCCAGTCTTTTGGATAGCACGGATAAGTTCCTCTTGTCTTCCGAAAAAATCGATTGATGGCCGGTCGGCTGATTCTCCATAAGTGCGTAATCCCCAGTCGGGTCGGAGGGCATATCCTCCCACTGCGATAATTGCCAGATCGCATGTCTTTGCCTTCTTCACGGCATCTGCAATGCTATAATCTGATATTTCTCCTCCCTCTTGCAATATTTTAGCCTGAGTGACCGGGTCAGTTGTTTCTATTTTCTCATTAGATGCCTTTCCACGTATGCGTCCGCTATTACTGTAGACTATCTCAGCTTGATTTTCAGCTACTTTTTGTATACCTTCCAAGATGGTAATGACGTTCTCTTCTGGCTGGAGATTGCTCCAGTCTCCTAGTAAAGCCTGATTGTGGGCATTGGGTCCTGTAACAAGGATACGTCTATATTGGCGGGCGTCAATAGGAAGAATGTTATTTTCGTTTTTTAGTAATACGATGTTTTCACGGGCAGCTTCAAGTGCCAGTTGACGGTGTGCTTCCGGAGCATTGATTTCCGAGCCTGCATCTACATAGCGATTTTCAAACAATCCTAGTTCAAATTTTACTCGGAGAATACGTCTTACGGCATCATCAATACGGCTTATGGAGACTTCCTTTTCGGCGACCAGTTCTTCCAGCCATTTTCTCATAAGAGTGGTGTTGTCTCCTGAATAATACATGTGCATGTCAAGACCGGCATTGAAAGCCTGTTTCACTGCTTCTTTTTGGCAGAAAGCTGTATGATGTATCCGACGAAGATTTTCTACGTCTCCCATATCGCTGATATAGAATCCGTTGAATCCTAGTTCGTTTTTTACAACATCCGTTAAGAGCCATTTTGATGCATGTGCAGGGATACTGGCAACATCATTATGTCCGGGCATAATAGTCATTCCTCCTGCCTCAATGGCGGCTTGGAAAGGAGGCAGGAAATAAGAACGGATGGCTCGTTCTGAGAGTTCGGCAGAAGCATGATTGCAACCTCCTATGGATGCACCACCTCCTAATAAATGCTTCATACAGGCTGCTACTTTTTTTTGAGGGTCTTTATTACCTTGTAGACCATGGATTGCATTTTTCACCAATTCACTGGCTAGATAGGGGTCTTCGCCATAGGTTTCTCCAGTCCGTCCCCAACGGGCATCTTGTACAATGTCTATACAAGGAGCGAAAGTCCATTGGTTACCGGTAGACCGGATTTCTTGGGCTGAGGCAGCATAGATATCTCTTACTAGGTTACGGTTGAATGTAGCGGCCATGCTGATGGCAGTGGGAAAAACCGTTTTTCCGGGTAAAACTCCATATCCATGTGCAGCGTCAACTCCTATCAGATAGGGGATTTTCAGTCGTGTCTTTTCCGAATACTCCTGGATTTTGTTTATCTCTTCCGGACGGGCTTCTCCAATCCATGCACCATAGTCAAATTTCCCTTGTTCTAGTATCTTTTCTTTATCCCAAATTGCTACCATGTCCATTTGTCCGATTTTTTCTTCGAGTGTCATTTGAGTAAGTAATGCTTCAACTCTTTTTTCTATAGGTTGTGTTGGATCGAGATATATAGAGGTATCAACACTTTTGGGGGTGCAGGCACTCATGATGGTGGTTATAAGGAAAATATTTATTATAGTTTTCATAGATATGGATAATTAGAATTTTATGTGATACACTTCTTTTTCCTTTAAATAGATTTTTTTCGTTTTTCCTTGATAAACAATATTTAGGAACTCATTTTTTCCTGCTTGTATACCTGCTTCGGTTAATTGTCCTTTTTCCCATTTCATATTTAGAATATGGCCACCATATAAACGGATTCCGTTTACCTTTCCATCAGCGTATTCTTTAGGCCAAGCGGGAAGAAGCTCAATTTTACCGGGCTCTGTATATACGAGCATTTCCATAAAAAGACGCGGTAGGCTTAATACTGCGTCAAGATTGTACACCTGATGTTCCGGATCATGAGAAGTGACCAAGCTGTTGTACACATAATGCCGGCGGCTGAAGCGGTCAAGGTTCGTTTTTATCTTGTTTAGGTCGCCTAATCGTGCAGCTTGCAAGGCCACATGAATTAGTCCGTGTGCGGAACTGGTGTCAAACTCAAAACGTTTGTCCAGTGCTTTCTTCGCGGCATCTCTCAATTGTGGTTCTCCTTTGTCTTTTCTTATTTGAGAGCCTGGAAATACTGGATAAAGATGAGAAAGGTGCCGATGATTATACACATCCAGATAACTAGGGTCAATCCATTCTGCTAAAGCTCCATCCTCATTGATGCGGTAGGCTGGAAGGTGAGTTAGGTAGTGTTTCCATTCTTTCAGGTCTTTCTCAGGAAGGTTAAATTTCTTTCCTAATTCTAGCAGGATGCCAAATACATCACGTGCAATGGCTACATCCATCGTAGCATCACGGCTTAACCATGTATTTGTGCCGTATGCGGCATTTTCGGGAGAGATGCTCGGTAGTATATGATACAAGCTGTCTTTCTCCATCACTAGAAAATCTTCATAGAAATTTGCCATTTCACGATAGAGTGGGAGAACTCGTTTTTTTAGCATGATGTCGTCGCCCATTAGCATGGCATATTCATAAAAAGGACGAATGTTCCAACCTGCTCCTCCTGCCCAACACATCCATGGGAATGATTGTCCAAAATGAGTCAGATAACCATTGGTCGGATCATTGTAATGGGCCACGAGAAAACCTCGGCATCCTAAATAATTTGTGGCGTTGAGATGCCATCCGGGCAACAGATGCTCCACATATTTACAATAAGATTCTGCACATTCCGGTAGGTTACTCATCGCTGCAGCAGAGATAGCCAGATTAATATTGGAATCCCATACGAATCCTCCAATCCAGGCTGGTTTCCATCCGCCCCCCCAGATTCCTTGTAAGGGAGGAGGATATTTGCCACAGGAAGAAATGAGTAGATAGCGTCCCATGGCATGAATCTGTTCCATGAATAAGGGAGTTATTCCTTTTTGGTGAATATCGAAAAGCATCTGTTCTATTGGTGTATTTTCCCATCCGTCGGCTTGCCCTAAATCTAATTGCATGCGACGAAACATTTCTCCATGAACTTCTTTATGAGGCTGTAGAAGTTGTTGGTAGTTTGTAGGAAGACCAAGAAGTTCTTTTTGTATCGCAGAAATATTTGCTGGAATTAACTTTCCATCTCGTGGGACAATACGAATTAGTATAAGAACTTCATCTGCATTGGTGATGTATAGCTCATGCCCATTGCTTGTCATATTACCTCCTTGGTGTGTAACTTTGGCTATTCCGTCATAGCTACCATAGTCATAGCGGTAATCTGCATGACAAGTCATCCAACCTTGTTGGGTTGAAAAGTTAATGGTTTGAAAGGTACTGTCTAAATTATGTTCAAAATGAATACCTTTTCTTCCTGGAGTCTCTTCTAAATTGAGTCTGATTTGGAGTTTCTCTTTTTTATCTGCTTTTAGATGAATTACATTGACGTTGTGAATTCGGTCAGAAAAGATTTCTTCTTTTCTTCCATTGTTTACAATTGTCACTTCTCCGCTTTCCATGTTGAGTTGCCGCCGATAAGAGTGGGATAGGACTTGGGAATTATCCAGATATTTAATGCATAGATCGAATGCTGGATGTGGAATTAATGGCCAGCGCTGAGTAGCCCCCATCTTTTGTAACTGACGTTCCGCTTCCGATGTAATCAAACTGTCGGCTTCATTATTTCTTCCGTCACGAATTAGTTGACGGATCTTTGGGAGTAATGCGGCTGTTTGAGCCACAGTGGGCAAGTGTTTGTTCCAACTACGTATGAATAGTTCCTCATGTACGCAAGTAATACGTTCTTTTTGAGTGCTTCCCCATACCATAGTGCCTTGTTGACCGTTTCCTGTGACAAAAGCATCTTCCCAGCAGGTTGCGGGAAGAGCTGACCAGGTTATCCATTGTTTAGATGGCTTATTTCCGTATGTAAGGCTGCATATACAAAGTGCAATACCTAATAAATATTTAGCTATCATAGTAGTTATTTATTATAAAATCTGAACCAGTTAAAATCGGCAATGCCTCCAATTCCTTCATAGGTCTCAGAATAGTTGAGTAAGGCGAAACGGTTAGCAGTCCAAGGATAGCCTAAATCCATGTGGAGAACTTCACCCACGGGAGAGAAGTCTTTTCCATTTAGACTGTAATACAACCGGGCGGTGAAATCCTTGTCTGTAACGCGGGCGCGGAACCATACTTTATCCTGCTTCAGGTTTTCAATTATTGTGGTTTGTTTACCTTTGTAGCAAAAGATAAGTTTGCGTATTCCATCGCCCTGACGTACAGCTACGTAGGCGTACGGATCTTGGAACACACCGAAACCGGCTATGTTACCGTCTTTCAGTCCGGAAGCATCCATTTCCACTGTACCGGTTGACAACGGTCCTTGTACTCTCTGAGTCAGTGTGTTGCGAGCGGTGGTCAATTCCTTGGCATAGGAAGCCTTTAATCGCATATAGCCTTTCCGTTCGGTGAGTGACCATCGGCTGTTGTCCGGATTGTGGTTCCATTGCCATTGTAGCCCAAGTTTAGTTGAGTTGAACTCATCGGTAGTAGCCGGAGATTTTATCGGATAAGTCTTTCCCACGTTTGGCTTTTGATAAATCGATACATCATGTCCGTTGATACCCAGCATAGGCCATCCATCTATCCATTTCACAGGAAGCAGATGAGGTACACGGCCAATAGCACCACGGTCTTGCATGATGATAAACCACCAGTCTCCGTTTTTCAATTGTACCATTCCTCCTTGATGTAGTCCGTTGGTGGGATAAGAGCTGTCATCCTGAATGACTACCTTGTGTTCGTAAGGACCGTAGATATTTTTGGAACGCAGGCAGACCTGCCATCCTTCCGTGCCTCCTGCAGGACAAAGAATATAATATATTCCATTGATTTTATAAACATGTGAACCTTCCATTCCGGCATGCTTCCCTGAGTTGTGTGCATCGTCCACTCCTTTGTCCCAAATTTTGACAGGCTTTCCTTTTACAGACCGGGCATCGGCATTCAGTTCTGTCACAAACAAATCATGCTGCCCATGTACTACATATACTTTTCCGTTATCATCGAAGAATAGTCCTGGGTCGTACAGATATTCTGGGAAGACTGTTCGTTTCCACGGGCCCTCTACCTTTTCTGCTTCACAGACAGAAAAATGCCCTTTTTCCGTGCCCCAGCCGTAAGGAGTGCAGAATGCTACATAGAATTTTCCATTATGATAGCGAATAGAGTTTGCCCATGAACCGTTTAAGTAAAGGGTTTTTCCATCTTTCATATCATATCCTGGCTCTTCATCGTAGCGGTCTACCGCATAGCCTGCCATTTCCCAGTTGACCAGGTCTTTGGACTTGGCTATGGGGGAACCAGGCACGTAGTGCATACTGGTAGATACCATATAGAATTCGTCACCTACCCGGATGATGTCTGGGTCTGGCCAGTCACCCCACATCAGAGGATTGGTAAACGTACCGTCCCCATTATCGGGACTCCATACTTGTTGTGCATTTGAAATAAAAAAAGGGTGGAATAGGAGTAATAGACTTATGAAGATTGATGCTTTGATGGTCATAAACGCTTGTGTTTTTAATTATAAATAAAAAACGAGTATAGGATTATATTGATAGTCCTTTGATTTCTTTGTCAAAAGTTTTTGGCAACCTTTTGATGTTCAGTTTAAATTTGCTGAACGAAGAAAATTCATTGGATTTTATTCCAATCCTATACTCGTTTGTTTAATAACAGAAACTATTAAAAATTAGTATCCTGGATTTTGGTCAAGTTGTGGGTTTTTATCTCGGTATTGCTGTGGAATAGGGAGATAACGGTTGTGTGGCTGGAATACTCTTTTTTCAATGAGTTCTGTACCTGTCACAGTTGCACGTTTTCCTGGGATGGTTTCCTCATTGTTTACTGTACCTGTAATACGGGTTAAAGAACCATTTAATACTGTTTCTGCCAGCATTTTGCCATTGCTGTCTTTCCAACGTAAAATGTCTGCTCTGCGGAATCCTTCACCAGCTAATTCTACGGTACGTTCCCGGCGGATTAACTCACGTAGTGTTTCCTTTGTATTGTATTTATTTTTATCTACATCAGACATGCCGGCACGCTGTCTAATTTGATTTAGTGCACAATATACACTGTCACAAGGTCCGTCTAATTCATTCTTGGCTTCTGCAAAACTTAGCAATACCTCGGCATATCGGAACATAATGGTATTGGCATTGGCATTCCACATATCGGCATAATATGTGGGGCCGTTACCTAAATATTTAGCCCATATTAATCCTGTTTTAGATGCATTGTCTACTCCACTAGGATCATTGGGGTTATCTTCTCCATTAATTTTCTTGTCTAATGTGTTGATTATTACATCTTCTCCGTCTAGGTTTTTCCAGTTTTGTCCAGGAAAAAGAATTGTGGCTTCCATGCGTGGATCACGGTTTGCAAAAGGATGGGTCGGGTCATAATAATTTCCGGCTTCTTCTTTTGTTAACCCATTATCCATTTCATAAATATCAACCAGATTTTGTGTAGGTACCATGGATGACCATCCTCCGTCTGCATTATTATACATACTTCCAATCATCCAGTTTGAAAGTAAGTTTTGGTCATGTTGGATTGCTAAAATAATTTCTGGTGATTTTTGACCGTCTGTTAAAAATAACTTTTTATATCCGGACGCTGTACCAGAAGTAGAAGGCTCCAATTCATATAAGCCTAACTTGGCAATGGCAACTGCAGCTTGTTTGGCACGGTCATAGTCTCCATAGTATAATGCAGACCGCATTTTGATAGCCAATGCTACACCTTGATTTATAGTTCCTGCTTCTACGGCACCACTATTTAGCATGGGGATAGCTTCGTCCAATTCTTTATATATAAATTGTTTTACCTCTTCTTCTGTATTGCGTGGAACCTGAGCTTCGGCAGCCGTTTCGTATGAATCTATGATAGGAACTCCTCCATAATACCAGTTCTTTTCAAAATACTGCCATGCACGGATTGTTTTTACTTGTCCAATCATGTTATTCTTTTTAGCAGCATCGGTAAATGCTACTTTTTCAATATTGGTCAGGAAATCATTGCAATTACGGATTGTATTAAAGTTATAGAAATCCCATACTTCGCTGACACCAGCAGACATTCCTCCGTTTCCAATATATTTCCAGCCTTCGTGAAGGTGGTAACTAAATCCGATATCGGAGCCGCAATCTGCATATAAAGTCACTCCATCGTCCATCCATCCGCTATAGCAACCTATCATGAATTTTTCAGCGTCTGCTTCTGTCTTCCATGTTGTTTCAGGAGAAAGAGCATCGTGTGGAACGGTATCTAAAAAGTCGTCACATGAGACATTTAATAAAGAAAAACTGGCAATAGCGCTTATAAATATATATTTTTTCATACCTATTTTATTTTTGTCTGTATAATCAGAATGTTAAACTGACACCAAAGGAGTGGGTTCTGAGTCGTGGATAGCCATAACCGTTTGTATCCATACTTTCCGGATCTACATTGACCATCATGTTGTCAATTGTGAATAAATTCTCAGCTGAATAGTATACGCGAAGAGTTTCTATATGAAGTGCTTTCAACCATTCAGTTGGGAATGTATATCCAAACTGTAGATTTTGTAAGCGTACATAGCTGGCATTTTGAATCCAGAAACTGGACATGTTATTCCAAGGATGGCTTGGAGACTTTTTCTCATAAGCAACTCGTGGCATTTTTGCATCTTTGTTTTCTGGTGTCCACGCATCTAACCAAGCTGTAGTGGGACGTGACATATCTCCATTAAAGTCACCGGGTTGCGTAAACATTCGACTGACATCTGCCGCACCCGAGAACATTACGGAGAGGTCGAAACCCTTATAACCTGCATTCAAATTTAATCCAAATGTCCAGGATGGGTCTGTAGAACCTAATAAAACGCGGTCATCTTCTGTCATTTTACCGTCATTATTGGTATCTTGATAAATTAAATCACCACCTTTAAATTTGTTGGTACCAAATGGGTATCCTTCCTGACTTGCATATTTGTCCATCCAGGCTTGTGCTTCTTCATCAGAGTTGAAGAATCCATCAGCTTTATAGGCATAGAAAGAATTTAAACGAGCTCCAACCTGACGACGTTTGTATTTATCATTAGGGTCTACCATAGAGTCTACTCCACCGAGATCCAGTAATTCATTTTTATTGTAAGCAAAATTACCAGTAGCTCCGAATTTCCAGTCTCCCCATTGTTTATGATAACTTAAGGTTACTTCAACTCCTCTGTTTATCATGGCTCCAACATTGTCTTTATAGGCATCTAAGGCAAACTCATTTGGTACGGGTACATCCATGATGATTCCAGTTGTTTTACGATCATAATAATCAACAGATAAGTCTATTGCATTAAATAAAGATGCGTCTATACCTATTCCCCATGTACGTGCTTTTTCCCAACTAATGGTATTTAATTTGTACGATTTTTGATAATATCCGGTTTTTATGGAATTGCCGAACATATAAGTACCATCCAAGTTATAGGTATTTAACCATGGGTAGAAATCATTTAAAGCACTTTGATTTCCTAATAATCCCCATGAAGCACGGATTTTCAGATTATCTAACCAATCTCTACTTCCTTCCATAAAGTTTTCTTCACTCATTCTCCATGCTGCTGAGAAAGACGGAAAATATCCCCAACGATTGCCATCTGCAAAGCGTGAAGATGCATCGGCACGAATATTGGCTTCGAAAAGGTACTTGCCTGCATAATCATAGTTAATGCGCCCAAACCAGGAAATCATAGCTAACTCCCGGGTATATCCTTTGGTTTGTTGAGTTGCTGTATCTCCTGCGTTCATATCCGTCAAATCATTGTTAGGGAAGTTCTTTCGGATACCTTGGTTTTCTGCATAATTGTATTTTTCCAAGTGATAACCAGCCATTCCTTTTATACCATGTTTGCCAAATTGCTTGTCATAATTTAAAAGAGCATCAAACGTAGTACGGTTCCATTCATAAAAACGCTCATCTAACTGGTTCGGATTGGATTTCTTGTTTGCGTTGTATTGGATTTCTTTTCTGAATTCTCGGTAATGTTGTAAATCGTTGACGTATGAACCTGTTAAGGTGGCCTTTAATCCATCTATAATTTGATAGTCTAATGACAATGAACCTGTAAAGTTCTGATTTTTTCGGTCTACGGTTTGATCTGCATCTAACCATGCCAATGGGCTTCCATCTGAAATTGTTCCGTATGTTCCATCTGGATAGCGTCCAACAATCCATGGAGCCATTTTACTGGCTAAATTGATAATTTGATAAGAACCTCCACCTACATAGCTGTCTGTTGGATCGGAGTAGTCATTATTAATGTAAGCCATGTTCATGCGAGCACTGAGTCTGGATGTTAGTTTTACGTCGAGATTTGTACGTCCGCTGAACTGACGTCTCATGGCATTGGGGAGGATACCGGTTTGGTGTAAATAACTGATTGATCCCATATATTTTACATCTTCTGTTCCTCCGCTTACGCTTACGTTGTGTGAATGTTGTACTCCTGTCTGGTAAACTTCATCATACCAGTCTGTGTTGGGGTAATTAGGGTCTGTTCCATCCTTGAATTTCTGGATTTCTGTTGCATCAAATCGAGGGGTCAAACCTTCTTCTTCCATTACTTTGCTGTACAGACGTGCATAATCATACGAGCCCATTCGTTCGATAAGTTTTGCAGGAGACTGTATGCCTACATAACCATTATAGGAGATACGTGGCTTGCCTGTTTTACCGCGTTTAGTAGTAATCAGGATGACTCCATTGGATGCTTTTGAACCATAAATAGCAGCTGAGGCTGCATCTTTTAATACAGAGATACTTTCTACATCGTTCGGATCAATTTCATTCATAGTACTGGTTTCAATACCGTCTACTAAAATATAGGGATCGGCTGAGTTTAATGTTCCTACACCACGTACGCGAATTGTTCCGTTATCTTGTCCCGGTGCACCTCCTCCTGATGTGACAGTTACACCAGGCATTAATCCTTGAATTCCTGTAGACAGATTTTGGATTGGTCTGCTCTCTAAAGTTTTACTATCTACTTGAGCTACTGAACCGGTTAGGTTGGCTTTCTTTTGGGTACCATATCCTACAACAACTACATCTTCCAGTACTTCTGAATCTTCTTTCAACAAAATGTTAAATTCCCGTTGATTCTTGACTGGAATTTCTTGTGTCTTGTATCCAATGTAGGAAATCTGTAGGATGTCACCGGACTTTACATCCAGTGTGAAGTCTCCGTCCATACCGGTGATAACTCCATTAGTTGTACCTTTTACCACTACGTTGGCACCGATAATCGGACCGTTGGCATCGTTCACCACACCCTTGATGCGGATGGTCTGTTGTGTAGCGCGGGCAGTGGAAGCCTTTTTTAGAGCAATTTGTCGGTCATTAATTTCATAGACAACGTCCTGGCCCTCTAGTACTTCATCCAGCACATCTTGAATAGGTCTTCCTTTTACGTTCATGTTCACCTGTTTGTTCAGGTTGATGGCATTCTTATCGTATAAAAAGACGAACTCACTGTTTGCTTCGATATAGTCAAATACACCTTTCACGGTTGTATTTGTCATCTCGATTGTAAAACTTTGGCTTTGAGCATATAACATGTTCGTATGTGAAAAGGCGGATAAATTAAACGAACAAAAGCCAATTAATAATAAAGATTTAAAACTTCTTCCTTTGTTATTAAAATTAATTTTTGTATTTCTCATACATTTGCATTATATTAAGTTCAACTATTTTTTGCGAAGCTTAATCTGGCCGGAAGATATGCCCCCCATATCGCTCCGGCTTTTATTGGTTTATGTAGTGTTTATTGTCATGATTAGTATTATTTTAATGGTTAAACATTAGTTATTTCTGGTCATAACCCATATAGAGTCTTCTTTTTCTTCAAAATCAATAGGGAAGGAGTATGATAGAGTATGCAGAACTTTGCTAAGGCTATTTTTGAGCTCCAGTTTTCCTGAAATTTGTATGTCACTGATGTTATTTTTTACAATAAATTTTTTCCCATAATAGAGTTCTAGTCTCTTTAACACTATTGGTAATGGTTCTTCTTCATATATCAACAGATTGTTAATCCAACTAATGTATTTATTTACATCCACTTTAACAGGTTTTTCCAGATATCCGTCTTTAATCTGAATAAGCTGGTTGGGAACCAAGATTGTTTTATCTTGAGATTTGTTTTCTACTTTTACGCTTCCTTCTACTAATACTACAGAAGAGAGCTGTTCTTCTTGGTAAGAAGATACATTGAATTTTGTACCTAATACCTGTACGCTAAAATTTTTTGTTTTAACGAAAAAGGGTGCTTTCTTGTTATGAGCTACTTCCAAATAGACTTCTCCATCCACAAAAATCTCACGTAAGTTTTCCTTAAATTCATGTGGATATATCACACGTGTGCTGGCGTTAATCCAAAGCCGAGTGCCATCTGCAAGAACAACTTGTGTCTGTTTGCCTGCTGGAGTGATAATTTGGTCAATGTTTTCTTCTTTTGAGGTTTCGTAATGTACTGTATCTTTGTTTACTACTAACGTATTTTTAGAAGTGTAAGCTACTGTTCCATTGGATTGAATTAATACTTCTTTTCCGTTTGATAATTTTAGTTTTATATCGTCTGTACTTTTATTCGTAATTATAGAATCAGTTATCATGGCATACTTTTCGAGCCAATCAGTGTCGTATCCCAATTGGAATTTGCCAGAAACCAATGCTCCGATTGTAATAAGTATTGCAATAGTGGCTGCTGCATAAGTTGATACATAAAAGATACGTCGTTGTCTGATTTTTTGCTGACGTGCGGTCTGTATTTTAATTTGTTCCCATACTTTATCAATTTCTTCAGGCGACTCTACGATTTCTGCTTGCCTGAAGTATTGTAGAAGCATGCGCAAGACTCTATATGTTTGTTGGCGTAATTGTTTCATTTCTTATTACTGTTTTCTTTTAATACGGGGAATATATAAAAATATACTCACTTTATCGAGAAAATTTTTGAGAGAGATGAAAAAATGAAAATTACATTACATATAAAAGCCAAATCTCTTGTATAAAACGAAAAATTTCAAAGCAAATTCTCTGTTTCACACTGTGGGATACAAAAACCACAGTGTGGGATACATATTTCACACTGTGAAATACAAATCCCGCACTGTGAAACAGAGAATATTCAAGGACAAATTGGGAAATGTGCTGAGACTTTTTATAAAAACAAAAGCGGGATATTATGATTGATGGAATTTCGCTATTGTCGGTGTTTTTTAATGACCTTACATGAAACTATTATCTAGTTTTTCAATTTTGAAATGGAATGTAATGGAACCTTCCCACCACATAGAGAAATTAGTCCCCCATAAGTTATTGCTTAGATTGAAATGAATTCCGTTCCGTATATCGGGATAACTGGTGGAGTAATTGAGTCCGTCAGCTTCTCCTATATTGACAAGAAAGGCTTCTTTGCTCCATATACGGTAAGTTCCCGTAGTGGTAACGAGGTCGATGTACCGGTCTATCCCATGCATCTGCCGGTTACCTTTTTCTACTACGTCCATTACGTCTACTCTTTCACCGGTTTTTTCTGCAATAATGGAAATGATATTATCTGCATTGAATGAGAGCCAGTAGGCTTCAGGCAGGCGTACTGCGGGTTTGCGGAAAAGAGTACATGATACTTCTGCTTGTTTTCCATTGTTTGAAATCCATGTTTCGGTTTGTATACGTTCGGGATATACGCCTGAAGGTAGTTCAGGATAAAATGGAAATTTCAATTCAGACACGGTACGTATTCCTTCTTTTTCTTTAGTAGTAGATTGCTTTGTGATTTGTGCGTTAAGAGTAGCACTTATGGCTTCTGAATTTTCTAATCCTGGTTTTCCGAGATCCGCTATTCCCCACTCCGGACGTGTACGCATATAGTTTTTTTGAAATTTGTCATAATCTTTTTGGTTAAACATTTGATAGGATAAACCTGTAATCTGAAATCCTTTCATTAATGATTGGTGCCAGTCAGTCAAAGTAGTGTTCTCTTTGATGTCCTTTAAAGAGATTTGGTCTACTTTCGCGACTTCTTCTATTGCCTCTTTTTGCAAGGAAGGCGGTAATAAAGTTATGGCACTGCCTATATAGGCATCTATTTCTTTCCATGACTGTTCTGCTTTGCTGAATAATTCTGCTGCACGGAAGGCTTTGAATGTATCCATGTTATAAGCATCCCAATGACGCAGATGGGTCTTTATGTCAACACCTTGTGTATGTTCTGCTATCAGTCCTAATACGGCTGCAAAATTTAGTTTTTTTTTTTTCATGGCTATTGAATTTGCCTTCATTTTCCCATCTGGAGAAAAGACGAGAAAGAGTTCGGAATTTAGCCATGCGTATTGGAGAACCTCCATAACCATAAATCCAAGTATCTCCTATTTCAGAAGTAATAATCGGCAAATCATTACGCATACTCCAAAGGACTTCAGCTACGTCGTTTAAGGAAGCTCCTGTGATTTCCGCATTAGGGTAACGTTTACGAATATTTGCATAGATTCGTTTTACATCTTCATATTGATGAGGACCATGATTGTCTCCTGTAAAGTTGATTGAAATCACAGTCTTTTCGTTTGGAAGTAAGGTCTCTTCTCCATAGTCTTGCTGGTAAGCAAGAATTAATTCGTTGCCTTTCGAATCTTTCCAGCGGCAAAACGGAGGAACATCAGGAACGGGGCAGGCTGAATTGACTCCGATATGGAGAAAGCGTATTCCGGCATTGGTCAGTGGAGCTATGATACCTCGTGTATGTCCGGGTACGTCGGTCATTTTGGCTGCAATCGTATGCTTTCCGTATTTGCGGTCTAATTCTTTTGAAAGCTGTAAACAACTATTGAACAAGTCTCGGTTCATTGTTTCCGACTCCACAGTATATGGAACCGCATTCCATATAATATCTCCTTCTTGAATGGCCTTGTCCAATCGTTTGATATCTTCCTCCGTTGCTTCTTGAAGATACTTCCAGATGAGCCAGGAGCCTGTTGTCCATACATAACGGTCGCCGTTATTGTCGGATTTCATTTTTTCTGCGACATCAATAGCCTTAGGTATAAATTCGTGAATGTAACGTTGGGTAACCACTGAACTCAAATTGGTAAATCCGACATCCAAATGTGTTTTAAAAATCACATATACTTTCCGGACTTGTGAGTTGGGCTGTAGAGCCTGGCTGTTTCCGACTATTATATTAAATATCAGAAACAATGTCAATAAAAATTTTAGTTTCATCTTATTTCTGGTATTATTGCACAAATTCTGTATCATTCATGATTTTTTCCTTTTTGTTGGTTCGATGAGTCGGATTCGTCTGAGTGCTTCTGTAATAGAAACTTCCAGTTAAACGGATGTCTTCATAAGAACTGCCTATCATCACCTTAAATTCTCCAGGTTCAACTACTCTTTCGTGGTTTGCATTGATTAGAATCAAATCATCCGGCACGAGAGAAAAGTGTACGGTACGGCTTTCACCCGGTTTTAGGTGGATACGTTCAAATCCGCGAAGGCTTTTTTCATAGGTCGTTGTGGAACTAATGACATCGTTTACATATAATTGTACCACTTCATCACCTTCATAACGTCCTGTATTAGTTATTTTGCAGGAAACTTGTACGCATCCAGTGTTAGTGTAGATACTGTCGATGTGCAAATCTTCATATTTGAATTGCGTATAAGAGAGTCCATGTCCAAAACAATAAAGCAGTCCTTTGTTGGCCACGGTATGATAGTGCATTTCTTCCATGTTGGCATTGGGTTTCGTCGGAATATTCATCGGAAGCTGTCCTACGGTTTTCGGCCAGGTTCCGTTTAGTTTTCCTCCTGGAGTATAGTCACCCTTCAGTGCTTCCGCAATGGCAAGTCCGCCTTGTGCACCGGGATAGCCTGCGGCTAACACAGCGGGGCAATATTTGTCGCCAAAGTTAATGCTGGTTGGCCGTCCCCATATTAACACAAGAACCACAGGCTTTCCGGTTTTGATAAGGGCTTGTAATAGTTCTTCTTGGTGGCCTGGAAGATCCAGGCTGCTTCGTGTACGACTTTCTCCGGAAGTGCTTGAACCATCCCCCAATACAGCTACAATAACATCGCTTTCTTGGGAAATACGTACTGCTTCTGCAATACTTCTTTGTTCTTCGGTAGTTAGCGTGTCACGAATCAGTTCATTCTCCGGCCATCCTTTATTTACTAAATCAATCCCCTTGGAATAGGTGATACTTATATTTTTGTCTTTCGCGTAAACTTTTTTCAGACCTTCATATACACTGATGAAATTATCAAATCCGCGAGGACCGTAATGGGTGGGAACATATCCTTTAGAGTTTGCATTAGGGCCGATGACGGCGATACGTTTGTACTGGTCTGCTAATGGGAGCATCTGTTTTTCGTTTTTAAGCAATACAAGGCATTCGCGTGAGGCTCTTAGTGCGGTTGCCTGGTGAAGGGCGGAAGAAACGATTGTATGGGCATCTTTCCCGGAACCGATATAAGGTTGGTCAAACAGGCCTATCCAGAACTTGACGTAGAGAACCTGGCGCACCAGCTCATCTATTCGTTTCATTGGCAGTTTTCCTTCTTCAACAAGTTCTTTAATGTATCGAGTGTAATCATCAGGTTTGTTAAATTCAGTGCATACATTTAATCCTGCCTTTAATGCTTGTATACAAGACTCTTTTTCGTCTGCGGCCACTTTGTGTACACCAGCTAAACGTCCAATGGCATAGCTGTCTGACACTACATACCCTTTGAACCCCATTTCCTGTCGGAGAATTTCGGTGAGATAATGATAGTTTCCAGACATGGGAACTCCATCGTAATCATTGTAAGCACACATGACTCTCAATGCTCCGGCTTCCTGGAATACCTTGCGGAAAGGGTACTCATGGATGTAATACATTTCTGAAGGAGTGACGTGTGGGTCGGTACGGGCATCCCATTGTCTGGCAGCTTTGCAATCGCCGTATCCGACATAATGTTTTGGGGTAGAAACGACCTTCTGGCTTTGGATACCTTTGGCCATCTCTACACCCAGACGTGCTACCAGATACGGGTCCTCGCCAATGCTTCCTTCCCATCGTCCCCAGCGCTGGTCGCGGGCTACATCCAGAATAGGAGCATAAACATTGGTGTATCCTAATACTCTAGCTTCTTTTCCTTCAATTTCTCCTTGGAGGTAAGCCAGTTCTTTGTCCCATGTGCATCCTAGTCCGTTCATAGACGGGAAACTGGTTGCTTTGGGAGCGCATAATCCTCTGATTCCTTCATTGGAGAAATCTACCGGGATTCCTAATCGGGTATATTCCACGAAGAAACGTTGTGTTTCATGCATGCAGGCCACTAATCGTTTCAAGTCGTAGATTTCTCCATTCAGGTGTTCGTCGATATTGGCGACTCCATTGTGGAGTGCAGTTTGTTTCCATGCCAGGGTTGGTACGCTGTCTTCCAGCACCTTGTTGAACCCGTAATAAGTAACCAGCTGCCCGGCCTTTTCTTCGAGGGTCATTTGTGAAATCAGGTCGTCCAGTCGCTTTTCTACGTCTTGTGTCGGGTCTTCGTAGATGTCTTTTTTCCCGTTCTTGTTGAAGTCAATCCATCCTTTCTTGTAGATATCTTTTTTTTGAGGAAAGGTATCAATGGAGGGTAGTTTGGTTTGCGCTGACAATACCAGTGTTGCGCAACAGAGTCCTAGGGTTAGTTTTATTTTCATTGGTATAATCGTATAAAAGGTTAATATAAAGAAATTTCTCCCAGTCCGGCGCGTCCTTCCGATACCCCTTCGATGGTGAGTCGGAAATAGCGGATTTCTCTGTCTACGGTCATGGGCTTGAATTCCCATCCAGTGCATTCACGTTCGTATAGTGTGAGCCAGTGCTTACCGTCTTCCGAAGTTTCTACTTTGTGGCGGTAAGAAGAACTGTCTTTCTGGAAAACGATGCGGCTTGCCTTGACGTAAGTCTGGTTGCCCAGGTCCAATGTAATGGTCTGGGGAAGTTTGCTGTCTCCGGTAATCCACCAGCTCCGGTCATCTTGGTCGATGATATGTGAGGAAGGATACCCTTTCTGGCTGCTTTCTACCTGAACGGAAGCAATCTTCAAACGAGGCATGCTCAGTACACGCTTTTGCCATGAGCTGGTTTTTACTACGGCATTGTCCTCTTCCTGTCCTTTGAACATGCGGTGGTTTCCGTCCGGAAGGTATTTTCCGCAGAATGCTTGGGTAGTGATTTCTGTTTCTCCGAGAGTAAGTCCGTCGGCCATTGCTTTTATTTTGATGGTGCCAGCCTTTCGGGTAGTACGCACAAATGCGAAAGCTACTCCACCTTCCGCTTTTTGCGGGTTTACCCCGATGCGGGTAATTCCATCGCCTATCAGACTGCCTTCACCCGATACCTGGAAGGTGATTTCTTTCTGTGAGTTGTATACACGGCTGCCGTTACGGTCGCATACGGTGACATAGACCGGAATCATGTCTGAACCATCAGCAACTGGGACGATGCCGTTCGTACGGGCTTCTACGACAAGATGGTCTTCCTTTTCTGGGGTCGTGACTTGATGTACGGCTACCACTTTCCCACCTATCAATGCTTCTGCCTTTAAAGTGCCTGCTTCATATTTTCCGGTATTGAAAACGAAGACCGGGCTTCCTCCTTTTTCCACTATCGAGTGGTAAAGGGGAGTCCTTTCTGCTCGTGTTTGTGTACCTGCTAACTTGCCATTACGATAGAGACGAACTTCTTCACAATTGGAAAAGACCATGATATTTGTAGTGGAGGAAGAAAATTGTTCAGAGGCGTTGTAAGAAGCGATGAATACCATGGGCCCTTCATATAGACCAGGTTGTGAGATGGCTGGAGAACGCATACTCTGCAGCATGAAGTAGCTGAATTTAGGATAGCGGTTCATGTCTACCACTCCGCTGTACATGGTCTCATCTTCACTTCCACGGGCATAATCGTTGTAGCTCCATACGAAGTGTCCTGCCATGTGGGGATTGGCGTCCAGCATGCACCAGTCGAAATAGCCGTTTCCGTTGAGCTGCTCAATACGGCTCCGGCACTGACGCATTTGCTCTTCCTCGTTTTCCTTGAGACTTACGCGCGGTTTTTCACCTACTCCGTCTCCCCATTCACGGCAGAATAAAGGCTTGATGGAAAGCATGTCTTCCATCTGATTGTCCATCACATCTCCGCTTTTGGGGTATCCGGCTACCTGTTTATAAAACACGTCGTAAAAAGGTTCCATATCGGCATGCCCCAGGTAGTCGCCAGCGGTGTACATCTGGTCACCGGGATATTCGGCATGAGAGAACTCGAAGATGGATTTGGCCAGAGATACTGGATAGCGGGATTCGTTGAGAGCTGTTTCCCATAGTACGACAGAAGGGTGGTTACGGTCGCGGCGGATCATGCCTTTTCCCACTTCGAACAAGCGGCGAATGAAAGTTGAATCAGAATTAAAAAACTGCCATCCCGGAATGCATTCCACGACCAGCAGCCCATAGCGGTCGCAGGCTTCCAAAAATGCCGGGTCGTTAGGGTAGTGGGCTGCTCGCACGGCATTGTATCCTCCTCTTTTTAGATCAATCACTTCACGTTCCTGCATGGAATTGGAGGCTGCGTCACCTACGTTGGGATAAGCCTGGTGCCGGTTGGCTCCTCGTAGATAAAGTTTTTTCCCGTTGATGAAAAAGCCTTCCTTGGCAGTGTAGCGGATGTGTCGGATGCCAATTTGCTGCTGCCTCTCGTCAAGGATTTTCCCCTGTGAAATCAGCTGAGTCTGTAATGTATAGAGGTTAGGGCTATAAGGATGCCATAAGGCCGGATGGGCTAGTGGGAGGTCTTGTTCCACGGTTGTGGCTGATTCCCGGTTTAGCTTGCTTTGGGTTTTGTTTTCTGATACAGTTTTTCCGTTTGAGTCGATGAGGCGTGATACCACTTGTAGATACATTCCTTTATCGGATAAGTTACGGATATGAGTGGAGACATGTGTCCGGGCAAATTCAGGACTAACTTCAGGGGATGTTATGAATTGTCCTCCTCCGGCTACGATGTCTTCTTGTAGCTCATCGGTAATGTAAACTTTGTCTGTGATGACCATGTGTACATCTCGATAGATTCCACTATAATAGTAGAAGTCCATTCTCTCCTGGGGTTTACCCGGAGGGGTAAGCGGATCATGTGCGGCCGATACTCGTACGGCCAGTACGTTGTTTTCGTCCCAGCGGATGCGTCCGGTCAAGTCGGCGATAAAGCCTAAGTAGCCTCCGTGATGTGTGGTAATCTTTTCACCATTCAAATAGACTTCACAATTGGTCATTACTCCTTCGAATGATACCACGACACGTTTGTTCTTATAGGCTTTGGAGAGAGTGAAGTAACGGCGATACCATCCGATACCGTCATAGATAGTATTTCCACCGCAATGTTTCGTTTCTAGCTGCATGATGTGGGGAATTACTATGGGCATCCAGGAGGAGTCATCTAGGTCTGTGCGTGCTCCATTGTTGACCTCTCCTCGGTAGAATGCCCAGTCATTATTCATGTGGAGTATTTCCCGTGCGGAAGAGTTTGCTCCGGTGCCATGAAGTACGGCACCGAAAAGCGTTAAAAAGAATAAAATAAAGTGTTTCATGGTCATTTGAATTTTAGTTTCTGATTTCTGCTCCTTGTGGGTAGGGAGCTACTTCGATTGCTTTCAGTACGGCTCCGTTGGCAGTCTGGCGTAACCCCATAACCAGCACGTTTTTCTTTCCTCCGAAGTGCAGCCAGCATTCTGGTAAGTAGTATTCTCTTTGAGGTCCTGCTTCCCAATGGCGCCCGATGTTATGTCCGTTCAACCACATGTAACCGTTACCGGATGCGTTGATGCGTGCCAGCCATGGAATCCAGATATTCTCCTTTTGTGCAGGCAATTCAAATTCAATGCGATACCAGGTAAATAGCCCATCAGGAGTACTTTGGGGTTGTACCTTATTCCCTTTTCGTGGAATTTCGTATGTGGTGTCCAGTTTGATTTTGGTCCAGTTTTCCGGTACGTATTCGGGTAGGTGCCATCCAGCAGTAATTCCACCCATATCTGTAGCACATTCCCATTCTAGTGGATGGGTCAGGGCAGATTTTGTGACAGACAGTCCGGCTTGTCGTATACCGGCTAGTTCTTCCATTGGAAAGTAGCCGTGGGCATGGCCTAGGTTTTCATAGGCTACGAGGATTTCATTGTTGCCTTCTTGTAGGAGACCAGTTACATCAAAACGGTTGTCATATTCATCGGGGCGGATGCGCTCAAAACAGTCACGGGTTGTCCAGCTCTGTGCATCGGCTTGGTCAGGAAACAGTCGTCTGGCTGGTTTCCCGTTTACGAGTACTGATACTATGTCACGGGTGAACATATTGAACAGCAGGAATTGCTCATTTGTAGCTTGGTGTGCATCCAGTTTTACCTTGGCCCGGTACAGGCTGTAACGGAAATCGTTGATGCCTAAGTCTGAAAGAGAAACCAGGCATGGAGTAGATATCCAACGGGCTTTCTTTGAATCGTCTTCCTTTTTCAGTGCAGAAGCTATACGTACCGGTTGTGGAAGCCGGTCAGGTGTTAACGCGCGCATAGCAGGCTGCGGCCACCAACTTCCTTCGTTGGCGGAGCTTCCGGCAGGAAGTACATATACTTTGCTGCCTAACGCGGGAAGGTCGAAAGTGATTTCTATCGGATTGATGTGTGGTAGAGGGCCGTCTTCATTTCCGGAAGCAGAAATCAATACTTTTTCCCCATGCTGATTGATGTTGTACATCGATTCAGAATGTTTTCCTGATTTTCCAGGAACTATTCTAACATGTCCTTTGATACTCTGTTTGGGGTCAGTGTTGTGCAGGAAAATGAAGCGAGTGCCGTCTTGTGCCACCCGAATACCGCCAAATAATGACTTCGGAGCATTCTCCAGCAGGCAGGGGCCTCCTTCTGCCCGGACTAGTTTCTTGCCGTAGGTTTGGATAAAGCTACCGAGGGCTTTCGATTCATAATACTTATCGCTCGTGGCTCCGTTTTCACGCAGTGCCGCATTGTAGTCATAACTGGTGGTCATTCCTCGTGCACCCCATCCGTCGAAGTGGCTTCCTCCGAAAAACATATAATAGTTCAGGCCTGTAGCTCCGCCCAGCATGGACATAAGTCCCAAAGCTTTGAAATGGCGTGCATCTGAATAATGTTCTTCGCTTAAACGGCCGGTGACCAGCGAGAACCAGCCTCCTTGGAGTTCTGTGACGAATCCTGGGGCGTTGGGCTGGGATTGCCGGAGGGCGGCCATGCGGTAGGCACAATCTGGAGCAGAAGAGAGTCCTACATAGTAATTATCACTATCAAAGACTTGTGATAGTTCCGGGTCTTTACTGTTCCTGCATTCTTGTGTCAAACAAGTAAATACTGGAATGTCTATGTTATTTTTTCTTACAGATTGATATAGAGCCTTGAGTAGTTCTTCCTTATTACTGCAATCATGATGATTGTATTCATTCTCAATTTGAATGAGGATAATTCCTTTTTCCCCTTTGGGCTTATGGGTAATCTGTTCTTCAACAAGTTCTTTACATATTGCATTGTACCAGTGTAAACACCAGCATATATGCTGATGGTCTGCACTTCTTAACCAGAAATCGTTGAATCCCTCTGGTCGGAATTTTGCTATCCATCTAGGATAGCCACCTCCTGAGTATTCAGCACAAATGAATGGACCTGGACGTACAATTGTATATAAACCAAATTCATCCTGTGCCATTTTAAGCCATCGTTTTAAGTCTGCAAAATCAAAATTGCCTGGAGCATCAGGGCTATTAGGCATTTTTCGTTCATGCCAGTTCCAGGGAATATAAGTTTCTACAGTGTTAAATCCTGCTTCTTTAATTTTCTTGAAGCGGTCTCTCCATAAAGGTTCTGGACAGCGAAAATAATGAAAGGCTGCACTATAGATGAATACATCTTTTCCATCAATGGTCATACAAGAACCATCATATCGAATACGGTCGGGATGAGGGAAGTGTTTATTGCTTTCTTCTGCTAGTACGTGTGAAAAATGCCCTAGAAACAGGCATAACAATACAATAATTTTTGATGTGAGTTTCATATAGTTTATTTTTTCAGTTTACTATAATACGGGAGAACTGAAAAAAAATACTCACTTTACACGACTTAATGATTAGTGTGCTATTAAAAATATCAGGATTATCTTCTCTAATTGCATGATTGACCTTAATTTTGTAAGCGCCCTTTGAACTAAATTGATGCTTGATTGGGGAGCAATGTCAAGTATCTCTGCAATTTCTTTGTATGGCAATCCTTTGATATATCGTAAATAAATTGCTTCTCGTTGATTTACAGGGAGTTGATGATACGCTTTGAGGAGCTGTTTGCTTAAATTAAGTTCTTCATCATTTTTTTGGAATAAAGCCGATAATGCGGAATTATCTATCGTTAGGTTAAAACTGACTTTTTCTATATCTTCCGTTTCCTTAATGGAGGAAAGTTTATCTACCAATAAATTTCGGAGTGCTTTTAACAAGTATGTTTTAACACATTGTGTGTTGGATAATTTACGACTTAGATGTAATTTGACGAAAAGATCCTGAATGCAATCTTTTACTAATTCCTTGTCAGGATAAATTTTGAGTCCATAGTTTAGTAATAAATCATAATGTCTCCGATATAAGATTTCCAAAACCTCAATGTCCCTTTTTAATAAAAGTTCCCATAGAGATTCATCTGTCCAATTATTCCAGTCTTTGCAATTAATAATCATTTGTTAGTATGTCTTTCAGAGACTTATTTATGACAAATAAGAAGGACTTGTGGATTTTTTTATTCCTTTTGCTGCAAATATAGGACTTTTTTTTAATCAATCTAAATTTTATTGTTCTGTGGCAAATATTTTATTGCTAATGGTTGAAATGTATCGTATGTTAACTTTGTTAAAAAGGTATATAATAATGAGTAGCTTTTATCAGAGTTATCGTTATATGCATCGAAGTGATTTAAACTTTTCTTTTCCTTGCACATTTTCTCAATAGCATAACGGAAAAAGCGATGTAGTTCCATGA
>ENA-UEOO01000019-UEOO01000019.1-human-gut-metagenome-genome-assembly--contig:-NODE-19-length-66866-cov-7.291964_pt1 | contig 66866 bp, 81 predicted proteins | sample MGYA00242888_ERZ507892 | MGnify/ENA primary metagenome ERZ507892 (study PRJEB26167, sample SAMN06115415) | human gut metagenome | host: Homo sapiens | place: China:Sichuan | collected 2015-02-04...
CATACATTCTTCTGGTTCTCTATGTATTTCTTCATTGTGTCCTCCGATATGTGTCCTACCGATTCGACAAAATAGGAACGTGTCCACAGTGTCGGTAACCTGCTCTTGAGCTTCGGGAACTCCTTTCTGAGTTTTACGGATGAATATCCTTTCAGCTCACAGGGCATCACGGAAATACACGTAAACAAATGTTGTGGTCTGTACGGTAAATCCAATGTGTGCAGTTGAACGTGCGCCGTTGACTGTACAATATTCAAATATCATCCGATTACCAGTAGGAGAATCCCCTGAAGATATTTCCTCAGTAGTCAAGTCTCCTGCTATTTCAGTACCTTTCGCATACGCACCACCTTGTATTTTAGTCATCGTTTTAATATCATAAAAATAGAGATAGTTGGGAGGAGTAAGTATCTTATAATCATTTATAGATTCATCCCAATAAAAATATTCTATTACAACAACATGCTTACTAGTAGTTTCTTTAAATTGCGCTGTAATAGTTCCTGAAGTAATGAACAATGACATTTCAATATCTTATAATAACTGATATTTCATTTAATATATTATATTTTTCGTATAACAATTGATATATCAGGTATTATTTATATCTTTACAAAAAAATATGTGGACAGAAAAAAGTAACTTGGCTATTTTAAAAGAAGTAGGATTAAGGATAAAAGAGTATAGAATCAGGCAGAATCTTCAGCAAAAGGAACTTGCCGAGGGGGCAGGCGTTGGACTTGATACAGTAGTTCGATTAGAACAAGGAAAAAATGTATCATTCGATAAAATTCTTCGAATATTGAGAGAATTGGATATGCTGGAGAATCTTGAAGGTTTTATACCTGAACCTCCTTTATCCCCAATTCTAATGAAAAAGTTACAAGGTAAAAATAAAAAGAGAGTAAGGAATTAAATTTTAAACTATGTCACTTATTGTTGATGTCAAATTATGGGGGCAAAACGTAGGCTCTCTTGTCTGGAACGAAAAGCAAGAGATTGCAGCGTTTCAATATGAGCCCAAATTTCTCCGTTCTAAACTTGATATATCTCCACTTATGATGCCTCTTAAAAAAAGCTCTGAAGATAGAGTATATCAATTTTTAAATACTAAAAATCCATGTTTTGGCGGTTTACCAGGATTAATTGCTGATTCGTTGCCGGATAAGTTTGGAACCCAAATTATTAATGAGTGGTTCTCGAGTCATGGATTATCTAATGAGCAGATTACACCGTTAGACCGATTATGCTATGTTGGGAAAAGAGGCATGGGTGCTTTAGAATTTGAACCAAGTCACCAATTTAAGGAGTTAGAAGAATCGTCAATTCTCCATATTGAAGAGCTCACAAAACTTGCAGATAGTATATTCAATAACAGAGCTTCATTCCAGGAAAAGTTACACCAGGAAAATAAATCTATTCTTGATATTTTAAAAGTCGGAACATCTGCAGGAGGTGCAAAACCAAAGGCTATTATTGCGTATAACGACATGACCGGTGAAGTAAGATCCGGACAGATTAAAGCTCCGGAAGGATTTCACTATTGGCTGTTAAAGTTCGATGGAACCACCTTTATGGAACATGATAAGATAACAAATAACCCTAAAGGTATTGGGAATATTGAATATGCATATTACCGTATGGCCCAATCATGTGGAATAAATATGATGGAATCACGGCTATTGGTCGAACATGACTATAGTCATTTTATGACAAAACGATTTGACCGAGAAGATAATGGAGAAAAGCTGCATGTACAAACACTCGCAGGAATTGCCCATTATGACCGGGATGTTCGCCATTCATACGAAGAAGCATTCGGAGTGATGAGAAAAATGAAACTAAGCTACCCACAAATGGAAGAATTCTATCGTCGGATGGTTTTTAATGTTGTTATGAGAAATCATGATGACCATACAAAGAATCATAGTTTCATAATGAATAAACAAGGTGAATGGAAATTAGCTCCAGCTTATGACCTATGTTATTCTTACTCACCATCTGGGAGATGGACTAATAGACATCAGATGTCACTTAATGGTAAACAAGACAATTTTTCATATAACGATTTAATTGATGTGGCCAATAAAGCCGGCATTAATAGAGCAAATGAAATTATAGAAAAAATAGTTGATGTAGCCTCACACTGGAAAGAATATGCAAAAGAGTGCGGTGTTAAGGACTCACATGCTAAGGAAATTGAACAAAACTTACTTCTTTTAGAAAAAAGCAAGTTTTGTACACCAGAACAAAATAGAGAATTTGAAATAGAACTATGAAGTAATTTCATCATAAGTCAGTTTTTTGTATCTTTGAAAATAAAAAGCTAATGAAAGGTACTCTAATAACAAAATACGATGAACTTGTTTCGCAATACAAAAAAATTGTATCGGACAAATTCAGCAAACAGGATTTCATTGAATATAATGAGATTTTATTTTCTGCCCACAGCTGCGCCATTGAAGGGAATAGTTTTTCTGTTGATGAAACACGCACGCTCAAGGAAAAAGGGCTTGGTATGATACCGCAAGGAAAAACGTTACTGGAAGCATTTGAGATGCTTGACCATTTCCAGGCATACGAATTTTTACTGAAGAACCTTGATAAGCCTTTATCTGAAGAACTGTTGAAAGAAACGCACAGACTCTTAACAGAGCATACTTTATCATATCGGACACAGCATGATGAACACCCATCACATCCGGGAGAATACACTACGGTGGATATGTGTGCAGGCGACACAATTTTTGGTGACCATAAAGAATTGATTAAGCGTGTACCCCTTCTATTAAAAAGCACACAGGAAGCCATTGATTCAGATGGAGTTCATCCAATGATAATCGCAGCCAAGTTCCATGGGTTTTATGAATATCTTCATCCCTTCCGAGACGGTAATGGGCGTATAGGGAGAATGTTTACAAATTTTATCCTGCTAAAAAAAGAGCAGCCTATACTCATTATTCCTCGTGAAAAAAGGGAGGAATATATCTCTGCACTCAAATTCATACGGAAAGAAGCAACAGACGAATACCTGATAGATTTTTTCTTTAAGACTGCAATTAACCGTATGCAATCCGAGATTCAGGATAAAAATAATATGACACATAATTTCATCCATGGCATAAACTTCATGCAAACAAAAAATTCCACCTCGAAAGATGATGAAATAGAGCTATGAAATTCCTTCAGGAACTATTACGGCGCAGTTCAAGCAAGACATATTATTTGCATATATGGATGTTACATATAATAATTCTTACATCAATTTTAATATTGAAAATGAAAAAGGTTTTAATATTCAGTTTCCTACTGATTTAGATTTGAATATAACATATAGAAAAACCGATAACTCAGTCACTGGAAAGCATGTAGTATTTCCTTGCAATAAATCATCCTATACAATAGACCATACTGTATCCCCTGAATGGTATCTTGCAAAAATCATAAGTATTGAAGTTGCTGGTAACCCTATAATATCAATGGATGGAAAGAATTATTCCGTTATTGTTCGTTCAATCAAAGCTGTTTGGTGAATAAAATAATAAATCCCAAATACAGGTATACATGCCTTGTATTTGGGATTTATTTATTATTTTATTAATTTATTTTCTCATAGTATGCATATATTGCTGCATATGAAGACTTTATGTAATCTCTCACAACAAAAGAGGAAGGGATTGTTCCCATATAGTAGAATCCTAAAAATCTATATTGTCCTGAATCAGATGCACTTAAAGAAACAGTGCCACTTTCTTTGACTGTAGCTACTAAATTATCATTGTTATCTTTATTAAAATAGCCTTTATCGCCATTCCCGTTATCATAAATGGCTGTTATTGGTGCCACTACTTTCTCTCCAGTTGCCTTGACTCGTTGAACAATTGAAATGTTTATAACTAACTCTTCTTTTTGTTTGAATTGCGCTGTAATAGTACCTGAAGAACTATTTAATGTTGCAGTGGTGCTTGTACTGCTTGCATTGGCAATTGTGACATTCCCACTATTGACAGTCCATCCTGCAAATTCATACCCACTATTGGGTGTTGCTTTTATTGAGAAAGGTACCTCTCTTTGGATTGCTACTTGACCACTTGGAGATACTGTTCCACCAGTTCCGGCGTTTATCGTAAGCGTACCGGTTTTCTTCTTGAATCCGACATGAAATAAATGGTCTTGACCGCCAATTTCGACCTTAAAAGAAGATGCTCCACCTTGAGCATTATCGTACTTCTTAGGTTCAGAATCAGGACCACCGTAGAAATAATTGATTTCGTATCCGGGGTCTGGCGTGGCAGAAACAAGGGCTTTTGCATCTCCGTCATAGAGGCCTGCTCCGCTCGCTGTTCCTCCCTCAAACTGGATTGTTCCGGAAGACCTGGAAGTCTGTGCATCCGTTTCTTCTCCTTCAATGATGATTCTGTAATCACCGCTGGTTCCGGGCTTGTCCGAAACAGCTTTTGGCTCATTTTCGTTTTGGCAGGCAGCAAATAGTGCAGCCATACCGCATGCTAAAAATAAATACTTCATTTTCATAATTATAATTATTAAAAGTGTTACTTTTTTCTTTAAAAACCGGAGGATACTCACGCAGGCTCCGGGGGCAAAAAAATTATAAATTCGAAAATTTACTTATAAATTGAGATTTATTTTATACATACTGCAAAGCTAAGTATGCACCAGTGCAACAATGTTGCACTCTTCCTTTTTTCTTTCGCTATGTTGATAATTTTACTTCAAATGTTGCATACAATGTAAACTCGTTGTTGAAGAAATATGTATTACGCTGTTTGTCATAACTTATATCCGCACCGAGCGATTTAAGTTCAGATATATAGTTTGCAATGGTACGCCGTGACAATCGCATTTTTTTTGCTATATCACTGAGAGAACCTGTATGTTCCTGCTTAATGAGAGTATACAGCCCTTTAATTCTTTCCAGGTAATCGACAATATTATTACTTACCATTTCGAATACATTTTAAAAAGGTTTTATAATACGCTTCGTTGTTCAATAATTTTTTCATGACTCCCGCTTTTCCATTTTTTTTGTATTCATCATGAAGAAGTGGAAAGGTCGTATCTTCTATGATTGCTTTCTTTAGTTTCTCCAGTATGGGAGACTTCAGGTCTATTCCTGCTCCGTTCATCGAACAGTCGATACTGTAGAAATAAATCTGCTTAAGATTATACTTCATCAGGAACTCGTAATCCTGAGGTGCAGCATCCATCCCTTCCTTAACCATTGTTCGCAATATTATCTGTTCAACTTCATCTCTCATATCCATCATACCATATTGGGTTTATTGCTCTTTTATTTTTACGTATCTCAAAGTGGAGGTGATTACCTGTGCTTTGTCCTGTACTCCCGACAAATCCTATAGCTTGTCCTTGCTTGATTTCTCTGCCTGCCGTAGTATAATAGGCCGATAAATGCCCGTAGATACTGGTAAATCCGAACTGGTGCTGTATTATGATACAGCGTCCATATCCTCCTTTTCTTCCGGCATATATGACGTTCCCTGATCCGGCGGCATATACCGGAGTGGCAAGCTCGACTGCAATATCCACCCCCGAGTGAAATTTTTTCGTTCCTGTCAGTGGGTGATTACGGTATCCGTAATGACTGCTTATCCGGTATTTACCTTTAACTGGCCATTGTAAGGGTAGGGATTCGTACATACCTTCTTTGTGGAGAATGTCTATTATTTTCCCTATCGGCTGTAAAGTGTGGCATCCTTCAAGCAGTTCTATCAGACTGTTTCTTACATTCGGGTTTGATGAGATAGATAAATGCAGCATGCAGGCTATCATATAGGTTATCATCGGTAGACCCTCCTGAGTATCTTGTCTGCTTCGTCTTCAGTTTTTTGCTCTTGAGTATTGCGGAAAACTTCTTCAGATTCCAGGATGGATTTATTTTTCAGTTTATAGAAGAAATGACGGCCACCATTCTTCTCCTGAATCTCTATGACAAGTCGTTTTTTGTCAGGTATTGTGAACTTATTCACGGCCACAATAAATGTTCTTTTCTCGTGAGCCGGAATGTCTTCCGGATAATCGAATGTGAACAGAACGTTTTGTTCCAGCTGCTGGATAGCTGTTTTCTTGCTTTTCTTCGCATCCTGAATGTACAGACGCATAAAGTCTATCGTATAATTTATCTGGGTGCGGTTCCGAAGTGAAATTCTGAATAGGAGAATATCATTGTGAATAAAGATATTGTTTATCTCAAATTCAACCCCGGATATTTTATCTCTCAATCCAAGATCCATCGGCAAACGTTTATTTATCGCATCATGGATTTTTTCTTTCTGGTCAGTCGTCAATTCTCCTTCGTCAAGTATTGCTACCTTCTGCTGTTCGTCTTTATCAATGACAAAAGTGAATACTTCAGGATTGGGAGAGTATTGAAGATTGAATGTGTAGAATTTTCCGTTATCCGTGACAACGGAAATGTTCGATTCCTTTTGAAATTCACATACAGCTTTGACCGCAAGAATGTTGTCTACACCTTCAGCTTTTTCAACTGTTATGTCTTGAGAACCGTGGTCCTCATATGTGATTTTTCCGGGGAAAATCAGATACATTTGTTTATCCTTACCAACTGGAAGTACATGCGGAGTAGGGGAGGTGTCCCCTATATGAATGTAACTTACTTTTGGTGTTTCACTATAGTGAATGGAATATGAATAGAACTTAGTATCTGCCGTAACGATAGAAAGATTCGTTTCGCCCGGAAAGTTTCTTTCTGCTGCAATGATACGGATAATGTTGGGCTGTGCACTCACTTTTTCAGCAAGTATATGGTCATTCCCCGCGTTACAGTATTTCACTTCAGTGGGAAATATTATGTGCAGCGTCTTTTCATATCCAATCTCCAGAGGAGTAGCAGAAAGTTCCTCAATCATTTGCGCGTGTGCCAAGAAAGGGATTTGCATTATTATGAATAACAAGTATTTTATCATGGTTTTTTGTCCTCCATTAATAGGATTTGATAATTGGTTTTTATTGTTACTTTGATTTTCCGGATATTCTTGCTTGTAGCGGATTTTGTCGCGCTGATAACACTGTTTGCCGCACCTGCCACAAGCTGGGTACCGATGTCCAGTCCTCCTGATATATTGGTATTGGCTCCTGAAACGGCTGATGCACCAGCATCTTTGGCCACGTCTGATTTCGGGTTCCCGGGAACATATATTCCTTCAATGGCATCACGGGAATACACGTTCTTCTTGAAGGGAAGGATATTATTGTTGATATTAATCGAACTTATCTTAATAATAACCCTTTCACCGTCAATCGCTGTGACCTCTCCGTACACTGGCGTACCTTTTCGTATTCGCTGGCCGTCGTCAGTCAGGCAATTTTCAGCAAGCTGCATTTTAAGAGTCGAACCAACCATGACGGTCTGTGTGGAATGGACGAATGCTTTTATCGCGTTTTTCTCATCTTCTTTAATCAGTCGAATACTGTTAAAAGTACGACGTACAGGAGGTGTAGGCTTGGTTATCGCTATGCTTGTAGTATCCTTTTCTATATTTACTTTTTTCTTTTTTTGCGGCACAGCTTGTACGGCCGTCTCTGTACGCTGCTGAACAGGCTCCTGAAATGCACCCTCGTTTTGTTTAATGAGTTCCTGGATTCTCTGTAAGTCCTCTTCATTGGACGTGTCAGGCTTGGTTTCTTCATATTGATTACGTCTGGAATTTTTTTTGCCCTCGTTTATCATTTCATCTACCGTATATCCGGATTTTATTTCGCTGCGAAGTTTGACTTCATCACCTTTACTTTTCTCATCCCTTGGAAGTGTGAGATATATCAGATACAGCAGCCCAATTACTACTACTCCTATAATTCCAATTATTGTGAATTTCGTTCTCATTTCATTACTCAGGCATTATGCGATAAAACAGGTATAATACTAAGGCTAACATTTCTGCGACAATTATCCCGAGAGAGATAACCATAAAATTGGGGTATTTAGTTTTCATATGGCAGATAGGTTTGCTGATAATTCTTAAAAAAGAAGCCGGTCACATTCTCTGGATATTGCGGTGTTGTCCTTATAGCGGTACCTTCACTGATTATCCGGACTTTCTTGGTACCCGTATTTGAGATAATTGATAGAACGGAAGAGAACTGTACATTATATTCATTTCCCTGTACGCTTACCTTATTTATTCTTTCAAAGTCGCATCTATATACGACTCCTAGCTCAAGTGCATCTCCGTAAGCACGGTCTGCCTGATACTTTGCAAAAATGGTATTTGCTTCACTTTTGTTCACAAGGAACAAGCCGCGAGCCTGGTTTTCTTCAATTGTAAGGCGGTCAAAGCTGTTAAGGTAGTAAGCTGTATAATAACAATGACTTTTTAGAAGACTTTCAAACAACTTGTCTGTTTGCATGGCCTTGAAATGTACGAATTCACCACCTTCGTTTATCACTAATATCTTATTCATGGCATTATTAACGACCCGGTAGCTAAAGAATAATACCATTGCTATTGTAACAGAACAGAAGATAAATACAATTTTCGTTCTGAGTGTAAAACTTTTTCGAGCTTCAGCATACTTGCTGAAATCTTTCAGTATGTCTTTAATGTTGCGCATCATAACCATTTATTTACCATTGATTTTATAGTTGCTAATAAGGATAGTTTAAGGATAAAAGAAAAGATTACCAATACAAATGCTGGCCAGACGGAGTTAGTGATAAGTTTTGCTGTATATTCGTCTGCAAAAACACTTGCCATTATAAAACCTGGATACAACATAAAAATACCGAACATGCCTTTCATCCATGTAAAGAATGAACTGCGTGTATCGTTATTTAGGAGACATACGATTGCAATTGGTCCAACTAGTTCCATCATGAGTACCATCAGATAGCGATTTGCTACAAATATGTGCATAACATAATTATATGCACACGCAAAAAAAGCGCCTATTGCTGACATAAGAATTCCAGAAATAGCCTTGAAAGGACCAGATACTACAGCATCAGCCAAATCCATATTTTGAGAGTCCTCAATCATTGACTCTGCTAAATGAAAGATGTGATCATTATGATTATATGCACCTGAAGGAGCAAGTTTATTTACGAGTTGGTCTGCAGTATAGGCAAGTAACTGTTCAAATAACGTAACAAAGACAGGTAGCATTACTATTACTAACATTACAGCCATGTATTCCTTCCCAACTTCAAAGAAATGCTTTGTATTAAATCCTTTCCCTTCCGAAATCATATCTTTTACTATTCCGGACAATTTGAATACAAGTGTTGTAATTATTATACCAGCAATAATAGCGAAAAGAGCATCAAAAACGATACTTGTTTTTACGTATGCATATGCATCGAAAATATCCTCAAATGCATAGTCTATTTTATATTGTGGATTCATTTCAACATTCGTTTAATAGCGTCATAATTACTAAGGATTGAAGATAATTTGTATATCTTCTGCTCTTCCTCTTTCATCTCTTTTTCAATTTCAGTTAGAGCATTCAAACGTTCTGCATCATTCATTTTGACAGTTGAGGATAATATCATCTTTGATAAACTAATCATTCTACTGTTATTGGATAATATTTCAGCAATAGAAGCCATCAATGTCTGTGCGGTTTGGGAACTTAGTTCATATTTCCCTACTATTTCTACACACATGGAGGATAGACGAATCTGCCGTTCCATAATGTTTTTGACGGTAACTGAGTTACCAATTGTAGTATTAACTTTACGCATCATATCAAGACCCTCATCAAGTTTACTTTTCTGGTCGGTGAGTAGGTCTACCTGTTTCTGTAATTCCACATAATTCTTAACATTCTGGGCTAGATTTGGAGCATCTGCTACAGCCCATTGGGCATGTAGCTGTAGGGATAGAAATGATACTAATAAGGCAATAAATAATTTTTTCATGACTTTATTTTTTATGTTCGTTAATATATTCTGTAATGGCATCCTGCATGGACATTCTCTTTGTCTTCTCTTCAAGGTCAGACCAGATTTCTCCCTCAGTCTGGAAGGCTAAGAATTTTTCCTTTGAGAACTCCAGACGTGTTACAGTAGCGTAATTCTCACCCATTCTCATGAAGCATTCCGAATAAGGGCGAGGACCGGAAAAGTTGTTCCGCATGGACTTCATCAATGCTATCTGATAATCTCTTGTAATCTTGAACTTGTCTATTATACTTTGATAGATTACTTCCTTTGTCGGCAATACAAAAAGCATATCTGTATTACTGATGATGTTTTTGGTATTTTCGTCGTCGGGAAGCTGTTCAGGAGTCTGTACGATGGTATACACAGCACCATTTTCTTTACGGATTTTCTGATAACAGAATGCCACAGAACTATGAATACCTGTTCCGGTGGCCGTATCAGTCATTTGTGCCGTTTCCGCGTATTCGTCAAAAATCAGAATTCCTCTTTTCCGTCTGTCAGATAGAAGTTTCTTCTGAATAATGGAGAAAATCATACTCATTACGAGGTTACTCAGGAATCTGTCCTGCTTGATTTGCGTAAGTTCAAATACGATGAATTTCTTTGATGCAAAGTCCATTTGAGTATCCTTGCATACATTCTCATATCGCTGTCCGGGCAAGAACTCACCGCAGTTCAACTTGAAAGACTCCAGGTCGAAATATTTGCTCACAACATTTTTCCGTTTGAGTATCTCCTCATAGTTTTCTGTTACATAATGGTAGAAATTTTCGAAGTTATGTCCGGAAGATACCTGTTCGTAATAGTCCTGGATGAAGCGGGTTAAAGCAACCTCTTTCTCAGACTCTTCTTTGGTAAACATATGCTTCCAATAACGCTGGATAATTCCTGAAAGCATTTCCAGATCATTATTGTCAAGTGACTTCCTACCTAAATCGAACGGGTTAATTCCAAGTGGCGTTTTACCGTCATAATCTACATGTAGAGATATATCGGGATACAATTTGCAAAGCTGGCTGAAGGATTTTCCGAATTCAACAACGATGCAGGTGTAATCCTGCTCGATAAGCTGTTGGGTGAAATTCAGTGTGAAGGCTGATTTTCCTCCACCAGTTCCAGCTATAATCATTCCGTTACGGGCATTTACGCGTTTTTTGGAAGCATCCCAGATGTCCTTACGAAGTGGTATCTGATACATTCTATCATGTACGAAGATTCCTTCATTATCATTTCTGTATTCACTGCACTGTAAGAATAGACAGAGTGCAATAGGCAAGGTTGTGAGGATGAGATACTCCTTGGGCATGCAGCTTATTTGCCCTGGAACGCATGAAAAATGGATTCTTCCAAGGTTATCATATCCGGGTATATAGTATCTGAACTGGTTAATGTTTAATGTTTCCTTTACAGATTTCTCAGCTTTGTCAAGTACGGCTTCTGATTCATCGAAAATGCAGACTGAAAAATGGGTACGCACAAGCGTTTCGTTTTCTTCGATTATTTCCTCCTGGAGTTTATCGAGTTTTTCAAACTGCACTTTTATACTTTTGCTCATTGAACTGTTTGAACCATAGATGTCTATATTTCGGGCAATCTGTGCACGTAATTTTTCGTTCCCTTCCAAATAAATAATCTGGTTTACAATGTGGTTATAAGGTAAGTACATTCCCAACTCTTCTAATAGAGGATGGTATAGTTCTGCATTGGCCATTGGGAGGGAACTGTCTTTTACATAACTGTTAATATTATCTGGAAACATTGTTTCATCACATATGCAGAAATATCTTGCTTTTATTTTCCCTACATGTAATTCATTGTCAACATGTATGTCTGTAATTGCATTTGTGTCAGAAAATAGGTTAGAGTATCCTGATATATAGTTTTTCAAATCTTCTCCTTTAATGGGAGCAATCCGTGTGTCTCTCAGATTCTTAATAATGCTGACACAGTTATTTATCGCTTCAAGGAAATCAGATAACTTCTCAAGATCTTCTTTATGCAAATTTTCTTTATATGCCAAAGGCGACGAAATATATGCTTTGTCCAACGAGTTGAGTCCTGTCAGAACAAAGTGAATGATGCACAAGTGCTGCATGTATAGCCGACCCTCAAAATGTTTGGCATCTGCTATATCAAGAAATGACCAATTCAGCGGTACTGCATGATAATTTTTCCTTAGATAAAGGTCCTGTTTGTGTACATAGCATCCGTCCGGAAGAAACTTGAAGGCTTCTTTCATGAAACTGTTCCTTTGGTCTATATCCTCACGTGAAAGCGAATAGCATTCAGGTTCTTCTAATTGATAGGATATACAGATATTTCCACCTTTGGTAAGTATCACCCCATTCTCCTCATTAATAATGTCTAAGATACTATATGCTTCTTCTGTTCTCATTTTTTCTGATAGTGTGGCTTAATTGGAAATTACTAATTGTATATTCTTTCTTTATTTCATCGAACTTCTTACTTTTTGCGTTCTTCCTGAATTTCCGAATCAGGATGGGAAATAGAACGATGCTGCATATAATAGTCATAATGCATGTGCTCCAGTTTCCGACCATTATCCCAGAACGTAAGCCCAAGATGAAAAGTATAAATGCTCCTGATAATGCTGCTACCAGTATCCAGTAGTCTGTTGAAAGGAAGCCCCTGATTTTACAGGGACTTTCCAAACCTTTTCGGAAACTGTGTTTCATACTTCTAATGATATTCCGGATATAGCCGACTTAACAGCTGTGACAACTATTGCGGCTACAAGGGCATAACCAACATACCAGGCAAGCGCAAAGAGTCCATCCTTACGTGTTCCTCTATTATCCTTGTCTATAATATTGTCCCATTGCTGAGCCAATCCTAAGACAATTCCGCCAAGCATAAATGCAACAAAAATAGGTAAGGTATAACCATCAAGTATTTGATTCATTGCGCTTCGAGCATCTTGTGCGAATGCACCTGTTGATGTTGCTAAGGCAAATACTAATAATGAAATTTTTTTCTTCATGTTTATTTTTCGTTTACTGTTCCTTCATAATCACCGGCTTGTTCCCAGTCTGTAATTGTCACATCTCCATTAATGACTAATTCCTTGCTATCACTGATAGTAAGGTCATAGCCGTATTCCTTACCTGCTTCATAAGTTTTAGAGGCTGCAGTATAGTCATATTCCTTTCCGTTATAAGTGATATTCATCTTCAAGACCTGAGAGGATGCCGGACAAATCAGAGCACTTGATGAACTGGTCGTTATATTACCACTTCCGCCAACGGTCAGTTTATCGTTTTTTAAATTGTACGTCGCAGCGTTGGGAACATTCAGCAGTTTGACTTGACATGAACTTGACCCGTCAATTGTTACATTAATCTTACTGAGTATATGCTTCATTGTAATGCTTATTGAGGGATTAGACTTACTGGCAGATATTGCTGCAGAAGCAAGATAATCAGTCTGATTATTAAGATTAATATTCAGTGCACTGCAATCAGTTGTTTCCGTATAGGGAGAAAAAGAATAAATCTGGGCATCTTCACTCAGAAGGATGGGAGAGAAGTTCCAGCCTGGTGACTGATAGGTAACGTGCACTGGGTTACTTACTCCCGGGTAAGCCGTTCCTGATGAGGTCAAGACATACATGCCGAAGTCTTCTACTACTTTTTTCTCGTTCGCAGAACGTGAATAGCATTCTACTTGTAATGCTTCATTATGTTCCGGAGAATCATTGGCACAGCTCGCAAGAGCTGCACCAATGAATGTTGTTATTATTACGTTTCTTATCATGTTAATCTTCAATATCTACGGAGTTTTTCTTTTTCTGTCTCACAGTTATTGTTACTTGTTTTCCACTTCCTTCCTGAGTAAGGGTGATAATGGCGGCACGTTGTGTCGTATTTGGGTTATCTACTATAATCAGTGTACCATCGTTACCCAGTGAACCGAATGATGAAGTATTCCATGATGAGCTCCAGTTTGCTTGAACCGTTGTCGAATTGCCATCGATTACAATGGTTTTTTGGCTGACAATGGTATATTTTGCTGTACCACCGCTTGATTCGAAAGTTCCATTAACTGAAGTACCGCCATCAATGGTAAATACATAGGTTTCCTTTCTACCTGGTTGGGTTAAAGTAACAGAATTGGTTACCCCTCCACAGCTTGCTGTAATGTTGGCAGAACGCGTGCTGGTTGTTGTGTTTTCACTCACCCTGACGGTCGTGCCTTGGATAACAAATGCCGGATTGTCGCTGCTCAGTGATACGGTTCCGGTAGCAGTACCCTGTAACTCACCATTGATGTACACATTACGTACCGCAGATGCTGTGATAGCCGAACTACCTCCTGCTGTCTTAATCTGGGTTGGATTTGCCGATATATTAACAGTCCAGCTTGAATAATTACGATACTTCGGTACCAAAGTACGGTCTGACAATACCTTAAATGTATATGACTGGTTAGAACTTAGTAACTGATTGTTCTCATACCATCCGACAAATTCGTATCCGGGATTGGGTGATGATGTTACGGTAGCCGTACTTCCCAGACTGTACTCTCCGGCTCCGCCCGTTGTGCCGCCCGGAGCGTAATCCTTGATGCTTACCGTCTTTTTGTAGGTGATGTTGAACTGATGGATATTTCCCGCTACAAGAGGCATGGATGATGTCCCCTGTAGGGTCAGATTGCTTCCTCCGGAAAGCTGTATATGGTTGGTATTGGTTGACAAGGTCTGTTCTGGCAGAGTCACACGGAACAGGGTATTCCGGTTTTCGTCCGGCTTATAGCTGTACATGCTTAAATCCGTTACGGTATCATCTACCTTAGTTTCTCCGGTAAGAAGATTATACGAACTTCTGTACTTCACGTTCTTGATAACGGCTCCGGTCACTTCTCCGTCATTCTTATTGATGTGTACCTCCACGGTTGAGTTCCTGTGCTGGAAGTTCAGGGGAACGCAGAAGTCAATGATTTTTTCCGTGTACGAGCCACTCAGAAAGTCACTCGACAGCCAGCCCGAAAGGGCATCCTGATTGACACTGGTGTGGGTGATATTCGTTATATCCCTCTGAGTCTCATCATAGGGATAATATACATAAAAGTCAAAATCCGGTCCCTTGGTGATAACTATGTCATCCGCCTCTGTTGCCGGATTGAATTTCTTACCGTCATATACATATTTGCTGTTTGTCGCAAAGTCTGCTCCGGAGTTTCTGACAAACACACCGATGGCATCACCCTTCTCAAAGGTGCTTCCTTGGGTGTTGCGGCTCTCTCCCGATACGGTAAAGGTAATATGCCCTTTCGCTTCCGGAATATTTGCCTGTTCCTTGCTGCAGGCAGCGCAGAAAAGGGTCAATAATAAGGATGGAATAATAGTTTTTAATCTCATAAAATTTTAGCAAGGGACTTGCGCCTTGCAATCGCTTTCGTTAATATTTTCAGTTATATATACCCATAGGCTAAAACCTATGGGTATGATGTTTGTCAGTTCATTATTTAACGGGTGACAGTTCGATGTCTGTTACAGAATCAGTCCACGGCTCGATAGTTACCGATGTTCCGTCCTCACCGCCGATTTGTGCTCCATTCGAAGATAAGCTAACAGAATAGATGTAGCGTTTTCCGGCTACCCATTCAATTGCCGGGATTTTATATTCATATTTGACATTGTCAATAGTCACGTTGATGGTTGCTTCATCCTTCTGATAGGAAATCGGGAATACAGCAGCAGCGAAGTCAACAGGAGTAGAGCTTACTGTAGGGATGGTTGTGTTAGGCTGCCAAGACAGTTCGGTCTTAGCCGGAGTGAAGGTAATCTTACCGTTGTCATTCAGGTTCATCGTTCCTTCGGTAGCGAACTTGTTCTGTCCTGCTTTCAAGCTGGCTGCACTCAGAACGCCTTCGTTCTTATAATCCGGAGATACTTTTAAGCGCAAAACGAACTGAGAAAGCGCATGTTTCATAACGATGTTGGCAACAGGATTTGCAACAGAGATTTCATTACTTTTTCCCCACATGTAATCCGTTGTTGCTGCTTGTACGGCAACCTTAGTTCCGTCTGTTGCAGTAGCTGAATAGGGATAATAAGCATAGACATGGGCTTTGTCAGCAGTCAGATACATATCTGCTGCAAGGCTCCATCCACCTGCATTTTTGGTAGCCTCGTTGTTCTGGCTGGAGAATTTCGGATACGCATCGCCCCATCCTGTTGCCTTGTACATGAACAGACCCAACTTGTCGTTGTCTTGCCATTGAGTCTTTGACTCAAATCCTGCTCTGGATTCAGAACCTTCGATTACTGCATTGATGCTTGCTTTGCCTGCTTCATTGCTCTGTACACCTTCCAGCTCATTGTTGTTGCATGAGCTGAATACTCCGGCAGCGAGTGCTGCCATTAAAATCACTTTTTTCATTTTTTATAAAGATTTAAATTAATAAATTGTAGCACTTGGCTACTGTAATTCTGTTTCAGGACAATCTATCCAGTCGGTGATTGTTACCGTTTCCACTTTCATGCCCTTGCCCACCTCGAAGTCTATCTCCAGCGTAATTTCGTCATCGTTCAGGGGACGGAGGTGTTGGGACAGGTCTATGGTTCGGATTTCGTTGAAAATCTCGTTGTCATTGTCCATTTCTACCTTCACTGTAAGTATGTTGTCCGTGTCCGGATATACTCCGAACAGGTAGAAACTGCTGTTCCATGTACTGCCTTCTTTCTTGAACTCTCCCGGCAGGATGGCAGAACCGCTCTTCTCCCGTGATACGAGATAGCGCGATGTACTCAGACCGTCCAGCTCGTAGCTGATGCGGGATAACGGCTGCACGTTCCCGGTGACATTCAGCTTTAGGTTTACCTTGCTCACGAAATTCCAAGGCGTGATTTTGTGTGTCCTGCTTTCCTGGTACTCCAGCTTTTCGTTGAATGCCGATGAGCAGCAGTATTTCTGCACAGCTGTGATATAGGCTTTGCCGTTGACCGTGTCTGTGGGAACAGACAGGTTGCACTCATAATAATCATCCAAACGGTTCACTTGGTAATCACCTGTGTAGAAGACAAAGCGGTAATCCCCTCTCGGAAGCTGCCAGCGCAAGGTGTCTTGCGTGAATGTCTTTGCTTCTTGAATTGATGCATTCCCTTGGAAAGGGATTACATGGCGCAGCGGAGGAAGCGGTGCTTTTTCCGTGATGTTTTCCCAGTCGCAGTAGGCTATCAGCTCACCGTATCTGGTACAGAAATCCTCATTGAAGTCACATGACGGAAGCAGGAGGCATGATGCTAAGGCTATTGCAGCAGGAATTTTTTTATTCAAGTTCATCTTTGTATAAGTTATAGGTTTTTATCAGTGTGTTAATCTCAGGGTCAAGCTTGCCTCTCCATATCTTTGTCTCATCCTGTTCACAGGCTTTGACAAAATGCTTGACTGCCTCAGTCTCATCTTTCAGGCGGTAGTAGAGTATCGCAAGTATATAGTTGCGGTTGGACGTATCTGCCTGTCTGTTCATGATTCCCAAAGCCCGGCGGTCGTAGCCCAGTGACATCAGACATATCGCAGTGTTGTAATCATCCGGATACTGGTCGTCAAGAACGACAAGTGCCTTCTTGTACTGTCTGTTCTCGATCATCCTGATGGCATCCTGATAAGTCGAGTCTATTACAGGCATGATGATGGTGTCCTGAATCATGCCCCGGCGGTGCAGATGGAACTTAAATTCCACGGCACGAAGAAGCGGATAGTATTTATCTCGCATGCGCTTGTATCCTTCCGGATAAGTGCGCAGTGCTTCTTCCCTTCTGTCCGGATTGTTGACATTCTCACACATGATTATCATTTCTGCCCGGTTGGGGAGGCTGTCGTCTGCTGCTATGAGTTTCCGGAGTTTGCCCCAGTCCTCTCCTATCCATTGCGGACGGAACAGGCTGTCAACTCCTTCCCTGTCGTCCGATTCACGAAGCAGGTACTGTTTCAGATTCAGTGCGCGTCCCTTGGACAACTGCATATTCAGAGAGGCTGAACCTTCCGGTGAGGAAGTGGCTGTCATATAGATACTGTCAATAAGGAACTCTCCAGTGTAATTGATATTCCTGATAGTTTCAAATACACGCTCCAGCTCTTCCTTGTTTTTCCCTATCCGCTCATCGAAAGTGGTGGAAGCAGTCTGGTAGTTGATGTATGCTGTCACGTTCACTTCATCCTTGCGTGTAATGATTTTCTTCTTGTACCGCGGTTCCCGGTCAAGGAACTGAACCATTGAGCTGATGAAATAGCTGATGGTATCAGACGGAGGAAGCGGTGTTATGCTTTCGTCCTTGGCAAGTATTACTCCGTTAAGTGTCAGGTCTATGCGTTTCAGCTGTTCTGTTACAGGCAGTTCCTGCTTGTAATAGTACACAAATTTGGACCCTTCCTTGATAATGGTATCGAGACGTGCAGCCTGTAGCGGGAAGCGGACATACTTGTCGTACATTTCGTCCTTCATTTCCTTTTTGCGCTGGTTTTCGGCTATCTTTTTATAGTTGGTAAACCGTTTGGTTATCTCTACTGAATCTTCGGGAGTGAGCTGCTTGGTGCGGATGGTATGATTTCCGTCCACGAACATCTTCCACTTGCTCGGAACATTGGTTGCATCAAGCTGGCGGTGCATGCTGTAAGCCGGGAAATATTCGAGTATCGAATTATATCCCTGTATGGCTGCACGGTTCTGGTCGACTTTGAAGTTGAAATGCCGGAAACGGGCATTCAGTCTGTCTGACCAGTCTATCCAGCGTTCCTTTTGGATTACTTCGTTCTTCCATGCTTGGAAATACTCATTCTCCAGCTCAGCCATTGCCTTCTTGTAACCTTTTTGGTTGAACATTTCCTGCAGATAGAGGCTGTCAGGAATGATGGAGGCAAGGAAAGCCTGATACTGGAGGTATCCTTTTTTCTGCATCTTCGCGAAATCCGCTCCGGACAGAAAAATCTTGTCGAGATAAAGGGTGTCGTTTGGCTTATACGCTACGGGAGTAAGCTGCAGCTGCCACTTGTTGTTTATTAGCGAGCCGGGTACGGTCACGAGGAAGTCAAGATTTATTTTACCGTTACGTTCCGCTATTTGTTTACTACGAGCCGTTACAGTAATTTCACTGAGCTGTACCGTGGTGATGTCCTCTCCGCTTATGCTGTCATGTTCGGAGCGGGTGATGATTCTGGTTTTGCCTTTATCATCTGTCCATTTGATTGTTTGCGGCACAGAAGCCGTATCTATCCGGTTAGCTCTCTTTTCCATGTTCGGATTAGAAATCCGGACTCTTTCGAGAGGTTTCTTTGTGCCGCACGATACGATGATTCCGGTAAGCAATAAAGGTATGATTGTGCGTTTCTTCATGGCCGATGGCTTAAAATAGATATACGATGTTAAGTGCAGCACGGGTAGGAAGGAAAGCCCATTCATGCTTGCGGGAAACTAAGTCACCGCATCTTTTACATAAATATTTATCATAATCCATCCAAAGCGCTCCAGCACCTATTTCCCATTCGAAATTCCAGCTTTTACTTAGTTGGTATGCCCTCCCTATTGATATTGATACGCCATAACTCTCGCCTTCATATCGGTACTTACTTCCAAAAAGATTCCCTACGCTGTAGGTACCGGCTGTTCCATATACACCAACGAATCCACCGATATAGCTTTGCAAAAGCCAATATCTGACACCTGGTGCTACATAGAAATTTCGAAATTGGCGGTTTCTAGAGAATTTAAAGGGGTTGTACTGTACCGGAAGATGGAAAGACCATTTCCTTGATAAGGTCATAGACGCCTCGACATTGAGATTCGTTGTTGCAAGACCCAATACATTAGTTCTCAACGAATAAGACTGAGCTGAAACTGTGACTCCAGCGCAGCAGAGTAGGGCTAATAATAGATTTTTTTTCTTTTTCATGACTCTCAAAAAATGTTCGTTTTTTGAGAAAAGAATAAATTGATTTAACTTTGCCGATTATGAAGAAAATCGGTTATGCTCGTGTAAGTACGAAAGACCAGAACCTTGAGATGCAGATTGAGGCAATGAAACATGCTGGTTGTGATAAAATCTATATGGAGAAGAAGAGCGGAAGGAAGTTAAAAAATAGACCAGTTCTGAGAAGATTATTAAAGCAATCTACTGCTGGTGATATATTAATTGTCTGGAAGATTGACAGACTTGGTCGGTCTGCAAGAGAATTGTTAGAGGTTCTTGACATTGTAAGAGGTAAATGTATGATTATTATATCCCTTAAAGAAGGTATAGATACATCAACAATGATTGGGGAATTGTTTTTTATGATGGCTGGAGTCTTTGCTGAAATGGAAATAAATGGACGAAGTGAAAGAACTAGGGAAGGAATTGAGTTAGCCAGACAGAAAGGTAAGAGAATAGGCCGTCCACCAGGTATTAGTCTTAGCACAAAAAAATTAAAAACAATAATAGACTTGAGAAATAATGGGAACACCATCAATGAAATATCTTTGAAAACTGGAGTTCCCATTTCGTCTGTATATAGATATATTAAGTTAAATAAAACAAATATATGATTAATTGCCTTTTGTATTTATTCAATTCTTTTTAGCTTCGCATCGTAACCAAAAAACGAACATTTTCTTGTAATTTCCTTTTTTTCCCCTAAAATTATCACATTTTGTTCATTATTACAAAGTAGTTGACAAGTATAAGTTTATTTGTTTTATAACCGATTTTACCTTATCTTCAAGCGCAAAAAAAGCTGACCATGTTTATATGGCCAGCCTAAATGTTCAAAGTTCTTTGATGGGGAAAATGGTTAATTTACCACCATAGTCACTAACGGCATATGACAGCTTTTTGAGATTCGGGAAGAACTTGAATGTGCTATCTTTTATTGCTTGATGGAGGCCATCATATAATGGCGAAAATGGTTGGGCAACGTAGTTCTTGTAAATATTTGGCTCAATTTGTATTCTCAGCTCTTCTCCGTCATATTGAGGTGAAAATTTATCTTTCTCATTAAACATATACGACAATGTTTTTTTCTCGACCTCGTTTATCTCCCTATCGCCAACTCGGTAATTTCTGATTATATCGTTGATTGTATCACTCCAGTACGGCCACCATGAAGGTTTATCGTCTTCAAAAGGAAGTGCAGCCTGTGTGTATTGCTCTTCTTTTGAAGCGGCATCATCTTGAGATTTTGCATGAATTTCTTCGCTGATCTTTTTATATTTCGGATATTCATTTTGGGGATTCTTCTTGAGTCTTTCTGTACCATTGGGGTTTATATTGTATCTGTTTCTTAGTTTGAACCAGAGAATCCCTCGTGCATCTCTGATTTTATTTTCTTGTAGCTCATTTTTGAAAATAGACATTTCGCTGCATAAGTCCTTCAGTTCCGTTCTTGACAACTCTTTTAATTGTCTGAATATATCATCTGAAACTAAAGACGGAACAGTGCTTTTTATCGTCTCTATAATGAATGTTCTCATGTGGGCTTGCTCCTGATAATCTTTCTCAGTCCCTGGCAAACAATCCTGAATCCTGAAGATGAACTTGTCGAGTTTTCCACCTCGACCCTTACCGGAACGGAGTTCATAAGTGTCGAAATAGAAGTCTATCAATCCTTCCTGGAATAACTTTTTCATTTCCCTATCAGCTGATAAGATATATCTTGTTTTTAAAAGGTTGGTAACAGGACTGACATTAATAGCTTCTGCTAATTCCAGAGGTGTGTATGAAAAAATACCGGCAGAACGCCATTTGCAACATTTATCGTAGAAAAATTGAGTGGCTTTATCCTGAATACTCATAGTCACTGCAAAATCCAACATTGTAAAATGCTTGTTCACCACGTAATATAATGGGAGAACACCAGGAGTGATATATATTGTCATCCCGGTATTAATGTCATAACTTACCTCTCCGACAAGTTTGGCCATCACCCATCCTGTCGGCGTTTCGTATTTCACGTCGGTATTGTTTAGCCACTCTGCAGCAGCTTTCAGCTCTCGATGGGCATGTTCATCCGGATACCATCGCAGAATATCTTCGCGTGATATATTAATCTTCAGTGTTTCGTTGTTCTTAATGTAGGATTCAAGCATTATTCTTTCATCCTGAATCTGTTTTACGATGAACTTGATTGCACGATACGTTCCTTTGTTAAGAATTTGCTTCGCATCAGTTAGGAAGTTTGTTTGGTAGATAGGGCACGTCAGATTCATTATCCGGCTGTCATTTTTCTTGTTGGACAATACCGTTATTTTCTCTGAAGTAAATATTTCTTCGTAATTTTTTTTCATGTTCTTTTTTTGGCAAAAATAGCATTTTCCACAAAAAACAAAGCATTATTAGACAAAATATTTAACGCAATGTCTAAAAATAACCCACGTACTTAATTTTAATTGAAACTTCCTGCATAAAAAGATGTATGTTTGTATGTATATACATTAAAAACTCTCTTTTTTATATATAATAATTAACATTTTCTTTATAATAATGTATTTTATGCTCATTATGGGTATGAGAATTCTTCATCAGCCTATTTTTAATTTCTCCCAATGCTGCATAAAGTAATATATTTCCATCCTTTTTGCCAAAGTGTAGTAAAATAGCTAATATCTTGTATTTCAGTTATTCTTTATACTAAATGATTTGTGAGAAAAACTATTTTATTTCTTCTATGTTTCAAATCGAAAGTAATGAATGTTTTTAATAGTTTCTAAATATTAAATTGTGAAGAGTTTATGTTACTTGCCAAAGTGTGGTAAAATAGTTGCCAAAATGTGGTAAAATAAAAATTCGATTTGCCAAAGTGTAGTAAAACGTTGCCAAAGTGTGGTAAAATGTTGCCAAAGTGTGGTAAAATAAAAAATAAACACCTGAAAATCAATCAATTATAAGCCCTGTTATTAAATAGCCTATAAAGAAAGCTACTAAATACGCGCGTGCGCGAGACAAATGTCCTGCTTATCCATCCAACAAATGCACCGCTTCTGACATAAAACAATACCTTTACTTCCGTCAACAACAAATGATTTACTGCTGAAAAATTGTAAGCGCAAGAAACCGTATAGGGAAAAAAATATAAAACAGAAAAAAAGGTTGATTTTGTAGAGCCGATTCGAAAAATATGCGAAATCAATATAACACGTTTTTTTAAGCTATATTGAACGATTATTTTTTCCGCATATAATTCTAATGTTGGATGATTAAAACTTAAAATGCGGAAGAAAAAGCATGTTTTTGACCCATCCAGATGGAAGTGTCTGGGATATAAAACAAAAAAGTAATGCCAAAGTGTGGTAAAAGGAAACAAGGAGAGCTGCGTGAACGGGATTTACAAGATCAGCTACAAAGAGCCAGCGCATTGAATATTTTGATTAATGCCATAAGTATATGGAATACCGTCTATCTGGAAAAGGCCGTAGAATACCAAAAGAAACATAAAGGTATAGATGAAAATTTATTGAAGCATATATCTCCCTTAAATTGGACACACATAAATTTTCTGGGAGAATATTCATTCCAGTCGAATATGGCTTTGGGTATAAATGAATATAGACCTTTAAAAGTCTAATTTTATATACATAAATTAACTCTTTAAGATTGTTTAGAAGCCTTAGAGGTTTAATTTATGTACATTTCTGTGAAAATATCACCTTAGAGTTACTTTTGTACAAAATGTTGGTGATACCCCTAAAATAATTTGATTACTATGCCTCTCAACTCGTTATCTCCATTTTAGTCGACTTTCGAAGTGTCACTCTTTATTGATATTTCTTGCATCATATTCTTTTTTCAGATCATCCAAGGTGACATCAAGTTCTGACAGTACACTTGCCATCAGTTCCACTTCGAACCTGTGTTGTGTTTCATCAGAATAGGCAATATTGTTTTCTATTCCCATCCGAACAAGTGTTACGATAGTCTGACCTAAATATATCTGGCTATCTCCCTCTAAAACAGGGAATTTAATCAATGTTTTAGAGTTGTTTTTCTTCTGTATTTTCGTTTTCATTCTTTACAGTAGTTATATGTACATCAATAAAACAACCACCAAGGCCGGATAATGCATTGGGTTTCGTGTAAGTAACAGTGACCAGGGTTTGTCCCATGAATGTCTCTATCTTGTCTACAATTGCTTCCATTGGCTCTCCTAAGCCTATTGCTTCAGAGGAAACCATAACTAAATCACCTTCTTTCATATTATCTATCCCATTCGCTTCGATTTAAGAAATTCTTTAGCAGCTTCCTTATCCTCATGTACCTCATATTCCCGGAAATACACAGCTTTCATAAGACACCTGCTATTTGTGTATCTCTCTTCACCTACTGCATCAGAATTAAGGACAAAACCTTCTTTTGCCCATTGTATAGCGGTCAACTCCCTTTTTATCTTAGTATAGCCTTTCTCTTTCCTTTTGACTTTGTCTTTCAAAACCTCATGGAGTATTCTGGTTCGAGGACTTATAACACCATCCGCAGTAACAAGTGCTGAACAGTTATATCCAGGTTGCTCATAATATTCAATATTTTTCTGAATATCTTCTACGCTCATTTCTTCTATACGCTGCCTGTATTGTGCAATCGTTAGATTTGTCATATCTACTGCCATAATATTGTTTTATGCGTTGGACTTGGGGGACCACCAACATTTACTACTTACTTTTGTAAGGTTTTGTTATATTCCTCTCAAAACTATATTGGAAAAATGTAATTATCTCAAGAATAATAACTGGGAAAGCTCTTTCTGAACAGGTTAAAGACATAGTACTCCATTCACCAGCATAAAATGCCGTTAATGGATATAGAATACTTGCAGAAGCCAATAAAACTATAACTATATTAAGTATTCTATGAATAGTCTTAGGACGTGATATGCCCAATAATGCATTTGCAATAAAGACACAGATAATAATGAATTTACCAGTTTTAGAATATTGGGTTATATCCCAATCTCCTAATATGTAAACTAATAATAAATATAAAACTATAATAGGAAAGATTGAACTTGCAATATTTGTAATGTATTTAATACCTTTTGTTTCCATTTTTATTGCTATTATGTTACTTAATAGTAGTTATATACTTGCGTATTCGTCCTTTTCTTTAATTCGTTTGATTATAAGTTCAAAACGTTGTTTGGTAAGTGGTGTAAGTGTTTCGGGGTTCTCTCCATCGTAATTTTCTCCATAGATAAGTGCATCCACTCCTATACCGTGGTTGTAGTTCTCCCGAATGCAGTTGCGGAGAGTCCAAAGGTTGCGCAAGTTAACCCAATCAGCTGTGCGGTTTTGTATATGTCGGAACAACACAATGGCAGAGCGCAAGTAATGTCCCACATGATCATAATCGTGTAATACGCGCTCACCAAAATAGTATATAACTATTTCTTGATTTTCTTCGTCCTCGACCACCTGGCAAAGGAAGAAAGGGATATTTCTCAGGTTTTCCCAATCAATGTAATTAGCTTTGGTCATGGTTTCTAAGATTTAGGATTTTCTCAAGGTCTTCGTAACTTCGAATTTCGTAAATATCATTTTGAACTTTAATATAGCCATTAATCTCCGTATGATTCCCGGTAATGGCGAACAAATCGCGAAATTCAACATCCAAAATTTTAGCAATCTCTACCAGTGTAGCTATGGACATGCCTTTTCCACCAGTTAAAATATTGCTAATGTATTGTTTGCTTTTACCCATTTTCTCCGCAAGTTCTATCTGCGATATGCCTTTCTCTTTAAGTATTTCTTTTATTCGTAATTTTGGTAATTCTTTTTCCATTGTTCTAAGTTTTTTGCAAATATATTCTTTCCTCGTTAGGTAAATAAAATAAGTTTACTAAACTTTGTTAAGTACACAATAAAAATTTACTTTTATCTTGTGTAGTAAAGAAAATAGATGTACTTTTGATAATGAAATCAAAATATAGATGATATGATTAAGCTACTTTATATTGACCTTTTTTGTGGTGCTGGAGGAACCAGTACCGGAGTAGAAAACGCACGCTACGCAGATGAACAATGCGCGAAAGTAATCGCTTGTGTAAACCACGATGCAAACGCTATTGCCAGCCATACGGCCAACCACCCGGATGCGTTGCATTTCACTGAGGACATAAGGACACTGGAATTGTCCCCTTTGGTATCTCATGTAAAACGGATGAAGAAGATTTATCCGGATGCACTGATTGTATTATGGGCCAGCCTTGAATGTACGAACTTCATTGACATACTCCCATACCTAAAGTAATGAGATTCGAGCGTCATCGGCAGCAACCTGCATAGCGGGATTTATGCTGTCTCTTCCCGGAGTTGATGTCCCAACTCTTAAAATATTTTTTGCCGCATTAATATCACGGTCATGGTGTGTGCCACATTCCGGACAAGTCCACTTCCTGATGTTGAGCGGCATTTCTTCTGCCCTATACCCACATGAAGAACAAGTTTTCGATGATGCCTCCCATTTGTTTATCTGCACAAACTTTTTCCCGTATTTAGCGCAAAGCCATGAGAGTTTGGAAACAAAGGAAGTGAATGAAAGGTCGTTGATCTTTCTTCCCCAGACTTTCTGCATAGCCTTCATGTTAAGTGTTTCCAGACATATTACATCATACTCAGATACAATACGGATAGCGGTCTTCCACTGAAAATCTTCTCTGATATTAGAAATTTTTCTGTGCAATCTAGCAAGAGATAATTTCGCCTTATTACGTCCATTGCTACCTTTCTTCTTTCTGGAAAGATTCCTGCTTTTTCTTCTTAATTCATCCAGATGATTGAAGAGCGCAAGGGGAGATTCTATTCTGGTTCCATTATCCTGTGTCAGAAAGTGTTTCATCCCAAAATCAAACCCTGCGGTCTTACCCGTCATGGGTTTCCTTTCTGATGATTCCTCGTTTCTGCGAACAGCTATGATTATCCAGTAGTCCCCCACAGCATCACGCTTTATACTCAATGTCTGTACCTTTCCGTCGATGGGTCTCGAAAGATGGAACTTAAGTCTGAGTTTTAAAGCATTTACTGTGAGAACATTTCCGTTAAGAGTATATCCTGCCTGTTTGAACGTGACTGAGCGATATTTTCTCCAATTCTTAAATGTTGGAAGATGCTTGGCCGTTCTATTGAAAAAATTCTTATATCCATTATTTATGCGTTCACAAATCTGCTGTACTGACTGTGAGCCGATAGCCTTCCATTGTGAGTATGTTGATTTTCTCAATTTGAGAAGATGGGATTGCAGCCTGTACATTGAAATAGATTTATGATATATGCGATAATAACGCTTATGCAGGGCAATGGCATGGTTATATATCCATGCTGCCGTCCTGAACCATTCCTGCAACCTCCTCTCATGGTTACGGTTCTGCTTATATACCTTGTATTTGTAGGTCAGTGTCTGCATAAATAATTATTATATATATGACACAAATATAATGATTTGTTCCTTATATTTGCAATATCAGGAACAAAATATATAGAAGAATATGGATGAAAGATGGAAAACGAATCCCGGATGCGTCTATAACGTATCCTATCACATCATATGGTGTACCAAATACAGGAGGAAACTGCTTCTTGGGGAAGTGGAGGAAAGGCTGCGCTCCCTGCTGATTGAAAAGGCGACAGCGAACGGATGGGATATACCGGAGCTGGAGATTATGCCTGACCATGTACACCTGTTCGTCAAGGCTACACCTTCAGACTCAATAGCACATATAACATCACAACTGAAGGGATATACCTCTTTCTCGCTCAGGAATGAGTTTCCTCACCTCAAGCAGAGAGTCCCTACACTGTGGACACGCTCATACTATGTGGAGACCATCGGGCATATATCTGAGAAGACTATCCTCAAATACATCGAAGACCAGAAAAAGAAGTAGATTTAGGGAAAACTTTCATCCCATACCTGAAAGAATGGGCTTTCAGGTAACATTAATCGTAAAGCCAAGGGCGGCCAGCCACGGGACGCTGATAGTCGTACTCTTGCTGAACACCTTTTCCGTTATATCGAGGCCATTGATCCAGACTACATCCAGATAGAGAACGTTGAGGAGTTCATGTCATGGGGCGATATGGATGAACATGGGCACCCTATCAGCAAGGACAAAGGACGATGCTATGAGAAGTGGAAACGCAAGGTCAGGAAATATGGCTACGATTTTGACTGGCGCATTCTTAACGCTGCCGATTATGGGGCATACACCACTCGCAAGCGGTTCTTCGGTATCTTCGCCAAGCGTGGACTTCCGATTGTGTTCCCTGAACCTACTCACTGTAAAGATGGGAAGTCGGATATGTTCGGACGATTAGAAAAATGGAAGCCGGTCAAGGAAGTGCTGAACTTTTCAGATGAAGGAGAAAGTATCTTTTGCCGGAAGAAGCCGCTGGCCGAGAAAACTCTTGAACGCATCTATGCCGGACTGATTAAGTTTGTAGCTGGAGGTAAGGAGGCTTTTATTGTAAAGTATAACTCTATGAGTCGGACGGGGAAATACCAGGCACCAAGCGTTGACGAACCATGCCCGGTTGTGGCAACACAAGGACGGCTTGCATTGGCAAAGGTAAACTTCCTCTCCAAGCAATTCAGCGGCCAGCCGGATAGTAAGAACATATCTGTGGAAGGCCCTGCCGGAACAATCACCTGCAAAGACCACCACGCTTTCGTCTCAGCCTATTACGGGAATGGTCACAACCATTCGGTCGAGCTTCCAGCCCCTACGGTTACGACTAAAGACAGGTTGGCATTGGTAAATACCTGTTTTTTGTGTTCATACAATTTCAAAGATAAAGGAAAGGACATTAACCTTCCATGCCCCACTTTGCTGACGAAAGACAGACTTGCATTGGTAAATTCTGTTTTCATAGATAACCAGTACGGTACCGGAAAACCTACATCCATTGAGCAACCAGTTGGTACAGTAACCACGGTGCCTAAGTTCAATATGGTAAGCTGCAAGCCGTGGATAATGAATACAGCTTTCTCGAATGTAGGAAGCAGCATAGAACAGCCGTCACAAACAATCACGGCCAACCGTAAATGGCATTACCTTATGAATCCACAGTTTGCCAGTGCCGGAGGTTCTGTGAACAACCCTTGTTTTACATTGATAGCACGGATGGATAAAATGCCTCCCTATTTGGTCGAAGTTGAAGGAGGTATCGGCATACAGGTCACGTCAGTGGACAGTCCGATGACTGTCAAGATTAAGGAGTTTATGGCTCTTTACGGTATTATTGACATTAAGATGCGTATGCTAAGGATAGCAGAGCTCAAGAAGATAATGGGATTCCCAGAAGACTATATTCTGATTGGTACACAGTCTGACCAGAAGAAGTTTATCGGAAATGCTGTAGAGGTGAACATGGCACGTGTGTTATGTGAGGCGATTTGCAAGGAGATAATCAGAAGACGAAAAGTTGCATAAAAAATATTCTATACATACATCTAACATTTTCCCCGCTGCAGTGATGCACCGGGGGGGGTTATTATAAATATATATGTCTATAAATATAGATGCGCAGAAATATAGATATACAGAAATATAAATGCGTGTTTCTTCTTTATTTCGAATTATACTTAATCATGAATCATACTATTATATGAGAAGTAAACAATATGAGTTTACTAAACTTTGTTAAGTACATAAATAAAATTTACTTTTATCTTGTATAGTAAAGAAAATAGATGTACTTTTACACTGTGAGAAAAAAGATAAGATGTATAATTTAATTCAGGAAATATGGAAACAGTTAATTGTATCAGTAATCAGAAGTTGACCGAGATTGAAAAGGAGGTCTATAATCTTTGTGTTGCCAATGCTGAAACTTATGGAGAAGACGGTGGATTTTGTTATGATGAAACGGATTACGAGTCACTTGGTATTACACTCGGACAGATGAAAGGTTATCTTGGCCAACTTGTCAAGAAGGGATATATTACTGCTTGTGAGGGTTGTTACTTTACGCATTTTATAGTAGCGAATGATTGAGTATAATCGGCGGGGTGAAAGCCCTGCCTAAATTAAATAAGAGTCATGAAAAAGAAATATTCCAGCACAAAACAATCAGCCCGGAAAGCAAAGAATGAACGAATTGAAAAAGGCGAGCCAGGTTTACAGGTATTTAAAATGCCTAAGGGAACAAGATATACCGGAAAATTTGCCGTATGCACTGAAATAGAATATCTGAATACATATTAATCTGGTGATTCTTCTGCCAGTTATAATTAAAAACAATTATGAAGGAAAAAGAAATACTGAAAGAAATTATCGAGTGGCTTAACAATGATACCAGCTACTTATCCACAAGAACCGATTATGCTAAAGGCTACAAAAATGGAATTATATGTGCGAAAGAAATAGTTGAAAGCATAATCAAAAACCACGAACCCAATTTGTTGGATGCTAATAATTAACATTAATAACGGGAACTATGGAAGCAATATCTAATATTTCAGTTAAAGTAAGAAAACATGAAGGTTTATCGTCCTGGATGAAAAGAAGTAATATACTTGTTTCATTTTTGTGTGAACAAGAGATTACCAATTTTCAGGCACTACTTATTACGCAATTGTTTACTTCACTTACTGTGTTGATGTGTTCTAATTTCTTGAATACTCTAACTCTATTTATTTGTGTAATATGGTTTGTATGTTCTTTCATGTTATGTAAGAAATACATATCTCTTAAAAATTAAACAAGAATTATAGAAAGATGGATTTTGACCTTTTTAATTATGACAAATACATTGTGTCTTTTTCCGGTGGAAAGGACAGTACGGCTCTACTCCTATTCTTAATTGATAATGGAATAGACAAAAGCAAAATAGAATTATGGCACCAGGAAATAGACGGAAGAGGTGAAAATTTTTTTGACTGGGAGGTTACACCTGATTACTGCAAAAAATTAGCTGAAGCTTTTGGGGTATCAGTTTTCTTTCAGTGGAAAGATGGTGGATTTAAGCGCGAGATGCTCAGATGTAATGAACGAACAGCAAAGATATTCTATGAGTGCCCAGATAATACTATTCATAGTGTAGGAGGTGAAAAAGGTAAGTGCTCAACAAGATTAAAATTCCCACAACCTTCTCCTAATCTCAATGTCCGTTGGTGCAGCAGTTATCTGAAGATTGATGTATGTGCGGCTGCCATCAGGAACCAGGAGCGTTTTAACGGTATCCGAACATTGGTGTTATCTGGAGAAAGAGGTGAAGAAAGTAAGCAGCGTGCCGGTTATGCCATTTTAGAACCTGACAAATCAGATTTGCGGAATGGCAAAAAGATCATGAGGTACGTAGATAGATATAGACCCATACGAGATTGGACAGAGAGAAGAATATGGGATTTATTGGAAAAATACAGAGTAAGACCTCACCCGTGTTACTTTATGGGCTTCGGGCGTTGCTCATGTAAGTTCTGCATATTTGGTAATGCGAATCAGTTTGCCAGCGCAGCATGTATCAGTCATCAGAACTTTTCACAACTCGTTCAATTCGAAAAGGAGTTTGGGTACACACTGAAACGTGATACAGATTTATCTACGCTCATAAAGAAAGGTGTGCCGTACCATGATATTACTCCAGAACTGGCGCGATTAGCTACAAGCTACCAATACAATAGTGATATTTTTATTCCCTATTCGCAACAGTGGGAATTACCTGCGGGAGCTTTTAAGAAATGTGGAGGGCCTATGTAAGCTATTCCCGATTGAACTGGCCAACTTTCAAGGTTGATTAATGGCGATGAATTTATTGTTTCGTTGTTTCAGATATGTGTATAACGTAGCTTTGCTGATACCAGTTGTTTTGATAATCTCTGATACTGTACAGGCTTTTGAATCGTATAATTTTAAAGCCAGTTCAATTTTCTTATGGTCGACAGAGGGTCGGCCTCCTTTTCTTCCTCTTGCCCGTGCAGCTGCTAAACCTTCTAATGTTCGAAGTTGAGTTGAGTCTCGTTCGAACTGGCTCAATCCGGCGAAAACAGAAAAAATGAGTCGTCCGTGTGGCGTTGTTGTGTCGAGCCATATTTCTTTCAGAGATTTTATATTTACCCCAGTCTGAGAAAATCTATCAACTAATTCAATTAAGAATTTCTGACTTCGGCTTAGCCTTGTCAGTTCGGAAACAATTACGGTGTCACCTGGTCGAAGAGCATCAAGCATCCGATGAAGTTCTGGACGGTTGTTTTTGGTTCCTGATATTTTTTCGGAATAAATCCTTTCGCATCCTTCTTTTTCTAACTGGTCAATTTGTCTTTCAAGATTCTGCTCCAGCGTGCTTACACGTGCGTATCCAATTTTCATGTCTGGAAAGATATTTTATAATGGGTTTATTGAACTTTGTTTTACAGACGAGTTTTCAGACAAAAATAAGCGTTTTTTTGTGAAGTGACAAGCCTTCGGTTTTATAGTCTGAAAAACGGTCGTTTTTTAGACTATTTTTATGTATCCTTTCGAGTAAGGAAATAAATCAATCTGTTGTTACTTTGATAATCTCAGATAGATTAGTTGTGTATTGCTTACTAATATGCTCACATTTGAGGTGCCAAGATTTATTTTTTGTTCCCTGTACGGCTACCTTAATGGTATTATGACCGTTCTTGCGATTAATCGCATCTATGGCAGCGGCCAGCCGTGATTGCTTATCACGGTCTATAGTATCAAAGAGGTTGGTTTGGATGGCAGAATCAGGAACTATGTTCCAGACAATGACACCGGCTTTCTTGTACTGGTAACCGCCCTCTTTGCAAAAATCTATTCGAAGTGCCCGGACTGCGGTGCTCACAAGTTCCTGAAGGTCGTTGGTTGGTACCTGCAGGTGGATGGTGCGGTTGATACAGTGCTGCGGTAGATCCAGACGGAAACGGCTGGTATAGGCGAAGACTGTTATTTCCGTACAGCAGCTGTGCTGCATACGGAGCTTACGGACACATTCGGAAGAAAAGTTGGCGACAGCTTCCTCCAGACTGGAGAGTTCGGACAGACCGGAGTCAGGGAAACTGTGGCTGGTACAGATACTCTTCTTCTGTGGAAGTTCCTCGATATTAATACAGTTCTCACCACGAAGTTCCTTCCAGGTGCGGACACCAGTCACAGACAATAATTTTCTCACAAAGCTCTCGTTTTTCTGAGTTAAATCCCAGGCGGTATTTATACCGTAATAGCGCAGCTTATCCAAGCTCCGATGACCGATACCCCAGACATCGCCAATTTCGAAGCCTTGCAACGCCTTGATGCGCTTTTCCTCAGAATCAATCATGCATACCCCCTGATATCCCTTGTACTTCTTCCCGTAACGGCTTGCCACCTTCGCCAGAGTCTTTGTAGGAGCAATGCCCATTGTAACCGGGATGCCAGTACCCTTTCCAATGGTCTTAACAATCTTCCGGCCGTAGGAAATCAGTTTCTCTCCTTCTCCAAAGCCGGAGAGATCCAGGAACGCTTCATCAATCGAGTACTGTGTCAGTTCGGGCGTGAACTCGGACAGCAACATCATTACCCGGCGGCTCATGTCACCATACAAATTGTAGTTGGAACTGAAAACAGACACATTGTTTGCCTCCAAGACTTCACGGATTTGATACAGTGGTATACCCATCTTGATGCCCATTGCCTTGACTTCGTTGCTTCTGGCCACGACACAGCCGTCATTGTTCGAGAGAACAACGACAGGTTTGTCACGAAGCTGCGGATTGAACACGCGCTCACATGAGCAGTAGAAGTTATTGCAATCAACAATGGCTATCATCTGCCTTTTCTCAGCTGTCTCTTTATGTTATACGTAAGAACGCCCCATATCAGGAAGTCGTTTTCTTCAGTAATTTTTATGGGTGAATATTCCTCATTGGCCGGAACAAGCCAGATACAATTTTCTTTTTCGTCAAAACGTACAGTCTTTAGTGTAAACTCGCCGTCGATATAGGCCACAACAATGTCACCGTCCAGGGGGTCCAAGGATTTATCTATGATAAGCAAGTCGCCATCGTCAATGCCGCAGTCCTTCATGGAATCTCCGTCAGCACGGGCATAGAAGGTGGTGGCCGGATGGCGTATCAGTTCCCGGTTCAGGTCTATACTGTCAGTCATGTAATCCTGAGCCGGCGATGGGAAACCAGCCTTCACGCCCTGGTCAGCAAACGGCAATGGAAGCTCGCTGCTCAGGTCTGCGGAGAACATTATCAACTTTATATCGTTCATAAGGATAGACCTTTCTTTTGCATATCTTCGCGAACAAGTTCTGTTTCGCTTTTAGATAGGTCGGCTAATCTGACATTCATCGGATTTTCTTTCTGGTAGGCTCTTACATCGTCTATCAAAAGTTGAAAATCATAAAGAAACTCCTTTGTTGCCCCGTGTTTTGCATATATGGCATGAGCAGCTTCAAGAACTTCAAGAGTGCAGCTATCATCGCCCTGGAAGACGATTGCCGGTATTTCATTTCTCACACATTCTCTAAGTAGTCTAATCTGGTCTTTCATTTTTTTTGGTGCAAATATATTTCGTTTTTTTCTCTTTTCCTATACTCCTTTTTCGTCGTTTGTCTCTCCCCGATTTTCCCTTTTTCATGATGCGAATGTAGTGCGCCTTGTAGAAGTCTGCAAGGCACTTTGTGCCGTTATGAAAAATATCCTGAGCAGCATAGCTGTGCGGTATTTTTCATCCCGGTACCCTTGCATACATCTACGGTCAGTCGCACAATTATTGCATCGAAAAAGGCGAAAGAACTCGGGGAGAGAATGATTAAAAAAAAAGTCGTATAGGGAGAAAAAAGAATTTGAAAAAGGCTCCTGAATCTGGAGTTAGAATAATTCACCCGCGGCTGATGTTTAACTTGTTAATGTATAGATGTATGGAAACGAAAAATTTTCAGGTGGTAATCAAATCCTATTTAGAGCAGTTGGCAGAATTGGATGCAGAATTTGCTGTGAAGTATTTTGATGAAGGTAAAAAAATTGAAGAATGTTGTGCATATATAATCAGTGAAATGGAAAAGATGGCACAAAATAATGTCGTAGGTGCAACAGATGATGAAGTTTACGGTTTAGCAGTCCGTTATTATTTGGAAGATGTGAAAGTTGTTGATACAAAAATTGGTAATCATGTCAGGATTGTGTGTGACCAAATTATAGAATTAACAGAGGAAGAAAAAGAAGAAGCGCGTCAGAAAGCTATCCGGCAGTATCAGGAAGAAGAACTCCATAAGTTACAGAGCCGAAAAAAGCCAGCAGTGAAAAAGGAAATTCAAGTTCAACCATCTTTATTTGATAGTCAATATGAAACCGCAGAATGAATTCGAAAAGAATGTAGTTAGCGCAAGTGCTAATTTACCCTCACTGACCGATAGACAATTGCAATGGGGATTAGATAATAGTATCCAGTATGTGGCACGATACAATAAACAGAAATATACCTGCACTAAATGTGGTCATCAATGGCAATCAGACACGAAGAAGAAGAATTATGTGAAATGTCCTCATTGTGGAACCCGATTACTTGTACACGAAGGTTTAAAAAAAGTATATAATAAGACAGCATATTTTACGGTTATGACAGCTTGTGAAGGTTATCAGGTTATGAGAAGCGTTGTTGTCAGATGCACAATGAAAGTAGGTAGTCCAGCAGTCTATGATTGGGCTGAAGTCATGCAAAGATGGATTGCAGCAGACGGTACGTATGTGAATTTCGCAAGGTTACGACAGACTTTTAATACAATGTACTTTGACCTTTGGTTATTTCGTACCGCATTGATATTGCGCCAATGGAATGCGATTTATGACAGGGTATATTCAGGTACGGTATGCCCCTATATGTCAATCATACCGGAACTAAGAAGAAGAGGGCTAAAAAGGAGTTTATATCGTCATTTTTCATTGAACCTTATTGTAGGGTTATTACGTAATAGTAAGATAGAAACTTTATTAAAGATGAATCAAAAAAGTTTGTTGCATAAATTCTTGATAGGTCGTTGTAATATTGATGATTATTGGCCATCAATTAAAATCTGCTTCAGGAATCATTATCTTGTTAAAGATGCCAACATTTGGTGTGATTATATTGATATGTTGAAAAATTTAGGCAAGGATATTCGTAATGCGAAATATGTTTGTCCACTGGACTTGAAAAAGGCGCATGATAAGGCAGTACAAAAGACGATAAAGAAGGAAGTTGAAGAGGAAACTGACTCACCCGATTTTCTATTAAAAGAACTTCGCTATAAGGAAAGTAAACGTAAATTTTTAGGCTTGGCATTTAGCGATGGACTTATTCATATAAAGCTCATCGAAAGTGTTAAGGATATGATTTTAGAAGGAAAGGTGATGCATCATTGTGTTGGTCATTATTACACTAGAGAAGATTCTCTTGTCTTCTCCGCAACGATAAATGGTAAACGTATTGAGACTGTAGAGGTATCACTCTCACAAATGAAGGTTGTTCAGTGTAGTGGCGTATGCAATAAAATTACTCAATATCATAATCGAATTATTCAACTTGTTGAGAATAATTTATCTTTGATACAAAGTCGAGTTTCTGCTTAAAGGGATGGGGGGTAACCCCTATCCTATCCCTTTAAATATAGTATCACCGAGCTATCGGGAAAAATCTCTTATACATTTGAACATAAGTCCTATTGTCAAGAGAAAAAGCGTTTTGAAAATGAATAGAAGAATCTTCATGTTACTTATTTTTAAGCATATCATTAAAATCTTTAGCTCCTTGAGCCTTAATAATACGAAGCCAATCTGCTTCGATTCCATGAGAGTGTAAGAAAGTCTTAGAGTTAAAATCGGAGTCGTTTATTGTCAACTCTTGATTATCCGACTTAACAACAACTTTCCCAGCAGCATTTTTGAATAACTTAGGTTCTTTACCTTTGACTAAGTAATATGCTGCTTCTACGTCATATATTTGCCCCTGAAGGTCATTATCGAATGCAAGATATATAACAGCATGTGGAAATAAATGCTTAATATCTTTTATTTGTCCGTATCCTAAGTTTCCACCTAATGATATGAATGCGGCATTAATTCTCATACGTTCAGGGAGAAGTTGATATAGTGCCATCATATCAAGTGCACTTTCTCCAATGTATAGAGATTGTACGTCATTCCATTGGGGAGCAAAGGAAGCTATCCAACATGCGGTAGACTTGTTTCCTCCAGAGCAGAATCCTTTATATCCTTCTTTTTTATATGGATTATAATTGCGTAGTTCGAAGTTTACGACTTCTTCCGGAGAAGCAAGAACACGATAAGGGAAAGCTACATTTGCATAATTTTTCGGTTTCCGAGAAACTGTACATACAGACCCGTTGTGAATAAATGCCGATATAGTATTGGCATCAATCATCCTGATTTTGCCGAGGTATGCATATATCACTTTTTGGTTGCAAGTAATATCGTAATCATCAAGAGAAAACTTGACATCATTGTGCGAAACTACGTAGTTTTCATGTTTTGGCTGTTTACCTGATAGCTTGCATAGAATATCGGCAACTGCATCATATCCGATACCTTGATAACCCGAAAAAAGGTGGAGACGGTTTAATATGAAGTTTACAACATCACCCTTGTCTCCGTATCCGTTCCGGCTGAAGAATGTTTGTGAGTAAGAAGTCGTATATATTACGATTTCATCTACCTTTGTATTGCCGTTAAACAGACGGTATTCAAGGTATTTTTTACCTGCTCCAGTATTAAGACGATAACCGATATATTCAGCTACGTCACTTATACGGACATGGTTCTTCAATTCTTGAAATGTTGTATTACTCATATTTACTCAATTTATTTTTAAGCTGGGTGTTTTCTGCAATTAATCGCTTAATAGTATCCTGATACCGGAAATAGCTATATATTGCAGCAGCAATTGCCATTCCAGGCTTTTTATGTCCGGTATCATGTTTTAATTGTTCGATTAACTGTAGTTCTTCAGTATCAAGGTATATTTCGAACCTTTTTTTCATCTTTTATGGTTCTAATCCCTCGACAAACCACCAGCATTTGGAACCCAACGGATATTCTTCAGGATCACCACAGCACCAATTCAAATTAGTAAGTATGCTGTCAAGTTCCATTTCAGGTTCTTCATAATCCATCTCGTATTCATCATTCCATATTGCTGAAACAAAGTTTTTGTCTTTCGATAGTTCAACTAAGCGGAAGCATGGTAAAACTTTTGCGACTTTATAAAGCTCTTGTACATCTGTTGCTCCTAAAATAAAAGAAACTGATTCTGCCATAATAATATTGTTTTTAGTTATGTAAATTCTTTCAATTCCTAATGCATCTTCTATGCGTTGTATTACATCGACGCCAGGACTATATCTTCCTAACTCGATTCTTGAGATATTTTGTCTTGTGACATGACTTTTCTCTGCCACTTCCATTTGACTTAGCCCCATCATTTTGCGGATGGAAACAAATAAATTGCCTATATTACGTTCTCTTTTTTCTTTCATGCTGCAAATATAGCTCTTTTTTATTATGCACCAAATAAAGTGCAAAAAAAATATTTACGAAACAATAATTAACAATCTAAAAATACAATGGTGTATATCTTATAGTTGATGATTGTAAATGTACTTAATATATTACTCATATTAAAATTGACTATAACTAAAGTCTGAAATTTTAATTGTTCTTTTATTGTTAAGCGGTCAACATTCAAGAATAGTAGTACATAACAGAGAAGCTGAAGTACTGTTGTTCGGCAATATTCATTAAGCAACTTATGTCTAACCTAACTTAACCAAATTCATATTATATGAAGTGGGATAGATAAAAGAATAGATAAAAGAATAGATAAAAGATTAGATAAACCACCCTAACCTATAGTTTAAAATTCATCCAACACTTAAGATATACTTTTTCTTCCCTATACGTTTGTTTATGTTTATCCTGCTTTCTAATTATGATTTGGATGGTATAATATATTGAATTATCTAAAGCCCTACATGCTCTTTAGAATGCTGGGAACTCGGAAAAGTATACAGCTGGAAAATCTCATGGTTAGGAATCATTATGAGGTCTGAATTATGATTCTGCTTTTTGTATTTTTCTTTGGATCTAAAAACAAATGAGTGATTCAATATCCTTTCCCGAATCCCCAAACTATTGGAGATTTTTTCGATTTACACGATTATTATTTTCTCCCAGGATTTCTTTTTTTTTCTCCCTAATTGGAGAGGTGGATAGCGCCAGCTAAAGGCTAAAGGTCTTATGACCTTTAGTGATGACTGATAAGGAAGAGCAAGAGGTGTTCCCGCAAAGCGAGAACATGATTAACGCAAAGCGCTAATTAACAGATAAATATGGAATTCTAAGTTAACATACAAGTTTACAAATGTAAACTTGTATGTTATAAGTTATCAATAATCAGTATATTAAGAAGTTAACATAGAGTTAACATGATTTATAAATAACTGATATACAGATTTATATAAAAAGCAAAAAAATACATTGTTAACATTGTAGTCAAAAACTTATTTTATTATCTTTGTTCCAATTAATTATAAGTTAACATGGAAGAATATCTTGATAGACATATAAGAATTTCAACAAGAACTAAATTTAGACTTGACGAGGTTAAAAAGGATATGAGTTATAATGCTTATATAAGCGAAATGCTGGATTATTTTGAGGTGACTTGTACGTCCCCGAAATTGAAAATTAAGAATCCAACAGCGAGGTTAGAGAAGAGAATTGAAGACTTGATTAAAATCGTAAAATGTCAGGAGAAGGACATTTTACGTCCGCTACTTGACAACTCTTTTAGCTCTGGAAATATGAGTAAGAATAATGAACAGCTTGTTCGTTTAGCCAATGAAAACAAATCCCTGAAGGAAGAACTACAGCGTTATAAACAGTCTGGAGAATCCCCAGATGTTTATAAAAGAAAGCTGGATTCATTAATTAATTTGATTAATTTATTTTGCGATAAAAGCCAGTTCCGGAAGGCCACATTTGGAAATGATTTACTGGTTCCTGAATCTTACTTTGAGAAGTTCTTAGATAAAATAAAATCGGATTATGTATTGTAGTGTTCATCGTCCAGTCAATACGCCTGGTGTATCCGACAACAAAGGTTCCTGCCTTCAGCTTGTTGAATATTTGTCTAAAGAGAGTAACGATGAAAGACCTTATTTTGATACTTTCTTTTCGCAGAACTTGGATTTTGTATCTGGTAATGAAGTATTACATTCAATAGATAACAACCATAAAACATTAAAAAGAAAAGATGATAAGTTCTATATGTTGTCGGTTAATCCAAGTGAAAGGGAGTTAATGCACGTTATCAAAAAGGTAACTGGAAAAACCAATGTTCACGAGTTTTCGGAACTATCGAAAGAGGAGCAAGAGATTGTTATTTCCGAGCTTAAGAATTATGCACGTCATTGCATGGATGAATATGCCCGTAACTTTTATAGAGACAAAATTAAGGGTGGAAATGACCTTGTCTGGTATGGTCGTGTAGAGACCGAAAGGCATTATAAAGGAGACGCAGAAGAGGTAAAAAATGGTACTGCAAAATGCGGTGATAAGAAGCCAGGCTTACAGTTACATATTCACATTATAGTATCGCGGATGGATAAATCTCAGACAGTTTCATTGTCTCCATTAACCAAGAGCAGAGGTAATAGACAGCTGCTTGATGGAAAGGAAGTAGTGGTAGGATTTGACCGTTCCGAATGGGCAGAAAGATGTGCTACCAGGTTTGCGGATGATTATAATTATCTTCCGTACTATGTGCATAATAAGAAAGATTATGAAGAATGGAAACAGCGTCAGCAGATGCAGGCAATTGCTATGCGTGAACTGAAGCAACAATTACTGCAGGGGGAACTGAGGAATGAAAGAAAAGTTTTGAATAATACACTTAGGATTTACCGTTTCATCGTAAATCCCCAAATGGCATTTTTAAATGAAATGAAGATGCTGGCATTAAATATGGTAACAACTGGGAGGACGATATGATAAGTTTTGACATGATTCAGGAACATTGGTTCTATTATGCTGCACTATTTTGTGTGAGCTTTCTCATAGGTTCGATTAAACCATTTTCTAAAGTATGGTATAATATTGCCTTATTCGTAGTTCTTGTGCTACTGGAGGTGATTGTCTGTAACTTGATAGGGCTAGTTTATCTCTATCCTACTGTTTTGGCTTTAGTGGTCTTTTTATTCTTTACATTGAAAGATTTAAAACCAGACAGTCTACGGAAAGGAGGTAGCGAAAAGGCTATATGCTTACCGGTGCTGTCCGGTGTAAGAGGCAGACAACTTCGATTTTACTACTATTATGCCAATTTCCTTGTATATGGAGGTGCCGGAAGTGGTAAGACAAAGTCAATAGGAAAATGGCTTTTACAGGAATATATACGCTTGGGTTTTGCCGGATTTATCTATGACTTTAAAGATATAGATTATACCCGGACAGCATATAATTTGATGAAGAAATATGATTATAAAGGTGAGTTCTATTATATCAATTTTGATAATTTAAGTCGCTCATACAGATTCAATCCACTAAAAAATGTGTCGGATAAAACTGTATTGATGCAGCTCATGGAAGATATGCTGTTATCTATGCAGGCGAAGGATGCAAAGCAGGATGAATGGTTTGCTGGAGGATTGGGTATTCTTAGAGGAGTAGCATATAGATTGTATGATGAGTTTAAAGAGTATTGTACAATCCCCCATATTCTTACTCTTATAATGAATTCTTCTCAGGATAGTCTTACCAGATTCCTGGAACAAAATACTATATCTGAAATGATGGCAGGAGCATTTTTGAAGGCTAAAGGCTCAGAAAAAACACAGGCTTCGTATATCTCCACTTTGTCAAATCAAATTGCGACAATGGCCACAGATGAGAATATTGCATGGGTTCTTTCCGGCAATGATTTTGATTTTAATCTGATTGATCCGGAGCACCCGAAGATGTTTGCTGTCAGCAATAACTTTTCGAAGAACTCTGTGTATTCTCCGGTTATAGCTATGCTTTTGAGTATATCATCGCGCCAATTCACAATGCAGAACAAAGTTCCGTTTGTCTATTTCCTGGACGAGATGACAACCGTTAAGATTAAAAATTTTGAGACCTTACCATCAGTCTTGCGTGAATATAAAGCTGCTTTTGTTCTTCTTACACAATCCGGTGCGAAGCTGGAAAATCTGTACGGAAAACTTGACCGTTCTTCAGTAGAAGCGAACTTCGGTAATATGTTCCTCGGGCGGACTAAAGATGTGGAAGCCTTGAAGTATTACCCGCTTTTCTTTGGTAAGGAAGAAAAAGAGAGACGTTCGAGAAGCGCAGGAAAATCTGGTTCCTCTTCCAATTCCAGCGTGACTATATCATCACAGAAAGAAGATGTATATCAGGGTAAGGACTTCTCTGAACTTGAACCAGGTGAATTTATTGGTTCTGCTACGCGAGCGAATGTAAAGGAATTTAAGGCCAAATTTAAGATGTTTGAAATGGAAGAAGAGGATTTGCCTGTTCATGAATTTGTAACGCCGGAACAGGTAACGGAAAATTATGATAAGATAATTCAGGAAGTTCAGGCCATTTTAAATGGCGATATTTGATAGAAGAAAAGAGAGCAATTATGCTCTCTTTTTTCATTCTGCCTCCATCTCACTTGATGAAGCAACGGATTTTGTGGCATCATTCAGTCTGACAGAATAGTTGGAGAGATTTTTTACTATCATCAGATTCTTGTTCTTGTTCAGACTTAAAGGCTTTCCTTTCGTGAGTATATCCCAGTTATTATAGGTCAGGTCACTAACAGACATGCCTTCAGATTTTAGAGCCTGGGCAATATCAGAAGATAAATCATACTCTTTTCCCTCTGCGGAAAATATAACTTTATCCCCATTTACGTCAAGCGTGCGGCCACGATATTCTGTATGAACACTGGTGTCCTTATTGTTCTTCAGTTCATTGTTAATCTTGTTGTTTAAAATGGCTGCTTCTGATTTGAGTTGTCTGAGTTTTTCTTCTTTGGGCCAGTTAATATTAGTCAGTTTTTTTTCGAGCTCACTAATGTCATGATTGAACCGGGATATATCTTTTTCCATTTTTTCAGCACGTTCAAAAAGGCTGTTGCCAAGTTCATCCAACCATTCCGGACATCGGTCATAAGCCAGTGGTAGGGCTGTCTGTGCTTGATAATGTCGGCCACTTGAACCGACAAGGCCGAAATACTTGTTGCCTTGCAGGCTTTTGATGTATATCGTGTGTTCCTTATAAGTTCCAATATATTCTGTTACCCCGTCTTCCATACTTGCTGACCGCCATGCACTCAGATATTTTCCTGCATCTTTCCCGTGCAGACGTGTTCCATCTTGAGATATGAGCACACCATTTGATTTGCAGAAATTATCGTAATCGGATTTCATGTCTTGTACTGCACTTTCTGCAGCTTCTTTCTTTTCTGAAAGTATTTTCAAGTCATGTTTCGATTTGTCTATATCCCGAAAGAATAAGACTCTTTCCTTTTGCAGCTGCGTAATTTGTTTGTCAAGTTTTGCCTTATCGAGCAAATCTGTATTACCTGATAATATAGCTACGTATTCGGCAAAGTTCATTCCTGATTTTTCATCTAAAGCTCCTTCATCGAGCGTTCTTACTCCGAGTTGCTGGCTTTTCAATTGACCAATGAAAAGCTGCTTGTTCTGGAGCAGGTTGAATTTATACGCATCCAAAGACCTTTCCGTAGCATAGGTGATTATGTCTACCTTGTTCCCGGCATATTCCTTTGCAATGAGATTGCCCTTGCGCACGGCACGTCCGTTGCGCTGCTCCAAATCTGACGGTCGCCACGGTGTATCGAGGTGATGGACTGCTACCGCACGCTGCTGTGCATTTACTCCTGTTCCCAGCATGCTTGTAGAACCCATCAGGATACGTATTTTCCCTTCATTCATCCCTTCTATCAGTTTTTTCCGACTGCTTTCAGTTTTGGCCTCCTGAATAAACCGAATTTCTTCCGGTGGAATCTGGTAGTTCTCTACAAGCTGCTGCTTGATTTCACTGTAGATGTTCCATTCTCCCGGCTTGTACGTGCCAAGGTCACAGAAAACGAACTGTGTTCCCTTAACCGCATTGAACTTCTGATAGTATTCGTATAATGTCTGTGCGCATACGCTTGCCTTGTTCCCGGTCTCTCCTGCATATTTTAAAGAGTCAATCATCCGCATGTCAAGAGCCATTTTTCTTGCATAGTCAGTGGCAATAAGCATCTTTGCCTTTTCTTCTGTTTCTGACAAGGGAGGGCGTCCGAGTAAGGTTGCATTTCCGGATTCAGCAAACTTCATCAGTTTATCTATAAATTCTTCTTGTGCCGATGTTGGAGGAATACTTTTGAATATTGAGTTCTTTTCCGGGCGGTCAAGACCAATCATGTCGGCTGTCCTGTAATCGGTAATTTCGTTGTAAAATAGAGCAAGTTCCGGTACTTTCACGAAGTGACGGAATCGTTCTTTTTGTATAATGTTGTTGGTTACAGAGAACTCAAACTCCGTAGTTTTTCTCGTGTAGATTGCTGCCCAGGCATCGAAACATGTAATGCCTTGTCGGTCGAGTGCCTCCGGCCTGAGATATTTGAACAATGCATACAGCTCTGTCAAAGAATTGCTGATAGTGGTTCCGGAAAGAAAAGTGGCCCCCAAATCACGTCCCGTTCTTTTCTGTATATCTCTGATTGCAAAATAGAGATTCAGGGCTCTTTGGCTTCCGTCAGGATTGCCAAGTCCTGCTACGCGGTTATGACGTGTCGAAAACATAAGGTTCTTAAACTGATGCGACTCATCCACAAAGATATGGTCGATACCCATGCTGCGAAAATCAACCGTATCGTCTTTTCTCAGTTTTATGTCGTTCATTATGGTGTTTAGTTTGACCTTCATGTTTTCAATACGTTTCTCAAGTCCTTTTTCCAACCTTCTTCCGGAATATCCCATGCCGCTATTTTTTAGGACTTCCAAGGCTTCTTCCACATCTCGAATTTCATCTTCGATAATCTCTTTCTGAATGTCGAGTGACTGCGGTATCTTCCCGAACTGGTCATGTGTCAGAATCACACAGTCCCAGTTGTTGTTTTTTATTTGCTGGAACAGTTCCTGACGGTTGGCAGGTTTGAAATCATCCTTTCCTGGATACAGAATCTTAGCATGTGGATAGGCTTTCCGGTAAGTGGCAGCAATCTCATGAACGTTTGCCTTCAGACCGATAATCATAGGTTTGTGGCAGACTCCGATACGTTTCATCTCGTATGATGCTACACACATAATCATGGTTTTACCCCCTCCTACTTCATGGTCGGCTATTCCTCCACCGTTCTGCTTCAGCATCCAGATACAATCTTTCTGTGATGGGTACAAATCCTTATAATCGAACTTTTCAAAGCTCAAATCTGGGAACGTCTGGCAGGAACCGTCATAATCCGGACGGACAAAGCAGTTGAACCGTTCATTATACATGTCTGCTAGCGATTGTTTCACTTCATCAGGCCGGTTATTCAACCAGTCAATGAATTTGTCCTGAATATCCTGCACCTTGCTGGCTGCAAGCTGTGTTGATTCTGTATCAACAACAGTTTTTTTCTCGCCGTCTATATAGACAGTTTTCGTAATCTGAGGAAATGTGTTCTGCAGTGCATTGTTCATGATATCCTCTGCATTCATTTGGTAGTTGATTCCATACAAGGAGTTGGCTGCAGAAGAATATTCTTTCATTTTAACAAGGAATGAGTCTGAAGCGGGCGTATAGGTGATAGCCGTCTCTACACCGAACAGCTCAGATGCAAAACCTGAATATAATTCTTGCGGAATCCACCTTTCACCTAAATTGAAATCCAGTTCATTGAAAGGAATAGGCTTCGGCTTAACTTCCTCGAGTGCATTTAATGTATCTTGAATATCATGTGCTCTTTCCGGTCTTGTTGTAAGATAGGGTTTAATCTCCGCGATTTTCCTATACACGTTTCCGGATAACATACTTCCGGAATGTTCCCATTGATATGTTGTTGGGTTATAATATATTTTACCTTTCAGTTCTGCTTGTATCTGATTATCGTCATGCCCGGTACGTTCTTCCAGGTGTGACCAGTCAACACAGCCATAAAGGTTAAGTGAAGATGCCAGAGCTTCGTCACATGTAAGAGTTTCTGTAACTTTCTTGGAAAATGCAACCGGTTCAAAGAAAACGTCTGCCTTGATGCGTTCTCCGTTCTCGTATCTTTCCAGAGGTAAAATATCGGACGATAAATTATCCGACATGATAATACTTGAGGCAGATTCACGGAGGCCTTCATGTTGCGATACAAAATAATCGTAACTATTGTTCAGCTTATCCCGAAGTGTCCGGCTCTCTGTCTGTGTGTCTTTTTCAAAGTCAAACAGTCGGTAATAGTCATCCCGGACATGTATGTAATCCTTCATCACACATTGCTCGTTGCGCGTCAGGTAGGTGGCAGGGATGAAGCCGAGAACTCTTTTCTCGTTGTATTCCATAGTCCCTACTCTGTCACGATATAGGACGAAGGTGCCTGGCTTATAATGGTCCATAAGCCATTCATTGGTCATGACTTCATCTGTAACCTTTTCAAAGGTTTCTTTTGGCTCAGGCTTTTCTTCAGGAAGATTAAACAAATCACCAAGACTTACAAGTTTTTCACCGGTTACAGATTTCTGCTCATCACCTGTTACTGATTTACCAAGATAACTATGCTTCAGATATAACTCCAAGTTAAATTTCTCATTGAAGTCTCTTTCAAGTAATTCAGACAAGGTGCTGTAAGTTGTATCATTGCTTTTGAATTTAGTTACAGCTTTCCCATATTGGTTAGTACCTGCATATGGAATACCGAGATAATGTAATTCAATCGGATTGTTTACATAATTATTGGGTGTAATAGGATTATCTTCACGGCTCCCTATAAACAGTTTTTCATCATAACTAAGCTGTCGTTTTTGTGTGTTCTTTTGAAGGATAATAAGGTCCGCCCCCACTTCTATCCCTCCAGTTCCGGTGAATAAATCATCGGTGAGACGGATTGTACTAATCAGATTAGCATTCTGCATCAGGTAACGGCGGATTTCTTTATTTGATGGAGAATCAGCAACGCCTCTGGTAGTAATATATACTACCAGTCCCCCTTCTTTTACAGCATCAAGCCCTTTGACGAAGAAATAATTATGCAACGTATTTGTTGCCATCATCTTAATCGCGTTTCCTTTCTGATAGCTGTAATCATATACCTTCACTGTTCCGAATGGAATATTTGACATAACCAGGTCGTATATTCCTTCTTCCATTTCCGGAAGATTTTCAAAGCCTTCTACACGGACTTCCGTTCCCGGTTCTTTGGCTGATAGAATTAGTCCAGTCAATAAGTCCTTTTCGTACGCTGTACGATGTACCTTCCCTTCCGTGAAATTCAGGAATACTCCGTTTCCGCTTGAAGGGTCCAGCATATAATCAATATTTCCCTTGGTTGAATTTTCTAATTGTTTTCCTATTGTTTTGACGATTTGTTCTGGCGTATAGAAAGCTGTTAGCACGGAGTTCTTCAGGCTGCGGTAGAAGGACTCTGCAGTAGATTCGGAATCACTGTTTTCCTTAATTACCTGTTTGAGTTCTTCAACAAGTGGAAAGAGCATCTTTTCAGAAGCTGGCCACTCTTCTACCGGACGCGTATCAAGGATACATTTAAGCCCACCAAAACCACTGTATTTCTCCAGTATAGCCTTTTCTTCCCTATTGGCTGCACGGTTCTCTGATTGAAGAAGAAAAGCTGTACGAATGGCATTTATGTTGTCTGTCAGTACCTGACTTTTATTGTAGCTCATAATCCTTGATGTATTGGTTAATATGTTGGCTGATTTCTGTATACAGTTTGTCATATTCTGATGTTCTCTCAAAATTGTCGTCCAGTTTGTATTTTTCTGCAATGGGCTGGATGAGCAGGAACATTTGCATGATGAACTTATCTTTATCGCTGAATGAGAGATTCATTTCCTCTATTATATCCTCGACAAGCTGATAGAGAGAAAAATGAAGTCCTGAATACAGAACTTCATTAACTTCATTCTGGCACTCTTCTATGTTCATGCCTTCTCTTGAACATTCGATAAATGTCTCCTGTGCAAGTTCACTACGTGATGAAATGAAATCATCATCCATAGCCATATCTGGATGGTATTTGACTAAATAGTCTTTAAGCTCATTGTAATATTTTGAATGTACCATAATTTCATGCTTCTGCTTGACCCTGACGTGTCAATGTATTAATCACATTATAAACTTTTAATGTATAGCCGGCTGGTGTTTGTATCTTGCTGATAATTTTTCCTCCCGGAATGTTAGCGAACCCTTTTTTCTCAATATCTCTTAATTGAGCTTTAGAGAGGTGGATTTCTTCTACACTTTCTTGAGATTCCTGAAGTTGCATCTTGGGTAATTCTTTGATAGCTTCTCCAGTCTGATCATTTTGTTTTTCTGTTATCTTGATTTTATATCCAGACGGTTCTTTCTTAAGTTTAATGGTTTTGTCCTTAATTGATGTTTCTCCACTTTTGATTAATTCGCTGATTTGGTCAGTGCTCATTTCATCTAATGTAAGATTGTTGTTCTTTAATTCACCCAACAGTTCTACTTCAGTTATTTTCTTCTTCGTGCCTTTCAGACATTCGCGAAGGTGTGTTTGTTGAGGTGAAATTCTTTCTACTTCCGGAGTTATCTTCACTGTCTCTTCAGACTTGACATTTTCTTTTTTAATATCTGATTGCTTTTCTATCTTTTTTTCTATTGTTTCTTGGTTTATATTTATGTTATAAACTCCATCTTTCTGTGATAGCACGATTTCTTTTTTCCCTACACGGCACATACCGGTCGTAATAAGTTCCTGCCATTGCTTAATGCTCATTCTATCTACATTGATAGAGCCTTTAATAGTGTTATAGATGTCTTTTATATTGTTAGCTTTAAATTTTGTGTAGTTGCTTAACCAGGTAATAAGTTCTTCTGTTGGAATGTTCCATGATTCTTTCCCACGGAATATCTCATTAAATACTTTTTCTTGTTTGTCATTACTTAAATTCAGATCCCAGAGTCTCTTGTAATCATTTCCTACATATACTTTAATCGTTTCTAATGAAGGGTTTTCAATTAGTTTGATACATTCAGGAGATGCGGACACTACTTTTAACTGAGTTTTTAATGTAGGGTTTTTAATATTGACTATTTGTGTAGGGTCTTTACTTATCGCTAATAACTGTAGTGTTTCAGGTGGATTTGGGATAAGTTTTATAAAAGATGGATTCTTAGTAATTGCAATTCGGCTGACATTTTCTGAAGGGTTCTTCAGTAAAAGAAAGACTCTGCTGTCTTTACTTACAGCTGAAGAGAGTAACTTTTCTGAAGGGTTGTCCAGTAAAACTATGCTGAATGGATCTTTCTTTATCGCTCTTGCATTGAAGAGTGAGCGTAAACTTTCTATTAAATTGAATCTCATAGCGTATCGTTTAATTTAAGTTTTAAAATTTCATTCTTAAAATATTCCTTGTAGTTCAGCTCATTTTCTTTGAGCTTATAGCATTGTGTAATGATTCCTGTAATGGTATCCAAATTCTTGTCACTGGGGAATATTTTGAAACCAGCAAGTTTCTCGACAGCAACCAGCATAGTACGGATACCTGGTTTAGGGATGCTAAAAATAGTCTCTGGTGTGTTAAGAACAGCAGTAAGTTGAGCAGCTTCACATGGATTTTCCAGCTCACTTATGAGGCATGGAGATTTCTGAATTGCCGACACCTGAATCTCTTTATCCGGATTCTTTATATATTTGATATTTTCGGGTTTAGAATATATGCATGCAAATTTTGCACGCAAACAAGGTTTTTCTATAAGTTCGATTGCATCAGGTTCTTTGCTTACAGCGAGAATCTGTAGTTCCTCAGAAGGATTCTCGATGAATTTAATGTGGTATGGATTTTTGAGTATGACATATTTTTTTGCACGCTCACAGGGTTTGCTGATCATGTTGATAGCATGCTCATCGAGACGAACTGCTGTACACTGTAAGTCCTCAGAAGGCTCAGATATGCTTCCTATTGATATTGGGTTTCTTAGAATTAATCTTAGTTCTTGATTGAATAGTGATTCAAATATTTCAGAAATTTTGGCTTTCATCGTTACTTAATGTTTAATTTAGATGTTATAGAACTTTATCAACTTTCCAGGCATTTAGCGTATTATATCCTTTGTTTTCCCATTCTCTGGCTTTCATGTCAAACTGTACCTTGACTTTGTCACCTTCTTTAATATTGAACCTGGTACAGTTATCATTCATAAGCAGGAGGCAGGCACTTTGTGGGTATCTGTCTTCTGTTTCTAATAAAAACTCCATGCTTTTCCAAGGTTGACCGGTACTTTTACTTGTTCCTTGTTGTAAGGGGTAGATTTTCTTGATAATTCCTGTAATTTCCATATAGTTTTATTTTAAGTTATAGTGTAATTTCGTTAGATGATGTTTTGCTGATACACGGTTTAATCACTTTATTTGCTTGTTCCTGGGTACTGATATGTGTGTTACCCTTGACAATGGTATCTCCTGATAGAACTACATCGCCTTCTATACGTGAATTTTCGCATATACAAACAAACTCAGTTAATTTGGCATTTCCCTTTATTTGTGCATGACCACGTATTTGTGCGTGAGAAGTAATTTGTGCATAATCTGTGATTATTGCATCTCCGGAAACTTTTGCATATCCTCTTACAATGCTACAACCGGCTATCATTGCATTATCTTTAATTTTAGCTTCTCCACATATCTCTACAGCATCGCAAACAAGGACTTTATCATATAGTGATGCATTTTCTCGTATCAATGCACGACCGCTGACTTTTACATCTCCACAAAGTATTACGTTGTCCCATATCCTTGATTTGCCCCCAACGCAGACATTATCTTTTATAATCGCTTCCCCCGAAATTTCTGCGTAATCGGTGATTTCACTATTTCCCATAATACGGCTTCTCCCACGAATCTTAGCGTGACCGTCTATCTTTACATTCTCTGAAATCTGTACTTCATCAGAAATTTCAATTCCATTACCCGTGATTCGTGCGCCCGGATCTTTAATAAAAACCTTATCTTTAATGATGCCTTCAAACGCAAGGTGACCGCTTACACGGCTTTCACCACATATTACAGATTTATGATAAATGTATGAGTTGTTTGAAATGGCAAATCCCTTAATTACAGAATCACCGTACATGGTGGTATGAATGATTCTGCAGTTTTCAATTGCCTTCGCATTCCCATACATTATTGATTTTCTGACAATAGCGTTATCACCCACATATGCGAGGTTAAACACCTTTGAATCTGTTTGAATCCAGCTATTCCCGTATTGGGATAGATTGTGCTCTCCTGCTACGTAACCGCCAAGTTCTCCAGCTTTCACACTACCGAAGTCCTTCAAAGCACGGATGCGGTACAATGTTTGACCGTCGTATTCTTTTGTATAGCTCGTAAGCATGTACTTCTTATCTTCCGGATTTGAGATATGGGGTATATCTCTAAACTTGTTTGGGCTATCAGAAAATACATGTCCGTCACGAGTACAGACGTATTCTTTACCGTCTACTGTCTCTACTGACAGCTGTATAACTTCGTCTGTTAAGTTGTTTATATATTCTTTTGTAGGTTTACGTAAGGGATTAAGCACAAGGTATCCAAGAGAGCTATCATTCGAGAAAACCATGTTTCCCGAATCGGCCATTTGGTATATTTTATGAAGATTCTCAGGAGTAAACTGTTTTCCCTGTTTAATACTTATTTTTCTGGTTTTTGAAATATGGGCAGTAAAATCATTATCTCCTTCTTCTGAAATGGATATTCCACTACCAGCATATACGAACCGTATTTCTTTTAATTTTCCCATATCCTGATTTATTTTTCGAGAGTTGATTCAATAGTCTTTTGATGGAGGAATTGACGGCATAATTTATCAGCTTGTTCCTGGGTGCTGATATGTGTGTTACCCTTGACAATGGTATCTCCTGATAGTTTTATATAACCGTCAATCTTGGCATTTTCAGTGACACATACATTTCCAGTTAGTTCAGCAGTTCCACTCACCTGCCCTTTTTTACGTATCTGTACATTATCATACAGTTGTGCGGAGCCAGATATATTACAGTCACCTGAGAGTTTTACATTCCCACAAACATTGCAATCATCCTTCAGCTTTGCATTGTCTTTAGCTTGTGCATGACCGCTGATGCATGAGTATTCACTCATTTGTACATTCCCGGAAAGGCGAGCATTTCCGAATGCAGAGCTTTCATCACACATGAGTACATTGTCCTTTAGTTCTGCAAACTCTGTGACAGAGGATTTGTCGTATAGACGGACATTTCCGGAAATCTTCGCATGCCCAAAGACAAGTACTTCATTATGGAGGTGTACATTATCTGTTATTTCAGCAAATCCGGATGCAATGCTATCTCCTGACATTTGCACGTTCCCGGAAAGCTTTGCGTGGTCACTGACACGTGCTCCATCTGTTAATATTACGCTGCCTGATAATTGTGCATATTCTTCTGCACGGCTTTCACCTGACATTTGTACAAATCCCGAAATCCGGGAATAGCCTGAAGCCTGTGCACTTCCCCCTATACGGGTGTTCCCTGATATATGAGAAAAGTCATATGTTCTGGCATATTCTTCGAGCAAAGCATTGCCTTCCAATCGTGACTTGCCAAATACTCTGGCTTCATCCTTAACTAATGCGTTTTCTCTTACAATTGCTTTGGGAAAAATCCAGCATATCCCGTCCTGGGATAGATTGTGCTCTCCTGCTACGTACCCGCCAAGTTCACCTGCTTTCACACCGGGGAAACTCTTAACAGCACGGATGCGGTACAATGTTTGACCGTCAACTTGACAGGTGTAATCGGTAAGGATATATTTCTTCCCTTCCGGATTTCCGATTATTGGTATATCACTGTAGTCATCTGGTTTTCCCGGAAAAATTTCGCCGTCACGAGTACAGACGTATTCTTTACCGTCCACTGTCTCAATATAGAGCTGATTCACTTCATCTTTAATATTGTCCACATATTCCTTTGTGGGTTTCAAATTAATAATTGATAAAGCAAATCGGTTTCTAAATTTCCCATCGGTAATTATCATGTTGCCTGAATACACCAGGTCTTGAATCTTTTGAAGATTCTCATCACTGAAAGTTTTATTTGGCTCAATTCTAAGCCTTCTATCATTAGCTATATAAGCTCCATATTTCTCGTCACCTTCTTCACGGACATATATTCCTTCAAATTGAGGCTCGAGTATTAACTTCCTTTCTTTCATACTTTTTGAATTAAGGTTCAGCTTCTATATTCGCTGTTTTGGTTATATTTTTAGCAACACTCATAACCTTCATACCGTATCCTGCCGGCGTTTTAGTAATGCTGTATACAGCCTTTGTTGCTTTATTTAGCTGTAGTCCCTGGCCTTTTAGAAGCCTCTCCCACTCCGATGTACTTATTGTGTCTACATTAATGTTGTCTTTCTTTAATGTTTTGATAACATCAGTAGCGTCATAATTTTTACCTGCATACTCAATAGTGGCTGTATCACCATCAAGTATGAGCGTTTTACGGACGCTTTTTATTTTCTTGGAAAGGATATTGTTCTGCAATAAATCATTTACTGTTTTTGCTTCTCCTGGTGTAAGAAAGTAGGTTTGCATGTTTTTACTTCCGATATTTCCCATTGAGAAGCAGAATTCATTTCCACGTGGATAAATCACCACATCTTTTATATGGTCATTTTCTTTTACGCTGGCATTAATGATTCCGTCATTGTCCTTATAGAATTTCATTATCTCAGGATGCTGTTCTGGCTGGACCACTTGCTGGTTGGATACTGCTGATACACTGTTCTCAATCATGGCTACCGACCGTCCTACGTCTTTCAATGTTTTAAAGAGGAACTCCGGATCTTTATCAATAGCCTCCAGCCATCCTTTCAAGTATTGTGCATTTTCCTTTCGTGGAAGTGGGTTCATCCCAAGCTGTTTCCCTGCGAAAGCAGAAGAAAGTTCGGCTACAAGTTCTTCCTTGCTGTAACTATCATCACCAAACTTACCGAATGTGCGGTTCAAACGCGAATGATGTCCGGTTGAATGTGCCATTTCGTGTAATGCGGTATAATAAAATTCTTTCTTGTCAGCGAACTGTTCAAATGTCGGCAATGTAATAGTATCTTCCTTCCAATTATAAAAAGCTCTGTCCTGCTTCTCGAGATGGATTGGACATGCCCAATTCTGTTCTTTAATCAGCTTGTCAAGGAAAGGATTTACATATTCATTACCTTGTGCGTGTTTCTCGAATGTAAACCGGTCTAACATGTGTTCCCAGGCTTCAGGCTGTATCTCTTTTAAGTTAGTCTGTTCAACGTTGAATACATGATAGAATGTAGTATACGGCTTGACTGTATATGCTTCTTTTTCTGCGTCAGTAAGGCTGGAATATATATCCATTGAAATTTTATTGCCTTCTTTATCTGTAATTATTGGCGTATATAGATTAACCGGAAATCCCTTTTCACCTTTCAGGACGCTTGTGCTCATCTCCTTAGCCTGATTGAATGTCAGAAACACGGGTACCTTGTATCCTTTTTCCTCACTTATAAACGAAAGAAGTATCTGGTTGAAGTTATTATACCTTCTGCCATTGATGTTTTGTGCCTGACCAGAAAAATTGGTTCCAAACCAAGGCTTTTGCCAATCACTGGCGTCTACTTCCTTAATTTTTTGGACCATCAATTCTGCATACATTTTCAATGCTTTAGCTCTAAGTTTTTCTTTTTCCATATGCATTTATTTTTTTGATTTATACTGCAAAGCTATGTATGCACCAGTGCAACAACATTGCACTCTAAATGTATTTCTTTCACTCTTTGATAGTGAAAAAATATTAATGAAAAGAAATAATAATGCACTTGATAGGATGCAAGCAAAAAATTTATTGTATCTTTGTGTTATAAATTAAATAGAAGACGTTATGAAAATTCGAAACTACATGCTGATTGGACTTTTGCCGTTATGTTTTACGGCTTGTCAGACTGACGAAATTCCGGTACCTCCGGAAGGAAATGGTAATACCGAGCAAACACCTGAAGAACCGGGAGAATCAGAGGATGATTCTGATAAACCAATAAATGAAGAACTGCTGCTGGGGTTGGATGCCACACTTAAAAATCTGGTTGAATCCAGAAGTGGAGTAATCAATGCCTGGCAGACTGGCAATGAAATAGGCTTGTACACGGAAGACAAGAACCTGAAATATACCTATAATGGAAGCAAGTGGATAGCCGCTGAACCGTACGAGGTGCAGAAGGAACAGACTGTTTACGCTTATCATCCCTATTCGGAAAACATTAGGGACATGTATCTGGACATTGATGTGACGAAGCAGGAAGATGTGATGTATGGCCAGTGCGTGGTTACGTCTGATTTCCCGACTGCAAAGCCGGAAATGAATCATGCGCTTTCGCTTGTCAGGGTAAAGATTCTGCGTGACGAATATTTGGGTGAAGGAATGGTTACGGACGTGACCATTCGTAATGTGACTTCCTACCTGAGAATGAATATCCAGGACGGAGTTGTATGGAAACAGGATAAAAAGAGTGATATACCTATCGGTGGAGGATATATGCTGAATGATGCCAATCCGACAGTTCCGGAGGCTATCTTGCCCCCGCTTTATCATCCGCAGGACGTATCTGTATCCTTTAAGCTGGACGGAAAGGATATGAGTTATACCTTCCCATCCTATCATGAATGGGAAGCTGGAAAAATCTATACCTATTCCATCAAGATTAAGGGTGCGTATAATGGTGAGGTTAATAAGGAAGATGTGCCCATTGATGTGGAATACTGGAGTCAGTTCGGTAAAACGGATGATATTGTTATCAGAGAGGTGGATTTTTCTGATTTTGAAAACCAGTTTTCGATTAGGACTAATCATACACAGTTCGGATACGATTGTTATCAGAATGAAGGGAAACCCTTCGGCCTTTTCTATACGCATTGGGGAAGTGAACTGTTTGAGGGAAAGTTGCGTTTTGTGTTTATGCAAGGCAACCAGATTGTGGAGAAGTTCCAGCCCATTGACATCAAAGTTCAGGGAGATTGGGACGGGAAAAAGATTCAGTGCTATGTGACGGCCGCACCGGGTACATACCAGCTTGTACCGCTGTTCCAGCGAAAAGGTGAATCTACCTGGTTCAAGGCAATTGATTATGAACAGAATAGTTCAGATGCGGAATGGATGTATGAGGTGAAGGCTCCTGCTCCGGATAATCTCCCGGCGTTAAGGGATATTTTGCTGGAGAAAGAAGGTGACAATACGAATTTTTTAAGTTATGATATCCCCTACAATGAATCATTTAATGTGGTGTATACCCTTTCCAATAAGGGAAAGAAAGCCTTGAAAGGTGAAATCAAGGCGGTCTGGGAGCGTGAATTTAAGCTGAAGTCAAATTCTTATCGGCCCGGCACCCAGAAACAGAATACCACAAATGATGTGCAGTGGGCGGATGAAATCGGCAGGGTGAGTGTGGACATTCAGCCAGGTATCCGCTACTGGAAAGGAATCATGGAGTGTAAGGTAACTAAATACTATGCTAAGCCGACAGACAGTTATGGCAATGAATATGCTGGGCCAGTAATTCATCTGTACTGGAAGCCGGATGGTTCATCCGAGTGGACGCTGCTTCGTCTGGATGCAGATTATCTTTTCAATAATAATTACCAGGGAGCAGATGTGTGGGATGAAACATTGAACTATATCAACGTATCTTTAGCTGATTGGTATAATTGAACCCTCGAATTTTCTATACATCTATTTAACATTCCCCGCTGCAGTGATGCACCGGGTTTTTTTATTTTAGATATATAGATGCGTAGATATACAGATGTGTAAATATATAAATGCGCAGATATATAGATATACAGAAATATAGAATTTTGAAAGATTTTTCTCCTATTAGTTTGAAGAAAATGCTCAGTTACCGCAGATTTTGCGATAACTGAGCATGATTTTTTTATTTTTTTGTTTTATGGGCTTCTTTCTTGTCCTGATGGTTGAAGTATATCACTCCTACGATGGCTACGACTGAAACGAAAATTGAAACTACTATTGCTCCCATCTCATTCTCTTACCTTTTTGAGTTGTCGCAAATTTTGCGACAGTTGCCATATCATTCAACTCTTCTTTTAAACTTTATTATCAGCTTTATGTTCTTCTTTCTTGTCCTGGTGGTTGAAGTAAATCACACCAACAATTGCTATAACTGAAACAAGTCCAAACATTACCAATGCTCCCATCTTATTCTCCTTTCTTTTTTTCTTCCCTAACAAGCCAAAGACCTGCAAGGAGAGTTACTACTATTGCCAAAGAACCTCCAATGTATATTACCCACTTTTCTTGTACGTCTCCAAAAATTGATGAAAGTACAACAGCCGTAGTAATGTATTTGGCTATATCCATCAGCCATTTTCCTAATTCTTTCCTCATATCTGCAAATATAATATTTTTCTCCCTAACCAGCTACATTCTAATGTTTTTTCCCCTATTGGATTGAGAAGGAATTTCTATATATCTACAAATATAGATGCGTGGATATATAGACATGCAGAAATACAAATGCGTAAATATATAGAAATATGAATATTTCAAATGTTGAAACCTTAAAGGATTCAGTTTTAAAAAGATAAAACCTTAAAGGATTCATTTGTCCTCACGCAACTTTCGGTTGAGTTCATTCCACTCTTCAGGTTTCAGCTGGTTGTATCCTTTCACTGCCATGTGTCGGAGTGCGTTCTTCATTTCGTATTTCAGAACGATTTGTTTGCCGAATATTACCCAATCCACTTGTTCCAAAATGGAACAAGTGCTATCTACGTCAAGTTCACAATTCACTGTTTGGCGTAAAAATTCCTTGTATGAAAATTTAATTATCTCATACATTGTGAAATACGCGAAATTGTATTACTTTTGTGATACAATATAATACAGATAAAAATGGAAGCAGTAATAAGAAAACAGACCTCCTTCCGCTTGCGTGAAGACTTGCTGAAGGTCTTGCAGGAAGAAGCGAGAAAAGCAAACAGAAGCCTGAACAATTACGTGGAAAGCATGCTCATGGAAGTTGTCTATTCAGAACCAAATGAAGAAACAAAAGCGGCCATCAAGGAAGCCCGTTCAGGCAAATTTGCTGGTACAATAGACACGAGCAGCATGGAAGCCTTTATAAAGTCCTGTGAATGATGAAAACACTTCGGTATTCAACACAATACAAAAAGGATTTCAAAAGGTATCGGAACAATACCAGCAAGCTGGAAAAGCTTCTGGAAGTCTTTCGGATGCTGGAGAATGAAATAGAACTGCCAGCTAAATACAGGGCACACATGCTCAAAGGTGATTATCTTGGCTGCATGGAGTGCCACATCGAGGGCGATTTTCTTCTGATATGGCTGGATGCAGAAACAGATATAATCGAGATTTTAAGGCTCGGAAGCCATTCTGAATTGTTCAAAAAATATTGATTTTAATATTAATTCTTCCATCTTCAGCTGTCAAGGATTCCTTGACAGCTGAAGATGAATTTGCAATGTGCAAAAATTGCACATTGCTTTTTTCTTCCAGTTCCTTTTCTTTAAATACATTGTTTATGGAATATCTTTTCAAAAGATATTCTTTTATATCTTATTCGGCCATTGATGAAATTGAATACCTCGTTTGCTATTGACACGAAAGCCAATGGATATGATTGCATCCAAATTATAATATGTAAGGTTATGAACAACCTGACGCTTATCCTCTTGCCGAACTGTTCGGAAATCCCGAACAGTTGAACTTTCTTCCAGTTCTTTTTGCTCGTATATATTTTTAACATCAGAAGCAGTTAGTTCCAAAATGGAACATACTGAATCTTATTCCAATTCTTTACTACCTTATTCGCCCATTGACGGAACTGTGTACCGCGCTTAGACTTTACTCTATATCCCACAGATATAATTACGTCAAGGCTATACAAATTAATGGGTTTATCAGAAAAAGCATTATGCAAAAAATGCATATTGCTTTCTTTCTCCAGTTCTGCTTCCTTAAAAATATTATTGATATGTCTTGCTATAACAGACTGATCGCGTTGAAAAAGGTCTACCATCTGTGCCTGAGTAAGCCAGACCGTTTCATTCTCCATCCGCACCTCCAGCTTGATTGTCTCGTCCGGCTGGTATAATATAATTTCTCCTTGTTCCATCAGGTTAACCTTTTTGCTTTTCGTATTCCTGGTAATCACAGAGTATTCCTTTATCCCGGCAACTTTTCACGTATGCAGCCCATTTTTTTGCTTCCGTCACGTCAATTGGGTTGCGTAGAAAAGCATCTTTCCACGGCTGAATGAAGTCCTGAAAATCATGTTTGTTGGTGATGAAGTAGATTGCATTGGATATTTCCTCTCTCTCCCAACCTTCTTCTTCCAATGGAGTATCACCCATTTGGGAATAAATATCGGCAACAGCTCGAAGCATCTTTCCGAACTCTTTGTAGGTCGCTAAATTTCGTGGTTCCTTATTCATGGCTATTATAATTTATATAACACTCTGAATCTTGTATATCTCTTAATATTGCGTTTAAAAAATAAACGCTGGCTTCATCTTCAACTTTAAAACAAATGCCAATAAATTCATCATTTTTTGTAGAACGTTTTATTTGTAGGTCGCATGGCCGGTCATAATATACCCATCTCATACATGCAGTACTAATAGCACTATAATGTATTTTTACGATAACATTATCACCTTTTTTACAAGACTTTTCCATATTGATTATTCAATGAAAAAATCGCAGTCGTAAACATCTTCACCTGAAGGAAAATGCACCCTGACACAATAATTTCCACAAACAATGAATTTATCAGAAACGATAGTTCCGAATTCTCCTGTGTTCGGATCTGTCACCTGGTAGCCGGGTTTCATTTTATCAAGCTCTGACTTCATTTTATCAGAGGTAAAAACAGTAACATTGCAACCACATTGCTCATAATATATCAGTCCCATATTAAGTGAGTTGGTAAACTGCTTAACCATATCCATTATTTCCTGTTTGCTAAGAATTGTATCAGTCTCGAACTGTTGCACCTTAACATCAGGAAACATCTTTATAAAATCTTCTTTTGTCATGCATTTATATTGTTGGTAATAATTACAAATATACTGAAATCTCATGATACACTATGGTATATATTGCTCATTTTTTCTCTTTTCCTATACTCCTTTTTCGTAGTGTATCTCTCCCCGAATTTCCCTTTTTCACGATGCGAATGTAGTGCGCCTTGTAGAAGTCTGCAAGGCACTTTGTGCCGTTATGAAAAATATCCTGAGCAGCATAGCTGTGCGGTATTTTTCATCCCGGTACCCTTGCATACATCTACGGTCAGTCGCACAATTATTGCATCGAAAAAGGCGAAAGAACTCGGGGAGAGAATGATTAAAAAAAAAGTCGTATAGGGAGAAAAAAGAATTGAAAAAGGCTCCTGAATCTGGAGTTAGAATAATTCACCTGCGGCTGATGTTTAACTTGTTAATGTATAGATGTATGGAAACGAAAAATTTCGAAATCAATGGAGAATTTAGAGCGATGGACATGGCAGAACTTGCTTACATTCTCACTAACCAAGAAAGTGTATCTATGATGGTTAAAGAGCAAGAGGTTGTGTATGGCAATGTATGTACACTTGATGAAGTGATTTACAAAATGACTCCTGCGCGTAAGAAACTTGTTTTGGCTGGGATTGAGTTTTACAAGAGATGTCAGGCTTCATTATCCAAGTATCCTAAAGTTTCTTGCTCTTATGATGTATTTAAGCTCATGTCACCTGTTATGAGTGATTTAAAGGTAGAAGAAGCATGGGTTATCTATGTTAATCAGGCAGCGAAAGTAATACGTAAGCAGAGAATTTCAATCGGTGGTATTGCTTCAACACAAGTTGATGTAAGAGTAATAATGAAAGAAGCCCTCTTATGCGGAGCAACTTCATTCTTTTTAGTACACAACCATCCGAGCGGTAATCTAACTCCAAGCATGGATGATAATAGGTTGACAGGCGCTTTGGTTGAAGCCGGCAGAATGATGAACATTAAAGTTCTTGACCATTTAATCATAGGAAATAACGAATATTTCAGTTATGCTGATGAAGGAAGATTATAAGTTTCACAAGGAGTGGGAACTCTCCCACTCCATAAATAAATAATTATGGCTTTGGATTTCAAAACATTTGTAATCAGTGGTAGTCCGGCAAGATTGGCCGCACTTCTCACAGCAGTGGGTTATCCTTTCTATTTTGATGGAACAGATATTGAAATCACTTGTGAAAAATGGTATCTTGAACAACTCAAGCGGAATGACCCGAAACTCTTTGAAAAAGTATCTATTACCTTAGAGGAATAATTTTGTAATTCTACGCATTTATATGCGTAGAATTATACATGTGTATAATTGTATTATTATGGAAATGAAAAAGACTATAGAAAAAATACCTACATGGGCCTTTGGCTACATCTTCAATGGCGACATGACTGGTCTGACAGATGAAGAAGTCAAACAGATAGATGAAGCTTTTGAGCAAATTGGTGTAGATATTGTTTGCACTCCAGCTGATGAAGAAGCGCACCCCTATTTCACACGATACCCTCTTTTCGGTCTTCCTACCGAAGTCGAAGATTGTGTGATTTTGTACCGCTAAAAAAGGCATCTATATTTCTGCAAATATATATTTGCAGAAATATAGATGCCTATAAATAGAAGTTCCGGTGAGCTACCCACGCCTAAAGGCATGAGCTTTGGGGAGAATAGTCCCCTCTTTTTCCCTGCTTCTTCCTGCCATTGCTTTTTAGGACACGAGGTCGTTCATCCACAAGAGGGCAGTCCACAGGCTTGACTTTCCCACGCTCCGTGGGTAGGGCTTTCAAGCCAAAATCCTTTATGTTGCAAGCAGCATTGAAGTCCCGGTCATGGTGTGTACCACATTCCGGACAAGTCCAGCTTCGCTCGCTAAGTTTCAATCCTTTATAGATATGGCCGCACTTGCCGCAGGTCTTGGAGCTCGGAGCAAAGCGATCTATCTTTATGAGGTTCACGCCATACCACCTGCATTTATATTCAAGCATGGTGAGGAACATACCAAAGGACGCATCGACAACAGCTTGTGCCAGATGATGGTTGCGCTGCATACCCTTCACGTTCAAATCCTCCATACAGATTGTACGCACTTGGCTGTCGTGCGTAAGTGTATGGGTTATCTTGTGAAGGTTATCCTTGCGGCAGTTGGATATATGCTCCTGCAGGCGTGCAATCTTTACACGTGCCTTGTCACGGTTTGCCGAGCCTTTCTGTTTGCGGCTCAGGCGCTTCTGAAGCATGGCAAGCCTATGAAGGCTTCTCTGCAAGTTCTTCGGGTTCTCGAAAGTTCGTCCGTCAGAACATACCGCAAGAGACTTGACGCCCAGGTCTATACCTACAGTTGTCTTTTCTTGTGGTTCGGCAGCCTGGAGTTGCTGGATACTTGAATCCACCAGTACCGATGCGTAATATTTGCCGGAAGGTGTCATGCTGACGGTAACGGTCTTTACCGCTCCTCTGAACTTGCGGTGGAGTACGGCAGGAATATCCTTGGCTTTCGGTATGGTGATTGTTTCTTTGGCGAAATCCACACGGCAATGCTGAGGGCAAAGGAAACTCTGCCTGCTCTTGCGTGACTTGAATTTCGGGAAGCCTACAGCCTTGGTGTTCCGGAAGAAATTGGTATATGCCGTTTCAAGATTGCGGAGTGAATATAGCAATGATTGCGAATTGACTTCCTTCAGCCAGTCATGCTCCTCCTTGAGCTCATTCACCATACAATCCTGTATCTCCTTGTAAGGAACCGTCCGCTTGTCTGACTTATAGGCTTCTATCCTGAGATTGAGTGCCCAGTTATAGACAAAGCGGCAGCAGCCGAAAGTCTTAGCAAACAGGACTTTCTGCTCATCCGTAGGATAGATTCTATATTTGTAGGCACGCAACATGATTAATTATATTAACTGTATTGCAAATATATACTATTTCGCATATATTTGCAAGCAAATTAAAGGCTTTTATCATGACACTTGCAAACAGATACACATCAAGCTCACACTGCGTCTACAACTTGGGCTATCACATAGTATTCTGTCCCAAATACAGGAGAAAGGTTCTTGTCGATGGAATAGATGAACGACTCAAAGAACTTCTCAAGGAAAAAGCGCAAGAACTGGAAATCACCATAGAAAGCATGGAGGTCATGCCTGACCATGTACACCTGTTCATCAGTAGCAAACCGACCTATGCCGTGCATTTTGTGGTGAACCAGCTGAAAGGATATTCATCCGTAAAACTCAGAAAGGAGTTCCCGAAGCTCAAGAGCAGGTTACCGACACTGTGGACTCGCTCCTATTTTGTCGAATCGGTAGGACACATATCGGAGGACACAATGAAGAAATACATAGAGAACCAGAAGAATGTATGAGAACCCTTTCATCACCTGCCTAAAGACAGGGGAATTCACGCTTTAATCTTAAGTATCTTTCCTCTGCAGGTTCTTTTCCATCTTCTTGTCGTATGCCTGACCTCTGGGCACCAGATAGAGAAACATTACGCAGTCATCCACTATCTGTACATGATAGCTGAAGAAGGCACGGTAACTGCCTATCCTCAAACGGTAGATAAATTCGTAATCCACCAGTTTCTTGCAGTCCGTCAGTTCCTCGATGTTTCCGGCATTGATAACTTCCTGTACTGCCTGACGTACTGAATCCAGCATTTTGCCGGAGAGTTTGCGGACTGCCTTTTCAAACTCCTTTGAAAACTCAACCCTCATTTCTCAACCACTCCAAGCCAGTCCATAAATTCCTTGCGCTCGTTCTTCTCCAGCTTGACCTTTCCGTCCGGATAATTCTCGGTCATATAGCGGTAGGCTTCGCTGTCGTCGTATTCTTCCGCTGTCTTGTCGAGCAGACTTTCGATTAGCTTCTTCAGGTTTGTACCCTGGCGTGCTGCCATGACCGAAAGAGCCTTGAAAGTGTCCTCTTTCAGGTCGATTATCTTTTTCTTGTATGTTACTGTCGCTTCCATAATTCCGTCTTTTCTGCAAAAATATAATATATATATGATATATACGGTATATATGTAGATTTTTCTTTCGGGCGTTCCTTTCTAGGGCGGGCTTTCCGCTGCAAGTCCTCACTGTGCTGTGGGCTTTTTCCTGCAATACATAACGTATTTCTTTCCTACCCGCCCCGTCTATGGTATGTATTTCCTTCAGCTATTTTTCATAACGCTCCTTTATCTCTTTAACGATTTCGATTCCTTCAGCTGTCAATCCCTTATCAGAATTGAACTCCTTCAGAAACTTTACCGTGGCAGCAAAAACAACGTCCTGAATATCCAGACGGTTTAATACTTTAATCATGGATAGTTCTGTATAAGATTTTGTATCGAGTTTAAAGATTATTCGCTCAGACCGCTGCGTAGATTTAGCTGGTCGACCTGGCGACCGCTTTACTTCTTGTCTTACCTCGTTCTGGGCGATGCTTGCCGATTCTACAGAAGGTGTGGCAGGCTTATTTTCTGCCACGTTATCCATGAAGCTTTGAATTCCAAAATCTATAGGCTTGTTATTGGCCATACTTATTCCTCCTCTTCTTTAATGTTATTTTTTACATTCCATGCGTGCAGAGACTTTTCTCTCCAATCTTCTGGACGCTTCTCACCCGTTATTTCTTCAGCCAATGACATGTAGTCCTCAGCTCCGTTAGCATCGGGTGCGTATTCGAAAATGCCTTGATGCCTTAATGGGGATTCATCGAACTTTACATTCTTCCTGATTTTGGTTTTAAAAACCTTGTCTGGATAGTTAGTTTCAAAGAATTCTGTTACCTGCTTGGAGATTCTTGTTTGCTTGTCATATTTGATAAGTAAGAAACCGAGAATTTCAAGTTTCTCATTCAGGTTTTCTTTCACATCTTTTATTGAGAACATAAGATTCTGCATTCCTTGCAAAGAGAATCCTGAACATTCTGTAGGTATCAGCACATAGTCACTTGCGCTCATGACGTTGTCGTTTACTATCCCTTCTTTGGGGGCGCAGTCAATAATGATATAGTCGAACAAGTAATCTCCGTTAGGGAGAGGGGAGAGGTAAGGAGACAATTTCTTGGCAAGTATTTTATCTCTATTTCTCTTGTTCATCAGGTAACTCTCGATGTTGGAAAGCTCATAAGATGCAGGTACATAATATAAACCCGGATATTGTTCATATGCCGGCATCTTTTGTTCTTCTTTAGTCAACCATTCATAGAAGGTTGCATCCCCTTGTTTTTGTGAGAATCCGATGAGATTAGTGAGGTTACATTGTGTATCCGTATCAATAAGTAAAACCTTCTTACCAAGTAACCATAGGGCAACGCCCAGATTGTATGCGGTTGTAGACTTACCTACACCGCCTTTGTAGTTCAGTGGACAAATTGTTTTTATCATAATATATGTTTTAGAAATTCGACAATGCAAAAATAATATATTTCTGCATATCTACAAATATAGATGCGTAGAAATATAAACATATAAATATATAAACATGTAGAAATATAGATGCGTAGAAATACAAATATATGAATATCCATAATCTGAGAATGCATTATTTCTATGATTTGTATGGAATGATGATTATATTTATATTTGCATAGAAATTCGACGGTCCTTTCGACCTGGGCAGTGTACGTGTCACGGCGTACCTGCCTTTTTCAAATAAATTCCTTGAATTTCACACCCTTAATTGAGTTGTATATTGTCGCTTCATTCTGTTCTGCATATATCTCAGTGGTAGTTATATGAGTATGCCCTAAAATGGATTGAATGGTTGTCAACGGTATTTTATAAAAAAGTAGGAGAGTGGCTGCTGTGTGTCGTCCGGTGTGGAATGATATATTCTTTTTCCCTATTTGCTGATTTTTGTATACTCTCTTAATTACTCTATTGCATTTGGCATTACTGGGAAGATAAAACAATTTTCCTCGAGTACGGTGAAACAGTCTCATAATTTTTAATGCTCTTCCTCCGAAAATCTGGTCGAGTGGCACATATACTTTTTGTTTTGTTTTTTGCATGGTGAAGATGAGCCATCTTTTGTTTTTAATGCGTTTCATATCTGCATATGTCAATTGACATATGTCAGAGTAGCGTATGCCGGTATAACATGAAAATAAAAATGCTGAAAGCGCTTCTCGATAATCGCTTTCCATATTTGTAAAATTGGAAATTAAATATTCCTGGAGCTTATTAAGCTCGTGAGGGGTAAGAGACTCTTTCCGGATTATTTCTGCTTTTGTCACCGTTAGTGAGAATAGTTCCTCTATTGTTTCTTTTATTTGCCCGGTTTGTTGCGCAAGCCTTAATGCTCTTTTGAGACACTTCAGATATTTAAGAATTGTATTTGCACAAAGATTTTTACGAGTCAGACAAATTTCAAATGCTCTTATGAATCGTTTATCTATATCTTGATAGCTGGCCAATGGAGCAAATTCTATAAGCAGCTCTTTCGTCCTTTTATAGTTCAGCTTAGTATTTGGTGAAATCTTTTTGCTTTCCATGATGAGATTGAAAATCTCGATAGGGGAGTGATATACAGAATTGTCTTCTGATACTTCATGTATAATTGTATCATAGCTTCCTCCAAGGTTCTTTTGAGCTATGAAGTTAGGCGATATATTAATGATGGTAGAGTAGTCTTTAGCTGTAATAGAAAGCTGGCAATCACATCCACGTCGATAGCCTTAAAAGGTT
>ENA-UEOO01000049-UEOO01000049.1-human-gut-metagenome-genome-assembly--contig:-NODE-49-length-43117-cov-29.068471_pt1 | contig 43117 bp, 76 predicted proteins | sample MGYA00242888_ERZ507892 | MGnify/ENA primary metagenome ERZ507892 (study PRJEB26167, sample SAMN06115415) | human gut metagenome | host: Homo sapiens | place: China:Sichuan | collected 2015-02-04...
ACTGTTTGAAAAATACTGCCCACGGGGTAGGCTGCCAAAGCACTGTCCGCAGAAAGCACGCCGTCCGCATCGACCGTCAGACCGCTGCCCACCTTCACGCCGCCCAGCGTGGTGGCGGTGGCAATAGGGAGCTTGATGCCTTTCAGCGCATCGCCAACAGCCTTTGCGTCAGCCGGAGCGCCCTCGACGCTCAGCGTCTTATCGGTGCTCACGATGGCCGCAGCCCTGTCCGCTTCAGCTTTGGCAGAAGCGGCAGAACTTCCCGCGCTCTTTGCGTCTGCGGATGCTGACTGTGCGCTTTTGACTGCGCTGGTGGCGGAGGTCCGGGCGGTGCTTTCGCTCTCTGCAGCTGCTGCGGCCTTTTTCGTCGCGGTGCTGGCTGCTCCGGCAGCGGTTTGAGCGGCTTGCAAAGCAGCCTGCTGCTGGCCTGTCACTTCCTCGGCGTACTGCTTGACGTACTCCATGCCCTGTGCGATGTCCTCACGGACTTCCACGCCGCGCTCAGCCTTACGGATTCCCGCAATGGCTTCATCAAAAGTTTTATCCATAAAACACCTCCTATCTCATTAGCCTGACATGTACCCTTTGAGCGATCGACTCAAATCGTAAGCATCGGACGCTTTGCGTGCACTCAAAGCCTGCAGGTCGCTGATGCTGGAAAACTCAGTGCCAAATGTAAACTCCTTTTTATCCGGCGAATCCAACGGCTCAACAAGCTTGGAACACAGCAACCAGGTATCTACACCATGCGGTGCAGAGAAAATGTGAGTTTGCTTTCCAATTGCAATACGGCTGACATCAATATCAGCGTCTTTCAGATCGACCGCTTTGACTGTCATGCCGTTCAGATAGCGCAGATTTTTGGCAAGTTCTTCCTCTGCCGCATCCAGCAAAGACTGCGGCGTGCTTTCGATGCCTTCAATAAAGATCACTTTTGTGATGATGCCAAAAAGCTTTTGCGCAGCCAGATCGTTTGCGGTTTCTGTGATGGTCTCGCCCCACGAAAAAACAAGCCATGTTATCTTTTTGGCACCTACCGCGATCACCCGCGTGTAGATATCCTCTGCTTTGACGTTGTTGGTCAAATCCAACAAGTTTGTTCCAAAAGCCACCGTCTGGCTGTTTTTATCGGTGATCGCCTGCAGATAGTCCAGATACCGGCGCGGTTTTCCGTCATGATCTTCTGCATGGCGCAGCACCAGATATCCGCCGTACTTTTCAACCAGCTCACTCTGCAAGATGTCCCATGTAATGCCGTAGTTTTTTCCATCGCCAAAGCTGTATGTAGGTTCCTTGACATCAAACAAAAAGCGGGGATCCGTCTTGCCGTTGATAGCAAGGATGTATTTCCCGTTTTGCTCGGTGATTTTAAAAGTCTTGGATTCAGATGCCTGCTCAACGTTATAAATGGAGTACGTGCCAAAATTCTTGTTGCAAGTACCGCAGACGATTTCGGCTTTTTTCACTTCGACCTTTGCAGCGTACGTTTTGCCCTTTACATAGGCTGCAAACAGACGCACGCGGAAATTGTTGCTTCCAATCCGTGAAATAATGCGGCCTTCCGCAATGTGCTCTTCATCGATTTCCCAGCTCAGGCAGGAAGCTTTGTTGATCTCTGTTTCCTCATAGAAAATATTCGTCTTTCCATCCACGGGATCTACAATTCCCCAGTGGTAAATGTAATCTCCATCATTAGAATCGTAACTGTAACCCACCTGCACGACTTTGATGCCGTCGATATAGGGCACGATCATGGGAATGTCCATTTGCACATTGCCGGGAGTAAAAGCTTTGTATGCATCTACCATTCCGTTGTGGTTATCGCAGATCCATTCCAGAAACTGCGAAAAGCTCACATTTTTTGCAGCGTACGGCGCAATTCCGCTGTCATTCAGATACGCAAGCTCCCCTTCGCAGTAGATTTTCTGACGCATCAAAAAATCCTGTTCATGGCTCATGGGACGGCCCTGCCAGATGGAAACGCCGTCCTGTTCCACCTCTACCGTAGTGCGCAGCTTTTGCAGCGCAGAGTGTGCCACATTGCCCAGCGGCATGGTAAACTCAAAAGAGCCAGCTTTACCCACTTCGCGGGTCAGCGTGGGGCTGATGAGCTTTTTCGTGTCGGTAATGTCGCTGATATCGTGGATACAGACCTTAGTTTTCCATGTGTCTACATCCGTCTGCACACCAGCATAAACTTTGTAGCTCATAGGCTTGCCCCCAAATACTTGATACTGATGCTGCAGTCTGCCGATGCAGCAAAAACGAGGGTGCCCACTACGCCATCCGGCATAGTAAGCCCCTCGATATACTGCCAGTCGGTGGACTTGGCCAGAATGCCCACCTCAAAGCCATTGAGAGACACCGCGATGTTTGCGGCGGTCTCGCTGCGCTGGAAGTAGATGCCGGCCGCACGCGGTGCACCGGTGATGGACACCTCTTTGTCCTCGCCCGCCTTGAGCGGGATATTCGTGTAGTTGCGCACGATGTCCGTTTCAAAGTTGAAGTCATCCCACAGCCAGTCGTTGGTGCCGTCGTAGACGCTGCGCTTGAAGGGGTTGCAGGTGCCGGTGATGGTAAAGGCGCTGGAAAGCCGGTCGCGGGATGGTGTGACTTTCCAAAGCCCTTCCCAGTACCACGCCGGGTCTTCATCAAAGCGGCACTGCAGCCACTTGCCATGAATGGCGTTGGCGATGGTGCTTTCGATGCTGGGCCACTTGCTTTTTGGCGCGTTGCACAGCAGTTCCATGGTGATGGTGCGCTTTTTATAGTGCACCTTGCCATCGTCCCATGTGGTCAGGTTCAGCAGTGAATCGGATCCGGTGACCTGCACAAGGTATTCTTCCGGTTCTGCCGCGCCGATTTTAGGGCTGCCTACCTTGAGGTACAGCCCCCAATCTGTCAGGGTGTGAAAATTGCCGATTTTTGCCCCCAGAAGCTTTGCCATTACACACCCCTCGCTTTCCGTTCCACTGTCACGCCGATGCGTGCATCTACGTTGGTCGCCATGCGGGTCGACAGCACACCCACCAGCTCACCGGAGTCCATGACCACCTGACCCTTGCCGATGTCTGGCAGATGCTCGTCCAACATCCCTTCAATGCGTTCCAGGATGCTGGTCTGCCGGTCAACGATGGACTGCTGGCCGGTAACGCGGTACTGCAGGGCTGCGCGGGTGGAGAAGGTTCCCAGACTGTCATACACGCCGGTCTTGTCAAAGGGGCTTTGATAGTGGCTGACGGGCTTCTGGTCGTTCTTTTTGTTCATCCACATAGCAAGTCCGATGCCGCCAGCGACTGCGCCCGCAGCACCCACGCCCAGGATCAGGGCAAGAATAGGATTTGCTGCAACGAAAGACACAATAGTGCCCAGCGCAGACGTGATGCCACCAGCCATGCCGGAAAAGCCCTGCACGATGCTGCCCAGAGTGCCGCCCACGCCGCCGGACTTTGCAAGACCGTCGATGATCTCACCAAAAGCCTTGACCGAATTGGTCACACCGTCGATATCGGATTTTACCCCGCCGTCAGAAAAAAGCTTCTGGAAGATATCAAATGCCTTGCCGATGCCGCCGCTGAAGTAGCCCTCATTGACCGCGGTCAGTGCCTTATTGAGCCAATCAGAGATCACGTCACGCTGCTTCTGCGACACTTCGCCCCAGATCAGATTGACAAAATCCAGCCCAAGACTTGCCCAGTCGCCGTTTTTGGCGTCTTTGAAGGTGTTCTTTACCAGCCCGAAAATGCCCTTATCCAGCTGACCGGAAGCCTCGCTCAGCTGCTGGTCAATGCGGCTCTGGGTGCCCTTCACGCTCTTGTCAATGAGGTTGGAGGTCTCCGTAACCTTGTCTTGAACGCCGTCGATGTAGGTGATGATCTTCTCGTAGGTCTCCGCGCCGTTCTCGCCGACGCGCTGGCCGGTCTCTGTGACGGTCTTCTTGATATGCTCGCTGCCGTCCGCGTACTTCTCCACCGCCTGCTGCACCTTTGTGGTGATGCCGTCAACGGTGGTTTCAGAAATGTTGGTAAAGGTGCCCAGCAGCTTTTTCGACATGTCGTCATAGGTCTTTGTGACCTTTGTGACCGTGCCGTTGACTTTGGTCTCGACCTGCTTAAAGGTCGTGGCGACGCCGTTCACCATCTCCTTGCCGGTCGTGGTGGTGGTCTCGGTGATGCGGTCTTTGATCTTGCCGGAGCTGTCCTTGACCTTCTCGGTAAGGGTCTGGATGCTGGTGGTCACAGCGCCCAGCGCATTCTGCACGGTGGTGGTAGCTGTGCTGGAGATGGACGAAATGACAGTTTCGGTGGTGGACTTGGAGCCGGAGGATCTGGATTTTTTGCCAGCGGAAGAACCAGATGGGCTGGTTGTAATGGAGCTGCCGCCGTTGCCGCTGGCTGCCGCCAGCTCCGCCTGACGCTCCGACCAGCTCTTGTTGCTGATGCCAATGCCATTCAGAGCATTTTGCCGTAAACGGTTTTTGTTGCTCTTCCGGTTATTTGCATCCGCGTACTCTTCGTAGGTATCGAAGTCTGCTGTGGCGGCTTTTCCGAGAAAACGGTTGAGCTTGTAGCTCAGCTGATCCAGCCATGTGGTGGCTTTGCTCGCGAAGTCCTTGAGAGCGTTTTTTGCCGTGTTGATAGGCTCCGTCAGGCCGGTGATCGCGCCTGCGAGACCAATCCAGCCGTCCGTTTTGTAAGCTTCCTGTGCTGCGACGAGCATGTCGTTCAGATTGCCGATTACAACGCCGACTCCGCTGGATAAATCGCCGGTCAGCAATCCCGCCAGCTGGCTCACGTTGTCCTTCAGGGTAGACACGCGGCCATTCATGGTCTGGCTCTGGGTGTCCATGCTGTTATAGTAACGCCCGCCCTCTTCGGAAGCGGCCTGCAGGGCCTGCGTCAGCAGATCATAACTGATGGCCATTTTCTGCACTTCGGCGGTGGACTTGCCTGTGTAGTCGGCCAGAATACCGTACACGTCGATGCCGGCATAAGCAAACTGCTTGATATCGGCCGCTGTAGCCTTGCCGGTGTTAGCGATCTGCTGCAGGTTCTGGGACATGCGGTTCAGCTCGTCGTTGCCGCCGCCGGTCGCAGATACCGCGTCGCCCAGCGCCATGATGGTATTGCGGGCATAGGAAGCGTTCTCGCCTGCAGAGATCAAGTATTGGTTTGCCTTTGTCAGGGACTCGACATCAAACGGGGTTTTTGCCGCATCTTCCTGGATCTGGCTCATGACCTGCTGGGCGGCTTCCGCGCTGCCCAGCATATTGGTAAAGCCAGTGGTGTATTTCTCGATTTGGGCGTTGTACTCGATGCCGGAAGAGATGAACCCCTCTGCGGCACTGAGTGCAGCAGAGCCGAGCTTCGAGAAGACGTTCGCCATGACCGTGCCCTGTGTAATGGCGTTGGCCAGAGATTTGCCGGATGCCTTATCCGTGGAGCTGGCAAAGCCGTCCATGCCGTTGTTTGCAGCTTTCAGCGCGGTCGTGGTTGCCCTGAGCTGTGCTTCTGCCTGTGCCAACATGGTCTTGAGGTTTTTGGTCTCAGAGGATGCTTTGCCGGTCTTGCCCACCGATTCGTTGTAACGTCTGGTCAGTTCCACTACGGCCTTTGCGGCCTTGCTGTACTCTCCTGACAGCGAAGAAACGGTTTTTTTCGTTTCGGATTGTACATTCTGGATGCCCTGCCGGTAGGCGCTGTCGTCCAGCCCGAGGGTGGCGCTCAATTCAAAAAGTTTCAGGTTCCATCACCCCCGTTCAGGCCATTTTTAATGTGTGCTATCACTTCATCAGCGGACGGCTGCGGCGGCTGTGGGCGGTTTTCCACAAGCCCGGCCACCATGTCGTACCACCGCTCTTCCGCGCCTATAAGGTGCGCCAGAGCGTCCGTCATGTACGCCTGATAGCTGAGCGTGATGCGCTCTTGCCGCAAAGCGTTCAGGCAGTGCTGCAAAATGTACGGCCTGCCAAACAGCCGCAGCGCGTCCGGGCTGATGGAAGAAATTAGGCGTCTGTACCCGCCAGCACCAACGGCAGACACCAGAGCAAAAAATCCAGCACATCATCGTTGTTCAGCAGTTCTTTCACCGCGCGCATCTTCTTGAACGGGCCGATTTTTTCAGCCACCCCGTTTTCATCCACGTCCGGCTCATAGAGCAGCGGAAGCAGCTTTGCGGTGGCAGCGGCATTGTCGAACAGCAAGCTTTTTGCCATAGCCTGGATGTTCTTTTTTGCCTGCTCCTTCTTCTTCTGTTCCAGCTCCTCCGGCGTTTCCTCGCCGGTCAGGACCGGCAGAACCTTGCGCAGCTCCATGATCTTGGATTTTTCCAAGACCTCCTCTGCCACATCGGCAATCTGCCAACAGTGGCGCAGAAAATCTTCATCGGACAGCTCTGTCAAAAATTTCATGCGGTGTCCTCCTTATGCTGCGGCCTTGGGGCTGTAGTACCACTCCATAGGCACGGTATCACTGCCCAGACGGGGGCAGCCGGTCAGGGTGACGGAGATGTTGCCCTTGCCCTTGTCGGTCGTCTTCAGGGTCAAACCGCCGGTGGAGAGTGCGTTCATCAGACGGACAGCAACCATACCGCCATCCAGCGTGTCTCCAACCCACCAGATGTCCTTAAAGTCACCGGTGCTGGCGGTGGGGTCGAGAGTCATGCGGGGCGTGACCTTCTTGTCACTCACATCCGCAGCGCCCAACGCCAGCTTGATGACGTCAGTGGTTGCATTCAGGGCCGTAAAGGCCAACGTGCAGTCGTAGTCCTCGATCTGCATCAGCTCTGCGGTGTTCTTCTGGGCGTTGTCCACATCCGCGCCCAGATCGGTGAAGTTTGCCTTGCAGGTCGCGGTGATGCCGCCGGTCGTGGCAGTGATAATGTCTGCGTCCTGAACTTCGGTTTCGCCGGTTACATCAAACTTGTTGACCACGATGCCTGCGTTGAACTGCATGGATTCGAACGCTTTCTGCGAAATTTTGGAAAATTTTCTTGCCATATTGCTCCTTTACTCACGGTATAAACCGTGTGAGTTCAAAATTGAGGTATTCGCACAAATAGCCCTCGGGAGGGTTGTCGAGGGGCTGTGCCCATGGGGTGCCTTTTTGCAAAAGAATAGCGCCGCCCTCACAGGAAAGCGTTGTGCTGTCCTCGAGGGCCGCGCTGATCGTATCCTCGGTTTGCAGGATGGGGGCTCTGCCGCCCTTACTGGGGTACCACAGCCGGGCGTGGAAGGATGTCGTTTCGTTCCACCCGCCGGGGATAGTGGGCTTGTAGGTCAGATAGGGCAGTGAAGCGGCAGGAGGGATGCTATCTTCCAGATAACCCGGGATGCCAAAGCCGTTAAAAAACGTGTTCAGCGCCCGGTTGATGCTCTCAGACGGCCCCATTACGGCAGCACCGCCTTTTTGCACTTGACGGCTCGCAGTCCCATGCCGGATTCCGGCGGGGCCTTGGCTTCGTCTGCTGCGCTGGTGATCTGGAAGGTCTGCCCGTCGCTCACCCGCTTGATGTAGTCCGGGAAGGCCAGCGGAACGCCGGTGTTGACCAGCAGGGTATAGGTGGATGCCGTGTCGGCCTGCTCTGCCACCTGAGCTTCCACGGTGGTGTCGTGGCGCTCCACGGCCTCAAACTCCGGGCCGTCCTGCCAACCGGAAACAAAGCCGCCCACGCCGTCCGGCTCATAGCTGCGGGTCTGAAAACGGTATTTTTGGGTAAAGCTCTGCATCACGGTGGATGCAGTGAACGAATTGACCATGTCACATCTTCCTCCACTGATTGATCTCGGATTTATAGCGGGTCTTGCCGTCAGCGGGCAGGCCGTCCGTGCCTGTAGCCATCGTGCCGGACCACCCGGCAAAAGACTGGGACACATACACGCCTCCGGCCGGAAGCGCCTTGTCGTATGCGTCGATTTTTTCAGCCAGCGCCACAAAGGCAGGCGGCACACGCATAGGCTGCACCGTCCCGGTGAAAGTCTCGGCGGTGAGGTCACCATCCCCGGCCTTATGCACGCCGTCATTGAAGATGGATCCGCACACGAGAAAATACTGCCCCGGCACTACCCCGGCGGGCACGGTATCCGGCTCAAAGGCGAACTCCCCAGCAATGGGATCGTCCGCCCGGTCAAAGAAATTGTGCGTGTAGACGCACAGCTCCGGTACAGTCATGGGGCGTCCTCCTTACAAAGGGGCGATTACTCGCCCGGGGTAATGGTCTCGACAGCGATACCGTCCAGATACTCAGCAAACAGGGTCACGCCCATAATGGCGTAGCTCTCGGAGGTTGCGGTGCTGTAGTTTGCCTGAGTGTGAAAGCCGATGAGGTTGCTTGCCTCGCCTGCGGTCCGGTAGACCAGACCTGCGCGGGCAAACTCGCTATCCGCAGGATCCACATAGTACATGACGATGTTGTCTACCGGGGTGGCAATAACCTTTCCCTTCGCAATCTCACTGTCGGACAGCAGGAAGATGGTGTTGTAGCCCATGAAGTCCTTGATATACTGGAAGCCGAACTGGTTCTGCACGGTGATATTGGCATTGCCCAGATAGTCGTACACGTCCATCACGTTGACAAAGCCAACAACGCCGGTCACGGTGCGATGCATGGTCTTGAACTTGTTCTCGACCGCGCCCTTGGCATGTGCCAGCGCCATCTGGAAGGTCTTGGGAGTGCCCTTCAGGGTGCCGGTGTTCAGGAACTTGTAGAACTTATCCGTTACCAGAGCGGTCAGGTCGTACAGGAACTCATCATCGGTCTTCTGCACGGCGACATCGTAGCCGTAATTCTGGATCGCCTCAAGGGTGACAGACTTGCCGTACTTGTCGATGGTGATCTTGCCGTACTCCTTCTCCTTGACGGTGTACTTGCTGAACGGGATCTCTTCGCCCTCGCCCACGGTGCCGCTCTGCAGGGTGCCCTGTGCATACTTGCTCTTGAGCACGGTGCCAGGCTGCATCCGGATAGGGCGCATGATGCCCAGAATGGTGCGCAGATGGTCCCAGTTGCGCTGGAAACGGGTCACAAAGTCGATTTCACGCGCGGCTACGGTGATATCGGTGGTCATGGTGATATTTTCTTTTGCTGCCATGTATTAGTCCTTTCCGCCGCCTGTAAACAGGTCGGCATTTGCAGCAATCGCAGCCTGGCGTTCGCCAGCGTCCTTGATTGCAAAAATTTGGTCTTTGGTCATTTTGGAGCCGGTGTTGGTGGGCGGGGTGTCCACCTTCGCGCCGGTGGTGGTCGTAGTGCCTACGAAGTCGCTCCAATCAGCTTTCAGGCTGTCGGTGTGCTTCTTGGCGTCCTTGACCTCGCCTTTATCGTCCAGCTCCAGCTTGTCGATATCCTCGCCAGACAGCCGCACGACCCGATCTGCATACTTGTCCAGCACCCCGGCGGACTTCAGCAGCTCCCGGAACTTGGCTTCCTTGGCTGCGTGGGTGTCCTTCTTGGTCTGCTGGGCCTTGTAGTCGGTCAGTGCCTGTTCAGCGGCCTGCTTGCCGCCGTTGGCTGCGTCCCGGTCCTTTTCGGCCTGTGTGCGGGCTGCTTTTTCTTCATCCAGCTGGTTTCTGAGTCCGTCCGTCTCCTTGTGCAGGGCGTCCAGAATGGCTTCGACCTTGTCATCGTTGGAGGTTTCGGGGTTCTCCAGAATCGTGCGGATGTCAGCTCTTTTGAGTGCCATGTAATAGTCCTTTCTGCCCTTGCTCGGGCTGCCATGCTTGGCAATAAGTTATTTGCCGGACGTGCTGCCGGTGTGGTGCCGCCTGCGGGGCTTGAACCCACGGCCCCCGGATTACAAATCCGGCGCTCTGCCAGCCTGAGCTAAAGCGGCATAAAAAAGCGGCTGACGCTGTGCGCCAACCGCTGAGTATTAAATTTTACGGCCTTGTTTCCACACTGGGCAGGATGTCGGTGTGGAAATAGAGCTTGTAGTGGTAGGGGTCGGTATGGGTGCCGGTGATGTCCTCCACCACATACATGGTGTAGTCGTTCAGGTAGATGTAATTCTTGCGGTAGGTGTCCGGGCCGATTTTTACAGTGCAGACCAGCTCGTTGTTCGAGTTGTTGGAAATGGACATATAGCCCTCGGCCTCCATGATGACCTTGTCCGTGCGGGCGTTGTAGACGGTGATCTTGCGTTCGCTCTCAAAATAGTCGGCCTGCTTTGAGATGTTGGCGTTCGCCTTGTCTGCCTCAGAGCAGCCGCACAGAAGCAACACTGCCAAAAGCGTAATTGCTGCAAAAAACTTTTTCATGTTTATTCTCCTTTGCGAAAATCCAAGCATTCTTTGATAACAGCTACCTCTTCTTTGCTGAATATCGGCTTATCCGCGTCAACCGATACCGTTATCTCAACCTTTGCTTTACCCTCGCCATAAACCAAATCGCAAAGGGCTTGCAAGTTTTTAGTGGCTTCTTTTCCTTCCTCTAAAAACTTTTTCCTCAGCACTTCTTTTTCTCCGCAGCTCTCGATTGTTAAGAGCTTCTTTTTGGTTTCCTCAATATCTTTTTCTGCCTGTTCTGCAATAGCAAGTCCTCTTTCTTTGAGAAAACAATGCATTGTGAGCAAATCTTCAAGTTTCTCTTTTTCTGTCATGTTATTCTCCCTTCTCCGCTTCTTCCACCGCAATCTCTCGCAGCTCGTCAATGTGATCTTCCACCGCCGGGCGCAGGAACAGACGGGGAGCCATGCCCCGGGTAAAGTGCCACTTGCCGTTGAAGTCCTTCCAGACCCACGGCGTTTTGCGTCCGTTGCCCTTCTCGGCAAAGATGCCAGTGCCAAGCTCCACATAGACGCTGTAAAACAGATTGCTGCCGATGGTCACGGTCTTTTTTGCGAGGTCGAGGACGTAGGTCAGGCTCTGCTTGAGCGCGCCGCCCACATATCCCTCAATGCCCGTGCTGTCTGCCGTGCCTGTGGGCACAAGCAGCTGGGCGTAGTCCTGCACCTTCATGCCCCATAGGGTCAGCACTCGCTCCGCCCACGAGTCCAGCGCCTCATGCAGCTGCGGGGTGTTGTCGGTGAATTTGATGTTGTATTCAAATTTCATCGGCATCTTCCCTTTCTTTCTCCTGCTCTGCCCAACGTCAAGACATTCATTTCCTGAATCCTTCCATTGTCCTAATAATGCGTTTGTGTGCTCCATGCGGCTTTGCGCCATTTCCGTAGGAAGGCCGCGCGTGTTTTGGCTTAATGTAACCACACGGGGGCTTAAAATCACGGCAAAAGTTCAAGAAAAAGTCATCGTTGATTACGACAATCCCAAACTTCTTATTTTTCATGCTTTGCAACCATCCTCTTTCTCTTGCGTTCAAAATAAGTTTTCGGCCAATCGGGCCGGTTCGTTGCCTTTTCAGCCTTCCTGACCGCTTCGGCGAAATTTTTAGCGGTTCCGCCGGCATTGTAAAATGCCTTTGCAAGCTTCTCAAAACTTTCTGCAGAATTCATTTTTTTGCCCTCTTCCTTTTTCGCTCTTCTGCCCACCACATTTGCTCTTTTTCCTTGCCGCCCTTGGATTTATACCACTCGGTGTAATCCATGACGGGGGTGGTTTCTTTGGTCACATTGTCCCGCTGCATGGCGTTCTGCCGGGGATACTTGCCCAGCGCAGAGGACAGCACACAGCGGCAGTGGTAGACCATCTCCGGGGCGGCGTTGGGGTCGCCGGGGCGCTGAATCTCATAGCCCATGACCTTGAACGGCTCGTCAAGCTCTGCCGTCTGCTGGTCTAGCAGGCGGTGCATTTCACGGGTGCGGTAGTCGTGGGCGGAGTTCCACCGCTTTTTGACCTCGATGCCCAAAGCTTGAGCGTTGCGCATCTGCTGCAAAGCCCCGGCGTTCTGGGCGCTGGTAAGGGCTGTGATGGCGTTGCTCATGGCCCAGTGGATCTCTGTATCAGCCATCCCGTTTACGGCCTGCACGGCGATGTCGTGGACGCTCTTGCCCTGCACGATGCCCTGCATGACGTAGCGGTTGAACACCCGGGCGTCATAGGTGCGGTTGCTCTCGCTCTTGATGCGCTTGTTGGGCACCAGCTTGGGGTTTTCCTTCAGCAGCAGCTTGACCGCTTCGGTATTGTACAGGGTCAGCCCGAACGTCACGCCTGCGGCCTGTTCTAACTCGTAGAAAGCCCAGTTTGCGCCAAAGGAAAAGATGTTGTATTGCTCGTCCCGGGCCAGCTTGTAGGCCGTCTGCTGGGCTGTGGTGCAGGTCTGCGTGATGCCGTCCAGCTTCTGGCGCATCAAATCGGACTGAAAAACCTGATTTTGCAGCCAGATGCGGTAATCCTCTTCGGTGATCTCGCCTGCATCCAGCTGCGCCCGCTTGCGTTCATCCAGTGCTTTGTACTTGGCTAAAAACTCGGTGATCTGCTCCTGCATCTCCCGGCGGGCAGTGCCGTACACCCGGAGGATACGGCGGCGCAGGCGGTTCAGCTGGCGGGTAGAGATACGGTCACGGTCAGTCATAAGTGCATCACAAGCTTTGCAACGTTAATGATAAACGAGCTTACCCCGCAGCCGAAGAAAAAGCCAAAAACTGCGGCGCAAATATCACGCTTCATCTGTTCCATCTTCATCTTCGTCCTCCTCGTCTACGGTCTCCCGTGTTGCGCTCTCGGCCATCAGCGCAGCCTTGGCCTGCTCCTTTTGTTCCGGGGTCAGGTTGGGCAGCAGGTCAATGGCCATGTCCTGCCCGATGATGGCGGCCTCGGAAATCACCATGCTGACCTGTTCGGCCGTGTTTGTGATCTTGCTGCGGTTGAATGTCGGCATAGCGTTGTCAAAGCCAGCCAGTGCGCAGATCTGCCGGATGAACGGCTTGACCTGCGCCTCAAAGTCGTCCGCGTTCTGGTTCATCGGTTCATAGGCTGCATCCAGATGGTCGTTGGTGCTGTCCGCGCTCACGCAATGCACGTCCAGACCGCCGAAGTCCTCATACACCCGGGTGTGGAGCAGCTCCAAAAGAGCCTGCCGTGCCGTCACAGGAATCTCGGTGGTGTAGGGGGTGATCTTGCCGCCCTCGCTGGTGTCTGCGCCTGCAATGTGGTACAGATTCAGCTTGACAAGGAACTCCTGCAGCTCGTCATCGGTCATGCCGTTGAAGTTCTCACACAGCCAGTAGATCTGCGAAAAGTCCTGCAAGTCATTGCAGAAGCCGGACATCACCAGATCGGTGTTGTCAATGTAGGCTTTCAGCCCCACAAGGGTGCTCTGGTGTAGGTCGGAGCCCCACAGCGGCACAATGGGAAGAGCGCTGTAGTTTTCGCCCTCTACGCTTTCCAGCCCGCCGCCGGGTGTGGTGACGGTCACGCTCTTATATGCCTGCTTCGGCACGGTCTCCTGCATCGTGCTGCCGATTTTGCTTTCCGTGTACTCGGTAAAGCCGTCCAGCTCGTACAGGATATAGTGCATATCCGTGTCCGGGTTTAGCCGCCAGAAGCGCACGCCCGCCTTCAAAAGTCCCGTCTTTTCATCGTACAGGGGTGCAAACTCGGTCAATTTGAAAACCACCAGATGGTCGTTGTTCCAGAAGCCAAAGCTCTCGCCGTGAATCAGGGCGAAATATCCGGCCTTCTGGATCTGCTCGTCAAAGTTCTGCCCAAGCTTTCCCTTGTCCACGCCATCGTCCGCAAAGACCACGCCGCTGCCGAGGGAGTAGGTCGCCCGCTGCTTGTTGAGCCGCCGGAAAAGATTGCTCTTGACCATATCGGGGTGTGGGGTGTCCTGCTTGGTGTTTTTGGACAGGCGTTTCAGCATCAAAGCGTAAGCCTGCGCGAAGCGTTCAGCCCCTGGGTTTTTCTGGGCATCGTACAGGTCGGCGTCCAGAGCCATCTTGTAGGGCCTGGAAGCGCAGTGCTGCTGCACGAACCGCCGGATAAAATCAGGCTGTTCCCCGGCGGCTTGCGCCTGCTGAAAAGTCTGGAATGTGTATACAGTGCTCAAAATCAATCCCTCAGTTTTACAAGGCGCTTTGTGCGCACGAAATAGCGGATAGCGTCCATGCAGTGGTCGTTGACCTTTAGCACGGTGTCGTCTTTATCCGGGTCCCAAGCGTACACGCCGAGCTCTTCCAGCGTGTGCTTGCAGTCTTTGTAGATTTTCAGCCGTCCGGTCTGCAGCATGGTCTGCACGTCTAGAATGCCGCTCAGGACGTCGTTGTTTGCGGGGGTCTGGGTAAAGCCATTCTTGCGCAGCTCTGTAATCAGGGGCAGGGCAGAGGGGTCCACGATGATCCTCTCCGGCTTGAGGCCATCCAGCCACGCCTTGAGGTCTGCAACATACTCGCCCACGGTCTTTTGCCGCTTCTGTTCGCGGCCGCTGTAGTAGTACTCCCGGGTGACGATCCAGCAGTCTGCATCTGCCTGCTTCTGGAACAGCAGAAAGGTCGTTGCGTTCTGGGTGCCGAAGTCGCAAGCCACATAAGCGCTCTTTGGAGACAGCGCCGGAAGCGCGTCAATAACGTGCTTCTTGCGGTCGAACATGTCATAAACAAGACCCTCCGCCACGGTCCACAGGCCCAGAATGTAGCGCTGATAGAAAACGCCGCTGTACTGACTGCGGTATCTGGCCTTGATGTCCTCGGAAAGTGACAGGTTGTCGTCCATCGTGAAATGGAGATACATCATCTTGCGGGAGCGGCATTTCCGCACCCACTCGAGATAAAACCAGTGCTGTGGGCTGCCCGGGTTGCAGTTGAACCAGAACTTCGACCCGGTGACAGAGCAACGGGCTGTGGCCTGATTGACAAAGCTTTGTGGCATCAGGGCCACCTCGTCAAAAAATGCTCCGGCCAGAGTGATGCCCTGTATCAGGTCTTGGCTGCTTTCGTCCTTGCCGCCGAAAAAATAAAATTCGTTTGCTTTGCCGCCCTTGCTGACGGTCATGCAGTTTTCTGCCCGGTGCTCCTTGACGTTGTAGCCACGGGCTGCAAGCTGCTGCTTGAGTGTGCCAAGCACGTTGCGCCGGAAGCTGGCAATGGTCTTGCCGCACATGGCAAACTGCTGCCCGCTGTAGCAGGTCATGGCCCACTGGACGAACGAAAAGCTCATGGCAAAGGTCTTGCCCGAGCGGATAGCGCCATCGGCAATGATGCCGTTGTAACCGCTGTATGTGCTCTGCGGTGTCCACCAGCAAAGAACCATCTTTTGCCGCTGGCTGAGGGCTTTCCAGCGAAAGCCGTTACTTTTCCGCATGGTCGTCCTCTTCCTCCGGCAGCATGTCCACATCATCCGGCGGGCTGATGTCTGCGGCGGCGCTCAGAGCCTCAAGCAGGCCATCGTCCGGGACTTCTATGCTATTCTGGTCTCCCAGCATGGCAAACTTGTCCACGATGGTGCCAAACGCCGTGGACAGCTGCGGCAGCGTTGCCTCTGCAATCTTGTCAGGGTCTGCCATCGCCTGAAGGTACAGACCGAGAAGATCCTGTGCTTCCTCGCGCTTGCTGCCTAAGTAGGAAAGCATGTCCTGCGTGTTCTGCTCTTTTTTTAAGGCGCACAAATCCGCGCACTTGGGATTATCTTTCACAATTTTCCGCACAGTGCTTTCTGCCACGTCGTTCAGCTTTGCAGTTTTGGCGTAGCTCTGCAGCTGCACATAGTCAGCAACGATCTTCTTTTTTTGCCTATCTGTCAGCCGCTTTGCGCTCACCGCCACCACCTCTCTAAACCCATGCAAAAGAAAAACCGCCCGGAAATCCGAACGGTCAAAATATCAAAATAAGCAGCACCCGTGCATTCAGTGTGTTGGACATGCGTCAAACGGTGGGCGCTGCTGCATCCGGAACTTTCGCGGCCGGATGCCCCGCTATTGCGCGGCCCCCTCATAGGGCACGCAAGCACTCCCGGCAGGGCTCGAACCTGCAACATGCGGTTTTGGAGACCGCTGCTCTACCGCTTGAGCTACCGGAGTATAAAAGCCGCCCTTGGAATCGAACCAGCCGTGTCTACACACACGCGCCGCGCTCCAAATTGCGCTCAGGCGGCCATATAAAAACAGCTCCGGTTCGCCGCCGGGGCTGTTGGTTGGCGCACATCCTGTCAGGAAAGCTACACCTTGGCAAGGATTCTAAGGCCTTTTCTTGGCACGGGAGGTTGCACGTGCGGCCTTGCGGGTTGTCTAGTCCATGCGCCATACGGTGCGATACGGCGGAATCGAACCGCCTCCTGTCTCTCATGAGCGGCAGGCTGCCTTTGTGTCAGTGTATCGCATAGAAGCAGCCCGCGAAACGTGAAGAGAGAGCAAAGCCCGGTACCTGCAAGCAGAAAAGGAGGAAAATGCCAAGAAGGGACACGTTTCGGAGGCTGCGTGGCAAGCGGCTACCGCTTAGCGCTGAACCGCTTATTAGAATTTTACATCCAAGCTTGCAGACTTGAAAAGAGCTGACCCCTTCCAAAATCACGCTGTGTTTTCTTGTGCATGTTGTACACTTTGTACGTCAGAAAACTCGTCCCATATCTCGGCCAGGGCCATACATCCGCGTTTGATTCGCCGGTAGACCACATCTGCCCCGCACACGCCGACTTCTTTTGCGATTTCCTTGTGAGATTTTCCTATGACATAGTGCTCGCAAATCGCTTCGGCGCATTCCGGCTCGGCCATCAGGCAGTATGCCCGCCGGGTGGCCTCAACACGCAAATTGCACAGGTCCGTCTCCATCCTCTGAAGCTGTCGTCGTTCGGTGTCCAGCCGCTCTACAGCGAAGCCCACCTTGTCCCCATTGCTACCACCCGCAGGCATCCCGCTCAGGCTCTGGGTGCATTTTTCTGCCACGTCCCGGATGCGCTGTATTTTTTGCTTTTGGACTTCGATAGCCGCCGCAAGGTCCCGGCACTGCTGGAACCACGCTTTGACGGTACGGTAGTCCGGCAGTTCCGGCCCGTTAGTGTCAGGTGTCCAGGTTTGGATCATGTTATCAACCTCCCAGCATCGGGTCAGGGCATTCCCAATAATAGTCATCATATTGAATTTCTCGGTCAATTGTTGTTTCTCCGTCGACAACTTCGATTTCCTGATTAAACTCCATCCCGCACTCATACCCGTAAAACCTGAAATCGAGACCATACTTTTTTGACAATTCTTCATACGGTTCAGATTCTAGTGCCCAGGCGGCTTTTACGGGTAAGACGATAATGTCTTTCCCATCTTTTGCTCCAAAAGAGAAATCATTTTCATACTTCTTGACAAAATTTCGTCTGGTTCCTGCGATATAGGCATCTCGCTTTACAACAATATGAAGTTCGTCAAGCTCTGCATCATAGGCAATGGATACGCCGTTTACGTCCTTCTTGAAAATAAGAGCTTCGTAAAGAGGTTTTCCCTTTTCAACGTCTGGTTCCATTACTGCGACACATTCGGAAATCCACTTCATAATGTTTTCTTTCTTGCCACGGACTTTAAGTTTGCCTTCACACCAGTTCGGCATGATTCATTCCTCCATTTCTTCGATCCAGATTTCTGCTCTGGGGTTTTTCTTGTCGTAATCCACCCGGCTGCCATCGTGGGCAGCCACGATCTGGCTGTTGTCGTCTGCCAGCACCTTGGCCTTTACCAGAATGTCACAGGTGGCCTCGATGAGGTTTGCCAGATCGACCCGGCGGGCGGTCTTCATGTAGTACACGCACCTCACGTTCACACGGGCAGAAATGGGGCTGCGCGGCCTTTTTATTTGCCGCAGGCAGTCCGTCTCATAATCCACGTAAGCCTTGCTAGGGGCCACAAAGCGCCCGCCTGAGCGGCTTTTGAGGATGCGGGCAGAGTTTTTCTTGGTGCGGGGGTCACCGTAAAGGGTCAAGTGCATTTCTTTCGCTCCTCGCTGTTCCACTGCTTGAGTGTTGGTGCGTAATGCCCGCACATCAAACAACAAAGTTCAGTCCCCGGGTCCGACAGCACTGTGAGTTTCGGATTAACTGACTTGATTTTCTTTCCACATGCAATAAATCTACTCCCGCACTTTGGGCAAGGAAGAACAGTGTATGATTTTTTTATCATTCCTCGTCCTCCATCAAATCGTCCATGCTCAACTGACCGCTGATGTTGTCGTCCTCCATCCACCAGCGAAAAACGTCCATGCCAGTTTGCCAGTCATCGGTCGCAGAGTGCTTTTTCCCACGCCTAGCTGCTCGTACCTTCCTTTCTTCCAGCATCCTATCGAATGCGGAAATATAGAGCTTTTCATACTGCGGCCAGCGCATAAACTCACGCTGTCTGCTCCCTATACCAGCCATTGGACAGCCGATGCAGCCAACACGTTTTTGCCCTTCGCAGTAAAGCGGATTTATGGGTAAGTGTTCGCTGTGCGTGTAGCTCCACACATCATCGTCAGACCAATCCACAATAGGGTTGACGGTCATTTTGCCCTTGAGGTTGCAGGTCTCGAACAGTTGCCTTTTCTCGTCATTGTCACACATCATCGTAATTCGTTTTTCTTTATTTCGATGATTAAACTCCATTATTCCGCGATTTTTCTTCCTCGAATTAGATTCCGTCCATCGTACTCCGGTTGCTATAAACCTGTCTTTCCCCGCCGTTTCTTTCAATATGGAGCAGCAATATCGCATAAGTCGTGTAGGCGGAATCAGCATTTGCGGAATCAGCGTCCACATGGACACTGGCTTGTCCTTGTATCGGGGCATAACAATGGAGCATTTGATTCCACGCTCTTCCATCGCCTTGAACTGCTCACGGATGAAATAGACCGTCTCCGGCGCATCTGCGGTGGTATGGCTGTTGACCACCTCGAAGTCGATTCCTGCACGTTCAGCCAGAGCCACAAGCACCTGTGAATCCTTGCCGCCAGAGTATGTGACCATGAGCGGTTTCTTGTACCGATGCTCGGATAGCCGTGCAGCGTCCTGCAACCGTGCGATAGCAAGTTTCTCCTTATCCATCAGCTCCACCTTTCTCTCAGCTCTTTTTCGACCTGCTCCGACTTTGCAGTGATGTAATCTGCAAACTCGTCAGGGGTCATGTCCTCTTCTTTGAACTTGCCGACCATCTCCCAGTACCTGTCACCGATACGGATGATTTTCTGCACCTGTTCATCGGTCAGGTCTGCATCGCACCGAAGATTCTGAATCAGTGCGCCCCATGTGGTAGCAATACCATCCAGAGCCATGCGAAAGCCGTACAACTGGTTCTGTCGTGCGATTTTGCGGAGGTTGGTCGGCTTGACCTGCTTGCCGCACAGAGGGCAGTTTCCGAATTTATTCATCTGACTACTCCTTGTTTTAGACAAGTTCAAACGTGACTTTTAGCGTTCTATTGCCACGAACTCCCCATGCCTTTTGAATTTTGCTCTTATCGTCACGATCCATTTCTATAATGAAATGGTTCACGACCGCTTCGATTGCTCCGTCAGTCACATCCGATTTGTTTTTCCACATCTGCGAACCATCTTTTCCAAGTGGTGTTATTTTTCCGGCATAGATTTCCCCAAATATCCCACATTCAACATAATATTCAGCCATTTTTATTCTCCTTTCAGCCAGTCGTTCAGCTTTGCCATGCAAGAGGGGCAAAGGACAACGGTTTCATCTCTTATCGAGTAAATCCCTTTATCATCTCCAGCAAGGCACTTTACAATAGAATTGCTTTCAAATTGGTCAAGTTCGTCATCAAACGGTGTCATGTATTTCACATCGTTGGAAAGCGGAAACGTTTCACCGCACCTATCGCAAACCATTGTCATTTTCACCATAACTCCCAACTAGCCTTGAGTTCTTTTCCGATTTCAACAGAAAGTTTCTTGATGATGATTCTTGCGTGTTCATACTGAGCTTTTACACCGTATGAATAATCTGTGGCAACCTTCTTCTGGCTTTCATTGCTTCTCATTTTCTTTCTAAGGTTTTCTTCGTTCTTCATAAGAAGTTCGCTTTGGTACAGCCCAAGAAGCCTTACCAATTCTTGTTTTTCATGCAGTTGCATTTTCTTTCTCCAATCTCTTTAGCAGCCCATCCACGTCATACCGCCAATGGACACGCAGCCTTTTTGCTTTGATCTCTATCCCCTCTTGCTCTGCCCATTGCCAAGGGATGCTCTTCCGGCTCTCGTTGTAACGGAACGCTAGAACCTTGCTGGCAGGGATTGCAAAGGTGCGGTTGACCGCCCTGTAATTGACTATCACATGAGCGGTCTGACCGCCATACCCCATTGCTTCCACCATATCAGTGATGTGCTTTTCCTTACGGTATTTGCACTTTGCCTTGTCGTACTTGCCGAACACCTTTTCCAGAGGGATAGAAGGCGTTTCAATAGTTTTCAGCTCGAACAGGTGGTTCATCGGGTATCGGTATACAAGGAAGTCGCAGATGTTGTCGATGGAAAACGACAGGCTCTCGTTGCCGCCGTAGTAGGTGGCAGCACTGTCTTTTAGGCGGTAGCACCACGCATCGGACGGGACGGATGCTTTGAAGTCTGCTTCAAACTGCTTGCCGGTGTTCATTCGTTGTCTCCCGGAATTTTAGGAATCAGCATCCAGAACTTGACTGTTTTTCTATTGCCAACCCACTTTCCGTTTGAAAACTTGCTTTTTCCAATCAGATTTTTCCATTTCAAAAGATCGTAAACAGCAAGATAAATTCCATCTTCTTTCGGTTGTTTGTCCTTTACACTTGTCCACGCAGTTGATGGAGCGTTTTCAAGCTGTTCGGCAAGTGCCAAAACAAGGTCAGCAGCGCCGTCAAGGGCAACTCCTTTATCGTATTCAGAGTAAATCCCGCTGTTCATAAGCGTTTTAGCTTCGGCTTTTTTACCGTTCCCGCTTTTCTTCCACGCTTCAATAAACGGCTCTACGTCAACAAGTCTCATCCTCGTTCACCTCTAAATTCACTTCCGAGAAACCGTTTCTTGCCTTTTTCCCGGTGCTTGTCCTCATAATCGCGGTGGTACACGCTCTGGCTGTGGTTCAGCTCATACACGAACGCCTTGCGTTCCTCGAAGTCTTTCTTCTCTGCCTTGTACTTCTCGCAAGTGTCGTGGCAGATCGGGTGCCGGTCGGGGCAGTCTTTGCAGGGTTCAAAAATTATCATCTCTCAATCTCCTTCCTTGTCAGTTCGCTTGCCCGCAGCCTTGCAGCTTCACGGGGGGCAGTGGTGATATCGACCTGCGCCTGCTTCAAAAACTCGGCGCGGCGGTATGTAAGATCTGGCATTTCAGCCAGCTCTGCCAGCCCTCCAACGCTCCCGGCATAGGATTTTGCCGCCGGGGGGAGTTGGTCATACAGGGCTTTCAGCTCTTTCTGTCCGTCACTACGCAGCATCCCGCCCTTTTCGTCAATGCCGGTCACCATCGGGAACTTGCGCCAGCTCAAAAATGTCTGTGCCTTGCGTGCCGCTACAGCCAGAGCTTCCCATTCAGCGGACGGGTCAAGGCACTGGGAAAGCTGCTTGAAGATGTCGGCCACCGTTACCGGATAAACGCATACCCGGTTTGCCGCCAGAAAAGCCCGCTTGACAGTATCGCCGTCATAGTCGCCAAACTGGTACGTCCACACATCGATGGTGGTCTGCATCTCCTCATCGGTCAGAGGCTTGGAACCCAGCTTGTACAACACAAAATTCATGCGGATCAGCTTTGCCACGTCTTCCCGCGTCATGTCTCAAACCCTCTTTCTCTGTCCATCTTCGCCAGCACCCGGGCAAGTTGGTCGTCTACGGTTTCGGTTGGCTGCTTGCCCCTCGGTCTGGCTTGTCGGCTTTGTTCGTTGGCTTCCACATCCCCCGGCGTGCGCAGGCCGTCTCGTTTCCATCCGGACAATATGCCGTTGATGTAGCTCCACGAGCGCTTTCCGGCTTCTGTGGCCTTGTCAATCGCCAGCAGGATCATCTCTGTGCTGTACTCCTGCCGCCACTTCTGCAGCTTGTCCAGTGCAGAGCGTGGGAAGTCCCCAACGGCCTGCTGATAATGCTGGACGATCTTGGAAAGTTCTACGTCAACGGCGGCGGCGCTATTATATATATCCCCGTTAGGGGATATAACAGTTCCAGTTCCAGTTCCAGTTCCAGTAACAGTTCCAGTTCCAGTAACAGTTCCAGTTCCAGTTCCAGTAACAGTATCATTATAGTTATCACTTGCTTGCACTTGGTAGCATGCGCTAGCATTTGCTGAACTTGCTTTCATTTGAGCAGCACGGGCTTTTCCGGCTTCTCGGCGCTTTTGCTTGACGTTCTCGTACTTTTCTGCAGCCGAATCCACGCCATTGCACATGAACCGGAAATTTCCGCGCATTCCACGATCGGAAAATGTTGGTTTTTCGCCTGTTCGGACGTACTTTGCCAAAGCCCGCATTAGCTGTCCTACTTCGGCATCCGTGTACTCTTCCAGCGCGTCGAACCAATCCAGATACGCGACAAACGACTTTTTTTCTTCTTTTCCCACTTGCTCACCTCCTTTGCACGCCCGTATAGCCAGATAGCACAGCTTGCAAGATCAGAACGGCAGATCATCCGCGTCATCGTTGATGGGGTCATACTCGGCAGAAGGGGCCGCTTCCGGAGCACTGGTGCTGTGCGGTGCGTAATCCGCAAGCGTTTCACCGCGGTACATCTGCGCACCCTGCAAGTCTTCCGGTTCTGCTGCCGGTTCTGATGCCGGTTCTGCAGGTTCCAGCGGCGGACCGGACTGTGCCATCAGGTCGATCATCTGCTGCAGCCAGCGGAATGTCACCAGCCCGCCGGGCTGAACATCATCCGCGTCCACGTCGTAATAGATCTTGCCGTTATACTCCCGCTCTTTCAGCTTTTGAGCAAAAACTGTGACCTGATCGCCTTTCTGCAGCATGCCGTCCCACTGGTCAATGCCGTGCCAGAGGTTAACACCCACAAAGAAGCTCTGCCATTTGCCGGATTCATCCTGTGTGCGGCTGGCTTTCAGGTCGAATTTCAGCACCCGCTTCTGCCCGGCATCCCGGAGCACCGGGTCTTTGGCGATCTCGCCGTGCAGCATGATGCCGTTCTTGGTCTGGACGATCATGCATCATCACCGCCAAACGGATCATCGGCGTTTTCCTCTGCAGAGGGTGCGTCCGGGGCAGGGATCAGGGTGCCTGCAGTCTTGCGGTGACGGTGGGAGCCTGCGTAAGGATCCAGCACCGGCAGATCTTCGGGCGGCACCTCGCGGGCGGTGCTTTCAGTGTCCACACGCACCTCACTCTCATCGTACAGAGCGCCAAAGGTGGACGGGAACGCTTCACGAAGGGCGTGCACCAGCGCCACCTTGCGGATCATGGTGGCCTTCTTGCCGCTCCAAAGGGATTTGCCGGTGTCATACTCGCTGAGCTTGACTTCCTCATAGCTGGCGCGGGTGCGGTCCTTGCGGTAGACCTTTGCCCAGCCGCCGAGAAGGGTCTCGCCGCCGTCTCCGTCATAGACGATGGAACCCTCACGGTTCAGCAGCTGGCCATCTGCGGTCATGACGATCACGCCGGCTTCAAAACCATCGTAGGCCGGGTGGCGCTCGGCCATCTGCAGATAGCAGTTCTTGCCCAACACGATGGTGCTGGCGGTGTCCTCGTTCTTGTTGTCGTAGTGGATCAGATAGGCTTCCTTGGTGAAGGGGTTCAGCTTGTACTGCTTGCAGGTCTCCAGAAAGATTTTGCATTCAGCGTCGGTAGCCTGCGGGCAGATAAAGCTGCGCACCTCGCCGAAGCTGACCGTAAAGTGCTGACCATCGGCAGCGGTGATCTCCACCGGCACGGATGGGGATGCGGCCTGCATAGCAGTGCTGCCTGCACGGTTGGCGTTCTGGGCGGAACGGTTTGCCAGAGCCTGTGCGTTGGAAACGGACGAAGTAGGCGCGGGTGCGCCGGGACGAGTAAATGCCATAAGTAAGTACCTCCAAAATTATTTGATAGAACCATAGCGGAAGCCGCGCTCTGCGGCTCCCTGCTTGAACCATGCGATGTCCTCGCGGGTGAACTCTACCCAGAAACGATACTGCTTGCGGGCAGGAGCTTCCGGCTGGGCAGGTACTGCAAAGCGCTGCAGCACTTCACAGTCCAGCCGACCGGAAGCGGTGATAAAGGCGTTGCTCTGGGCGCTCTGTTCAGCTTCCGCCTTGAGCTGACGTTCTTCCTCGGTGGGAGGGATGATCACCGGTGCGGCTGCGCGGGCACGTTCTGCGGCCTGCCTTTCTGCTTCTGCGCGGCGCAGCTTTTCCCGGTTGTCCTGCAGGCGCAGGTGTTCGGCAAGTGCGGCGTTCAGATCCAGCACACGAAGATATTCCAGCTTGCAGGCTTCAGCATCTTCGCCGCAGGTGTCCTGAATGATTTTCAACTCTTTCCGCCGTGTTTCAACATCCCGGCGCAGCTCCCGGCTGGCCTTTGCCAGATCATAGGTCTTGTTCAGCCACTGGGGCACAAGCAGGCGGTCAAAGGGGATAAGCTCCCGCAGTTCTCCGATGCAGTCGGCATAGACAGCCCGCAGGGCGTCGGACTTGTCCTGCCGTTCGGCTTCCTCCACAGCCTTGACCTGCTGGTCAATGGCACCGGAGACGGCCTTGCACCGGGTCTGCATCTGCTTGGTGCTCTGCAAGAACTCTTCCAGCGGCTTCATGTAAAAGGCCTTTGCACTGCGGGCGGCGTCACTGAGCTGCTTGTCCAGCTTGTTCACGGCGGCGCGGTCGGCCTTGGCATCCTTGATGGTGTCCGGGGTGTAGACGCGGCCAGTGTAGGTGGCCAGCATCTCGGTCAGATTCTGCTGCACCTCGGATTCGTTCCACCGGATCGCTGGCAGTTCCGGGTGCTCCACACGGACGGTCAATTCTTCTTGCATAAATATTCACCTCGCATACACAACATTCATATCGGCGTCAAACACCCTGTACAGCCGTTCGGGCTTTCTCTTTGCCAGTTCATCGGCAACCTCAATTGCATCCGAAGCAAACGGAAATTGCTGTTGCGAAACAAGCGCTGGCTGCTCTTGCTCCACATCGTAAATTCTCAAAAGTGCCACTTGTAAAACCTCCTGTTTTGTGTTATTTTTGTGGTGATGGGCGGCGAAACTCATCACTCTTTGGGCTTGTCCGTGTTGGCGCACGGGCAGGCTCTTCTTTTTTTGCGGCGTATCGGCGGCAGACTGTCTACCTCATCACGTCGGATACGCTCTTTCTCAAAAATGTACTTGCGAGCCGGATGCCTGCTGCGGAGCCCATGGATGACGGCGGACGCAAAGCTGTTTGCGCTTTTGTAACCCAGCCGCCTTGCACGCATCTTAGACGTACCGCTGGCAATCAGGTCTCCGGTCTTGGCATCGTAAACGGTGTACCACATGACATGGTAGAAAGTGTCAGGCATACGTGATCTCCCCGGACTCCTCTTGCAACATCTCCCGCACGTTGTCCATTTCTTCGGCGCACATCTCCCAAACGTTTGCCCGTGCGGAGTATCCGGCCCGGACAACAATGTCATCTGAGGTTTCGGCTTCTCGCCTGCAGCGTTCGGCGAGCCGCGTGTAGGATTTGACTTTGCCCTCAACGTACTCTTTAGCCGTCATCATGCTCCACGCTCCTGATTCTCCGGATATTCCGGGTTGCGGGCGTGGGTGCGGTTGATCTTACCGTACTTGCGCCGCTTTGCGGCTCTCTCCCTGTCCTCTGCGGCAAAACCCAGACGAGCCAGCAGAACAGCGGCCAAAATCAGCACCAGCGACACCGCAAACAGCGTGCCGGAGATGTATCCGGTGGTCTGCGCGGCACCCTCTGCGCCCATAGCTATTCCCATTCCAACGCCGCCAAAAATGACAGCCAGCCAGTAGTAAGTAGTGGATTTGAGTTTCATTCTTTTGGATCCTCCTTTGTGTAAACCTTTTCGAGCTTGTAAAAGTCCTTCACCCACGCCATAAATCCGGCGCGGGAGATCAGCGGGGCGGCGCTCTTGGTGTCAATAGACGGCACCGCCCATGCCGGGAAGCTGCCGGCCTGAATCATGCCGGTAAAGATCGGCTCGCTCACCGAAATGTTGTTATCACGCATGATCTGGCAGCACTCTGCAATTCCCATGCTCTTCTTCACTACCGCACTCCTCCTTTTTTTCTCTCAGCTGCCGCTTCATCTGGATGTGCTCCAACCGTTCTGGCTGCCTTGCATCCCAGCGCTGTTCGAGCCAGCGCTTGTTGTAGTGCTTCCTCACGGTTCAGCCTCCACAAACTCGCCATTTTTGAGGGTATAGTAAACGTTTTCTCTGATGGCAGAACCGTCCACGCGGGCCATTTTGGCACAGATCATGTGGCCGTAATCATCGTACTCAGTCAGCACCAGATAGCAGCCAAGTGCGCCGCACGCCTTACCGCAAACGCCGTTTACAACGGCAATGCTATCTTCGCCGTCTGCTTTTGCGCTGCAATAGGCCCCAGTGGCTGCCGCCGTGCTGTAATAGCCGCTAGAAAAAGGTTCTTTGCCCTTCACCCGATTAAAAACGGCATTCACCGTAGCTTTTACCAGCCCTGCAAAATTCAGCTCACCTTTTACCGTCAGCTCAGTGCAAGCCAGTTTGCTGTCCTCTTCGCTTTTATCCACGCTCCCGCCGCACTCGACCTCAAAAAAGCGCGGGCCATCCTTCAACGGGTAGTAGCGCAGCACATCAAACGGGTTCTCGCAGGCGTGCATTCCGGCATTGCAACAGTCCGCCTTGTCCTCATGGTAGGTCTTGCCCACCTCGTACTGCTTGCCACGGCACTGCATATTTTTGTTCATGGCCTTGTATGCAATGATCTTTTCACTCATGGGCGGTGTCTTCCTTTACCGTGCGGATGCTTCCAAACTCTGGATTGCTGAAAATCTGTAAGTCGTTCAAATCGTTCACTCCTTTTAATAAAATGTCTTTTCTTTGCTGTGCCGTCGCTGCGCCTGGCCCGTCCTTGCTATGCCATTGCTGCGCAACTCTCGGCATTTCTTCTCTCTTCCATGCCAATGCATCCGAAGCAAAACCTTGCCGCAGCGAATCGTTACGGTGCACCACTTTTCCTTCGCAAATCACATCAGCGCTTTTCTCTGCCATTCCTTTGCTCTGCCATTCGCGACGGCGCGGTACTATGCCATCGCTCCGCTACTCTCCGCTTTTCCTTCGCCTTGCCTGTCTGTGCTTCTCAGTGCCGCTGCGATGCGGTAGGTCGCAACACGCTGCCACTGCACAGCAGTTCACCTCATAGCCTTTGCCACGCCTCGAGCTGCATCGCCTTTGCTGAGCATCGCGACGCAAAGCCATCGCACGGCCAATCGAACTCAGCCTTGCCATTGCAAAGCCGTGCATCACACCGCCTCCGAGAATCAGGGCCGTCAATGCCATGCCCTTGCTCTCAGGCCTTCACCTCATAGGCAATGTAAGTAAACCGGCCCTTGCCGCTGTTGCGCCACTGGCCGATGCCGCGCAGGATGCCATAATCCAGCCACTCACGCACAACCTTTTCGTGGCTGTCGTCAAGAAGGATTACGTCAAACTCGCAGGTGCTGCCCGCCGGGATCTCCTCACTGTTGGCAAGGCTCACGCGCTCGCCCTGTGCGGTCTGTGCGCGGAGCGGGCGCTGGCAGTCGGCAATCTCTCCGTTTACCCGAATCGGAATCATGCGGGGCTGAACGAAGATCAGGCCGTCAATGACCTTCTTGTAAGCAGTCAGCTTGCCGCTTTCGTTCACGGCCTTCTTCTTGCCGGTCTCGGTCTTGCCGCCGATGCGGGAAAGCATACCGCAAGCATCCTTAAACATGCCTTTGATTTGGTAATCGTAAAAGATCGGATTGCCGTCCGGGTCACGCGGGAAAACGGTCATGCCCTTGTCAGCTACCGCATCAGGGCCAAGAGCCTCCACTTCATCCTCGATGGTTGCAGCATCCGGCGACTTGCTGGCGATGAACTCGCGGGCCACATTGGGATTTGCGGGCCAGGTGCCAAGCACCGGCTCAATAAACGTAGCTTTCACATGCAGTTTTTTCATAATAGTAACCTCCAAAATATATTGCTTACGCCACCCCGTCCTGGTTGTTCTGCTGGGCGGCAAGCTCCATCTGCTCCACGCTCTGCCTGCGCTCCACGCTGGGCAGCATTCCCACGGCCTTGAGCTGCTCATAAATGAACCGCTGACCCGCTTCCGTCCATACGGTGGTGTTCTTGGTGTCCCACTCGCCGGTGCTCTTGTGCTGGAACGGCGTGGATTTGCGGTTTTTGGTGTAGCCCTTGCCGCAATACTTTGCGTATAGCACCCACTGCCCGTCGCTGGTCTTGTACTGGATCTTCAGGCCGTGAAGGATGCTGTTGAGTTTCTCGGCGCTCAGGCCGTAATCCTTGGCAAGGCTGGTAGTGGTGCGGCAGTTCTTGCCCACGCACACCGCCCGGGCATACTCTGCATCCGGCTTCAGGTCGTTGTTCTCGGCCAGAAGCTGGCGGTTGGCGGCCTTGAGCTGGTCGTTCTGCTTCTGGGCGATCAGCACCGCACGGCGCATGACCGCTTCCGGGCTGTTCCACTGCGCCTCCACGGCCAAGAAATACTGCCGGGCCTGCTTGCCACGATCGTTGCGCTGGATCATGCACAGCTCTTTGGCCATTGGGATGGTGAGCTGGTGGTCAGTAGCAGGTCTACCGCCCTCTTTGGGTTTTTGGACAATTTTGTCCAAAACCTCTGCGTAGTCCTCTCCCTCAGTAAAACCATACTCCGTCATGCGGTTAAACCACTTGACATACGGAGTTTCGATGTTAAGGAAGTCGTGCAGTTCCCGGCCGCTCACAGTGGGGCGCTCCGGGTTGTCGTAGCTAATGGGGATGAGATTGCTTAATTCGCTCATGCCGTTTTGTCCTCCTTTTCCTTGATGATCTCGCTGACGGCAGTTTCCATCTTTTCCCGAATGCCGGGAGGGTTGCGCTTGCTGTTCAAAATCAGTGAACAGTAGCTTCTCGAAAATCCAAGATGCTTTGCTACGTCGTCTACTGTAATCTGGTTGCTGTGCATCCGGCCCACTAAACGGCCTGTCCACGGTTCGGGCTTAATCATGGCTTGTCACCCATTTCAGAAGCATCGCCACAATCCAGATCGCGGTGGCCACGCCGAAAGTGAACTGCCATCCGACAAAGTGACAAATGAGCCACCAAAGGCCAGATATAATTGCCCACGAAAAGCCAAAAGCAACGACAATGAGCGCAATCGATGCAAGCGCAAGCAAAAAGGTTTCAAAATCAGGCACTTGTATTCTCCTTTCCTTTTCCTTCCTCATCGTAGACCACAAGCTCGTTCAGTGTGACCTTGAAATACTTTGCGAGCTTGAGCAGCTGTGAAAGGCTGGGCCCGTAAATCGAGCGTTCCCACTTCCCAATTGCGCCGTTGCTCAGGCCTGCCGCCGCCTCCAGATCGGTGCGGCTCAGCCCGTGCAACTTGCAAAACTGGTCAATTTTTGATACATTCACTAGCAATTCTCCTTTCCGGGCTTGAAAATCACTAGAAAATATGCTACTATGTAGTTGCGAGGTACAAAGTGAATAAAATCTAGCGTCTGCCCGATATAATATTGTCAGGGGCTTTGGTTTTGTTTGCTCCTTACGCTCTCTATTATATAGCCCAATTTTCTAGTTGTCAATAGAAAATTAGGCTATTGGAGGAGTTTTTTATGCGTTCTTTGCCTGAGCTGGTAGAATTCATCCGTGTATCGTGCAAAAATCAAGGAAGCTCCATTACAAAAATGGAGAAAGATTTGAAATTTGCCAACGGAACAGTAGGAAAATGGGCTAATGGAAAGCGCTATCCGCCGAAAGATAAGCTACTGCTTGTGTCTGATTTTCTACGAATTTCTATTGAAGAGCTTATGGGCGAAGAGAAAAAAGAAAAGCCCAACACCTTAGATGGCATTGAGCTTGAAAAAATGTCACCAGCCCGCCGGGCGTTGCTGGAAGCGCTGGATGGCATGGATGACGAAAACATTATGAAAATTGTTCGGATTGCTCAGGCAGTTAAAAAGGAGCTTCCAGAGTGAGCGTACATCTTAATAGAAAAGAACTTGAACTGCTGAAAGCCCTCGATCGGGAGTATCCCGGTGGCGTTGAACGGACAAAAGAACTGTTCCAAGACGCTATGACGCTTGAAGAACTTGGCCTTGCGGATTCCGCATCGGTGAGCTATTGCAAGTCCGCGGTTTGGATCACGGAAAACGGCAGGCAGTATTTGCGAGAGAAAAATGCAAACCGGTTTTCTGGGCCGATGAAAATAGTCGGCGGTATTGTCACCTTGATTTTGATTCCGGTTCTGGTGAATCTGATTTCGGATTATGTATTACCAATACTTTTCAAATAAGAACCACTCAATCATCCATACGAAACGGTAAAAGATGTCCTCAACAAAAAAGCGACGGATTCGATGCTGTTTTTTGGGCTTGTACCATTTTCCGTCCTCGTCTTGCTTCAAAATGTTCAGTTTACAATACAGCATAAAACCTCCGAATGACTTCTTGAAGCTGGTTTTCGGATAACGAAAGAATCTCACTGATGGCAAGATGCACAAGCTTGTCGTGCGATTCTTTTTCTTCCATTGTATCACATTTTGCAAACATTGTGCTAGTTTCTTGCACTTTATTTTCCTCCTTTGGCAATTTCCTTGATAACATAGTTTTTCGGCAGCGGGTTAGCTGCCTATTTTTGTATGTGTGAGGTGGTTCCCGTGATATGGAATGTTGGATTTCGGAAAAATATCACGCGGGTTATCAATGCGGTCTTCAAGAAAAAAGATGATCCCGAAGCCCAAGAGCCGTTGCATTTTGAGCGCCCGAACGCTAAGTGGAGCAAATCACCAGAGCCCGTTGTTTTAATCGACCCTGACACCGGGGAAGAATTTGTGGATTTCCCAGAAGAAACAATACCAGAACGGATACGGAAGGTTTTGGACTCTTTTCTAGTGATAGAGAGGACTTCAGATATCGATATTCTATTTTCAAGATATGATATGATTCTTGATACGCTCGATGAGCTCAAGAAGTATGAGAGGATGGGGTTCAAATTTGATTTTAGCCCTACTGAGCTTTATAACATGATGGAGTTTTCTCTCGGTGACCTTTTTGAGGTTGTTGTCGAAAATTCTTATATCAAGCAGCTGGAAAAACTCCTGACTTTGAAAACTCAAAAGGGAAAAGCAAACTCTATTCAAAAGTGGAAAGATTCTTTTTCGAATGAACGAATTACAAATTCAATGATGGGCTGTGTGGTTTTGCGTTTTGACAAAATGCAGAATTTTATAAAATCAAAAGATGAGGTGTAATCATGACAAATACCTGTCCGGTCTGCGGCGGCAAGCTGGGTCTGCTGAACCGTGAGAAAAGCGCTGACGGCTTGATTTGCGCCAGTTGTAGCAACTTTTTCTTTTCAAAATTGGGCATCCGGGCAGCAAAGCAACCGACAGCTGCCCTTGCGGACTACTGGGCTACACTGGAACAGCGTCGGAAGGTGTTCAAAGAAACCGATTCCATCTATGATGGTGACGCACTCTTTGTGTCGATTGACAACCCAAACCGGCTGTTTTGCATTGGACACCGCAGTGGTGATAAAGGCCCTCGCCTGATCTACAGCTTTGATGAAGTCGCCGGTTATGAATCTGACGTGCCTGACGATCTGACGGTGACAGAGACAAAGGGCGGCATTGGCCGGGCCGTAATCGGTGCAACTGTTGCCGGTCCTGTGGGTGCAATCGTGGGCGCTGCCACTGCCAAAACAGAGACCCGCAAGGGTCGCAGTAAAGAGAGCGTATCTATTCACTTTGCGCTTCCACTGGGCGAAAGCAACTTGCCGACAACGGTTTATCCAGGCGGAATGACTGCGTTTCTCAAGAGTTGCAAAGGCTCTCCAGAACAGCCGTGGGGCACCGCTCCGGCTGCCCCCAGCTCCGCCGATGAACTTTTGAAGTTTAAGCAGCTACTGGATATGGGGGCCATCACGGAAGCGGAGTACAACGCAAAGAAAACTCAGTTGCTTGGCCTGTAAACCTGTTCACAACCATATTATAAAACAGCTGGTTGTTGACGTCAATCCCCATTCGAGCACTGTTTTTAGCGAAAAAATCCACAAAAAAATGCGTATTTGCAAGATGTGCTCGGCATGCACGAGAAATGTGCAAAAAATGCACGTTGCTATTCGCGGTTGCAAGGCTGCTGCAAATTTTGCAACAGGTCGGCGGCCAGCGCCCCGCCTTGCGTACCGGCTGCGTTACGCAAGGCTTGCACCTCCGGCAGGGCCTTATCTTGAATGTAAGCGCGAGCAAGGCGCTGCTGCTCCGGGGTCATATCCAAATAGCAGGCCAGAAGGGCACGGGCATGGGTGCGAAAGTGTGACAGCTTTTTCATAACTCATTCCTCCCAGGGCGCAGGGGTGCGTTCGGTGCCGGTCAGGATGCTGGCGGGCATTCCGTCGATGATGGTCGTTTCGGTTCCTTTACCGTTTCTTTGCTCAAAATCCATTTTGTTTTCCCCTTTCTTTTGTGCATATTTATGTCTTATGTTCCAAATTTTACCATGCGCCGTTGGAAAACAAAATACGGATATTTTTTGTCGAATGGCGCAGATTTTTTCTGCGCCATTTTCTGTTAAAACCACGTTGGTTTCATGGGGGTGAAAGTATGAGTTATTTTACGGCGACCCAGATCGGGAAAGCGCTTGCAAAGGCCCGGGTATCTGCCGGCCTGAGCCAAGTGGAGATCGCAAGACGCATCGAAAAGGGTGAGCGGACGGTGCAGAGCTGGGAAAAAGGCTGCACCAGCCCGGACAGCGACGAGATCATGGATTGGTGTACGGCCTGCGGGGCATCCCCCATCGCCGTGTTTATGGAGATGATCCACCCGGAGCTGTACGCGACACCCGATGACGGAAAGACCGACACAGAGCTGGACGCAAAGCTGTGCCGCTTTGTGGTAAACTTGCCACCGCTGACGAAACGACTGCTTCTTTTCGTGCTGAAGGGCAACCATGGCAGCAGCCCGTCCGCTGTGATTTCCGAGGTAGCCGCCAACCTGCACTGCCCACTCAACAACCGGGTCAGCGTGTGCGGAATCATCATCAACCAATACAACTTTGCCCAGAACATGGGATTAGACCCCTGCCCGGACGACCCACAGCCGCCAATAGACGATTTGAAGGTAAATTACAAGGCCGGGCGTGAAGCTTCGGAAAAAGGCGCGCAGGGTTACATCGGGCGAAAAAAGGAGTAAGCTATGAAGTGCATAAGACCATGTTGCCGGAAGGAGATCCCGGATGGTGCTTCTTTTTGTCCGTGGTGCGGGAAGAAACAGCCGGAAGCCGCCCCGCAGCAAAGAAAAAAGCGCCGCCGTCCAAAGGGCAGCGGCAGCGTGTATAAACTGAGTGGGACGCGGGCAAGACCGTATGTTGCACTCACAGCCCGCAGGGATGTTCTGGGCACGTTTGAAACGGCAGGCGAAGCAGTACAAGCGCTGGACGCTTACAACGCCCAGAACACCCCCGCTGCGCTTCTGAAATGCACCTTTGCAGATGCCTATACCCAATGGAAAGCTCAACCAAAGTTTCAAAAGCTCAGCACGGACATGCAAAAGGGGTACGAGCTGGCCTATGCTAAGGCTGCGCCGCTATACGACCGACAATTGCGGGACTTAAAAGCGGCAGATTATCAACAGGTCATTGACGCAATGGTGGAAAAGGGGCTCTCCCGCAGCTCCTGCGAAAAGCAGCGCACACTTTTTAGCCAGATCTGCGAGTGGGCAATGGCGCAGGACATCATAAACAAAAATTACGCTATGCTGCTGCAGCTCCCGGCGGCTACAGGAAAAGCAGAGCGCACCCTGACCGCCCAAGAGATCGAGCAGATCAGCAGCCGACAGAATGACCCGAAGTTTGGGCAGACGGCTCAAATCGCAATGGTGCTGCTTTATACCGGCATGCGCATCGATGAGCTGCTTTCCATGCGCTGCGACGATGTGCACCTGAAAGAGCGGTACATGCAGGGCGGCGAAAAGACAGAAGCAGGCAAGAATCGCATCATCCCTATCCTTGAGCCCATTTACAAGATTATTGCCTTTTGGATGCTGGACAGCGGGTGTGGATGGCTGATCCCATCCAAGTCCGGCACAAAGCTGGATAAGCGCAACGTGGCTACAAAGTTCCGGGCGTTGATGCAGGAATGCCATATAGAGGGCGTGCATCCACACACGTTGCGCCATACAGCCAGCAGCAAGATGGTGGAGTGTGGTCTGGAAAAGACCGCGGTGCAGGCAATCCTCGGGCACAAAAATTTCTCCACCACGGCCAACAAGTACGTGTCCCACAACGATCCAACCTATTTGTTGCAGGAAATGCAGAAGATGAAGTACTGATTTGTTAGATTGCTTGTTAGATTATTACGTTCATTCAGGAGATTTCAAGGTATTTCAAGCAAAAAGAAAAACGCACGAACGATTCATTTTCATCGTTCGTGCGTTTATTTTTGGAGCTGGTGACAGGAGTTGAACCTGCAACCCACTGATTACAAATCAAATTTATTTGGCGTTTTAACGTGAATAATCATCAATTTGTTGGCTTTCCGTTAGATTATGCATCCCGTGCCCTAACGTTGAAGCTCATGTAAAAATAGCACATTTTATGTCTTTTTACAAGTCGCTTATCTTCCGCATTACGAGCTCATACTCTTTCGGGTAAACCAGCTTTATTGCCTTCATGTGCTCGTCAAGCACCTGCATCAGACCTCCGAAAGGAACAGAGCTGGCAGCCGCCACAAAGTCGCTTTGCGGTTCCGCTGCTGTGGAGTACGCCGCCCGGTAATCCGTGGGCGGCAATGACTGGGTCTGCGTTTCAGGTGCCTGCTTTTCTTCCAGCTCGTCCCGCACAGTGCAGAGGGCGGCAAGCTTTTCCACGCTCTGCCAGTCCGTCGAACCGCATTTCAGCTTGTGAATATGGGTGTTGATCTCGTCAATGTCCATGCCTGCCGCCCCCTTTCTTATGCGTTGCGTAAGATGTCAGCTGCCCGCTTGTAGGCATCGCGCTCTGCGCCGGTGGCTTCCTGCATCATGTCCTCGATGTCAGAGATCATGCGCTCACGGCCATCCGTGCGGGAGTAGTGCCCGCGCACATAGTGACGGCCACGGTTGGCGTAGCTGTTGCCCCGGTTGTAACCGTTCCCGGCATCGTGGCCAAAAGTCCCGCGCATGTCAGCTTCCCACTCACCCGCACGGCTGTAATCGCCGCCCTCGCAGTAATCCTCAATGCGGTGGATGTCCAGAATGATGTCCACGATCTCGCCGATCATCTCAACATCGCCCGGGGAGCGGTTCTTTTTGTCCGTCAGCTCCATGAGCTCTTCGCACATCTCATCCTTCAGGTGATTCAGTTTATCCAGCATGACTTTATCTCCTTTCTTATGCTACCCGCTCAACGATCAGATTGCTGTTTGCAATGCTGACTGCCTGCGTACTGGTGTTTTTAACCGACACGGTCACGCAACAGCCACGCGGCACCTCGATGAAAGCAGCCACGAAAACGTTGAAGTAATTTTCGACTGCCGCCGGGGTAACAATGGCAGTCGCACTGGTCAGCGACTCACCGCCGACAGCCAGCGCCACGGAAACAGGTCCCACAGTGCCGCCGGTTGGAATGGCGATATTGCCGCCAAAGCTTACCTTGAAGCAGGCCCTGCACTGCCCGCTGGTCAGGCCGCGCAAGGTCACAAGGCCGCTGCCCTCACGGTGCACAATGCACGCAGGCGCTTTCACTGCGGTCTCGGTCAGGGGAAGGTTTTCACCCGCTGCCACGCTGACGGTGTTAGAATTGCTAAATTCAGCCATTATCCAAAACCTCCTTTTCTGCACAAACAGGCGCATTTACTGCATAAACGGTTTTTAAGATATCCATCCAAGAATTGGATGGATCTGCTTTTTCCGTATCAAGCAGGGTTTTCAAAATGAAAACATAGTTGTTCAATTCCATTATGCTCATTTTGTTCTTATCCATGCTGTACAGATAATCTACAAACTGCTGTTTCAGCTCTGCTACGGTCATTCAAATGCTCCTTTCATAGAAAAACGCCGGGACTTTTGCCCCGGCGCTCTGGTTTGCAAAATCAGCTCAGGGGCTGAACATTTCCCATTTTGGAAAAAGTTGCCGTGATTCGGTTATGCGCAACCGTTGCAGCCGCAACCGGTGCCGCAGTTACCGTACTGGTAGGGTGCGGGTACCTGGAATGCGGGCACAGGGCGGGGGTTGTAGTAGGCCAGCTGACCGCTCATGTAGGCCTTGAGTGTTTCGTTCTGGGCTGCCTGAGATGCCGCAAGCTGTGCTGCGAACAGCTGCTGACCCTGCTCAGCGATCTTTGCGTCCTTTGCCTCGATGCGCTGTGCGGTCAGGGCGTCAAGGATGGCGCGGGCGTTCTGGTTCTGGTTGTCGATGATGTCCCGGGTGGTGTTCTGCACCGTGTTCCGGGTCTCGCAGGACTGGGTGGCCAAATTGTAGTTGACGCCCTGAATGGCAGAGCGGTTCTCGCAGCAGCACTCCTGCTGCTGCATCTGCATGGCAAACAGCTGCTGCATGAACGCCGCCTGCTGGTTTGCGCGGCTGATCTCTGCGGACATAAAGCCGTTGTTCACGGTCTGCTGCACGCCGTTGACAAGCTGAGCCTGCTGGTAGAAGCCATCACACATGCCGTTGTTGATACCATCCATCTTGCGCTCGATGTTGGCAAAATCGGAGGTCAGGACGTAGCCGTCAACGACACCGGCACCGGTGTTGCCATTGCCGCCCCAGTTGCCGCCCCAGCCGCCGCAGAAGGCGAACAGGAACAGGATGATGATCCACCATGCGCCATCATTGCCAAAGCCAAAGCCGTTGCCGCCGTTGGTGTTTGCGGGCTGAACAGGCATGGTCAGAACCGCAGAATCGGAAGAAAGAGACATTTTTGTACTCCTTTCGTGTGTTTTGAATGATTTTTATGCTTGAACCGTGGCCACGGTTACGGCTTAATGGAGGAACTGCTGAAACTGCTGCGCCATCGCCTGCAGCTGGTTCAGCTGGTTTTGTGACATTTTGCCGGATTGCAGCAGCTTTTGCACCTCTGCTTTCGGGTCGCCTTGAAAGTTTGCACGGAACTGCTGGAACTGCTGCATCATCTGCCCGAACTGACCCATAGGGTTTGGCATGGCGGGCATACCGCCGCCCAGTGCGTTAAAAAGAGGGTTTGCCATACTTATTTGACCTCCGTTTCAGGTTTTGCAGGCTCTTGCTTCTCGAGCGCCGCACAGCGGGCTGCCAGAGCGTCAAACTCTGCTCGGGTGACAAACTCCCCGCCGGGCTGCTGCGCCGTCTGAGGGGGCATTTTTGTCGCCGTGGTGCGTTCCTTGTAGTCAAAGACGCGGAGAGGCAGCGGCATCCCGCTGGTGTCGGTGCTCTTGATGTAAAAAGCGCTGTTTTCGCTGTCCATCAGCAGTACGCTGTTGCCTGCGGCGACCATATAGGCTTTTGCGCCCTCTTCTCCCTGCACCCAGATGATGGAGGGCGTAGCCTGTGCTGTCTGTGCTGTCGGCTGCTGCATCATGGGAGACTGATAGCCCACTCCCTGCCTGAGTTGAGCGAGGTTGTCCGGCATTGGCTGGCCGTAGTATGTCGGCATCTGATACGCATACGGATTGTAAGGCATCGTTTACTCCTCCTTATACCAGTAGTAAATCGGGCATTCTGCGCCGCTGTCCCAGCTGTCCCACCACGCACCGTCGATCACGGTCAGGACGTGGCCGGAGCAGCCCAACACATACACGCCGCGCGGGTACTCCCGGGCAAAATCTGCCACGGTGTAACAGGTTGTGCAGTCTGCTTCCACCATGCGGCGCTTGTAACCCTGTTTTTGGAGGTACGCGCCCCATGTGCGGTTGGCACTGGGCATATCGCCGAGGGCGTAGCCGGTGAGCGCCAGCGCAATATACGCCTGCTCCCAGCTCTGACCGGTGGCCGCAGCTACCGCCCGCACTACGCAGTCCCCGACGCTGCTCCCGCGCGGGTTTGGGTTAAACCTGTGCCACATGGCACCCCCTCCCTTTGCACCCATAGTACCTTTTCTGAAAAATCTGTGCGTTAAACGAACGTCAAACGAAGGACAAAAAAAGAAAAGCGCCCACACAGCACAGGGCCGTATGAGCGCTCAAGTATTTGCACGCAACGCGTATAAAATTTTCAAAAAAGTCTTGACAATTACACGCAATGCGTGTATAATAAAGACAGTGAAAGACACCACACAATGGAGGTAACAATTATGAAAAAACTCACTGCTGACGAGTTCGCAACCAAGGTTATGGCCACCGGTACCGAGCTTGAGGTCGATGAGCTTCGCACCCAGTCCCTGCGGAAGTACGATCGAGAATGGTCCGAAGAAGAGATCCCGGACGATGAGCAAGCCGTCGTGCTTGACATCTACGCCCACATCAACGTGCACGATGGGGATGTCAAGACTGAAGATCTGAGTGCATCCGATTATATGCTGACCGCGGAAATGCAGCTGACGCAGCAGCAGGCGGATGCCCTGTACAATGGCGACCCGGAGATCGAGCAGATCGAGCGCCAGATCATCATGGAGGAAATTTATCCGCAATACGAAGCTTTCTTGGAAAGCATGCAGTAAACAAAAAAGTCCCCCAGACGGCGCGCGAACACCGACTAGGGGACTTTAGTGAAAGACACCTCACACGGAGGTATCTATACTATACAACAACACATATCAAAAATCCATAGGAGGCCGATTATGTACACAGCTGAACTTTTTTCAATGGCAAACGATCCAAAGGCGGTAAAAGAGGTGTTCTTAAATAACGTCACCCTCAGCATCCCGGAAGATGCCGCCGGGTGCATAGATCTGGACGCTGAAAAACGGCGCCTTGCCCAGATCTGGGATGTTGCGCACATGACCATGAAAGAAATCGTTGACGCTTCCGGCTTGTCGCAGACCGCTTTTGCAAAGCAGGCGGGCGTCCCGCGGCGCACTGTGCAGGACTGGTGCGGTGAAAAGCGTGCGTGCCCGGCGTATGTCAGATTCCTGTTGGCCGAGCACTATAAGTTGCTGTAAAACAAAAAAAATCCCCCACTTTGCCTATAAAGTACCCCGCGTGGAACGCAGGGCTTCGACAAAGCAGGGACTCCTCTACCGCGCCTTAACTGTGATTGTAGTGTGGGCTGTGGTATAATAAGGGATGAAAGCCCTTAAAGAAAGAAGGATTATTATGGATGCAAGAATGATTAGTTTTTGGGGTTGCGAAACTAACCCATACGCAAATCCCGATACGGCGAATAACGGCGGTGGATACGCTCAACCGTCCGGGGGCATCCTTGTTGCCCTCGAAAACGGTGAGTATCTCACCGTCACTGTGGACGATATGTCCTGCGGCGATTTTGGCAGTAGGATCGGTTGGGCTATCGACAGCACAGACAGTCGTAGATGGGGCGGCTGTTATGGCACCATGGACGATGCCATGGTGGACAATGACTGGACAGCCGAGTCTCTGGACTCAGTGTCTGGCGTGTACGGTATCGATGCCCGTGCAATGCTGTCGGATGCGATTTTGGCTGTGCATATTGCCGCATAAAGAAACCCCCGATGCTCCAAACGGAACACCGGGGGTTTTGTGCTGCCAAAACGGCAAAGTATAAAATCAAGAGCGGAACCGTGCAAAAAGAAAAGCGGCAGACCCGAAAGCCTGCCGCTTCAACGCGCTTCACAAGAAAACGCGCCCAATTAAAAGTATAGTATCACATATTCAGTATTTTGTCAATAATTTTCAGTCTATTGCCGATTGATGTCCGACAATACGGCACACGCGCTGCAATATCAACTTGGCATAGCTGGTCAACGTACCGCAACCGGGCGATTTTCCGGTCATACCTCCCAAGCGGCGCACGTTTTATCACAGCTTTTATCTGTTCTGTATTAAGCCCTTGCAACGCTGGCGGAAAGACTATGCGAGCCGCCGCCACGGGCAGAACCGAGCCAAAAAGGCTGCGGCAACTGCCCGGCGTTGCGAACCATACTGCCAATGACGGCGAACCGGTGACAAAACGTCACCATTTTGACAGCGTCGGCAAAATGGTATGTTTTCGTGAGGCCACGAAAACGTGCGCAGACCATTTTCGTGATGCCACGAAATTGCTCTTGTGCGGCGTACATTTTGTTGGTGTCAACAAAATGCTCGTATGTAGTGCTGGTCATGGTGTTACTCCTTGTTATCCAAAACGATTACTGCGTACACGCGGAGGCTTTCCAACTTTTTAATAACGGCATTATAAGTTGCTTCCGTTGCGATGTGTGCGATGCGCTCCAGCTCGTTGTTCTCTTTTGATGCAGCGATAATTTCATCCGCAGATACGTGTTTCATGGATTCAATCAAATCGAGCAAATCTTCGACATTTACTGCGTTCATATCATCGCTCCTTGCTTAGTGCCGCTTTCATGTAGCTCATAAATTACCCCTTGTTGATGGTAGGCTTCTTTTCTGCAAGTGCCTTTTTCATCATGCTGACGGCTTTTTCGATCACGCTGTCCAGCACTTCATCGGTGATAAAAGGCTTCAGCCAGTCCGGCAGTGCGCCGCGCAGTGCGGCAAAGACCTGTGCCTTTTTCTTTGCGCCCTGACCGCTGCCCATGATGCTGTCCTCAGCGATGGTCACGAGCTCCAGCGCCCAGTCCTTGACGTACTGCTTGTAACCCAGCCGGATAGCGCCAACAGCCAGCGCGGCAAAGCCAATGAACATCAGTACCAGTGCGATGGGTGCGGGGATAAAATTAAACATTGCTTCCATGATTTGTTACTCCTTTCAGCAGGTAGTTGTTGATATCGGATTTGCTTTTTTGCATACCTTCGCGGTTGTTGCCGGACAGCTGCGAATCCAAAAGATTTTGCACGCCAACAAGGACGAGACGCATCTCTTCATCGAGGCCGTCAAAGCGGCGCAGGTCTCTTGCAAGGGCCTGTGCGTGCTGAAGCTGTCCCTGTTCCAGCACGCCAAGTCTTTTTTCGAGCGTATCCATTCGCTTGTTCTGCGCATCGTCGGGGGCCTGTGCCTTTTTGATGTACTTGTGGATGATGTCCAGCACCTTGTCGATCGTGATGGTAGCAGCGCACAGGCTGCCCAGGATGCCCAGCACCCACAGTAAAGCTTCTTTTTCGGTCATTTACCCTCCCGGAGACGGGTCAGACCCTTCTTGCTGATGATACCCGCATAGTTCTTGTATGCGTGGGACATGTCCACGTTGGTGGTCACACCGGGTACACGGGCCTTGCTGGTATACTGCCACATGCCAAAGGGCCAGCCGGGAGCGGGCTTCTTCGTCCGGTAGGCAGCCAGCCACACGTCGTATGGCTTCAGGGCTGCGCCGCCCATGTACAGGAAGGTGCTGCCGAACCACAGGCCGGTGTAAAGCAGAGCGTACACGCCCCAGCTTTCCACCGTGCTCAGCATGTAGGCCGTCAGGTCGGTCAGCGCGGCCTTGCCAAGCAGCTTCTGCACCTCGTCCTCAATGTCCACCGCCACAGGCAGCTCAAAGCTCCTGCCGGTGATCAGATTCTTGAAGTACGCCAGCTCCTTGTCGGCCTGCTCCCGGTTGACTGCCTTGAAATAGCCATACACGCCGCAGGGGATGCCCAGCCGCTTGCACTCGGAATAGTTGCGAGCAAACTGCGGGTCGGTGTAGGGGGCACTGGGCCTGCCCGATGCGCTGTTGCCCATGGCGCGAATCATCACGCCGTCCACCTTGCCGCTTGCCTTGACCTTCTCCCAGTTGATCGTGCCCTGATGCCGGGATACATCCATGATTTCAGCCATAGCGTCCTCCTTACTGCGTGATTTCCTCAAAGCCGCTCTTGATAAGAATCGCCTTGACTTTCTCCTTCAGCAGGCGGGGGCAACGCTCATACAGAGCCTTTGCATCCTCCATAGTCTCAGCAGACATAATCTCCTGTGCCCACAACATTGCCATCATAAATACCATCCTTTCGATTTTTTGTGTGATTTTATGCATAAACAATCTCGCTCATTTCAAGCAAGCACTGTTTCAACATCTCGTTTTCTTTTTGCAATGCTGCCACCGTGTCCGGCAGCTTCTTCCAGGCTTCGGCCTTTTTGCGCTCTTCTTCCTGCGCGGCCAATTCTTCTTCCGTATAGCGGATGTATCTCTGCACCGGCACCTGTTCGGTCCATGCGGCCTGCGCAGGCACGCCCGGCACGTCGATGATCTTCTGCACGTCCTTGCCACCGTTCGGATACTCGGTCACGGTCTCCCAGTGCCACTGCTCCTCCACGCCCTCTACGGCGGGGTGGGTGACTTCTTCGGTGTCGTCGGTCAGGTAGCCCAGCGTCAGGTCGGGGTTTTCCACGACCGCGCCGGTCTCGTCAATGATCTTCATTGTGTCACCTCCATGGGGGTCACATATTTGCCGATTCGCGAGTAAGATACTTTTCCGTCAGGACTTTCAGCCGACAGCATCCACTGTCCGCCGGTCTTGCCGGAGTCACGGCGGTTTACTTTTACGCATCCATTTTCGTCCAGCTGCATCGGGGGCACAAAGCTACCGTCGCTGCGCCGCAGGTGGAGTCTGATTTTGCAGGTTTTCCACTCTTCCGGGATGGCAAAGTGCAGACTGGTCGGGTGACCCTCACTGCCAAACTGCAATGTTGCCACAGTGTCAAATGTCACAGGGATCATCGCTCAAAACCTCCTTTCTCATGCCACGCGCTTCCAGATGTGCACATAGTATGCGGCGGGCTGCACGGTATAGCTGCGGCCGTAGATAGGATTCGAGAGGGAAGCATCAAATTGAATATTATATTGGCTTCCAGAATGTCCAGTGTAACCGCTATAACTAGCGCTCTTTTCACTAAAAGCCAGAGAACCCTTAGCGGAAAGTACGTTAGCATCACCACTAAAGGGAGACCCGCCTACGTCTGTTGATTTTGTTGTAAAGCTGCCTGTGATGTTCGGCAGTCCGGCCTCCACGGTAGTGCCCGCTGCGTGGGCGTAGGACGCACCCATCAGCACCCGGTTCTGCGCGATCTCCTGCCATGTACCTCCAAACAGTGCGGCGGGGCTGGTGCTACTGACTGTTTGAAAAATACTGCCCACGGGGTAGGCTGCCAAAGCACTGTCCGCAGAAAGCACGCCGTCCGCATCGACCGT
>ENA-UEOO01000077-UEOO01000077.1-human-gut-metagenome-genome-assembly--contig:-NODE-77-length-39143-cov-8.199406_pt1 | contig 39143 bp, 37 predicted proteins | sample MGYA00242888_ERZ507892 | MGnify/ENA primary metagenome ERZ507892 (study PRJEB26167, sample SAMN06115415) | human gut metagenome | host: Homo sapiens | place: China:Sichuan | collected 2015-02-04...
TTCAGCAGGGCGGCGGGGGTGATGACGGCGTAGGGATAGTCATGCTCGGCGGTGAGGCTCAGCTCCTTCAGAGAGCACAGCATCCCGTTGGACACCACGCCCCGGAGCTTGCCCTTTTCGATTTTCACGCCGCCGGGCAGCAGGGACTTGTGCTGGGCCACGGGCACCAGATCACCCACATGGATATTCCATGCGCCGGTGACAATCTGCACCGGCTCGTCCTTGCCCACGTCCACCTGGCAGATGAACATATGGTCAGAGTTGGGGTGGCGCACCATGGACAGCACCTTGCCCACCACCACGTTTTTCAGGGACTCATCCAGCGCTGTGACGGTTTCCACCTTGGAGCCGGAGAGGGTCATGGCCTCGTCAAACTCCCGGTCGCTGATGTCGGAAACATCTACAAATTCATTTAACCATTTACGGGAAAGAATCATTGTCTATCCTCCTCTTTTATTCCGAAGGGAATCAGGCATCCCCTCGCCAGTGAGATCCGCTCACTGATGGTACGCCGCAGTCGATGTACGGTCGATGCATGTTTGCCACGGCAAACATCAGCTGTAATTGTTTTTTGCGGCGGCGTGTACGGCACAAAAAACACCGCTCAGAGTGCAAACGTGCGAGCCGCTTGCGGCGAGTGCGCTGCGGCACTCTGCAAAATTCGCACAAAATGGCTGTGCCATTTTGGCGAGGATGGTCAGAACTGCTGCAGGAACCGTTCGTCGTTCTCGAAGATCAGCCGCAGGTCGCTGATCTTGAAGTGGCCCATGGCGAAGCGTTCCAGACCCATGCCGAAGGCGAAGCCGGAATACTCGTCCGGATCAATGCCGCAGTTGCGCAGCACCTTGGGGTGCACCATGCCGGCGCCCAGCACTTCGATCCAGCCCTCGCCCTTGCAGGTGGGGCAGCCCGCGCCGTGGCACTTGTGGCACTGGATATCCATTTCGCAGCTCGGCTCGGTGAACGGAAAATGATGCGGGCGGAAGCGCGTGACCGTGTGCTCGCCGTAGAGCTGGCGCACGACCTCGTTGAGCGTGCCCTTGAGATCCGCCATCGTAATGCCCTTGTCGATGGCCATGCCCTCGATCTGGTGGAACATGGGCGAGTGCGTGGCGTCGACTTCATCCTTGCGGTAGACGCGACATCTGCCGGATGACCCGGGTGGCTTTGTAGACATTCATGACCGGCATCATTACATCCATTAGAATGAGGTCGATCTCGCCAGGGGCGGAGGCGGCAAAATGCTTGACGACTTCTTGGCCATCCTGTACCGGGAGGACGGTGCCGCCGAGTCCGCTCGCGCCGGCAGACTGGTAGATATCGAGGATCGTCTGCCCTTCCTGGTATCCGCCTCCAAAGATCAGCTGCGCAAGTCCACAGAGCACGATCAGCAGGACCTCCACCGCGATCATCTTGTAGACCGCGCGGATATTTCCCTTATTTGAAGCGTAAAATAACAGCTCCGCGAAAAGCAGGAGCGGCGCAAGATAGCCGATACAGCCAAATACACCCAGCATGATCTGGCTGAAGAAATTCCCGAGAAATCCGCAGATATGAAAGTTGCTTAAAAATAACAGCACACATACCGCGAATGTTCCGAGGATCACCGCTTCGGATTGTAAAAATCCAGTGTCCTCCTCGTACTCCGGTTCCGGCTCTCTCTTCTTTGCCGTGGATCTTGTCTGATTTTTTGCTGTCTTATTTTTAGACGCCTGTGCGGATCTTCCTGTTGTCTTCGCTGTTGATGATGATCTCGTTCTCGCGGACGTCTGTGATTGTTTTGTCGTTTCTTTTTGTTTCCTGGTTCCAGCCAAGTGCTTTTCCCCCTTTTATTTTACACGGCATGCTGTCTGGATAAAAAGAGAAATTTTCTGCTATACATAGGACTGGTTGTGGGAATGGGCTGGTGCATGCCGGTGGCTGCGATTGTAAAATATCTGTTTATTCTTTTTGTACTGGGAATCGCAATCCGGTTTTATATATGGGCAAACAGGCGCTGCAGCGGATGGACGGCAGGAATGATTGCGGGAATTACAACGATCGCGATGAATACATCGGGACTTCTGATTCTGAATATGGAGAAAAAGGCATTGATCCTTGGCATCAGCGAAGGTGTGATCGTGTTTGCACTGGCAGTATTGTTCCATTATGGAATCGGAATGGGCAGTCAGATTTTCCGGGAGAGACATAAGAACCGGGTGGAAGAGGAAGGCGTGGAAACGATGGTTGGAATGGATCCTCAGGGGCGGATTCATGCATTTGCAGAGGCAGTTGACGAGCTTTCCGTGGCATTTGCCGCGATGGACGGCAGGCAAAAGCCAAAACAGCAGGACCATCTGGATATTCTTGCCCAGGAGATTACCGGAAAGCTGTGTGCGGACTGCGAGGGATGTGTCGTGTGTTTAGAGCAGCAGAAACCGGATTTCTGGATAAAAATCCGCCGGATGCTGCAGGCAGTTGCACAACACAGTACCAAAGAAGAAATTTTAAGTCAGAATTTTATGGAAGAGTGTCCGCGTTATTCCGGGATGGTGGAAGAGGCAATCTGGGCTTTTTCCCGTATGGAACTCAATGAGGCATGGTATCACCGCCTGCAGGAGAACCGCAAGGTAATCGCGGATCAGCTGGATGCGATGGCGGATGCTTTGCAGGACTGGGATCAGGGAATCCGGTGTATGGACCGGACAGAGCGTGTTCTGCTGGCAAAAATTGCGTTTGAGACAAGGGAACGGGGACTGGATGTAAAACAGATACATGTTTATGAGGACAAAGAAAAGCGGCGCATGGTGACCGCTTTGGTGGCAAGTAAGTGGGGAGGCGGAATTCCTGTTAAAAATTATCGAAAAGCGCTCGAGCGTGCTTCAGGCATGGCGGTCCGGCTGAAAGAGGATACCAGATCCATACTGACACAGGAACCGGTTATGATTACAGCGTATGAAGATACCTGCTTTTATGCATTATCCGGGGTTGCTTCGGAAAAAGAAGAGGGATCAAGTGTCAGTGGAGATAACTTTTCTCTGTTTTCGATGGAAAACGGGCATTATCATGTATGTGTCTCCGATGGTATGGGAAGCGGACCGTCTGCATTCCGGGAAAGCGATATGGTGGTAGAGCTGATGCAGAAATTTATGGAAGCAGGATTTCCTCAGGAGACAGCTATCCGCATGATGAATTCGGCAATGGTTCTGCAGGGAGATCGTGAGTCTTACTCTACACTGGATTTCATGGATCTGGATCTGTACAGTGGGCAGATGACGATTACCAAAATCGGTGCAGCAGCATCTTTTCTGAAACATAAAGACCGGGTGGAGTGCCTGCGGGCATCCACACTTCCGGCGGGAGTCGATGCGTCCTGTACCGGGGATGTCATCCACAGAAAGCTCACACATGGGGATTTTCTTGTCATGGTTACGGATGGTGTGTTAGAATATCTACATGTGAAAAATCCGGAAGAAAAGCTCGCGGAAATGATAAAAGAGATAAAAACAGAGAATGCAGGTACTTTTGCCGAAAAGCTGATGGAACATGTGATGCTTTTTACAGGAGGACATGCGCTGGATGATATGACAATAGTGGTAAGTGGAATCTGGGAGAAATAATGATCGTACAGGTAGAAAAATTTATGAGAAAGTGGAATATGGTGCCGGAGGGAGGCAGGGTACTCGTTGGAGTGTCCGGCGGTGCGGACTCGGTCTGTCTGTGCCTGATTCTGTATGAACTTTCCACGAAAATGAATTTTTCACTTGAGGTTATCCACGTGGAGCATGGCATTCGTGGAGAAGAGAGTAAAAATGATGCGGTGTTTGTGGAACAGCTCTGTAAACAACGGGGGATTGTCTGTCATATCCGGAATGTTGATGTTCCACGTTATGCCAAAATACATCATCTGGGAGAAGAAGAGGCGGCACGAATTCTGCGATATCAGGTGTTTGCGGATGCAGCCGGGCAGGACAGAAACGTCCGGATCGCACTGGCGCATCATATGGAAGACAATGCGGAGACCATGCTGTTTCAGCTGATCCGGGGAAGCGGACTGGATGGACTGTGCGGGATGCGTCCACAGCGGACAGGAACAAACGGGGAAATCTATATCCGTCCCTTTTTGCAGTGCAGCAGGGAACAGATCGAACAATTTCTGGAGGAGCGGGGGCAGGGGTATTGTACGGACAGTACCAATGCCAACGAGTCCTACAGCAGAAACCGGATGCGAAAGAGGGTGCTTCCGGAACTGATACAGATGAATCCGCAGGCGGTACAGCATATGCAGACGGCGATGGAACAGCTGCAGCAGGTAAGAGATTATCTGGAAGAAGAGACGGTTTCCCTGGAGAAAAAATTTATTTCCGGGGAGAGGAAAAATGTGAAACTGGATACGGACGGGCTGGCAGAGCTTTCGCAGGCTGTCCGGATGCGGCTGATCCGCAAAGCTGTCTGGAAAGCTGCCGGGGCATGCAAAGATATTACGGCGGCACATTTGCAGGCAGTGGCGGACCTTCTGGAAAAACAGACCGGAAGATATGTAAAACTGCCCTATGGGCTGACCGCCACAAGAGTTTACAATGTGATCGAAATCATGGGAAAAAGAAAGGAAACGGAAAAGATCTGTCTGCCGATAGATACGGACCGGCTGCCGGAAAATCTGCTGGCCGGTGAATGGAAATTTTCGTTTAAAAAGTTTCCGTATGATGGGAATACCGATAAAATTCCACGAAAAATGTATACGAAATGGTTTGATTATGATAAGATAAAAGATAGTTTAGCTATACGTAACCGCCGAAAAGGAGACTATTTTGTGCTGGATGCGGCAGGACATCACAAGAAGCTGGAGGATTATTTCGTCAATGAAAAGATTCCGGCATCGCATAGAGATGAGCAGCTGCTTCTGGCCGGGGAGGATGAAATCTTCTGGATTGTCGGAGGGCGTATGGCATATGGCACAGGGATTTCCGATGCAACCCGATGGGTGTTGGAGATCACTGCCAGTAATAGCAGCCATTGAAGGAGGATAAGAGGATGGATTACAGTAAGAAACATGAGATATCGGTATATCTGACCGAGGAACAGTTAAATCAGCGGATTGCAGAGATCGGTGCACAGATCACGGAACGTTTCAAAGGCGAGTCGGTTTATCTGGTCTGTATCCTGAAAGGATCTATCTTTTTCACAACAGAACTTGCAAAGCGGATTGCGCTGCCAATGACGATCGATTTTATATCAGCATCCAGCTATGGAGCACAGACCCATTCTTCCGGTGTCGTAAATATCAAGAAGGATCTGGAACAGTCGATTGAAGGAGAGAACGTGATCGTTGTGGAAGATATTGTGGATTCCGGAAATACATTAAGCCGGCTGATGCAGCTGTTTGAGAGTCGTAATCCAAAAACTCTTACGATCTGTACGCTGCTGGATAAACCGGATCGCCGGGTGGTAGAAAACCTGCAGGTGGATTATACCGGATTTGTGATACCGGATAAGTTCGTAGTCGGATTTGGTCTTGATTACGATCAGAGATACCGTAATCTTCCGTATATTGGATTCGTGGAAGATGCGGATTAAAAAAAGGAGAGTAGTACATTGAATACAAAGAACAGACCCCGATTTGGAGGATTTGGTGTCTATGCGATGCTGATCCTGCTTGTGATTATTTTGTGGTATACATTTACCAACAACAGTACAACCAGTGATTTCACACAGAATAATCTCTGGAAAGCCATCAGTGAGGAAAAGGTTGTCAGTATCAGGGTAGAGCAGAACCGTGAAGTACCGACCGGTTATCTGAATATCAAACTGAAAGATGGTTCTACGGAACGGATGTATACCTCAGATGTGAACGAGATCCAGAAAGAATTAAAAGAAAAGGATTTTACCCAGTTTGTTGTGGATGATGTGCCGTCAGAGAGCTGGATTATGACACTTCTGCCATATCTTCTTATTTTTGGTGCCATCTTCATTCTGTTTATGATTATGAGCAACAATGCGGCAGCAAACAACAGCGGCGGCAAAATGATGAATTTTGGAAAAAGCCGTGCAAAGCTTTCCACCGAGGAAGATAACCATATGACATTTGAGAATGTCGCCGGTCTGAAAGAAGAAAAAGAAGAACTTGAGGAACTGGTGGACTTTCTGCGTGCACCAAAGAAGTATACAAACCTTGGTGCACGTATTCCGAAAGGTGTGCTCTTAGTCGGACCTCCGGGAACCGGTAAGACACTTCTGGCAAAAGCCGTTGCAGGCGAGGCCGGAGTACCGTTCTTTAGTATTTCCGGTTCCGATTTCGTAGAAATGTTTGTCGGTGTCGGAGCTTCGCGTGTCCGTGATCTGTTTGAGGATGCCAAGAAAAATGCACCGTGTATCGTATTTATCGATGAGATTGATGCTGTGGCCAGACGCCGTGGTACAGGTATGGGAGGCGGTCATGATGAGCGCGAACAGACCTTAAACCAGATGCTTGTTGAGATGGATGGATTTGGTGTTAATCAGGGAATTATCGTGATGGCAGCAACCAACCGTGTGGATATTCTTGATCCGGCGATCATGCGTCCGGGACGTTTTGACCGAAAGATTGTAGTCGGAAGACCGGATGTGGCAGGCCGTGAAGAAATTCTTCAGGTTCATGCAAAGAACAAGCCGCTGGGAGATGACGTTGATTTAAAACAGATCGCACAGACGACTGCGGGATTTACAGGAGCAGATCTGGAGAATCTGCTGAATGAGGCTGCCATTCTTGCAGCAAAAGAAAGCCGGGCATATATTCAGCAGGCAGATATCCAGAAAGCATTTATCAAAGTGGGAATCGGTGCGGAGAAACACAGCCGCGTGATTTCCGAAAAAGAAAAGAAAATTACAGCATATCATGAATCCGGACATGCCCTTCTGTTTCATCTTCTGCCGGATGTGGGACCGGTGCATACGGTATCCATTATCCCAACCGGTGCCGGGGCTGCGGGTTATACCATGCCGCTTCCGGAGAAGGATGAGATGTTTAACTCCAGGGGACGTATGCTGCAGGAGATCGTGGTAGATCTCGGAGGACGTGTTGCAGAGGAACTGGTATTTGATGATATTACCACAGGTGCCTCCCAGGATATCAAGCAGGCCACCAAGATGGCGCGCGATATGGTGACACGGTATGGAATGTCCGAGAATATCGGCCTGATCTGCTACAAAGATGATGACGATGAAGTATTTATCGGACGTGATCTGGCACATGCACACAGCTACAGTGAGGGAATTGCCTCTGCCATTGATGTGGAAGTAAAGCGTATCATTGATGAGTCTTATGAGAAGGCAAAAACAATCATTGCCGAGCATCGGGATGTGCTTGACCGCTGTGCAGCACTTCTTCTGGAGAAAGAAAAGATTACACGCGAAGAGTTTGAAGCATTATTTGAAGCATAAAAGATCTGGATGGTCAAAATGACAGAAAAAGGCTCTGCCGGGAAAAACTTTCCGGCAGAGCCTTTTTCCTGTATACATAGTGCACAAAAACAATGTCAAACTTTTGTGAAGTTTGTGCACACTTCTGTGTAGATCCATGGTACTATAATCACTGTAAAAACCCCCCAATACATTATATATAGTTTTTGCTATACCCCATAGTAAAAATACCTTCTCCTAAAAAGGCAGCGTTCGTAGCTGTCTTTTTTATTTATTTTTTTCAACTTTTACAATGACAATTTTACTTCCCGGTTCGTGTGTTCATAATGGCGCAGTGTCACACCGGCGGCACGCAGCATTTTTTTGGATGCGATCACACCCGGGGTAGAAGCGTATTTGTCACTGTCGTAAACAACTTCACGGATACCACACTGGATAATGGCTTTGGCACATTCATTGCATGGAAAGAGCGTAACATATATGGTGGATCCTTCCAGGCTTCCGCCCCGGTAGTTGAGAATGGCATTCAATTCACTGTGGGTAGAGTAAAAGTATTTGTTGTCATCGCCTTCGCGTACCCATGGGAAATCATCATCGGAACATCCGGTTGGAAATCCATTATATCCCATGGAAAGAATTTTGTGTTTGTCACTGACAATACAGGCTCCAACTTGTGTGTTTGGATCTTTGGAACGCATACCGGAGAGCATGGCAACGCCCATGAAGTATTCGTCCCAGCTGATGTAGTCCTGTCGTTTTGTGCTCATATGTGTTAGCCTCCTTTGCAGTTTCTGTAAAATAACGAGAGGGGCAATAAGTCAATCCTGACTTTTGCCCCCTGGATATTGTAATATCTGATTATTTGGTTCCAAAGATACGATCACCGGCATCTCCCAGACCCGGAACAATATATTTATGTTCATTTAAATGATCATCAAGTGCTCCGATGTAAAGATCAACATCCGGGTGAGCATCGGTAAGTGCTTTTACACCTTCCGGTGCAGCAATGATGCACATAAAACGAATGCTTTTTACACCCTTGTCTTTCAGCATCTGGATTGCTGCGATGGCTGATCCGCCGGTAGCCAACATCGGATCTACGACAAATACTTCGCGGTTGGCACAGTCTGCCGGAAGTTTGCAGTAATATTCCACTGGTTTTGCTGTCTCAGGATCACGGTAGAGACCGATATGTCCGACTTTTGCAGCAGGAATCATTTCCAGCATACCGTCTACCATGCCAAGTCCGGCACGCAGAATCGGTACCACTGCCAGTTTTTTTCCTTTTAATTCTTTTACGGTTGTCTTACAGATCGGAGTTTCGATCTCCACATCCTGTAACTCCAGATCACGGGTTGCCTCGTAACACTCAAACATTGCAACTTCGCCTGCAAGTGTACGGAAATCCTTAGAGCCGGTCTCGGTTCTTCTCATTAATCCGATCTTGTGCTGGATCAGTGGATGATCCATGACTACTACTTTTCCCATAAATTTATGCTCCTTCTTCTTCGTTAAATTTTTTCACAAGTTTTTTGATTGATTTGCGCAGCGTTTCATAACAGAGTCCATAGGCTGGCAAAGCGCCTCCGTATGGATCTAATATTTCCAGTTCGTCCCCGACATATTTGGTAAGAACCTGTATATTTTCCGGAATCGCATTTTCAAACTGCTCCAAAATGCGTTCCCGGTGAATTTCTTCCATGGTGATGACAAGGGCATCTTCTGTCAGATCTTCCTCCGTCAGCTGCTGGGAAACATAATTTTCCATATTGATACCGTTGCTGATCAAAACAGCTTCCGCCTTTTGATTCATCGGCTCCTGAAACTGTACAACAAGGCCACGGGATAAAATCTCCAGCGGATGCCGCAAGGTAAAATCTCCCATGATACCGGCTGCCATTGCCTCGCGACAGGTTCCCGTCTGGGCAACGAAAATCAGTTTGTTATACTTCATATGATTACTCCTAATCGCAATGTATTACGGTATGACCGGCGGCTTTGAGCAGACGATTCATAATTGCCTGTCCGATCCGCGGGGTCTGAAAGCTCTCTGAATAAATGGCATCTACGTGCAGTTCATCACATTCTCGCAAAATCCTGTACAGATGCTGTGCAATGGCATCCTCATCCAAACGGCTGCCCATGGAAAGAATGACATCGGCGTGATAAGAAGGTCCGGATTCTTCCGTGGCAATGACAGCCACTTTCTGTCCGTTCTCCTGCTTTTGGTGCACCAGTGCATTGATCTTGGAAACAACAGCATCCGATGGTCCGTCTACGATTACCATATCGGCTTTTGGGGCATAATGTTTGTATTTCATACCCGGAGCTTTCGGTTTGCGTGTGTCATCTGCAGCAATAATGCCCGGATCAATGATAACCTCTTCGCCAAGCACCTCGGAAAGCATCTGCGGCGTAATGTAGCCGGGACGCAGTACCATAGGTTTTGATTCGGTCAGATCAATGATGGTAGATTCAATGCCGATACCGACCGGGCCGCCATCTAAAATCATGGCAATCCGACCGGATAAATCCTCTGCAACATGAGAAGCTTCTGTCGGACTCGGACGACCGGATGTGTTGGCACTTGGCGCAGCGATCAGACATCCGCTTTTGCGTATCAGATCAAGTGCAACCGGGTGATTCGGCATCCGTACAGCGACAGTATCCATTCCTCCGGTTGTTGCCATCGGAACGGCATCGCTTTTCCAGACGATCATCGTCAGGGGACCCGGCCAGAAAGCACCGGCCAGTTTGCGGGCAGCCTCCGGAACTTCACGTGCAACACGTTCCATATCGGAAAAGTCCGCAATGTGCACGATCAGGGGGTTGTCCGAAGGACGTCCTTTTGCTGCATAGATTTTGCGGGCAGCTTCCGGATGCAGGGCATCTCCGCCAAGACCGTATACCGTTTCTGTCGGAAAAGCGACCAGTTCACCCTCTGCGATCAGACGTCCGGCCTCTTCCATAATTGTTTCGTCAATCTGTTCGGGATTGACACGTTCTATTTTTGTATTCATCATATTCACACTTTGCTTTCCGCTTTATATCCCGTCTATTATAGTCCATAGGCTCTGGGATTGTCAATCGGATTAGCTGTCTGCTAAAGAAAATGATTGGTGAAAATGATAAAATATTCTAAAAACTATGGAATTTTATAGACAAAACGACGAATAATGAGGTATAATACATCCATCGGGACGGAGGAAGGCTATGAAAAAAGACAACAGATCCGTGATACAGACATTAACACTCATTTTTCAGTTTGGAATCAGTATGCTGGTGCCGATTTTTTTATGCAGTATACTGGGAGTGTGGCTGGGAAATCTGACAGGGATTAACTGGTTAATGATTCCGTTTTTCTTTATGGGAGCTTTGGCAGGGTTTACGAATATTTACAAGACAGTAAGGAAACTATACAGGCAGGAGGAAAAGAAAGAAAACCATGTTAAAAAGGATTAACGAAGCATTACCGGGGCTGGTCGTCTCAATTTTATTATATGGGGTGATGGTAGAACTGATCGGGGTATGGTTTGTAAAGGACAGGATTGCATATTCCATCGGGGTATGGTTTGGCATAGCGGTTGCCGTGGGGATGGCAATTAATCTTGCAACTGTGATCTTTGATTCTGTTACGATGGGGGACACCGCACATGCGACGCGAAGAATTGTCACAAAATCAATTCTTCGTTATGTAGTAGTGGTGATTTTGTTCGTGTTATTTGGGTATTTTCAATGGGGAAACCTGATTGCGGCTTTTCTTGGGCTGCTTGGTTTAAAAATTGGAGCATATCTTCAGCCTTTATGGGAGAAAGTAAAAGGAAGGAGGTGACTATATGAATGAGGGGATTTTACTGGCGTCGGACATCGACTTTATGATTCATGGAATTTTTAAAGTAAAAGTATTTGGTCAGGAAGTCTGGATCACCGACAGCCACGCATGTATTTTGATTGTTATGGCAGTAATGGTTATTTTTGCTGTGATTGCCAATCGCAAGTTAAAGCATGCCACCGAAAAACCGGATACTTTTCAGAATATAATCGAGCTGATTGTAGAAAAATTAGACGGAATGGTGGATTCCACCATGGGAAAGTGGGCACCCAGATTCGTCAACTATATCAGCACGATTTTTATTTTTATACTGATGAGTAACATATCTGGATTGTTTGGCCTGCGCCCGCCGACGGCAGATTACGGAACCACGCTTGCACTTGCACTGATCACATTTTTTATGATCCGTTTCAACAAGGCAAAACACCAGAGTCTGAAAGAAATATGGACAGGTATGTGTTCACCGCTTCCGCCATGGCTTCCACTCTGGGCGCCGATCAACATTATCAGTGAGATTGCAATACCGATCTCATTGTCGCTGCGTCTGTTTGCAAATGTGTTGTCAGGAACCGTAATCATGGCACTGGTATACGGTTTGCTTGGGGTAATTGCAACGGCATGGCCGGCAGCACTGCACGTATATTTTGATCTGTTTTCCGGAGCAATCCAGACGTATGTATTCTGTATGCTCACAATGACTTATGTGTCACAGGCGTGTGGAGAAGATTGAAATGCATTTTTAGAATGCATTTCCTACGCAAATCGCTTCCGCGTAAGCGGAACTCTCATGCGATTTGCTCCTTGTATCAAAACAAGTATTTAAATTAAGGAGGATTTTACTATGAATATTTCAGGACAGGATTTAATCAGAGCATGTTCGGCTATCGGTGCAGGACTTGCAGTTATTGCAGGTATCGGACCTGGTATTGGACAGGGTATCGCAGCCGGACACGGCGCAGCAGCCGTGGGACGTAATCCGGGAGCAAGGGGACAGATTATGTCCACCATGCTGTTAGGTCAGGCAGTTGCAGAGACGACAGGTCTGTATGGTCTTGTTGTCGCACTGCTTTTACTTTTTGTACATCCGCTTGGATAAAGGAGGGGCAAACGAGTGTTAGCTGCACAGGAATTTTTATTTGATTTAAATCCACAGCTGCTCTTTGATGCTGCCCTGCTGGCAATTGCAGTATTTTTCCTTTATATGCTGATGTCATATCTGCTGTTTAATCCCGCACGGAAACTTTTAAAAGACCGTCAGGATCACATTTCATCGGAACTGGATGAGGCCAGCGCCGACAAAGAAAAAGCAGCAGCGCTGAAAGCGGAGTATGAGGCAAAGTTAAAAGAAATTGACAAGGAAGCGGAAACGATTCTGGCAGATGCCAGACAAAAGGCGTTAAAGAACCAGAACCGCATTGTCAATGAGGCAAAGGAAGAAGCTGCACGCATTGTAAAACATGCACAGGAGGAGGCACTTCTGGAAAAGAAGCATGCCATGAATGATATGAAACAGGAAATGATCACTGTGGCATCCCTGATGGCACAGAAAGTTGTGGCATCTTCCATTACCGCAGAGATTCAGAGCACACTTGTGGATGAAACATTAAAAGAAATGGGTGAATCGACATGGCAAAATTAGTATCCAAAACATATGGGGATGCTTTGTTTGCGCTGGCGGTTGAAGAACATATGGTGGATCAATTATATGAAGAGGCGCAGGCTGTTGCACAGATTCTGCGTGAAAATACAGAACTGACCCGCCTGATGAATCATCCCAAAATCGAAAAAGAAGAAAAAGTCAGACTGATCGAGGATATTTTCAAAGGACGTATCGGTGATGAACTGGTGGGACTGCTTCGGATGCTTGTACAAAAAGGGCATTATAAGGAGACCGATCAGGTATTCACTTATTTTATTGACCGTGTCAAAGAGTATAAAAAAATAGGTACTGCCTATGTCACATCGGCGATGGAACTGACACTGCAACAGAAACAGGCGGTGGAACAAAAGCTGCTCGACACGACAAAGTACGTTCAGTTTGAGATACATTATACCACGGATCCCGCACTGATCGGAGGCATGGTCATCCGGATCCGGGACCGTGTTGTGGACGGCAGTGTCCGGACCAGACTGGAACATCTGACAAGAGACTTAGAACGTATACAATTGAAAGTAGGTGAGTGCGCTCCATGAATTTAAAACCAGAAGAAATCAGTTCTGTCATTAAGGAGCAGATCAAAAGATATGCTTCCCAGCTGGAAGTGGCAGATGTGGGAACCGTCATTCAGGTGGCGGACGGCATTGCACGTATCCATGGACTGGAAAATGCGATGCAGGGAGAATTGTTAGAATTTCCGGGAGAGGTATACGGTATGGTACTGAACCTGGAGGAAGATAATGTCGGTGCGGTACTTCTCGGAAGTCAGCACAATATCAATGAGGGAGATACGGTTAAAACAACCGGACGTGTGGTAGAAGTGCCGGTAGGAAATGCACTGCTCGGACGTGTTGTGAATGCGCTCGGACAGCCGATTGACGGAAAGGGACCGATCACAACGGATAAATACCGTCCGGTAGAACGTGTGGCATCCGGTGTCATTTCCAGAAAGGGAGTGGATACACCACTGCAGACCGGTATCAAAGCCATTGATTCCATGGTGCCGATCGGAAGAGGACAGAGGGAACTGATCATCGGAGACCGTCAGACCGGAAAGACCGCGATTGCAATTGATACCATTATTAATCAGAAAGGGCAGGGGGTAAAGTGTATTTATGTGGCAATCGGCCAGAAAGCTTCTACCGTTGCCAATATTGTCCAGACACTCGAAGAGTATGGAGCTTTCAGTTATACAACCGTTGTTGCGGCTACGGCAAGTGAACTTGCGCCTTTGCAGTATCTTGCTCCGTATTCCGGCTGTGCAATCGGCGAAGAGTGGATGGAGAATGGCGAAGATGTACTTGTTATCTACGATGATTTGAGCAAACATGCCATGGCATACCGGACCCTGTCGCTGCTGTTAAAGCGTGCACCGGGCCGTGAGGCTTATCCGGGTGATGTCTTTTACCTGCATTCACGTCTGCTTGAGCGTGCGGCACGTCTGTCGGACAAACTGGGAGGAGGTTCCCTGACGGCATTACCGATCATTGAAACGCAGGCGGGAGATGTATCTGCATATATTCCGACAAATGTAATCTCTATCACAGATGGGCAGATTTATCTGGAGACGGAGATGTTTAATGCAGGTTTCCGCCCGGCAATCAATGCAGGACTTTCCGTTTCCCGTGTAGGAGGAGCCGCACAGATCAAGGCTATGAAAAAGATTGCGGCGCCTATCCGTACAGAACTGGCACAGTACCGGGAACTGGCTGCATTTGCACAGTTCGGTTCCGAACTGGATGCAGACACGAGCGAGAAACTGGCACAGGGAGAACGATTAAAAGAAATCTTAAAACAGCCGCAGTATCAGCCGATGCCGGTTGCAAAACAGATCGTTATCATCTATGCGGCAGTGAAAAAGTATCTTATGGACATTCCGGTAGAGGAAATTCTGCATTTTCAGGATGCGTTACTCGAACTTATTGATACCAGATATCCGGAGATTACCGGAAAGATTACAGAAACCCAGGTTATCGATGAGGAGACAGAGCAGAAACTGATAGCAGCAATTCAGGAAACGAAAAAGGAATACCTGGCGTAAAGGTATGATAACAGGGGGTGATAACACATGGCGTCTATGAGGGATATAAAAAGACGAAAAGGAAGTATCCAGAGCACACAGCAGATTACCAAAGCCATGAAACTTGTTTCTACCGTAAAACTCCAGAAAGCCAAAGGGCGGGCAGAACAGACAGATCCCTATTTTCAGTATATGTACCGGACGGTAAGTTCCATTTTAGCACACAGCGGCAATATTGATCATCCATACTTAAGAAGCGGGGAATCCAAAAAGAAAGCGATCGTTGTACTGACTTCGAATCGTGGACTTGCAGGAGGATATAATGCGAATGTGGTGAAACTGATCACAGAAAGTGATGATGTTGCCAAAGAGGATGTCGTGATCTATGCAGTTGGCAGAAAAGGAATTGAGATACTGGAGCGAAAAGGATATCACATCGAGGTAGATGCCTCGGAAATTATGGAAAATCCGACATATCCGGATGCAGCAGCACTCTGTAAGAGAGTGCTCGACGATTTCGCGGAAGGGAAAATAGGAGAGATCTATCTGGCATATACGCATTTTAAAAATACCGTTAGTCAGGAAGCGCAGCTGATTCGTATGCTTCCGGTGGAAGTAAGTGAACCTTCGGAGGAAAAGTCTTCCAGAGAAATTCTTATGAATTATGAGCCAAACGAACAGGAGGCTCTGAATCAGATTATTCCAAAATATGTGACAAGTCTGTTTTATGGGGCACTGGTAGAAGCCGTGGCAAGTGAAAACGGTGCCCGCATGCAGGCTATGGATTCCGCAACAAGCAATGCGGAAGAGATGATAGAGGATCTTTCCTTAAAATATAACCGTGCAAGACAGGGATCTATCACACAGGAATTGACGGAAATTATTGCGGGAGCAAATGCGATAGAGTGACGTAATAAAGGAGAAGAAACATGGAAAATAAAGGAGCAATAGGAAAGATCACGCAGGTGATCAGTGCCGTGCTCGATATCAAATTTCCGGAAGGACATCTTCCGGAGATCAATGATGCAATCCGTATTCCTTTAAAAAAGGGCGGAGAACTGATCGTTGAAGTAGCACAGCATCTGGGGGATGATACCGTGCGTTGTATTGCACTCGGACCGACGGACGGACTTGTCCGCGGTATGGATGCTATAGCGACGGGAGGACCGATTTCGGTACCGGTAGGAGAAAAAACACTTGGCCGTTTGTTTAATGTGCTGGGAGAGCCAATCGATGAAATTGCACCTCCGCAGACCAAGGAGCACTGGCCGATTCATCGGAAGGCACCTTCGTTTGAGGAACAGGCAACTTCCCAGGAAATGTTAGAGACAGGAATTAAAGTTGTCGATCTGCTCTGCCCGTATCAGAAAGGTGGAAAAATCGGATTGTTTGGAGGAGCCGGTGTAGGAAAAACCGTGCTGATCCAGGAACTGATTCATAACATTGCTACAGAGCATGGTGGATATTCGGTATTTACCGGAGTCGGAGAGCGTACCCGTGAGGGAAACGATCTGTATTATGAAATGAAAGAGTCGGGAGTTATCGATAAGACAACCATGGTGTTCGGACAGATGAACGAACCGCCAGGGGCACGTATGCGTGTAGCACTTACCGGACTTACGATGGCAGAATATTTCCGTGATAAAGGCGGAAAAGATGTTCTGTTATTTATTGATAATATTTTCCGTTTTACACAGGCAGGATCGGAAGTGTCTGCCCTGCTCGGACGTATGCCGTCCGCAGTAGGTTATCAGCCGACCTTACAGACCGAGATGGGGGCACTACAGGAGCGGATTACATCCACAAAGAACGGATCTATCACTTCCGTACAGGCGGTATATGTGCCGGCCGACGATCTGACAGACCCGGCACCGGCCACAACGTTTGCACATCTGGATGCCACAACGGTACTGGATCGTTCCATCGTGGAACTTGGAATATATCCGGCTGTGGACCCGCTGGCTTCTACTTCGCGTATCCTTGACCCGAGAATTGTCGGGGAAGAACATTTTAAGGTTGCGCGTGGAGTACAGGAGATTTTGCAGAAATATAAAGAACTGCAGGATATCATCGCAATTCTCGGTATGGATGAGTTGTCGGAGGATGATAAGCTTGTTGTCAGCCGGGCACGTAAAGTACAAAGATTCCTGTCGCAGCCGTTTTCCGTGGCAGTACAGTTTACCGGACTGGAAGGCAAATATGTTCCGGTGGAAGAGACCATCCGCGGATTCCGTGAAATTCTGGATGGAAAACTGGATGACGTGCCGGAAAGTTATTTCCTGAATGCCGGAACAATTGATGAGGTAAAGGCGGCATATGCACGATAATGTGTGTGCCGGCTGGAGGAAACAGAGATGGAAAAGACATTTGATGTAGAAATCATCACGCCGGACCGCGTTTTTTATAAGGGAACTGCGGATCTGCTGGAATTTAATACGGAATCCGGCGAGATCGGTGTATATCGTGATCACATTCCACTTACAACGGTACTGGAACCGGGGCTTGTCACGATCCATCATGGGGATGAAGAACAGGTGGCAGCAGTGCATGCCGGATTTGCCGAGATTCTGGGAGATAAGGTAACACTTCTGGCAGAACTGGCAGAATGGCCGGAAGAGATTGATCTGGAGCGTGCGGAAGCCGCAAGAGAGCGAGCAGAGGAGCGGATTCACAACAGAAATGACAATCTGGATTTAAAGCGCGCGGAATTTGCATTGCATAAGGCTCTGATCCGTATTAATCTTGCAGAGTATCGATAAGTGAAAATGGAAATAAAAGGGAGGGTATTTGGAATATCCTCCCTCTTTTATGGACTTTTACACCGGAGTTTGGTACAATCATAGTAGTAAGTTTGTATACAAATGAGGAGATATTGTGTACCGAAAGAATAAAAACAATTGGGTAAAGCATCTGGATTTTATGATTCTGGATCTGATTTGCCTGCAGGTGGCATTTTTTTTAGCCTATACATTACGACATAGAACTGTCAATCTATATACCAATTACATATATGCAAATTTGTCTATCGTTCTGATCCTGATAGATGTTTGTCTTCTAATTTTCCTGAATACACTTAAAAATGTATTAAAACGTGGATATCTGGTAGAGTTTATCGCAACCATTAAGCATGTGGCGATTGTGGAACTGGTTGCTGTCCTGTATCTGTTTTCGGTAAAAGATGCGGGAAATTTTTCGCGAATCACGTTCTTTCTCATGGCATTATTTTATGGATTGCTTACCTATGGAACAAGACTTCTGTGGAAAAAACATATTCTTCGCACGCTGCATCTGAAGCAGAACAAGTCCGTACTGGTTATCACAAATTTTGACCGGCTGTCTCAGGTGGAAAAGGATATCCGGGCGAAACGTTATGTGATGTTTCAGATATCGGGAGTGGCTGTGACAGGAAACATGCCAGAGGATCATCCAACGGAAATTGCAGGGATTCCTCTGGTTGCAGCAGGTGATTACGTGGTGGAATATCTCTGCAGGGAATGGGTGGATGAAGTATTTGTAAATCTGCCATTGCAGAGTGCCCAGCTGGATGATCTTGTCCGGCAGTTAAACGAGATGGGAATTACGGTGCATATTCAGTTGGCAGATAAACTGATGGTCGGAACACAGCGGCAGTTTGTGGAGCGTCTTGGGGGATACACCGTGTTAACCACAAGCATCAATACGATTTCCACCGGAGAACTGTTTGTAAAACGTCTGTTTGATATTATCGGGGGACTGGTGGGATGTGTACTCACCGGTATTCTGTTTCTGTTTCTGGCTCCCGCCATTAAGATTCAGTCACCCGGACCGGTATTCTTTTCCCAGATCCGTGTGGGAAAAAACGGAAAGAAGTTTAAGCTGTACAAGTTCCGGAGTATGTATACTGACGCGGAAGAACGCAAGGCACAGCTTGCCACAGAAAACAGAGTCACAGACGGGCTGATGTTTAAGCTGGATTTTGACCCACGCATCATCGGCTGCAGACAGCTGCCGGATGGAACGGTGAAGAAAGGAATCGGGAACTTTATCCGTGACTGGTCTTTCGATGAGTTTCCGCAGTTCTGGAATGTCTTAAAGGGGGACATGTCTCTGGTAGGGACGAGACCGCCTACAGAGGATGAGTGGGTCAGATACGAACTGCACCACAGAAGCCGTCTGGCCATCAAACCGGGAATCACCGGAATGTGGCAGGTGAGCGGCCGCAGCAATATTACGGATTTTGAAAAAGTTGTGGAACTGGACCGGTATTACATTTTAAACTGGAGTCTGGGACTGGATGTGAAAATACTTTTCCGGACGGTACCGGAAGTCGTGAAAAAGAACGGGTCTATGTAGGCAACTTCCCGGTTGCAGCAATAAATAGTTTGAGAAGGCGTATCGCATAATTCCTTTGGGAGGCGGGCGCCTTTTCGATTATATGGATCAGTGTCATTGCATCTTTTTGCTGCCATTCCCGCTCCGTTTCAGAGATTTCTCCAAACATCATATAATCTAAATTCATATCTAACGATTTGGCAATCGCCAGCATGGTTTCCACAGACATACCACACATCCCTCGTTCAATATCGGAACAGTATTTTGTTGCCCGGTTGATCCGCACCGCCAGTTCATCCTGCGAGAGTCCAAGTTGTATCCGCTTATGGCGAATCCGTTCGCCAACTGCAATTCTATCATAAGGTTCCCGTTTCTTATTCATTTCGTAATCCTCTGTATTCCCAAAAATTACCAATTTTCCTATATAAAGATAGTATCAGTTATTAAAATATAATAAACACTTTTCAAACGTAAAATATAGGCGCGTTTAGGACTTGAGTATTTGTGCGTTTACAAACGGAAAAACGGGAAAATTCGCCAATTTTCGCGGGTAAACCTACTGTGAGAAGACCAGGATATGGAGTAAAATATTTTTGTCGCAAATATAATTATAGAATAATTATGAACAGCAAAGAGAAAAAATGCCGATTGATTTTCACACACATATTCTTCCGGGAATAGATGACGGAAGCCGGAATGTAGAAATGTCACTAAGAATGTTAGCAGCGCAGAGGGAGCAGCAGGTTGATGAAATCGTAGCAACTCCCCATTTTTATGCACAGAAGGATTCTGTGGAAGAATTCTTATTGCGCAGACAGTGCAGCTATGAAAAATTGAAAACGAAAATGGCAGAGACAAATCTGGATCAGAAGCTGCATCTGGCAGCGGAAGTTTATTACTTTCAGGGAATCGGAAGTGCTGGAATGATCCAGAAGCTTTGTGTGGAAGGAACACAGACACTTCTTCTGGAAATGCCGTTTGCCCAGTGGGATTCTGCCATTTATGCAGATGTGGAGAAACTGGTACGGCACCAGAAACTGAAAGTTGTCCTTGCCCATATTGAGCGTTATTACGAATTCCAGAAGAAAAAAGAAATCTGGGATGCCGTCATGGAACTTCCGTTATACAGGCAGATGAATGCAGGCGTATTTCTGAACTGGAAAAAGAGGCATAAAGCGTTTCAGCTTGCAAAAGAAGCCACAACCATTATTCTTGGCAGTGATTGTCACAACATGGATACCCGGCATCCAAATCTTGCCGAGGGACGCATTGTGCTTGTAAAGAAATTTGGAGAAGCGTTCCTCCAGAAAACGGATCGCCTGACCAGGGAGGTACTGCAGTGAGCGAAAAAAAGAAAACCATGCGTGCAGTTATAGAAATTATCATTGCCGTACTTGTAATCATTGCTGTATATTTTATCATCCGTGGGATGGATCGGCACGACGTGCGTATCCAGCAGGCAGCCACAGAAAATGAAACGCAGCGTGTCTGGAAGGAATTTCAGGAAAAAACCGTCTCGATCAAGCTACATAAAAAGACCTGGAAATTTGCGCATCCGGTTCAGACGTATCTCTTTATCGGAACCGACAAAAGCGGAAACGAAGATGCCGAAGGAGAAGAATATCATGGCTCGATGGCAGATGCACTGATGCTTGTTGTTGTGGACAAAGAAGAAAAAACATATGGAATTTTGCAGCTGAACCGGGACACCATCACCGAAGTGCCAATGCTTTTGCAAGACGGAAGCGCTAATGCTAGTGCACAGATGCAGCTTTGCACGGCACACTGGTATGGAAAGGACAAGGCTGCAAGCTGTGACAATACGGTTGAGACCGTATCCAAAATGCTTGGGGGGCTGCCTATTGATGGATACTATGCATTGAAAATGGATGCAATGCCACTTCTGAATCATGAGGTGGGGGGAGTAACCGTTACACTGGAAGATGATATGACCAAGCTGGATCCGGCTATGAAGAAAGGTGCAACGCTTACTTTGACAGACCGGCAGGCAGAATTGCTCATGCAGTCCCGGTATGCCATGGATGACGATCGCAATACGCAGCGTATGCGCCGCCAGCAGATCTTTTTAAACGCATTCATGAAAAAGATAAAAAAACAGAATGCGGGGGATGTCAATGCGACCGTGAAATTATATGACCGGCTGCGCCCATATGCGACGACAGATATTAAGATGAATGATCTGACTGCCCTGTTAAAGGATATGCAGGGATATACAGACAAAGGAATTATCACAATCGACGGTACATCCAAAATTGGAGAAAAGCTGCACGATGGAAAAAAACACTGGGAGTTTTATATGGATGAAGATTCATTGGAGACATCCATGAAACAACTGTATCCACTGGTGCAAGAGAAAGGAAAGTAACGAATGAACCAGGAAAACCAATTGACAGAGCAGAACAGCGAAGAAACCGAAATTGATCTGCTTGAAATTTTTTATCTGCTGCGGGCAAAGCTGGTATGGCTGATTCTCGCATTTGTGATCGGGGGAGTGATTGCAGGCTCCATCACACATTTTCTGATCACACCAAAATATACGGCAACTGCAAAAATGTATATGATTTCCGCATCCAGTGGAAGTGTGCTTGATCTGTCGGATTTCAATATCGGAACATCCCTTTCCCAGGACTATACCGAATTGATCAAAATCCGTCCCGTGTTCAATGAAGTGATTGATAACCTGAATCTGGATATGGAATATGAAGATCTTTTGAAGAAAGTAAGCATCTCGGTTGTTGGAGATTCACGGTTACTTGCTGTGTCGGTGGAGGACAATGATCCAAAACTTGCACAGTCGATGGTCAATGAACTTGTAGATACAGCGGTAACCTATATTCCGAAAGTTATGAATGCATCTGAGAATGCACAGCCGACCATTGCGGAATATGCAGTGGTTCCAGATGAACCGAGTTCGCCGAACCTTGCCAAAAATATTATTCTCGGAGCGGTTGTTGCAATGCTTCTTGTAGCCGTGATCTTCGTGGTACGTATGCTTATGGACGACAGCTTAAATACGGCAGAGGATGTCGAAAAAGAATTTGGTATCATGCCGTTTACCGTTATTCCGGAGGGGGATATCGAAGAAATTTCTGATGAGGTAGAAAAAGCGATCAGTAAAGAGAAAAAGAAAAGAAGGAAGAAAAAGTAATGGAATTTACACCGAAAAACCGTGCGACCGTCCAGAATATGCCGAAACTTCCGTATGCGGTAGAGGAAGCACTGAACCGTCTGCGCGTCAATGTGAGCTTTCTTGGAAGCAAAGTGAAAAAAATCATGGTGATATCCAGCGCTCCGGATGAGGGAAAAAGTTTTATTGCCATGCAGCTGTGGCGTCAGATGGCAGAAGCCGGCAGCAAGAGCATTCTTGTGGACATGGATCTGCGCAAGAGTGTTATGGTTGACAAATATCAGATTGTCCGGGAAGACAATGGAAAAATTCTGGGAACTTCCGATTATCTGGCAAGTGACGATACGTTGGACAAATATGTGTTGCGTACCAATATCGGAGCGGGAGATCTCCTTCCGAATAAAGAAAATATTATTAACCCGTCCATGCTTCTCGAAGGACAGAAACTGGCAAGTACATTTGAGGAACTGGATGAAAATTATCGTTATACGTTTATTGATGCTCCACCATTGAATCTGGTATCGGATGGAGAAAAGATTGGCTCGCTGTGTGATGGCGCACTGCTGGTTGTCCGCGCAGGAGAAACGCCAAAGGCAATGGTTCGTAATTCGATCCGCCAGTTGGAGCGTGCCGGGTGTCCGGTTGTCGGCATTGCACTCAGCCGTGCCAAAGGCGCTGCAAATGGATATTATCACAAATATGGCAACTACTATGGCAAGAGTTATTATGAAAAAGGCTATGGCTACTATGGAAAACATGGATATTATGGCTATGGCACAGAGCAGAAGTAGGTGATTCCCCGAAAGGGTTTTCACATAAATAATCAGGGAAGGAGGATTATATCCCAATGAACAAATTAATCAAGAAGGTGCTGGTAGGTATTACCGCTGCTACTATGATGTTTGGATCTGTTTGTACTGCTTATGCTGCAACAGATTCTGCAACCGTAGCTCCAGCTCCGGAAAAACAGACAAACGTCAAGGCTGATAATGGCGCAAAGGTAAGTACCGCAGCAAACGGTACAGCAACCGTAAAGGCTTTACCAAAGACAACAAAGAAGAGTGTTACAGTAGCTTCTAAGGTTGTTGTAGATGGAGTCTCTTACAAGGTTACAGTAATTGGAGCAAAGGCTTTTGCAAATGCTACAAAAGCTACAACTGTTACACTTCCAGCCAGCATCAAGACCATTGGCGCTCAGGCATTTACAGGTGCAAAGTCTGTAAAGACAATCGTCATCAAGTCTGCTTCCGTAAAGGTTGACAAGACTGCATTTAAGGGTGTAGACACCAAAAAGATGACAATCAAGGTTTCCGGTATGTCTGCAAAGCAGCTGAAAGCATTCAAGGCTCAGCTGAAGAAAGCCGGATTCAAAGGAACCGTAAAGAAAGTTTCTAAATAATCTCGGGTTCTTGAAAAGGGCGCACAGAGTTGATTCTGCTGTGCCCTTTCCCATAGAAAAAATTGGGAATGAACAAAAGTAATAAGAATCATAAAAATGAAAGAAAGGAGACATCATGTATCAGAAAGCAAAAAACAGTTGGATCAAACACATTGATTTTGTGATACTGGATATTCTGTGTCTGCAGGTTTCTTTTTTCCTGGCATATCTCGTCAGACACCGGAATCTGAATTTATATTCCAATTCCGTGTATGGAAACCTTGCCATCGTGTTGATCCTGATTGATGTATGCATGATGTTCTTTTTAAATACATGTAAGAACGTTCTGAAACGTGGACTGCTCATAGAACTGGCGGCAACCATGCGTCAGGTCAGCCTGGTGATACTGTTTGCCGTGTTTTATCTGTTCTTTGTGAAAGATGCGGGTGATTTTTCTCGTATTACACTGTTTCTGACCGCTATCTTTTATGCTATAATCAGTTATGGGACAAGAATTCTCTGGAAACGGCATGTATTGCGGAATCTGCGGCTTGGAAGAAAGAATTCTATCGTGATATTGACCGACTGGGCCAATCTTCCACAGGTGCGGGAAGATATCCAACATCACAGCTATGAACTGTTTCAGATTCGAGGAATCGCTGTGATCGATGTCAATGAAAAGAAAACACTTCCCGAAAAACTGGGGGACATCCCATTTGTGGCAGAGGGAGAATCTGTTATGGATTACTTGTGCCATGCATGGGTGGATGAAGTATTTATCGATCTGCAGCCAAATGATCCGCGGGTAGACAGATGGATCGACCAGCTGACGGAAATGGGAGTAACGGTACATCTGAAACTTGCCAACCGGATGGAGCTGGCGGCGAACAAACAGTTTGTGGAAAAACTGGGACGATACACGGTGCTGACCACAAGCATCCGCACCGTGAGTACCTGGGAACTGTTTCTCAAACGGCTGATGGATATTCTCGGAGGCATCGTCGGCTGCATCCTCACTGGAATTCTGTTTCTGATCCTTGCACCGATGATCTATCATGAATCGCCCGGTCCGATCTTCTTCGGACAGACCAGGATCGGAAAGAATGGCAAGAAATTTACGTGCTATAAATTCCGCAGTATGTATCTGGATGCGGAGGAGCACAAAGCAGCACTTGCCGCAGAAAACCGTGTATCGGACGGAATGATGTTTAAACTGGATTTTGACCCGCGCATCATCGGCAGCAGGCGTCTGCCGGACGGGACGATAAAAAAGGGGCTTGGAAATAAGATCCGTGACTGGTCCATCGATGAGTTTCCACAGTTCTGGAATGTACTCAAAGGGGATATGTCTCTGGTAGGTACACGTCCACCAACGGAAGATGAGTGGGTGAAATACGAGTTGCACCACAGAAGCCGCCTGGCAATCAAACCTGGGATCACCGGGATGTGGCAGGTAAGTGGGCGCAGTGAGATTACGGATTTTGAACAGGTGGTAGCACTTGATCGCAGTTATATTGCGAACTGGAGCCTGGAACTTGATGTGAAAATATTGTGCAAAACAGTGGGAGTCGTGCTGAGACATGAAGGTGCGATGTGAGCGGTAAAATATGGAAAAAAATGATGAAAAATTGTTTGATGTGTACCATGGAAAAAACAATAATTGGCAGTCATGCATTAGCTATCTACGGATATTTGCAACAATTTGTGTAATTTATCTTCATACATGTAGTACGTTAAGTGAAAATCAAGAACTATTTGATTTGAGCAAAATGCAAAAGATTTTCTTTAATGCATCATATCAAATGATGTATTGGGCAGTACCGGTATTTTTTATGATAACGGGAATGCTGTTTTTGAGAAAAGAAATGCATGTTAAATCCAGTGAGTGGCTCTTTAAGTATTCAAGGAGAATTTTGCTTGCTCTTGTTGTATTTGGTATTCCGTATGCTGCATTAAAATTAGTAATGGCAGATGGACTATCAATTAGCTTATTGGATAAGGCTATTTTAGCTTTCTTATCAGATACAGGTTTTGGACATCTTTGGTATTTATATGCTTTAATCGGAATTTATTTAATAATGCCCGTGTTAAAGAAATTTGTTGATAATGCTTCAGAGGGAGAAATACAATTAGTACTTTGTGCACTATTTGTTCTTGATTTTTGTTTTCCGTTATTTTCTCGATTAAGTAATTTGAAAATTGCTTTTAACAGCCAGTTTTTATATCCGGTTTTTTATGTCTTGTTGGGACATTGGTTATTCAAAAATAAAGAGAAAGTTAATAGAAAACTAATCGGAATAATTGCAATAATTTGTGTGGCATTGATTTGGATTTTAAATAGCATGAGTTGGAATCCAAAAGTTTGGACTTCATATGACAGTCCAGTAATTGGTGTGTTAGCAGCTGTAGTATTTTTGATGTTTGTATCTAAGGAATGGAGTGAGAAATTCTGGCTTTGGAGAGTAGATAGATTATGTTTTGGGGCTTATTTAATACATCCTTTATTTATTCAGTTTGTGTATCGATTCCTAAAGATTACACCAATTCGTTTTAAAATTTATCCAGTGATGACACTGTTATTTTGTTTGATTTTTGTATGTTTATCATTTTTAGCATCCTGGATCATGCGAAAAATAAAAATTTTAAAAAAATATGTATTGTAAAAAGGAATTATATTAATGAGTGAATATTCAGTTAAAATTGTTGTAGCAACTCATAAAAAATATAAAATGCCGTCAGACGCGATGTATATTCCTTTGCATGTTGGTGCGGAGGGGAAAAAAGATTCCGATGGAAATGAGTTGGATTTGGGATATATCAAGGATAACACTGGAGAAAATATTTCAATATTGAATCCATCATTTTGCGAATTAACAGGTTTATATTGGGCATGGAAAAATTTAGATTCTGATTATATCGGTTTGGTACATTACAGACGCTATTTTGGAACAAAAAAAAGGAATCCGTTTGACGGGATTTTAACTTATAGGCAATTAAAACCAATGCTGGAATGTTACCAGATATTTGTTCCAAAGAAAAGAAAATATTATATTGAAACTTTGTATTCGCATTATGCACATACACATTATGCTGAACAATTGGATTTGACAAAAGAAATTTTAAAGGAAAAGTATCCAGAATATGTGAATACATTTGATGCCGTTGTAAATCGCACCTATGGTTATATGTTTAATATGTGTATTATGAGCAGACAACTTATGAATGAATATTGCACATGGTTGTTTGATATTTTGTTTACATTGAAACAGAAAATAGGAGAAGATAATCTTTCTTCTTTTCAAAGCAGATTTTATGGAAGAGTGAGCGAGATTATTTTTAATGTTTGGTTGGAACAGCAGGTAAGGGACAAAAAGGTAGAGAAAGATCAGATAAAAGAACTTTCTTATCTATATACGGAAAAAATTAATTGGAAAAGGAAAATTGTTTCTTTTATAGAGGCAAAATTTATTGGAAAAAAATATGAAGAAAGTTTTTAAAAAAACATCTGTGAAAAATTTGTCACCATATTATCAGTTTGGAATCGATTATTTTGGGCCATTTCTCTATGGATTTACCAAATGGTTGTATACAAGTCTGAAAAAGGCACAGATACATCGCGTTTATTTTTTTTCCAGAGATGGATATATGATGGATCTGGCATTTCAGCAATTAGGATACGATGCGGAGTTTGACACACAATATGTCCATTTTTCACGCAAAAGTCTGAGACAAGCGTTGCTGTGTACAACAAGTGGGTATCAGGATTCGTTGCAGTATTTGGGATGGGAGAAATATGTTACACTTTCTAAATTATTGGAATATTATGGATACGACGCAACAGAGAGAAAACATCTGGCGGAATTGCATAAGTGGGAACTGTCAAAAGATTATGCATATGATGGATTGAAAAATAATAAAGAAGTTGAACAAATTTATATATGTCTGAAAGAACAAATTTACGAAAAATCACAGCAACAAAGGCAATTGCTGCTAGCTTATATTGAACAAATTGGAATGAAAGGATCTTGTGCAATTGTTGATATTGGCTGGCATGGGTCAATGCAGTATTGTTTAGAACAGATTGCAAAATATAATGGATTGGATTTAAAAATTTATGGATATTATATTGGAATCTCTCCTCAATTTCCAATTTGTGGATTTTGTAGTGGATATTTATATAATCCACAAAATCTAAAAAAAAGAAAGAGTGTTTTATGTTCCTTAGGGATCATGGAAAGAATGTTACAGAGTACCGAAGGCTCAACGGACAGTTATAGGCAAGTAGGAGATAAGATTTGGCCGGTTTACGCCCACTATGAATATGAAGAAGAACAGAAACTGGTGTGTTGTATTAAGGAATGGCAGCAGGGGGCTCTTGATTATATTGAACAAAAGAAAAATTATTTAAAAGAGGATGAGGATTATGTAAAGTTTGCACAACCGTTGATTGCCATTGGGAAAAATCCTACATTAAAAATGGTTAAATTGTTTTCTTTTTTTTACAATACAGATGGGGAAAAAGAATATTATGTGAGTCAGAAAAAGTTAGTACAATACAAACCGAGGGAGTTAATGCATGCGTTAAGCAATAGTGTATGGAAAACTGGATTTCTCAAATCTGTGTTCAAGATACCGTTTCCTTATTTTTATATTTACAGGATATTTAGAAAATGAATCAAGTAATTGCCGCTTATATTTTAACACATTTTGATACGATAAGTTTTGATATATTTGATACACTGATTGAACGCAGCGTATCAAAACCAACTGATATATTTGAAATTGTTGGGGAGAAAGTTTTGGGAAAAGAACATCGCTGGGAATTTCTCGAAAACAGGATACGTGCAGAAAAAAAGGCCCGAGAGAAATCTTGTGAGATTACATTAGATCAAATTTATCAGGAGTTGGTTGATACATATAAGTCTGATATAGTAGAATTGTTACAAAAGACAGAAGTGCAAATAGAATTGGAAAACTGCCATAAGAAAGAAACAATATTTCCTTTTTATGAGCAGTGCATACAAAAAGGAAAGAGAGTTCTGCTTATTTCAGATATGTATCTTCCGGAAACCGTGATTGTATCAATGTTACAAAGGTGCGGGATCAATGACTATGAGAAACTATATGTATCAAACACATATGGAGAAAATAAGTTATCAGGGAAATTATTTCAAATTGCGTGTAAGGACTGTCAAATAGATTTAAAATCCATGATTCACATCGGAGATAGTATCAAAGCAGATATGATAGGTGCGCATAAAGCGGGGATTCATGTGTGGCTTGTGGGAAGGAAAAACAGAATAGAAAGGCTGATACAAAGAATATGAGCGATAAGGTATTGGAAGTAAATGTCGATGATTTGTATTTGGGAGGAGTGTTTTCTTTAGTAAAAAATGTTGTAAAAAATAAGCCGAAGGATATGCAGATTGATATAGCTGCAATCGAAAAGTTTACGGATAAAGAAAATATACAAAGTTTTGAAAAATGTGGTTCAAAGGTATACTATGTGGGATATGATGGAAATAAGTGGCTTAAGCAATTCATTTGTTTTTTTCATTTGAAAAAACTGATTCGTGAACAAAATTATACCTGTGTACATATTCATGCAGATGTGGCGAATAAGCTGATGGTATCTGGAATGGCTGCAAGAACTGCGGGAGTCACTAAAATTATATTACATTCGCATGCAGCAGGTGTTGATGGAAATCATCGATGGTTAAAGGCGTGGATTCACAGACGATGTCGCAGATTGCTTAAATGGATCGGGACAGATTATGTGGCATGTTCTGATATTGCTGCAGAATGGATGTTTCCAAATATTGCCGCAAAAGAGATTACTTTGATACAAAATGGAATTGATTTACAGAAATTTCGCTTTTCACAGACTGTACGTGAAATGGTGCGTAAACAATTACAAATTAGTGACGAATTATTGATCGGTCACGTTGGAAGGTTTTGTTATCAGAAAAATCATGACTTCTTTCTGGAAATTTTGAAACAAATTCGGGAGCGCGGTTTACATGCAAAATTGTTGTTGGTCGGAGAAGGACCAAATGAAAAAGCTTTTCGGGAGAAAGTACATGCCTGTGGTTTGGACTCTTACGTCATTTATTATGGTGTTAGTAAGAAGGTTCATGAATTGTTTATGGCGATGGATTTATTTGCATTACCGTCCCATTTTGAGGGACTTCCAATTGTTGGAGTGGAAGCACAGGCATCTGGATTGCCTGTTATCTTTTCGGATACGATTACGAGGGAAGCAAAAATTACACAGGCGGTAAGTTATCTTGGAATTGATGCCCGTGATGTGTCAAAATGGTTGGATACCATTATTCATTATGGGAAAGAAAAAAGAGATCGAATAAAGGCTTATGATATTCTGAAAAATGCAAAATTTGATATTGTAGATACGGTAAATGGTTTTATGAAACTATATAGAGGATAATAGGAGTCTAATGATTTATATTGCAACACATAAAAAGTTTAATGTGCCAAATCTGAATGGGTACTGTGCATTACAGGTTGGTGCAGAGGGAAAAGAAAAATATGGGTATCTGAGGGATAATATAGGTAATCATATTTCAGGGAAAAATGCAAATTATTGTGAGCTGACAGGCCTTTATTGGATTTGGAAAAATACAGATGATTCATATAAGGGATTGGTGCATTATAGAAGATATTTTGGAAGAAACAATCTTAGTAATAAAATTTCCGATATCTGTTCATATGAATATTTATTGAATTGCTTGAAAAGTGTAGATATAGTTCTTCCTTATGTAGAGTATTTTAAGCAAAATGCAAAAGAAGAAATTTTGCTTCATTGTTGTACGGAAGAAATTTTTGATAAATTACGTCAGATAATTGAAACAAAATATCCAGATTATATAGAAACATATGATCGTTATTTTAATGAAAATAAGGCATCGTTGTTCAATATGCTTTTTTGCAAAAGAGAAATTTTTGATGCATATTGTGAATGGCTGTTTTCGATCCTATTTGTGCTGGAAAAACAAGTAGACCTAGCAAAGTTAAATACTTATCAGCAAAGATTGTATGGCTTTTTGTCGGAGCGGTTGTTGAATGTCTGGGTAATTAAAAATAAATTGGTGGTAAAACATTTACCGGTGATTCATATGGAATTACCTGTTTTTGATCGTATTCGGCTTGTGAGAAGAAGATTTACTAACAGGTTTCGTTTTTGGATAAAACGTGGGAGTCAAAGATGATATATGCAATTATGATTATTTTTTCGGTCATAAGTGGTTGTTTGGTACCTTATGCAGAAAAGAAAAAGAAAAAATCCAAGAGCACTATTTACATGAAAAACATCAAAAGAAATGGGATGATAAGTATCAGCCTGTTGTTTCCATTGCTGGTTTCTTCGTTACGCTACGGATTAGGAACCGATTATTCCTATACTTATATTCCGCAGTTTAATAGTATTGCCAGGGGAGATAGGGGATATTATGAAATAGGTTTTTATTTATTAAATAAAATAGTTTCATTTTTTACCAACGATGGACAGTGGATAATCGTAATTTGTTCTATTTTGTTTGTTGGAATTGTGTATCGACAGATTTATAGGGAATCAAAAGTATATGCGTTATCTATTTTATTGCTGTATCTGACTTTTGCATATTTTGTATCATTAAATAATGTAAGACAGTCACTTGCATCTGCATTTTTATTACTTGCAATGGAATGTCTGTGTGAGGGCAGAAAACTAGCGTTTATAGTCTGGGTATTACTTTCAGCATCGATGCATCAGGTATCGTTGATTTTTTTATTATTATTTTTTGCAGATAGAATTATGTTATCTGCAGTTACATATTTAATTGTTTCAATAGTGGCATTTGGAGTGATGCAGATTATCGGGGGAAGAATTGTGCAGCTCTTTGCCAGATATATTCCAAGATTACAGCTATATTTTCAGGCACAGGAGTTGTCGGCATATACAGGTAATACGATAGGAAGATATTATATTCTAATGCAATTTCTGATCTTGATTTTATTTGTGTATATTGAAAAGAAAAATAATAAAGTATTTCAGAGTATAACAGGCAAGGATCAAATTGAGTGGAATATTACGCTTATGAGTCAATGTGCACTTTTATGTGTGTGTGCATTAGATGGAATTGTTCCGGCAGCTTACCGAGTTGTAAGAATTTTTTCATTTGCGCAGTTTATATTGATTCCAAATGCGATACGCAAATATGTAAACAACAAAAAAGAAAGAATGTTGTTGTATATGGCAAGTATAATACTATTTGGTGTGTTGTTTATATTTTATGTTTTGAATGGGGCTGAACAGGTATTCCCATATCGGTCAATTTTTAGAAAATATTAGATTTGATTTTGCAAAAGAAAAATAGAAATTAAGTTTGTAAAAAGGGAAAAAATATGAAGAATAGAGTTGTTGCAATTGTTGTTACCTATAATCGTTGTGAGCTGCTTTTAGAAGCTATAGAAGCGCTAAGAAAGAGTTGTGAAAAATGTGATATTTTTATAATTGATAATGCAAGTACTGATGGAACAAAAGATAAATTGACCCTATACATAGACCAAAAGACGATATTTTATTTTAATACAGGCAGGAATTTAGGTGGAGCAGGGGGCTTTAATTTTGGAGTAAGAAAAGCTTATGAGGCAGGATATGATTATATCTGGTTAATGGATGATGACACAATAGTCGAAAAAGATACTTTGACTGAGCTGTTAGATCAGGCGAAAACTTTGAAAGGAAAGTTTGGGTGGTTATCAAGCCTCGCACTGTGGATTGACGGAAATGAGTGTCTTATGAATTATCAAGAAATTGATAAAGATTGGAATAGTGAGAAGAAAAATATTTTAAATGGAAGATTGCGTTGTCAGGCTGCTACATTTGTATCGCTTTTTATAAACAGAGTTGCAGTGGAAGAAGTTGGATTACCGATTAAAGATTATTTTATATGGGGGGATGATACGGAATATACAAAAAGAATTTCAAAAAAGTATTCTTGCTATTTTGTTCCTTCAAGTCAGGTGACGCACAAAATGAAGTCAAATGTGGCTACTACAAGTTTTGGAAGAGTCTATAGACAAAGAAAGAATAGATAGAATGTTTTATTCAATTAGAAATGATTTGTGCACTTACCGTAGAATCAGTAAGAGATATTATTATGTTTTGATATTGAAATCTTTATTGTTGATTGGAAAAGTACTTAGATCTTCAAAGCCATATAAAATTCGTAAGGTGAAGGTGATTATAAAAGGATTGTGGAAAGGAATTTGGTTTAGCCCACAAATTGAATTTGCGGAGTAAAGTGATAAATTGAGAAAAATGAAGGGTTCAAATAGTAGTTTGAAATGTAATTTTGCATATAGTATGATGTTTCAAATTTTCACAATGATAACACCATTTGTAACAGCTCCATATGTGTCAAGAGTTTTAGGCCCAGATGGAATTGGAATACAAAGTTATACCGGATCAATACAATCCTATTTTCTTTTGTTTGCAGCGTTGGGAACTGCAAGTTATGGAAATCGAGAAATATCGCAAGCCAGAGATAATAAAGAAGCATATAGCAAGAAGTTTTATGAAATTGAGTTGATAACCGTATTAACCTGTATTGTATGTTTACTAGCATGGATTGGGTTGATTTTTTTCGATAAGAAAAATCAAATATATTACATTGCAATGATTCCATATATTTTTGGGGCAATGTTTGATATCAGTTGGTTTTATAATGGATTAGAGAATTTTAAAACGACAGTTACATGCAATATGTTGTTTAAAACAATTGGAATTGTTGCTATTTTTATGTTTGTAAAAGATGAAAATGATTTGGTTTTGTATATCTTAATTATGGCTATAACAACAATGTTGGCAAATTTATCGATGTGGATTTATTTGCCACGCTATGTATGTAAAATTACTTTTAAATCGTTAATGCTTAAGGATCATTTTAAACAGACGTTAATGTACTTTATTCCAACAATTGCTACTTCAATTTACACAGTCTTAGATAAAACATTAATCGGGGTAATTACACAAAATGATGCACAGAATGGTTATTATGAACAAGCTACAAAGATTATTAATATGGCAAAGAGTGTTTCGTTTAATGCGGTTAATGCAGTTGTAGGAGTAAGAATATCCTATTTATTTGTAGACAATAAAATGGAAGAAATAAGAGATCGTATAAGTAAATCGATGGATTTTATTTTGTTTATGACAATTGGATGTGGGTTTGGGATAGCTGGAGTTGCAAAGATTTTGGTTCCACTCTTTTTTGGAAAAGGATATGATCAAGTAATTACTCTCTTATATATTTTTGCACCAATTATAACAATTATCGGAATTAGCAATTGCCTAGGGTCACAATATTATACTCCCAGTGGCAGGCGGAATGATAGTACGAAATATTTGTTGTGTGGATCTGCTGTTAATTTAATTTTAAATTTGTGCTTGATCGGAAAATATGGAGCTAATGGAGCTGCATTTGCGTCTGTACTAGCAGAATTTTGCATTACTTTTTTGTATGTAAAAAAAAGTAATGGATTTATGAAATTTGAGAAATTATTTAGCTTAATGTATAAAAAAGTGGTAGCAGGACTATTGATGTGTTTTGCTGTAATTAGTTTGGGTAAATTTTTACACATGAACAAATTATTGGTTTTGAGTTGCCAGATAGTAATGGGTATTATGATATATCTTGTTGTTTTGATAATAGAAAAAGACAAGTGGGTAAATGTTATGATAGATGAAGTTATTCGAAAATTAAGAAAGAGGTAAATAATTAAATGGTTTCTCTTAATATTAAACTTCCTGAAAATTTCTTAGATGAAGAAATCAGGGATGATTATGTGGTATCTTCTCAGATGAAACAAGTATGGGCGGTAGAGTTAGATTTATTAAATAAAATATTGGAGGTTTGTAAAAAATATAATATTAAAATTATAGCATCAGGAGGGACGTTGTTGGGAGCCGTACGGCATAAAGGATTTATTCCGTGGGATGATGATATTGATTTGATGATGATGAGGGATCAATATGATAAATTGTGTGATGTTGCAGAAAAAGAATTTACATACCCATATTTTTTCCAAACGGAATATACCGATCCAGGATCAATGAGAGGACATGCTCAGTTAAGAAATTCACAAACAACCGGAATATTAAATGTGGAAAGAGAAAAATGTAAATTTAATCAAGGAATTTTTATCGATATATTTCCTCTTGATCGTGTTGTAGATGATAATTTTCTTTTTCAGAAGCAGAAAAAGAAAGCACTTTATTATAATTCATGTGCAAGAAAAATAGCGAATATTACGGTGAACTATGATCTTTCTGAAAATACAGGAGTAAAAAAAATTATCAAAAAAATGATGCATAAGATATTTGGAAAGATATTAGAGAAAAGTCATTTGGAGAGATATTTTTATAAAAAATTTGAGGATACATGGAAAAAATATAATGATCGAGATACGGTAATGTGCTCAACACTTACTTTTGCAGAGGCTTGTGAAGCTCATTTTAAAAAGGTTGAATATTTTAAAGAAATAGTAGAATTACCATTTGAGTTTATGTCCATTCCGGTATGTTATCGATATAAGGAATTATTAACACAGCGTTATGGAAATTGGAGAAAGATCGAAAAAGGAACGAGTTGTCACGGAGCGGTGTTTTTTGATACGAGTGTAAGTTATGAAAAGTATGTAAAGGGGAATAAAAAATTATGAATGTAGCGTTAATTATTGCAGGCGGATCAGGGACGCGTATGCATCAGGATATACCTAAACAATTTTTAACAGTAAATGAAAAACCAGTGATTGTGTATACCCTGGAGGCTTTTCAAAATCATGCCGAAATTGATCAAATTGCAGTTGTTTGTATTAAAGGATGGGAACAAGTATTAAAAGCATATGCAAATCAGTTTAATATAACAAAATTAAAATACATAATTTCTGGTGGTGAAAATGGTCAAGCGTCAATTAGAAATGGTGTTTTTGAATTAGAAAAACATTGTAACAAAGAAGATATTGTATTAATTCATGATGCAATCAGACCTATGGTATCACCTGAAATCATTTCAGATTGTATCGTGAAAACGAAGCAGTATGGATGTGCAATTGCGACGATACCATGTGCGGAAGCAATGATGCAGACGCAAGATGGTATTGTATCCACAGGTAGTTATCCGAGAGACAATTTAAAGCGCACACAAACTCCGCAAGGATTTCCTATTGGAAAAATTTGCGATTTACATCGACGGGCATTAAAAGCTGGAGTTACAAATTCGGTTGCATCTTGTACGTTGATGATTGAAATGGGGGAGCAGGTTCATTTTTCGGCAGGATCTGAGAAAAATATAAAATTGACCACAGTAGAAGATATTGATATTTTTAAAGCGTTGCTTTTAGCAAAAAGAAGAGATTGGCTTAAATAGGAAGAGAATATATGGGATTATATGAAAGTGAAACGTATTTATTGGATTTGGATTATATGATGGATAAAATGATATGGCTAAAGCATTTTGAGGGGAAGTCCATTTTTATAACAGGTTCAACAGGATTAATAGGATCTGCAGTTGCAGATATTTTACTTCGGTACAGTGAATTACATAATGGCAATATTAAAATCTATTTGGCTGGACGTAGTAGAAAAAGGGTGACAAATAGATTCAGTAAATACATTTTACAAAAATATTGTATATATAGAGAGTATGATGCAACTCACCAAAATAAGTTGCCGGATTCTTTGGATTATATGATTCATGCTGCCAGCAATGCATATCCATATTTAATTCAGAAAAATCCAATCGAAACAATGCAGGATAATTTTTGTGGGTTGATGGAGTTATTGCAATATTGTGTAGACCATACGGTTCAAAATGTTGTGTATGTTTCTTCCAGTGAAATATATGGCAGGAAAGACAATAATAATCCATATCAGGAAAATGAATATGGATATATTGATGTACTTAATTCTCGTTCTAGTTATCCAATTTCAAAAAGAGCCGCGGAAACTTTATGTGCCAGTTATATTGCAGAAAAGGATATTGCCGTATCTATTGTTCGACCGGGACACATCTATGGACCGACTGCTACAAGAAAGGATAACCGGGTATCCACTGCTTTTGCATATAATGCATCTGACGGAAAGGATATTATTATGAAGAGTGATGGTGCACAGATCAGATCGTATTGCTACATGCTGGACTGTGCAAGTGCAATACTTTATGTGCTATTAAAAGGGAAAAAAGGGGAAGCATATAATATTTCTAATCCAAATTCGATTATGTCTATTCGAGAACTTGCAGAATATTTGGCGAAAGTTGGAAATGTCAGATTAAAATTCGAATTGCCATCACAGGATGAAAAAAAAGCGTTTAACCCGATGAATAATTCTTCATTGAATAGTGAGAAGTTATGTGGCTTGGGATGGAGTGGACTGTTTGATGCAAAACTTGGATTGGAACATACAGTAAAAATTATCAAAGAGGCAAAAATATAATGAAAAAATTATATAAGAGATGGTGTATAAAAAATGCAATCAAATATTGTTGTGCTATTATGATTCTTGTAATAGTGTCATTGAATACTACAAACGTTGATGCAAAGACCTATAATGTTAATTATACTAAAACGATATCATCGTACGAAGGAAAGTCTATTCAGTTAAAATGGAAAGGAAAATCATCAAAAGTAAAGTGGTATAGTTCTGATGGATTTGTTGCTGTGGTTAATCAAAGTGGCAAGGTAAAATTAAAAAATGCAGGAAAAGTATGGATTAAAGCGGTTTATAAAGGAAAAAGTGTTAAGAGAAAAATTATAGTAAAGAAACCATACATTTCATCTGAAAAAGAAACTTTGGATGTAGGGGAAACCGTTATCTGTAAGCTGAATGGTGGAAAAGCTGTTAGATGGGAGAGTAGTAACCTAGAAAGTGCTACAGTAGATGGTAATGGAGTGGTAACGGCACATAAAACGGGAACTTCCATTATTTCGGCAAATGTAGAAAATGGAAGAAAATATGACTTTGAGATAAAAGTATATAATTCACAGACACTGCAGGGATTATTAAATAATAAACGTTTAGTTAGTCATAGAGGATATAATGCAATTGCACCAGAAAATACGATGAGTGCATTTCAGAAAGCATACGAGTATGGCTATAAATATGTGGAAACAGATGTAACATTTACCGCAGATGGTGTTCCGGTTCTGTTGCATGATGATTCTATTGACCGTACTTCAAATGGAAGTGGAGAAATTGCTTCATTAACATATGAGTATGTGCGGACACTTGATTTTGGCTCATGGAAAAGTAAGGAATATGCGGGTGAAAAAATACCATCATTTGATGAATTTATGGCATTTTGTTCTACCCATGATATTCATCCATATGTGGAATTGAAATCGAATATTACACAGGCCAGAGTTTATGAGCTTATGGATATTGTGGATAAATATAATATGAGGGATAAAACATCGTGGGTATCTTTTAATATTACTTATTTACAGTATATGAAGAATGCAGATCCTAAAGCAGAACTTGGATTAAATACATTTGATGTCAATGATAATACATATAATTTAATGCAGAAATTAAAAACATCTGAAAATACTTTGTTTTTATCAATAAACACATCGTGTTTAAATAGTGAATTGATACAGAAATGTAAATTACAAAACATACCAATTGGAGTTTGGATTTGTGATACAAGAGATGAGGTTTTTCAATTAGATCCATATATTAGTACTGTTACGACAAATAAAGTATTACTGGATTAGTTGAGTTGGTAGAAAAGGAAAAGGGAAGATTTATATGTTAAAATATTTCAGAACAGACGGCTTTCGCGGCGAAGCCAACAAAGTACTCTCCGCAGATCATGCATACAAGATCGGACGTTACCTTGGCTGGTATTATAACAGAGGTGGAAGCTGCGCTGGAGAAATATATTGACGGAGAGATGGGAGAACTGCCATTTGCAACTCGCGATAAAATCGGCGTGGCAAATATTTGAAAGAGTGTGACAAACGGATATGTGCTTGGCGGAGAGCAGTCCGGGCATGTGATTTTCAGCAAGCATGCCACAACCGGAGATGGAATTCTTACGGCACTGATGCTGATGGAAGTGATTCTGGAAAAGAAGCAGAGCCTCGGTACGCTGTGTCAGGGAATGAAGATGTACCCACAGCTTTTACAGAATGTGCTTGTCGAGGATAAGGATGCAATGATCAATCATCCGAAGGAGCAGGAACGTTTCTGATTATGGGGCAGTATGAATATTTTTGGAGAGCGCATAGAACAAAAGGTTGATATAGAGGAAAGATTCAAATTATGAAACAAAGAAGCTATGAGACCGTTTCAAGTTTTGTGTAAACGCTAAAAACTGATATAAGATTTGTGAATAGTTACAAATGGGCGGAGCCGAT